>Ga0066793_10001148_pt1 | contig 11736 bp, 8 predicted proteins | sample PersoiDNA2013189_FD_83876 | JGI IMG/M metagenome (GOLD analysis project Ga0066793, IMG submission 83876) | Permafrost soil microbial communities from the Arctic, to analyse light accelerated degradation of dissolved organic matter (DOM) -... | ecosystem: Environmental > Terrestrial > Soil >...
ATCTCAATCTGTTCTTCCATGGGTCATCTCCTTTGAGTCACATCCTGTGCTCGTTACCTCCTGTGATTTGTAGAAACTGACGGACAGCCTGCCAGTACAACCGTATGCGCGGCATAATAATAAAGCTAAGGGAACTGCTTAAGCAGCACTGGAAAAGCCCGGAAATTGAGGTGTTTGCGGGTATAAAGTACCCATAAACACCTCAATTTCGGCATCTTACCGATGTATCCGGATTTAATAGACCCTATTAATCTGATTTATATCGATCATACTCAAAAGTCGAAGATAACCAAGGTTGTTGTTCAACCTCTGTTCGATTATCCTGGAAGTTTGACTCGACTGAGAATTTTTAAAGCGATGACCGGGTTGTGTAGAAAGGCACTGGCCAACCAGCCCAGGTTAAAATCGCATTTTAACCCCATCGCCATCTGATATGGGGTCAGCTTGCCTAAAAAGGGCATGAGGTTGTCCCAATCTTGATCACTGAAGCGGGCGATCCTCTGACCAATCCAATAGGCGATCGCACTATCTTTCAAAAAAGCCGCCTTCCATTGACGCTCGTAAGATTTCAAGAAGCGCTCGGTAAAATTCTGGGCGGTGAAGGCATCGACCACCACCTGGCCCGCCATCTTCCCAGATGCAATTGCGTACCGGATCCCCTCTCCAAGCAGGCTGGACCCCTGCCCGGCCGCATCGCCGACCATCACCAATCCATCCTGTACAAATTTTCGTCCAACCGGTGGATATACCGGGAACAATCCGATGTGAAATTCGATTGGGCTGGCCCGGCGAAAACACCGGCTCAGGTCCGGTGTGGCACTGAGGAGCCGGTCCAGATAATCGCGTGGATCGATGTGGGTGTTTGGTCGCATCACCCCAACCCCAAGCCTGACGCGATGATGCCCGTAAGGAAATGCCCAGCCGTAACCATTGGGCGCGGTGACACTACCCAGAAAAAGATAGGCCTCAGTCTCATCATAATCTGGCGCGTATAAATCGTACTCAGCGCCAAATCCAAAACTCTTGTAACCCGGGTTAGCGCCCGCCCGTTTCCCAATCAAACCGGCATATCCACTCGCATCGATGACGATTTTCGATAGGGTTGCTTCTTCATCACCCATTTTCCCCCCTTTGGAGATTACACCCCCTAAAATCCCCTCATTAATCAAGGGCCTATCAACGTGAGTCTTTAGCTGGATGGCTGCTCCGGAAGCTACCGCTTGTTCTCCTAAATACTGGTACAAACGTCTGACGTCCAAGACGCATGCCATCGGTTTTGGATAGGCAAAACTGGCCGCCTGCTTTCCGGTTATCACTTTAATCTGGCCAATCGGGTGGTAAAATTCGGCCGGGATGCCCAATTGGCTCAGGTCAGAAATCCAGCTTCCACCACTTGAGCGGATTGGAATACCAATGGCTTCGTTCTTTTCATATACAATGGTTTTTAGACCCGCTTTGGCGGTGATTTGCGCTGCAACCAGGCCGGCTGGACCAGCCCCTACAACCACCACATCGCACGTCTTATCCATATCCGTCACTGGTCCTCTTCCAAATCATTGTGAAGATAAGGTATGTTAAATCATCCGAGTAAGATTATAATCCAGAGAATGCACCGTGTGCCGCCAAAAAACAGGGCTCTTTGGGAATTTCCGTGGTTAATCCCCGCATTTTGGGATGTTAGCGTGCGTACGACGCTAACATCCCAAAATGCGGACCATTCCACGAGAAATCCTGAAGAACCAGACCCGATAATTCGGCAACTTCTTTTACAAAGTTGAGCCAAAAAATATAAAGAAAATCAATCGTAGGGAGAAATTGAGCCAATGGATCGCACTGTTCCCAGCACCGCATCAGAAGAAATAGAGCTTTACCTGCGCACGGTATACTCACTTCTACGTTCGACGACAGATGTCCAGATCCGAACACTCGAAGAAGTTCATGCTGGGATGAATTCCAGCCTGCACTTAAACACCCGCCGGCCTGAGCCAGATACCTCGGCGTTTATTTACAGCCTATTACGTTTACCGGACATCATGCCAGAAGTTCGGACGATTGTTCTGGGACAAAGCCCTGAAGTCTTTAAAGTTCATGGATTTAAGGATGTGGAAGGCTGGCAGCAAATAGAAGCGCGTGCGCGCCGGCGTCGATGTTATTTTAACGGGAAGGATACCCTGGCTTGTTTGATCGCCAGCCGCTCAGATATCGACGACGTCATACCCACGCTTACCGCTTTTCAGATCGAGTGGAATAAAATCCACAACCTGCTGGCGCATCGTACGGATAATGAGCCAGGTTTTTTTCAACAACCGGTCGATTCACATTTAATGGGACGGCTGCCTGACATGCTCAAAATGAGCCTGGATGATGTCGAACGCCTTAAGCTGGTCTGGGGAGAGGCCTTTTTACAAAACCTGGAAAAAATTGCACAAAGACCCTGTGCTTTAAAAATTCGCCTGCTCAGCGGTTCTTTGAATGAATACTGGCGTGCCACTAAGACCTGGCTGGTGAATATCGAGTCTGTTTTTCCCGATCTGGCCCACCGCCCGGTTTATTTTATCTCCAGTAACACCCACAGCGTGCCCAACCTGTTATCGGGGTATGCCACTCAAAAAAGAACAGCCATTATCGACTTCCTGGAAAAAGAAGAAAAGGCAGAACTCTCTGCCGAGTGGATAGACATACAAAAACAGGCTACGCCTTCCAGCCTCGAGAATTTCATTTATTACTGTTTAAAAAAATATCAACAATCACAAGGGGATAGAGGTGAAGAACAAAGCCAATTTGAACGGGAGCACGGCATATTGCGTATACCCAGCGAGCACACCTTCGATATGGAAGCCCAGGCAATAGACCTGTCTAAAATAGACCCGTCCCTGATCGATCCACGTTTGTGGATCAATCCCATAACCGGACAGGAAGAAGACCTATCGATGCTATCAAAAAGTGATGCGGTGATCTTAAATATCGACTACCCATTAGGGTTTGCCGCTTATCATGTGTTATCTAAAGTGGCGGAACATAGCAGCTCAATTTTAGGAGTTTATGTCATGGGTAAAGCCGCAACTTTAAATGGTATAAATGGAGATGTCATGATCCCTAACGTCGTGCAAGACGAACATTCCAGGAATACCTATTTGTTTCAGAATGCATTCACCGCCGCGGACGTGGCCCCCTACCTGGTTTTCGGCTCTGTATTGGATAACCAGAAAGGCGTCAGTGTGTTAGGAACTTTTTTACAGAATGCACGGGTAATGGATGTTATTTATCGTGAGGGTTATTCTGATATCGAAATGGAAGCTGGCCCTTACCTCTCCGCGGTATATGAAATGACCCGGCCCAACCGCCACCCGGTCAATGAAATTGTAAATTTATATGGGATCCCTTTCGACCTGGGGATCTTACATTACGCTTCAGACACACCTTTGAGCAAGGGGAAAAACCTGGGCGCCGGCACTATGTCTTATTTTGGGATGGACTCGACCTACGCCTCCGCCGTGGCCATTATCCGGCGTATTTTCACCAAGGAACGGCAGCGGGTATAACACTGAAACAATCGTTTGGAGGCTCTATCGGGCGACAAGACAGGACGGGACAGCATAATATCCGCATTAAAAACCAGTATCGAATCTGTTTCATCTGGACGGACATAGGGGCGCATCATCTATTCCCCAACGGAGGCAACCCAACCAGCCCAATCACGGACAGCCCAACAGGCGCGCGACCATTCCAATTGACCGGCCTGACCCACTACGTCGCATACACGGTAACCCTCACAGCCACGAATGGCAGCACCGATCTCTTTACCGCCACCGTACAGGCTGTCCCGGACAGCCATAAGGTTTCTTTGCCGATCGTTGCCCCAGGATTTTATATACCAAACGCTTCCATCTGGCCACGCGCTTTCTTACCCATCGTATTCATCGGCCAGAAAAAGCCTGACACCCGCCAACTTCCAAATGCTCACCATTATTACTTTACGGTTCTCCAGGATTTCCGTGGAATGGTCCGCATTTTGGGGTTTAACCTGCGTACGCGCGCTAACACCCAAAAATGCGGGTCTTCACCACGGAAATTCCCAAAGAGCCTCCTTTACAAAAGTAAAGGATACTAATAAAATAGATAAAGTTTATATATATAATTGTAACTAGTCAGCCTTTGGGTGAAAGTTGTCTTTTTTTTTACACAAGCCTGATCAGTTACATTTAATCAATATTCCGATAAACCTGGCGATTAATAAAAATGGCGGAAAATCAAAATTATATCAACTGGGCAGCCCTTAATGGACCGAATCTGGGTTATTTCCTTGAATTATATGACCGCTATCAACAAGAACCCGCATCGATCGATCCTCCCTTGCGCGAAATGTTCAATGTTTGCCCACCACCGCTTTCCCTTGAAAATCAAACCACTCAACTAACGACAGAATTTACCCAGACTCTCGCGACCGATCAAATTGTGGCAGCGGTTAACCTGGCCCAGGCGATCCGATCCTTTGGTCATCTTGCCACTCATCTCGATCCCCTGGGGTCTCAACCCCCAGGTGACCCATCTCTGGAATTCGTTACCTATTCAATTAGCCCAGCGGATCTGCGCAAGCTCCCCGCCAGCCTGATTAACTTAAGTGTTCCATTGTCCCCTACGAACCATGATCATCCGATCACAAATGCTTATGACGCGGTTGAGGCTTTGCGTGTGATTTATTGCAACACGCTGGGTTATGATTATGGACATATCCTGCTCCCCGAAGAAAGGACGTGGCTGCGAGAGGCCGCAGAGTGTCGAAGCTATTTTCCAACGTTAAACCAGGCTCAAAACGAAGCCCTTTTTGAACGCTTAACGCAGGTAGAAGCCTTTGAACAATTTCTCCAGCGCACATTTCCCGGGCGAACCCGTTTCTCGGTCGAAGGCGCAGATATGCTTATCCCCATACTGGATGAAATCTTGGAGGCAGCGGTGCAAGATGAGATATGCACAGTGATCATCGGAATGGCCCACCGCGGCCGATTAAATGTGCTCACCCATATATTACAAATGCCTTATGCCGAAATCCTGGCCGAATTTAAAGACCCCGGAGTTAAACCTTCCGCATGGGAAGAATTGGGCTGGACAGGCGACGTAAAATATCACAAAGGCGCCAGCCGCCGGCTGACCGGAGACGAAACCGTGCGCCTGGTGATCGGCATGCCATCCAACCCAAGCCACCTGGAACATATTAACCCGGTGATCGAAGGGATGGTGCGGTCAGCCGGCAGTAAAGTCGACCAGGCGGGTCTGCCTCAATTCTTTCCAAAGGCTTCTTTGCCAATTCTGATCCATGGAGATGCATCCTTCGCTGGCCAGGGCATTGTGGCTGAAACGTTAAATTTATCCCACCTGGAAGGATATGACACCGGTGGGACGATTCATATTATCGTTAACAACCAATTAGGCTACACGGCTTCAGCAGAAGAGACTCGCAGCAGTCCTTACGCCAGCGATTTTGCAAGAGGGTTAAAAATCCCAATCATCCACGTGAATGCCGATGACCCGCTGGCCTGCCTGGAAGCCGCGCGAACAGCCTGTGCCTATCGGGCTAACTTTAATAAAGATTTCGTCATCGACCTGGTTGGCTACCGGCGTTATGGACACAATGAAGGCGATGAGCCGGCCTTCACCCAACCTGTAATGGCCCGGAAGATCCGCGATCATCCCACTGTGCGGTCTTTATGGGCAGATCACCTGGTTGAACAAGGCGTTTTGTCGCCCGATGCGCCGGACCACCTGATGAAACAAGGCATGGACCAGCTTCAAGACCTATTCAACCACCTCAATCCTGCCGAAGCCATGGACCTACCCGATCTGACGCCACCACCCCACGGCGCTGCCCGCAAAGTTAAAACGGCAGTTCCTCTGGAAAGGTTGATTAAGATTAACAGCGAACTCCTGGCGGCGCCCCCTGGGTTCAAGGTTAACCATCGTCTGAGCAGAGATCGAGAACACCATCAACATGCCTTTGACATATCCACTGGGACAACCATCGATTGGTCCCTCGCTGAAGCCCTCGCCTTCGCAACCATTCTCGCGGATGGCGTGCCAATTCGCCTGACCGGACAGGATACCATCCGGGGCACCTTTAGCCAGCGCCACGCGGTCTATTACGATGAAGAAACCGGTGATGGCTACAATCCATTTCACCACCTGTCGGGAGTTAAGGTCTCCTTCGAGATACGCAACAGCCCGGTCACTGAAAATGCCGCACTGGGTTTCGAGTTCGGTTATAACATCCAATCGCCGGAACGCCTGGTGCTCTGGGAAGCCCAATATGGAGACTTCATCAACGCAGGCCAAGCCATGGTCGATGAATTTATACTCACCGCCCGGGCGAAATGGAGCCAGACGCCATCCCTGGTTATCCTTTTACCGCATGGAAATGAAGGCCAGGGGCCAGACCATTCCAGCGGTAGACCTGAGCGTTTTTTACAAAACGCCGCGGAGATCAACTTGCGAATGGCGATCCCAACAACAGCTGCGCAGTATTTTCATCTGCTCCGCCGGCAAGCACTGTTATTAAATAAGGATCCGCTGCCCCTGATCGTGTTTACCCCAAAAGGTCTGCTGCGCCATCCCCTCACCGCTTCACGACCACTTGATCTGGCCAAAGGGAGCTGGATTCCGGTTCTCCCATTTTCCAAGCCAGTTCAGCCCAAAAAAGTTCGACGGCTCATCTTGTGCAGTGGTCGCATTTATACCGATCTGGCGAACCATCCAATTTTTAAACAGGCCAATGACCTTGCAACCCTCCGCCTTGAACAAATTTATCCGCTCCCTACGCGAGAGCTTGCCGCATATATCGACTCGTTTCCCGCATTAACCGAAATCTCATGGGTCCAGGAAGAACCCAACAATATGGGGGTTTGGAGTTTCGTTCGCCCGGCTTTGCAAAAATTAGCCTCACACCCGATCAGACTGACCTATTTCGGGCGCCCAGCCAGTTCTAGCCCGGCCGAAGGTTCCTCTGCCTGGTATTCCATCGTTCAAAAAGCAATTGTCACGGCCGCATTAACCTTCCCAAACGACCTTCCCCCGGAAGCGCTACATGGAATCTTGATTGAAAGAGAATAACACCATGAATGAGAATAAACCTGTTTTTTTTGAAATAACCGTCCCTGAGCTCGGTGAGTCGATCGTCGAAGCGACGATCATCCATTGGATTAAAAGGAAGGGTGACACCATTGAGGCAGGCGAGGCAGTGGTCGAGTTGGAAACGTCGAAAGTAAACCTGGAGGTCACGGCCACTCAATCTGGCACCATACACCAAATCCTCCACCAGGAGAATGAGGATGTCAAAGTGGGCGATGTCCTGGCTCTGATCGCGCCAAAGGATTCTATTAACCCGGTCCCAGCGAATCCACTGCCCACCCAATCTGACACAAAGCCGGCAACAGAACCTCAACCCGGGAAATCTGAAGGAGCGACACCGGTAGCCAAACGTATGGCGAAGGAGGTGGGCGTTGATTTAGGAAATATTGAAGGTACCGGGCCCGGTGGCCGGGTAGCCAAATCCGACGTGATCAATTATCTGTCCGATAAAAGTTCTTTACCAGCTCCGGTTGAAGCCAAAGGCACCCCCGGCCATATCGAAGATAACAATATGCAATCGCCCACATTACCAGTCCAAAATGTGCCTATTTCAACCAGTGGCAACCGCCGGGAAGAACGGGTAAAGTTGAGCCGGCGGCGTAGGACAATTGCTGAAAGTCTGATCAAGGCTCAACAAACGGCCGCCATGCTGACCACCTTTAATGAAATTGACATGACGAGGATCCTGGAGCTCAGGTCCAGGCGGAATGAAACCCTGCAGGCCAAATTCGGGATCAAGCTTGGGATCACATCGTTTTTTATTAAAGCCGTGATTGGGGCATTGAAGACCACCCCTCAATTGAATGCCGAGATCCAGGGTAATGAGATGGTGATTAAACATTATTTCGACATCGGTATCGCGGTCGCCAATCCTGGGGGATTGGTCGTTCCAGTAGTACGAGACGCTGATCATTTATCTTTAATCGAGATCGAGCGGCGTGTGCGGGAATTGGCCGGAAAAGTTGATGACGGCTCGCTCACCCTTGAGGATTTAAAAGGGGGTACCTTCACCATCACCAATGGGGGTATTTTTGGCTCCCTGCTAAGCACACCTATATTAACTTATCCGCAGGTCGGCATTTTGGGATTGCATAAAATAGAGAAAAGGCCAGTGGTGATAAACGACGAAATTGTCATCCGGCCGATGATGTATGCGGCCCTTACTTACGATCACCGCATTGTGGATGGTCAGGAAGCGGTTAAATTCATGAGTCAGATCAAGACCCTGATTGAGGATCCCGAAGCCATGCTCCTGGAAGTATAAACCGATTTTTAATATCTATCTAGAATCGCAATTGAGGACAGGCAATCGATTATCACCCAAATTTCTCCGACTGGATATGTGTTTTATGTTAGAATTCAGATCAATCATAAAAATTAATAACGTGACTACTCAGCCTTGGGGTAAAAGTTTCCGAATTTGAGGTGTTTTCACATGGGCCTGAGCTGTTACATAATAACTTGATAATTTTCTGGGGAGGTACCATGAAACGTTCATTATCAATCTTCATCTTCTTAGCGATATTATTAACTTCGTGTTCGTTGAGCAAAGCCACGCCGACGGTGTCTTCTTCAGACATTGCCACGCAGGTCAATCTACTTCTCACTGCCATCCCAACTGCCACCACCAGCTTAATGACTGCCTCCACAGCGACACAACCTTTCGCGGTTGTGACCGCTACTACGGCGCCAACCCAAGTGGCGACTACCGAGCCAACCCAAACCACGGTACCCCAACCCACAGCGACGAACGCCCTCACGGCAACATCTTTACCCAGCTCAACCGCCACAGTGGCCCCCACGGCAACCCTGGCTCCTACCAGCACTTTGCCGGCCAGCGATCCGACTCTCAAATTTGGCCAACCTACTTTTGTGGAACCATTCGCAAATGGTCACAACTGGCCAACCGGCGATAACTCATTTACAGCCATCGAAATAAAAGATGGTACGCTTAAATTGACTGCCCTGACGGCAATCGATGGCTGGCGTTTAACCTGGCCAATCGCCAGCAATTATTATGTAGAAATGTCCGCCAAGTCGGATAATTGCACTGGAAGCGATCATTTTGGACTCATCTTACGGGTCCCGAATATCATCACAGCCGACCAGGGATATTTTTACGGAATTACTTGTGATGGGAATTATTTCCTCAGGAAATGGGATGGCAAGATCTCGACTGAGTTGATTAAATTAACTGCGGATAAGAATATTCTGACTGGTCCCAATCAGGTGAATCGCCTGGGGATCCTCTTATCCGGAAGCCGTTTGGTCCCTTACATCAACGGGGTTAAGCTGACCGAAGTCAACGACAACACCTACACCAAAGGCGCCTTTGGTATTTTCGTCGGCTCAAAAACGACCACTAAACTAAATGTTATCGTTAACAAAATCAGCTATTGGGAAAACCCTTAGACCCAACAAGATCTCACCAGGCCATTTAAGTCATATTTCGCATCCCCCTTTTCCCCCTACCGGGAAAAGGGGGAAGCCACTCTCCGCCCATTGGACAATTTAATTAACGGCGTTTTGACCGCTAGATTAATCCTACTCTCTTTCCGACTTTTTCAAAAACATCTAACACTTTATCCAACTGCTGGTCAGTGTGGGTGGCCATATAACTGGTCCTGAGGAGTTGGCGTCCGGCAGACGTGGCTGGATAGATGACCGGATTAACAAAAACACCTTCCTCAAATAACTGCCGCCAGGAGTTGAAGGTTAATTGATCATCCCCAATTATGATCGGAATGACGGGGGTGACCGAATTGCCAGTGTTAAAACCCAATTGTTTAAAACCCGTGCGCATTTTCACAGCGATCTGGTTGACCCGTTCAATCCGTTCGGGTTCTTCTTGCATCACATGTAAAGCGGCCAGGGCAGCCGCCGTGTTGGAAGGCGGAATACTGGCGCTAAATATGAGACTTCGCGCAAAATGCTTGATGTAATGGATGACTTGCTCATCTCCAGCGATAAAACCCCCCAGAGAAGCAAATGACTTGGAAAAGGTGGACATTATTAAATCGACCTGTTCAGTCATTCCAAAATGGGCCGCGGTACCCCGCCCCTTTCCCAACACCCCCATTGAATGAGCATCATCCACCATGATTTTCACCCCATACGCCTGGCATAAGGGGATGATTTGAGGCAGAGGTGCGATATCACCCTCCATGCTAAATAAGCCATCAATGACTAATAATTTTGCTTTTGCGGCAGGCAGGCTTTTTAAAACCCGTTCGAAATGTTCCATGTCGTTATGGCGGTAGCGTTGAATTTCGCCCCCACTCAACCGCGCGCCATCTACAATGCTCGCATGATCATCTTTATCCATGATGATGATGTCCCCACGGCCAATCAAAGAACTGATCACACCCAGGTTCACCTGCATGCCCGTCGAAAATATTAATGCGGCTTCTTTCCCGACCCATTCCGCCAGCTCACGCTCAAGCTGCTCATGCATTTCCAGAGTGCCATTGAGGAAGCGGGAACCGGTGCAGCTGGTGCCAAAACGACGGATCGCCATTTCAGCGGCTTCACGAACTTTTGGATGGGTGGTTAATCCCAGGTAATTATTCGAGCCACACATGATCAAACGCCGACCTTGACAGACGACTTCAGTACCCTCCGTTTCGGCCATGGCGATAAAATATGGATAATACCCCTCCGCAATGGCTTGCTTCGCCACTGTATAGGAATAGCACTTTTCAAAAAGGTCCATAATGGAAATCCTCATTAAGAGAAAGATTAAAATTGCTTTATGTCAAGATTATACTTTGGAATTGGCCTCTTGCCAGGCGGGATTTTCAAATAGCTGGTTGCCAATTATCGCCAAACCCTTTACAATACTATTTGGAACTGCCCAGGCACATGTGAATAAGCCTCGAATTTGAGATGTGAGCAGGTGCGAAGGTCCCGCTCACATCTCAAATTCGAGATCTTTGTCCTCACGGTTGAGCAGTTACTGCTATTTTGCTAATATGTAAAGCAATCGTATTGGAGGAGTTAATGAAGATTTTCGTGCCCGGTCGCATATGCCTGTTTGGAGAACATTCCGATTGGGCTGGTGGTTACCGCCGGATCAATGCCGAAATCGAAAAAGGGTATGCCTTAATTTGCGGTACCAACCAGGGTATTTATGCCGAAGTCTCATCTCATCCCACTTCCCTGGTCTTGACCTCAACCCTGCCTGACGGTACGACGGCCGGCCCATACGAAATCCCGATGAACCCAAAAGCGCTCATGGAAGAAGCCCAAACAGGTGGATATTGGAGCTACGTCGCCGGTGTGGCCTACCAGGTGCTGACGAATTACCGCGTGCGCGGTCTGGTAATCAATAATTACAAAACCGATTTACCCATCAAAAAAGGCCTGTCTTCCAGCGCCGCCATCAGCGTGCTGGCTGCTCGCTCCTTTAACCGCGTTTACGATCTGAAGCTTACCGTGCGCGGCGAGATGGAGCTGGCCTACCAGGGTGAAATCACCACCCCATCCCGCTGTGGCCGCATGGATCAAGGCTGCGCGTTTGGCGACCGGCCAGTTCTGATGACCTTCGATGGCGACCGGTTGGATACGACAGAAGTACAAATTAAACAAGAGCTTTACTTCGTGATCATCGACCTGGCA
>Ga0066793_10001150_pt1 | contig 11734 bp, 9 predicted proteins | sample PersoiDNA2013189_FD_83876 | JGI IMG/M metagenome (GOLD analysis project Ga0066793, IMG submission 83876) | Permafrost soil microbial communities from the Arctic, to analyse light accelerated degradation of dissolved organic matter (DOM) -... | ecosystem: Environmental > Terrestrial > Soil >...
AGTGCTCAAGCCTGGCATCGAGGGGAATGACGCCGAAAGGGAAAAGATCATCGCGTACCTGCGCGAGAACGTGGCGCCCTACAAGATGCCCAAGCTGATCGAGTTCATGAGTGAGCTTCCCACGAGCGGCGTGGGCAAGGTCCTGAAGCGCGAGCTCAAGGACCAGATGGGCAAGTAGCAATAACGAGATCGGACCCCGGCCGCGGCGCGGCCGGCAAGCAAAAGGAGTGAGCCTCATTGATGGAGAGACCCATGGTCCTGGATAACCTTTTCTCACCGGTGACGATTAACAGCCTCGAGCTGAAGAACCGCGCGGTCATGCCCGCGATGGGGACCGGCTATGGCGCGCTCGACGGCACGGTCACCGACCGCCTGATCGCCTACCACGAGCGGCGAGCCCGGGGCGGCGTGGGGCTGATCATCACTGAAGTCTGCGCGGTCGACCCGCGGGGCAAAGGATTCCCTACCGAGATCGGCGCCTGGAACGACGAGCAGATCCCGGGGCTGAGGCGGCTCGCGGGCGCGGTCCACGAAGGAGGAGCCAGGCTGGCGCTTCAGCTTCATCACGCGGGCCGCGAGACGCTGGAGGCGTTTGCCGGGGCAACTCCTGAAGCGCCGTCGGCCATCCCCAGCCCGACCCTGATGCAGCCCTGCGAGGAGATGAGCCAGCGGCGGATTGGCGAGGTCATTGCGACTTACGCGAGCGCGGCCAGGCGCGCGCGTGAGGCCGGACTCGACGCGGTCGAGATCCACGGGGCACACGGCTACCTGGTCGGGCAGTTCCTCTCTCCGCTCTCGAACCAGCGCGAGGACGAGTACGGCGGGTCGGACGAGGGGCGCGCCCTGTTCGCCATCCAGGTCATCGAGGCCGTTCGCCGCGAGGTCGGGCCCGACTTTCCCGTATGGATAAGGGTCTCATCCGACGAGCTCGTGCGGGGCGGCTACGACCTGACGTTCATGGAGTGGCTCGCGCCGCTGCTGGCGGACGCGGGCGCCGACGCCATCCACGCATCGGTCGGCGTCTACTCGACACCCGGCAACCTTGCCATCCCGTCGATGGACACGGAGGCCGGCTTCAACCTCCCACGAGCGCGGGCGCTCAAGCAGGTCGCGGGCGTGCCGGTCATCGGCGTCGGCCGGATAACCGACCCCAGGCTCGCCGACGAAGCCATCGGCCGCGGTGATGCCGATCTCATCAGCTTCGGCCGCCAGCACCTGACCGACCCGGATTTCCTGGCCAAGGCCGAGCGCGGCGACTTCGACGACATCCGCTGGTGCCTTGGCTGCAACCAGGGCTGCATCGAGCGCCTGAGCTTCGAGCTGAAGCCGGTCACCTGCACGATCAATCCGCAGTGCGGTCGGGAATACGAAGGCAGTCCGCCTGCAGCGAAAGAACCACGAAGCGTGTGGGTTGTTGGAGCGGGTCCCGCGGGGCTGTCGGCCGCAATGGCCGCCCGCGAAAAGGGGCACGAAGTTGCGGTTTTCGAGAGAGAAGGCGAGCCAGGCGGCCAGTTGCGATCCGCAAGCAAACCGCCCCACAAGCAGGCGCTCGCGGACTGGACGGCGTGGGCAGTCCGCCAGCTCGAGAACTCGGGAGTGGAACTGCACCTGGGTCGCGAGGTCACCAAGCCGACGCTGGACGAAGGCAGGCCGGATATTCTCGTGCTCGCATCGGGCGCTCTCCCCGCCGTGCCGCCCATCGCGGGGATCGATGGAGACAACGTCTTCGACGCACGCGACGTCCTGCTCGGCAGAGTACCGCTCAAGGGCAATGCCGTAGTCCTTGGCGCCGGATACGTCGGCATGGAGACCGCGGATTTCCTGATCGCTCGAGGCGTCGAGGTCACTGTCCTCGAAAAGGAAGATATCGCCCCCGTCGGCAATCTCAAGGCCCACGAGTACTGGCTCAACCGGCGCTTCAGGAAGGGGGGCGGAAAGCTGTTTCTGGGCGCAACAGTCCTCCGCATTGAGACGGACGCGGTGGTCTTCGCGAAAGACGGCCAGGAGCAGCGACTCGACACCGTCGAGATGGTGGTGACTGCGTTGGGCGCGCTGCCGGAGAACGCCTTACTCAAGGCCGCTGAAGAATCCGGCATCCCCTGTCATGTAGTCGGCGATGCCGAGTCCCCCCGGCGGCTGCTCGAGGCGGTCCACGAAGGAGACGCCGCCGGCCGGGCGCTTTGATCCCCGTTCATCAGTAGCGGCGTCGGAAATATACCCTTCTGTGGCCAATAGACGGGCCGAATCGTGATAGTATACTGGTGCTGGCAACGGCTGCAGCGGATATCGATTTGGGGGAAACATTGGTCTTCAAATCACTTCTATCCGATCTCGACTTTCCTGACCCCGACTGTGCCGTCTCGTAACACGCGGGGTCATCACAAATGACCACCATCTGGATAAGGATGTCCGACTCTCAGGAGGTGAAGGGATTGTTGAAGAAACATTGGACAAGAGCCCTGGTCGTGATCGGAACGCTGGCGATGGTCTGCGCCGCTATCACGTTGCCCGTGAGCGGCGTGTCCGGCAAGCCGCAGGCGTCAGCCAGTAACGTCAAGAAATTTACCATCCTGCACACGAATGACGAGCACTCACAGATTATCCCCCACGGCCTGGCCATCGATTATCCCGGAAACCCCACCACGGGCGGTTTCTCCCGGCTGGCCAGGACCATCGCTGACATCAAGACAGCCAAGGCCGCTGCGGGCGAGCCGGTCCTCACCATGAGCGCCGGCGACTGGTCCCAGGGCACGCTCTTTTCCTGGCTGGAGCAGTCTGCGGCGCCCGAGCTGACCTTGTTCCAGCAGATGGGCTACGACGCCGTAGCCATGGGCAACCATGACGTCGAGCTGGGTCCGCAGTACCTCGCCGGGGAGCTCGCGGCTGCCAAGGGAAACGGAGTGAACCTGCCCGTTCTCAGCTCGAACATAATCTTTACGGGTACCCCGCCGAACCCCTCGAGCGCCGACTACGCGCTCTACACCGGCTTCTTCTCCGCGACTGACATGCACAGGTCAGACCTCTTCCTCCAGCCCTACGCCACGAAGACGCTCTCCAACGGCCTGAAGGTCGGCATGTTCGGTATGCTGGGGGTTGAGGCGGAGCAGGTGGCCCCGGGTGCGGCGCCGCTCAAATTCGGGAACGTGCCGGGCGATAACACGGCCAGCTTCATTAACCGCGTGACCGTGGCCGGGAACACGGTCAACACCCTTCGCAACACGGAGCATTGCGACGTCGTGGTGTGCATCAGCCACATGGGCACATTCGAGGAGCAGCAGTTGGCGACCTTCGTGTCCGGCATCGATGTGATCGTCGGTGGACACAGCCACGACTTGAACTACCCGCCCATCATTGCGGGTTCCAACAACACCATCATCGTGCAGTCCAAGGCCCAGACCGAATACCTCGGCGACCTGGAGCTGCAGTTCAACCCCTCGGCCCCCGCCTCTGCCAGCAAGGTGTCGGTGCGCAACGCCCGCGCCATCCACATGGACCAGACGGTGGGTACCGTGCCCGCGATAGACACACTCATCAATAGCTTCCTGGGCGCCATCAACAGTCATCTGGGGTTCAATTGCCTGGCTCCCTTCGCGGAGACGGACCTCAACAAAGACGGCGGCTTCGCGCTGCTGAACGAGCCGGACCTCCGCGAGACCAACCTCGGGGACCTGATAGCGGACACGTACCGGACCACGGCGAACCAGGTCGACCCTGCCCATCCCTCACAGATCGCCATCGAGGCCAACGGGGTGATCTGGCTGGGGTTGCCTAAGGGAGCCAAGGGGGTCTTCTCTTTCTACGACTTGTATGGTGCCCTGCCGCTGGGCGGCTCTCCGTATGACCACACGACACCGGGCTACCCGCTGTGCAGCTTCTACTTGCTGGGGGCTGAGATCAGGGGCGTGATGGAACAGTTGGTCGATCTGGGTCGCAACGACTTTTTCCTCCAGACGTCCGGGATGAAGTATACCTACGACCCCAACGCTCCGAGCGGGCACAAGGTCGTGAGCGTCCTTGTCGACAACGGCGCCGGGCGCTTCGAGCCTCTCAAGCCGATGACGCTCTACAAGCTGGCCGCAAACTACTACACTGGGGCTTTCATGGTGCTCTTCGGCCTCTTTCCCAGGGACGAGACCGGAGCTCAGCACAAGCCCCCGACCTACCCCGACCCTATGAAGGAATTCATCCTCCACACCGGGCCTACCGCTGAACTCAAGTGCTGGCAGGCGCTGACCAACACGGTGGCCCACATGCCCGACCTGGACGGTGACGGGCTGGCTAACGTTCCGCGAAGCTACTACACAAATCAGGCCAGGATCAAAAAACTGTCCACGACCTGGTACCTCGCCGAGGGGACCACGCGCACCGACTTCGAGACCTATATCTCAATCCAGAACCCCGGAAGCAAGAACGCCCGCGTGTCGATCACCTATATGAAGGGCGATGGCAAGTCCAGCTCACAGATCATCACCGTTCCGGCCCGCTCGAGGAGCACCCTGCACCCCGCGGACGTGCTGGGAGTCGGCAACGACGCCTCCCACGACTTCTCGACCAAGCTGGTCTGCACCAACGGGCAGGATATCATCGTCGAGCGTCCGATGTACTTCAACTACAACGGGGCCTGGACCGGAGGCCACGACGCGATGGGGGCGTCGAGCCTCTCCCAGAAGTTCTATTTCGCGGAGGGAACGTGCCGCCCGAACTTCGAATCCTATTTCTGCATCCAGAACCCCAATAATGACGATGCCTTCGTAAGGATCACCTTCGCGAAGGGCGACGGCTCGACGGCTACCCAGTTGCTCCTCATCCCAAAGCACTCTCGCTACACCCAGCAAGCAAAAGACACTATCGGGGTGGGAGACGACGCAGCGCACGACTTCAGCGCAAAGGTGGAGTGCTTCAACGGGCTGCCGATCCTCGTCGAGCGGCCGATGTACTTCAACTACAAGGGAATGTGGACGGGCGGGTCCGACGCGGTGGGAGCGACGGCCCCGAATTCCACTTTCTACTTCGCGGAAGGGTCGAGCCGCCCCGGCTTCGAGCCCTACTTCTGCATCCAGAACACCACCAGCACGGACTCGCCGACAAAGATCACGTACATGAAAGGCGACTCCACTACCGACAGCCAGACGATCACGGTTCCCGCCAACTCCCGCGCCACGGTCGCGGTGAAAGACAAGCTTGGAGAGGCAGACGACGCGGCTCACGACTTCAGCGCGAAGGTGGAATCGCTGAACGACACCCCTCTGGTGGTCGAGCGGCCGATGTACTTCAACTACAAGGGAATGTGGGACGGCGGTCATGACGCAGTGGGAGCCAACTACGCCGCGACTACCTTCAGGTTCGCAGAGGGGACCTGCCGTCCGGGCTTCGACGCTTACATAACGATGCTGAACCCGGGGACGAGAGACGCGGCGATCAAGATCACCTACATGACGGGAGATGGTAAGTCCACCAGGCAGGACATGATGATTCCGGCCAACGCTCGTGCCACGGTGCATCCCGCGGATGTGCTGGGCACAGGAGATGACAACGCCCACGACTTCAGCGCAATAGTGGAGTGCACAAACGGTCAGACGATCATCGCCGAGAGACCCATGTACTTCAACTTCCAGGGCTGGACAGGTGGGAGTTGTGCGGTGGGGTATTGACCCCCTGTAGAGGTTGAGATTGGAAGGGCCCCGGACGACCGGGGCCCTTCTTCAGTTACTTATTAATAGCGGTGACCTTATACTGCTTGGTCCCACTAGGAGTCTTCACATCCACGACGTCGCCCAGCTTTGCATTCATCAGAGACATCCCGATCGGGCACAGGTGAGATATCTTGCCGATGTCGGGGTCGGACTCGGTCGGGCCGACAAGCCTGAATTCCTGCTTGCTGCTTCCGTTTTCGACGTCCTCAATCTGCACCAGGGACCCCACGCCTACACTCTCCGTACTAATGTCGCTGTCCTTGACGACCCTGGCCCTGGCAATCAGTCCGGCGACCTCATTGATCTTCTTTTCCAGCTGCAGATAAGCGTTCCTGGCTTCGTCGTACTCAGCGTTCTCCGAGATATCCCCGTGGTCGATGGCCTTCTTCATCTGGTCGGAGACCTCGCGCCGCCTGGTGGTCTCGAGATACTGCAGCTTCTCTTCGAGCGCCTTCATGCCGTCGGCCGTCAGTACTGGTTCTTCCATAATCTCTCCCTGAATAAACAGTGCCCAGGCAATCCTGGGCCTCTATTAGATTACCATATTGGCGAGCACGACGCGGCAGTTTGACAACGCTGCTCTACTATTCCGTGCGAGTAATGACGCCCTGAAAAAGCTGCGAAGAATCAGACCAGAGTCCCCTGCCTTTTGACCCAGCCAGTCTGTGGTACTACAATGTATATACATTAATACTACGCGATTCTGGAGGCAGAAAATGATCAAGAAGCTGACCAGGCACGGTAACAGTCTCGCGCTCGTGATGGAGCGGGGAGTGTTGGATCTCCTCAACATAGATGCAGACACGCCGCTCGAGATCTCTACCGACGGTGAGGTCCTGATCATTTCGCCTGTCAGGGATGCGAAACGTCGCAAGAAGTTCGAGGACGCTGTCGCGGAGACGAACCGAAAGTACGGCCGGGCGCTGAAGAAGCTGGCGGATTAGTGGACCCCGCTTTTCTGGAACTCGGCGAGATACTGTTAATACATAGAGACCAACTGGAGCGCTACGGCGGAAGCGCCGGCGTCAGAGATGTCGCTATCCTGCAGTCAGCCACGGCCATGCCACGGGCTGGCATCGCTGATCGATACCTGCATGAGAACATCTTCGAGATGGCCGCGGCTTACCTCTATTACATCGTTCGAGACCACCCGTTTGTCGATGGAAACAAGCGGACGGGAGCGGTTGCGGCATTAGTGTTTCTGGCGATGAACGACATCGATATCCTGGTCGATGAAGATGGGCTTGAAACCATGGTGCGTTCTGTTGCTGAAGGAACCACAACGAAAGCCGATGTAGCGACGTTTCTCCGCGGTGGGCTTCGGCGCTGAAGTTCCGCCTGTTGATTGTGTTAGAATCGGGCCGTGGTCAACATGGTCAATACATGAACCGGATGGGTCAGGAAAACTCGTGCCTCGGTTCGGCCGGCGGCGGCAATATTCTGCATCGTTCTCTTATCTTTCCTCGCTGTTTCCTGCGCTGGAAAGTCGACCACGTCTTCTACCCCAAAGAGCACGAGTCCTAAGAAGCAGCCGGGCTTTTCAGTAGCGAACAGCTGGTGGGTCGACGATCAAACCCACCTGGAGCCGATGCAGGTCCCGGGCGTGACCGCCGCTTCGGCCAACACACTCTTCGTAGCCTTTATCGCGAGCGACAGCGGACAAGGCCCGGCGCGAGGAGGGCCGCCGCTCGACGGCAAGATCCAGAGCGTCGATGGAGGCAACCTCACCTGGACCCGGCGAGCTGAAGCACATCTGTCGATCACCGGTGAGCCTTCCATCGCCGAGATCTGGACCGCATTTTCACCTGTCCCCGTAAAGCCGTTCACCGTGACCGTCACGCGCAACAACGACAACGGCGCGCTGACGTACTGTGACAACTACGAAGGAGCATCCGGGCCGGACATCGCGAACGGCATGGTCCTGGTCCAGGCCATCACGGGGGCGGACCCGAAGAACCCCGTCGGGGCCACGGCCTTCTACGGCGTGGGACCGAAGTCAGGCCGCCCGGGTCCGGCAACCATCACGATTACCACCACGCGCCGCGACTCGCTGGTCGCAGCCGTCGGCTCGGACTGGTCCGACCCGAAACCGCGTACGATGCCCGCCGGTCAGGTAATGCTCCATGAGGACGTGAGCACCCCTAACGGTGACACGTACTGGGTACAGGGATTGCCCGGCGCCGTGGCGACACCCGGTCCGGCGACGCTTTCGGTTACCGATCCCACCAACGATGATTGCAACATGGCGGCGGTCGAGGTCCTGCGCGCTCCTTGAGGTCATCCCGTCCAGGCCGCCCGGTCCGCCGTTGCTAACGTGAAGCCCACGGCTACCTCTGGCGATTCAACTCTTCCCGGCCTTCCCTGGTCAGGCCAATGATGGGGCGTTCGGAGGAACCTTCCTGGCCGATCAGTCTGTCCGCAAGCATCGACTTGATGACGTCGCGGACGCGCTCCTGGGTCGCATTCACGCTGTCGTACACGTCCAGCTCGGTGATGTCGTTGCTGCGCGTCCATGCCGCTTTCGTGCCGGTGAGCACCGCGGCTATCTTGACTACTCCAATCGCGAACGGCATCGAATCGATACACCGCAGCACCGCGAGCTTTATTTCATCTGTCGTCGCCGCGACGCGCTGCCTGCCAGCCACACGTCCGCCGGTCGCGCCATCGCCCCCGCCAGGCCCGCGCCCAGCACTAATCTCGAAACTACTCGATGCCTTCCCGCTCTTGCCCGCTGTCCCGTTCCGCAGGTCCTCAAGGCTGGCACCGACAGCCTCCTTCTTCCCGCGTTCGGTAAGCCTCAATATCGGGAAGCCCGACTTGACCTCCTGCTCGATGTAGCCCTCGTCGATGAGGGTTTCGATCACGCCTTTGACGTAGTCCTGTTTCATGCCAACCGTCCCGTAGGCAGGGTTTCGGTCGAGCCCCCACTCCAGGATCTCTTTGCGCCTTGAGCCGGTGACCACCTCGGCGACCCGGCCCTTGCCAATGGGGAACTGCATGAAGCGCAGGCACGCCAGCACCGAGAGGGCTGTACTCCTGTTCCGTTCCATGACGCCCGACGCCGATTGGACCAGCGAGACGCTCTTCCTGCAACAGTCGCAGGTACCACATTCGAACGACTGCGTCTCCCCGAAGTAACGAAGGATATATCCGCGCCGGCAGCCGCGTCGGAGGATGTACTTCTCCATCGCCGCCAGCTTGTCTTCTTCCATCCGGCGGAGCGCCCTGTGCCGTGCCCAATCGATCGGCAGGTCGGTGAATGGCGGCGCCGGGTCAACGAGTTTCTGCAAGCCACGCCCACGGAACGGTGGCTCGTACCCCAGAAGCCCCGCGTCTCTGAGCGCTGTCAGCGCCCTCTTCACTTGCTCGGTCGAGACGCCGGAGTCGGAGGCCAGCCGGTTGATGCCGATCTCCACCCGGCCCGGGCACTCCAGATCGACTGAGGATCCGAGCCCATCGAGCACGCGCTGCTGAAGAGACCCACGCACTTCCCGGCTGAAGCTTGCGAACGGCCGCGTCACGGTGATTCCTACCATCGGCTCGCCGCTGTAAGCGCGCAACACGCCCGCGCCATCGAGGAGGCGGATAGCCGCCCTTGCCTGGGCCTCTCCCACGTACTCATCGCACAGTCCGCCGATCTCCTTGTGTGTCATGAGGACTGTTCCATCCGGGATGCTCCAGATGGCCTCATAGATACTCCTGACCGTGCCGGCATCGGGGTAGCCCACATCTATGAAAAACTCGCGAAGGCTCCTGTCCGCGGAAGAATAAAGAAGCACGCAACGCGACTCGAGGTCATCGCGCCCGGCGCGGCCGACCTCCTGGTAGTACTGCTCAACCGACCCCGGGTAGTTGTAGTGGACGACGAAACGCACATCGCTCTTGTCGATCCCCATCCCGAATGCAGACGTGGCCGCCACGACCCGCGCCTTCCCGCCGAGGAACGCCTCCTGGGCCTTGATGCGGTCCTCGGGTTCCATCCCCGCGTGGTAAGCGACAATGCTCGGCTCCACCTTGCTCAGAGCCGCTACGATCTCCTCGACACTCTTGCGGGTCCCGGCGTAGATGATGCCGGACCCACCGTTATCACGCAGGAACCGTGACAGGAAATCCAGCTTCTTCTTGTCGTTGTGGGTGACTTCGACGCTCAGCTCGAGGTTCGGGCGGTCGAACCCGTGGACGTGGACATCCGTATCATCCGGAGCGAGGCCTAGCGATTGGACGATGTCGGTCTGTACTCGGGGAGTCGCGGTGGCCGTGAGAGCGGTCACGGGCGGGCGACCGATGAGCTCGTGAAACTGCTTGAGCCTCCGGTAATCCGGCCTGAAGTCGTGACCCCACTCGCTGATGCAGTGCGCTTCATCGACGGCAAGCCTCGAAACGTCGACGCCGCGCAGCATGCCCAGGAAAGCGCTGTCGCGGCACCGCTCAGGTGCGATGTAGAGGAGCCGGCAGTCTCCCCTCGCACACGCGGACAGCCTGGCATTCTGTTCATCGCGGCTGAGGCTGGAATTGACCGCAGTGGCCGGGACGCCGAGACCCTCGAGATCGTCCACCTGGTTCTTCATCAGTGAGATCAACGGTGAGACGACAATCGTAAGCCCAGTGTCCACCAACGAAGGGAGCTGGTAGATGAGCGACTTGCCGCTCCCGGTGGGCATGACAACGAGCAGATGCCGGCCGGCAAACACTGACTGGAGTGCCTGCTCCTGTCCTGGCAAGAACTCGGTATAGCCAAAGCGTTCGTCAAGAAGTCGCCTGGCACGTTCAATGGTCCTGGCAACACCTTCATCGGTACTGGAAGAATCGTTCATCGCGCTGCCCCAGCAATCTGGCCTTCCATGCTGATCAAGTTGCTCTGCAAATGAAGGGTTCCACCAATGACCTCAAGATTACCCCTCTTGATCTTCTTCCTTCCCTGTGGCGCGACGAGTCGATAGACGCAGATATCGGGCACAAGCAGTCGTGCCTGACGGACGATCTCCGGTGAGGGAGGGTGCTCCTGTCGGAGGTGCTTCATGACCATCGGGGCGCGCTTCATGCGGCGACTGTTGAAAGTGACCTGCGAATAGGCTTTGGAGCCCTTAAACGGCCTGCACTTCTGACACGGGCGGTAACCGTTGGGCGTATCCTCGGCGACCCTTGCACTGCCTTCGAGCCTGCAGTTTTTGGAGTGCACGATGCGTCGGTGGTCATCGAGGCGAAAGCCAGGGCGGTTCATTCCCTCGTGTCCCTCAAGCACTCGATGGCACTTATGGCACAAGCTCGCCAGATTAGTCCAGTGGTGGCAGCCTCCGCGCGATCTGTGCACGATGTGGTGGATGTCGCTGTGCGTCTTGAGGCTGCCGCCACAGATGGCACACCTGCATCCATCACGGTTGAGTACCGCGCGCCTGCGTTCGTTCCAATCGGGTGGCAGGTCTTGCGTCGATGAAGCATTGGCCATCTGTTCCGGTGTCTGAGCCCAGTTGCCAGATTGCGACGAGTGGGCCTGCATCGCTTCGTGCGCCCACTGCCAGACTAAACCGTTATCGAGTCTGCTACAGGCCTGGTCGATCGCCATACGAGCGGAGGTCTGACATGCGGCGGACCCTCCCCTGCCTGTCAGTTTCAGGACGCATTGATCGAAGACCTGGCTACCGAACTGATCCTGCATGTGAGTTATCGTTGCCAGCACGAATGGATTCGTGAGCTCGACCTCGTTGAGAATTCTTGGGGGGCGATCCGTAAGCCCGAGGAAACCACCTCGAGAAAGCGCTTCCGACTTGGTCTTGTGTTTACTCATTGAGCACCACTCCCAAAGACTGACGGTCTGTGCGCTGTCTACGACAGGATTGTACAAGGCCGCTGTGACATGTAATCTAGCAGAACTCGTTGTCGGGCTCTACAACGTGGCCGCAACTTTTTCGAGGGCTTCAATATCACGTTTTGATGACCTGACGTGGTTGTCAGGCGCAGAGAATTGAATCCCGTGCCTGTGCCTTGAAGCTCGAAATCGTGTTAGGATTCCGGCGTCTGACAACGGAGGTTCTCATGGAGTA
>Ga0066793_10001152_pt1 | contig 11720 bp, 13 predicted proteins | sample PersoiDNA2013189_FD_83876 | JGI IMG/M metagenome (GOLD analysis project Ga0066793, IMG submission 83876) | Permafrost soil microbial communities from the Arctic, to analyse light accelerated degradation of dissolved organic matter (DOM) -... | ecosystem: Environmental > Terrestrial > Soil >...
CAGCGACGGGCGTTGGGACCACTTCGCTGCGTGAGGCGCTGTGCGATGCGAGTACACCAAAATATCTGACGGTATGGCGGCGAGGGGGCGGGACGAGAGCCGCGAGTCTCGCGATGAGGGCGAGCGGAGCAAGCTCCACCGACGCTGTGCCATCGGACCACGGCTTCTTGAAGTCGAGCCTCACGTCACCATCGTCGAGGATTTTCAGCCGGTCGTTGGCGAGGGGTGGGCGCAGGATGTAGCGGCACAGGGTCAGGCGCCCCTGCTTGTCGTTGGCGGCGACCCTGGTTGCAGCTTGCAAGTTGAACCCGTGCTCCTGAGCGCACAACGTGCCCTTGGCGATGGGGCGGTCGTCGGGGTCGAGCACGATGCGAAGGGCGACGGGCGCGGCGCAGCCGCGTGGGGCAGGGGTTGGGCGGGCAGGCCCTAGTGCGCTTGGTGGCGGGCCCAGCGGGCGGAGCGCCGGTGGTGGCCGCGGCCAAGAGCCGGGCGAGGAGCGGATCTTTCTCGCCCATCGCCTCGTCGCCGACGACGGTCACTTCGTCGTCGCCTGGAGCAGTCACCAGGGTGATGACCCCGCGGTGCTGGAGGAAGCGGAGGATGCGCTTGCTGGCGCGTTGGACCAACTGCTCGACGTTCTCCTGGGTAGGCGCGGGCGAGGGGTGGAACATCTGCCCCTTGCCGTCGCGGTCTGGCGAGTACAGACCGTCGAGGAAGAGGACGTGCAGATGGGGGTTAAGGCGGAGGTCACTGTTGGCGCGATGGATGACGGTCACGGCGCCGGACTCGCCGGCGGGCAAGCCGCGCTCGGCGTGCCGCCTTCGGTACCACGAGGCTACGGTGTCCGTGAAGATGCGTACCACTTGACCCAGCAGTTTCCCGTCGAAGGCGAGCGGGAAGCGCAGGGGGAACGGCACGGGACGACCGTGGGCACGCAGGGCAAAGAGGACCCGGCTTCTGCAGCTAACTGGTTCAAAGCATTGGCACATGGTGACCCCAATATCGTTCGCCCAGGTGAATGCCAGGTTGCCTGATGACGCATCTCTGTTCGCATCTCCCCTCTCTGCCCAAGCACGGCAGGGTGCCTTCTGTGTGGTGGGGCGGTGCTATTTGCCGACAACCAGGACGACGAAGGTACCTGGCAAGATGGGTGCCCGCGGTTTCGGTGTGGTCTCTGATGGTGCTGGCTTGTCTCCAAACTGTGCCGCCGCCAGAAACACCCGATGCGACGACGTGTCCAAGGCCAAGGTTCGTGCTCCGAGCTGCGTGCTGAGATTCTGCACCACGTGGTAACTGTCCGCTGTGTCCTGATGGATGACCGACAGCGTGCCGTCCTTGCCGCAGGCGTTGAACACATTTCCGGCTGTTGGATCGAATTCGGTGCCATCGACGCCAGGGCCGATGGCCAATGTGGTGACGACCTTGCCGGTAGTGGCATTGACCACGGCCATCATCTTGTTACCACAGCCCACGAACACGCGGCCATGCTTGGCGTCCACGGCCAAGCCAGTCGGTTCTTCACACGGTGCCAGGGGATAGCGGCCGGCAACCACCATCTTCTTCGAGTCGACACGCACAATCTCGCTTCGGTCCTCTACGTTGACCCACAAGTTGCCATGACCGTCGGCGCGCCCAACTTCCAGTGCGCCGCCCACGTTGAGCGTTGTGGTGACCTTGTTCGTCGCAGGATCGATCACTGTGACCTCTCCGCTGGCGTGGTTGAACACGAAGAGTTGTCGTGACGCCGGATCGTAGGTCAGAGCATCCGGGCTCTTGCCAGTGCTCTTGAATTCGCCGGTGGTTTTGAGCGTCTTGGGGTCGAACACCGTCACCACGCCCGACTTGCCGTTGGTGATGAACCCCTTGCCGATTCCGGGCACGACGCTGATGCCGTGAGCGCCTGCAAGGCCCGCGACCACGCCGATTACCGACTGCGAAGTTGTATCGATCACCGCCACCTCGGTGCTGTGCGCGACGTACAGCCGGTGGGCGGCCTCGTCCAGGTGGACGAAGTCGTAGCCGCCGTCGCCAGGGACCGGGATCTTCTGCAAGACGCGATACGCATTCGCTGGTTCACCTTTTGACTTGTCTCCTGCCGCTTGCGTGTTCGCGGCCGGCACGGCGGCGAGGAGCACGAGCAACGACGAAAGCCGCCTCGCCAGGCCCCCTCGCGAGAAAGGAAGAATCGGGGACAGGTGGTGACTGGATGTAGCGATGGAAGAAGTCATGGGCGAAGCCTTGCACGGATTTTCCCATGTGCACCTCGAACGTGGGGTTCCAGCGGTGTCGATCTTTCACCGGATTCCTACCACGGGTATCCGTGGAGCCACCTGGTGCTGGTTCGGCGGCAGGTAGGGCGGACAAGCCCACATTTTGTTCGAGCAGGTGTACGACGAAGCCTCCGAAGAATACCGTCGTCGGGTACCCCGTTGCGTGCCACGGCGATTGCCTCGCTGACCGACGACCTACAAATCCCAACCAGGTCGCAGCGCACGAGCGTGCGTCGTAGACTTCGTCCGTGGAATCGATGGCCTTCGACAAGATTGAGCTGCGCGACCGGCTTGCCGACCTGGCGAGCACGGGCGTCTTCATCGGAACGTCCTGATGGAAGTACCCTGGTTGGCGAGGCGTGGTCTACGACGGGTCCCGCTACCTCTACCGTGGGAAGTTCGACAAGTCCCGCTTCGAGCAGGCGTGCCTGCGCACCCCAGACGATTCGGGCGCTGGCCGATGCAAACCGTACGCGCTGAGACCTCGATTTCCGCCGTGCTTCTTGTCGGTCTCGACCCGCTAGCAATCACCGAGATTGTCTTGGACTTGCCCCAGGAAAGGGGGGAGCATTCCCGTACTCAAACCGCAGGAGGCAATCACCATGGGCGACAAGTCACCGAAGGTGAAGGACAAGTCCAGAAAGCAAGACACGGTGGACAAGAATCAAAAGGCGCTGGCTGCCAAGGCGAAGATGTCGCCGCCACCAGTGTTCCCTGGAAAGAAGACCAAATAGGCCCTTCACCGGAAACGGAACGCATCCGTCCACCGCGCCCCGTTGAGAGCAGAGTGTCGGACGCAGTGTCATGCATCTCCTCAACGTCCTCCTTGTATGCTTTGCCCTGCTGTGGACGCCTGTGGTGGGCGCACGAATCTTGCCACTCAGGCTTTGAGCGCGGGAGGCATGAAGATAGTCGCGACGCAACTCAGCGCTAGCGACAACAGCAGCTGTGCGGTGCGAAGCAACGGCACGGTTCTGTGCTGGGGCTTGAACGAAGAGGGAGAGCTCGGCAATGGCACGGCGGACAATGTGGCAGTGCCCGTGAGGGTCGCTGGCCTCACCACTGCAGTTGCAGTCTTTGCCAATGGATTCGACGCCTGCGCCCTCCTGAGCGGCGGCTCGATACGGTGTTGGGGTTCGAACACCAGTGGCAACCTCGGCAATGGTACGACGGTCGACAGCCGCGTGCCTGTGGCGGTCTCCGGTATTACGAATGCCGTTGCCCTTTCCATGGGCAGGTTACATGCCTGCGCGCTTCTGAGCGAAGGCATGGTCCAGTGCTGGGGAAACAACAATGCTTGCGGCGACCTGGGCAGCGCCGCCATGACCGAAAGTTTGGTGCCAATCCTGGTCCCTGGAATTAGTAATGCGGTCGCTGTTTCCGCCGGCTCCGATAGTACCTGCACGATCTTGAGCGATGGTACCGTTCGGTGCTGGGGATGCAGCGATTTGGGCGGACTACGCAGCACCGCCCAAGGAGGTCCCTCACCCGTGATGGTCTCCGGAATAGGCGGTGCCGTTGCTGTTTCCGTGGGCGAGGGATACGGCTGCGCGATCTTAAGCGGAGGCAGTGTCGAGTGCTGGGGTGCCAACGACCAACTTGATCCTGGCACAGTAGCGAGCGGTCGCGCGCCTCAGCCGGTCTCCGGTGTCAGCAACGCCGTCGCGCTTGCCGTGGGCGGTTTGCACACCTGCGTGGTGCTCAGTGGTGGCGGGGTTCAGTGCTGGGGCGACAACTTCTACGGTCAGCTCGGAGATGGCACCACGGTCGATGGACGTGTGCCCGTGTCAGCCACCGGTATCACAAGCGCAATCGCCGTTGCTGTTGGCGGCAGCCACACCTGCGCGATGCTCAGTGGAGGTGGGGTTCGATGTTGGGGTGACAACTCATACGGTCAGCTCGGCAACGGCAGCATTGTAAGCAGTTCCACACCCCTGGAGGTCAGTGGACTTTGAGTGACTCGAATAGGGCGCTGCGAGGGTCTCCGAACACGACGCCACACCCGCCTCACCAGCCAGCTGAGGGACGAACAGCCCGGACAAAAGAATCGGCGCTTCCAGGTTGATTTGGATTTCGCTCTCACCGGCCTTGAATGCGCCGATGCCTTTGTGAAATCGATATCTCTCTGCACGCAGGCGTTGTTGACCAAAATATTCAGGTTATTGAAGCTCGTGCTCACCCACTCGGCCAGCGCTGTGCAATCCGATTCGTTCGCCACGTCGCAGGTCCTAATGTGGAGCTCGGGATGCTTCTTGCGCGCCTCCAGGAGCCGGCCTTCCCTGCGACCGCAGATGACAACCTCGCTCCCGGCCTTCAAGAAAGCATCGGCCGTCGCGAGTCCTATTCCGGTCGCGCCGCCGGTGATCAAGACCGTGTTTCCCGAGAGATTCATCGCATTCCTCGCTTTCGTTGCTTAATGGGGTGTCCAACCGTCTGTCCGAAAAGTACACGTTGATCGGCACGCAGGTGCAATCTTGCAGAAAGGCCTGGTTTGTTGCAGTTGTGGAACCAGGCTGCAAGGCCAGTGGCTGCGGCGAACAGGTACACGTTGGCCGCGATGAGCCCCGTGTCCACGAAGTAGTACGACCGCTGCACATCGGCGTTGCGAAGTCCCGGCTCCTTGTATCCAGAGGTATTGGCGAGCTTGTCTATGTCTGCGACATAGATGATGCGAACGGGCGCGTTGGTCCCGCTGCTGGCCTGGCCTCGACCAATTGCGAGACCACGCAGGTCATCGGGGATGGCGAGCACCAGACGATGCGCAAACGGGTCGTACAAGTACGTCCCTTCTTGCAGGGCAACGTAGACGTCGACCTCCTGGGAGTTGCTCGCGGAAGCCGCCGTTCTGCCGGTATTCCCGAATGGAACCTCTTTCCGGTTCACCCCACATGCCGCCCATAGAAGGTTGGAGAGGGTTTGTGGAGACAGCTTCTTGTCAGTGATTTCCCGAGTCGTCCGCCTGGCCCGAAGTGCCTTCGTGAGGGACATGCTGGGCTTGAACGCGGGTTTGGGCAAAGCGACCATCGGACCTGATATCTTCATGATGGTACTCTACGTGCATTCCGGTTCCGTGACCATGGACCCCGCCACCTGTGCCTCGCCAAAACCCGATCCGCGTCCATTGACGTGACAGTGATGCTGGCTGTGCGCGGAGAATTGGTGTTCATAGGCGGGAGCGCGAAGCCCGGACAGTCAGTGACCATGAGATCGCGATTGGCGGTGAGACCCGTGGACGGATCTCGGCCACGGTCGCCGGACACGACCAACAGTATCGGTCAGGCAGCGATGCGCTCGTAGCGGTGGTGCAGACCACCGACCTCTTGGAAGGCGACAATCTTGCCCATGGCTGGCGGGTGGACGGTCCTCGGATCCGGCGCGTCCTTCCCAAGAGAAAGATGCGTTCGTACGCGGTGGTAGTAGGAAAAGTAACTTCTCATAATCCGATGGAGATGGCGCTCTGACACTTCTATGGGAGTTCGCTGGTGGCGCCGCTGTCCCCGAAGGCAACCAGTTCCATGGTATTGGGATGGTCGACGCCTTGGCTGCGCACCAGTCCCGAGATCGGCACCGCGGGATGAGACCAGGACAGCGAGGCGGCGTGCCAGGGACCATAGCTTGCGTCGGTGCGCGCCTTGAAACAGCCAGAGAAGCGCCCCGCAATCACCTCCGCATCCTCCTGAGGCAAGCCCTGCCAGGCCACCGCCAGCATGTTCACTGAACCCTGCCACATGGATTTCATCATCTGGAGCATGGGCCCCGTCAACTCGCTGACCCGCCCATTCTTGTCCTTCATCTTGACGGCACGCACCTCCATCGTCGCGGGATTCACGCGGTCGCCCAGGAAGAGAAGCATCTTGGTGACGGTCTTGCCAGTATAGTTCTCGTTGAGCACCTCGATCCAATAGGCGCCGCCGTCTTCGCCGACGATCTTGTAGGTCATGAACGAGGGTTCGCCCTTCTCGCTCACCGTCTTGTGCTGCGTCCACTGGCCGACGACGAGAGGTCGCGGCGTGAAAGCCGCCGGAACGGAATAGGCTTGCCCTCCGGCTGCTAGCCTGGCGATGCGCTGATCGATGTCGGCCTTGGCCGCTGGGTCGATGCTGGGGCCGCATGCCACGGCCCAAAGGGCGAAAACGGATGCTGCGCTGCAAGAGAGTAGCTTTGTCATGGGTGCCATAGTGCCAACAATGGCAATCCTGTCCAGTTGTCCATCGCCAACCCCCGATCTCCGGCCAGTGACGTGACGGTGACGCATGGTGATGCGCCAGAGTCACGTGTCTACGACCGCCTCAGCATGATGGCGAGCAGTCTGTCTGTCCGTCCCTGCCACCGTCGGCGCGGGAGGTGATGCTGATGGGGTTTTGGCGAGGCACAGGAAGTTTTTGACTCCAATTCGCGCTACCCTTGGCGATGCTGGCGGTGGGGAACGTGCTCATCGATTCACGTCGAAGTGGGTCTGACAGCGAGGTCGAGTCGATGTCTCTCGCGCAAGACGACAAGGGGCAAAAGCTTGCCCGCCGGCCAGCCCGTGAGGCGACGGTGAACGTCGTCATTGCGGTGACGAAGGGCGAACCCGCCCGAGCGCAGGCCCGTTGGTAGGCGGTCGGCCGAAGATTCCCGCATCGTCGGTTAGAATGTTACCTTGCAAAGTTACCTTCCACAAGGCAGAATCGGCGTATGTCTCGCAACGACCCGCGGGCAGACGAAATCGTCGAGCGGCTCATGGACGTCGTGGTCGGCTTGAAGCGCCGTGCACGCGCCGACTACGCCGGGCAGACGCTTCCGTACCCGCAGCACGCCGTGCTCAAGCGGCTCGAGAACGGCGGCTCGGCGACAACAGCAGACCTCGCGCGGGCGGAACTCATCACGCCGCAGGCGATGGGCGGGCTCGTCGCCACGCTCGAAGAAGCAGGTTACGTCGCCCGTCGCGACGATGCAGAGGACGCGCGCCGTCGCCTCGTCACATTGACGGCCGCGGGTCGCAAGATCCTTGCTGCGAACCGCGCGGCGCGACATCGCTGGCTCGCGAGCTTGGTGGCGGAGCAATTCGACGCCGAGGAGCAACGCACGCTCGCCGCCGCGCTCGCGCTCCTTGGCAAGCTGTTCCCTCCTCGCGGGAACTGACCACACGACCGATCAACCAAAGGAGAGAACCATGCGCTGGTACCACTACGTAGCCTACTTCTTCGGGGGCGCTTTTCTTGCGAACACGCTCCCTCATCTCGGCAACGGAATCTCGGGACACCCTTTCCAGAGCCCGTTCGCATCTCCGCCGGGGGAAGGCCTGTCGTCCTCCACGGTCAACGTCGTGTGGGGGCTCTTCAACCTCGTCGTGGGCTACTTGCTCGTCTGCCGCGTCGGGAAGTTCGAGCTTCGGAATACTAAGCACGTGGTCGTCCTCGGAGCGGGTATCGTATTCATTTCGATCATGGCTGCCCGCGGATTTGGTCGCTTCCACGGGGGACTTCTGAACTGAGCTGAGTTCGAACAGCTCTCCCCCGGCTATCGGCGCCGCCAGGCACACGTGTAGAAGGCGAGGCATAGAATGACAAGAGACCGGAGGAGAATGCCGCGTGGCGACCAATAGCATCGAAGTCGAAGGCTTCACCAAGAAATACGGCACCTTTCCGGCCGTGGACGACATTTCCTTTTCCGTGGAGGAAGGCAGCATCTTCGCCTTCCTGGGGCCCAACGGGGCGGGGAAGAGCACGACCATCAACACCCTTTGCACCATCCAGGAGAAGACAGGCGGGACCCTGCGGATCAACGGGAACGACGTGACCGAGCGGAAGGCCGAGGTCCGCAAGGACATCGGGATCGTTTTCCAGGAATGCACGCTGGACCAGAAGCTCACTGTCCGGGAGAACTTGAAGCTCCACTGCGACTTCTACGACGTGCCTAAGGCGGAGGTGAAGGAACGGATCAGGTTCGTCCTGGATCTGCTGGATATCGAGGAGTGGAAGGATGCTCCGGTGAACGCCCTTTCCGGGGGACTCAAGCGTCGCGCCGAGATCGCACGCGGACTGGTCCACTTCCCCAAGGTCCTGTTCCTGGACGAGCCCACCACGGGCCTGGATCCGCAGACCCGCGCCAACGTGTGGGAGTACATCCACGAGCTCCAGAAGCGCAAGAACATCACCATCTTCCTCACCACCCACTACCTGGAAGAGGCGGAGATCTGCGACCAGGTGGCCATCATCGACCACGGGAAGATCGTGGCCCACGACACGCCCTACAACCTCAAGAAGCTGCACACCTCCTCCACGACCAGGATCAGGATGTCCGACCCGGCCCCCCTGCTGCGTTACTGCGCGGAACAATCGCTGCACGCCGTTCGCGAAGACGGGGGGGTGTCCATCGCATCTCCCGACATCGGCGCCGTGATGGAACTGGTGTCCGTCTTCAAGACATCCATCGAGGACATCGAGATCCGGAAGGGAACCCTGGACGAGGTCTTCCTCTCCCTCACCGGCAAGGAGATCCGGAACTGATGCGCGCGATCCAGGCGATCCTCGCCCGAAACCTGATCAAGTTCTTCCGCGACAAGATGCGGTTCTTCTTCACCCTGTTCATGGGCGGCTTTCTGCTCTTCACCTTCTCGTTCGTGATGAAGTCGGCCGTCGCGGGCCTGGCCCACCCCACGAACTACCTGATCTCGGGAATCGTCATCATGATGGTGTTCCAGTCGGCGCTGAACAATTCCATGAGCATCCTGGAGGACATCTCCTCGGGCTTCATGAAGGAGATCCTGGTGGCCCCCATCGCGAGATGGCAGATCGCCGTGGGGCAGGTTCTGTCATCCGCGGTCCTCGCGGTCCTGCAGGGCGTGCTCATCCTCGTCGTCGGGATCTTCATGGGCCTGAGCCTGGACCCGATGCACTTCGGCCTCATGGTGGCACTGATGCTGCTTGTGGGTGTCACGTTCAGCTCGTTGGGGCTCTACCTCGCCGCCCTCTCCAAGGAATCCACCACATTCCAGGTTCTCATTTCGGTGGTCACCATGCCGCTGACGTTCCTGTCGGGCGCGTACATCCCCACCACGGTTCTGCCCTCCATCCTGCGGCCCGTGGTCTTCCTGAATCCTTTGACCTATGCGACCTCCATGTTTCGCTACACCGCGCTGCGCATGGAATCCATGTCCACCGCGGAACTCGTGAAGTCGGGCGTCGCCTTCGATCTCCACGGATTCGTCATCCGACCCCTGGACGGGGTGCTCATCACGCTGGCCATCGGGACCGTCTTCTTCGCCCTCTGCGTGCGCCAGTTCCGGAAAGCGGACTTTTCCAGGGTCACCGTATTCAAGCGCGGCGGCCACCGCTAGGTCGTGCCGAGTCTCGCTTGTGGGGCGTGGCCAGTGCTGGCATAGCTGTTATCATGGTGGCGACTATTCTGGTTGGTCGCGGGGTTCCCTTACTCGGCGTTGCTAGGCACCGTGCCCCGAATCTATCAGCGACGCGTCGGCCAGCAGGGGCTCGGTGTCGAGGATGTCGTTCGCGATGGCGAGGACCGCCTCTCGTTCGTCCTCGGTGGATATCGGCGTGGTTCCAACCGCTGATGGGGAGCAGGATCGTGGGGAAGAAGCCCACGGACTTGATCTTCGATCACGACCGAGGCTGGTTGCTACGGCAGGTGAAACGCAGCTGCCGCCTGGCGAAGGTTCCACCAGTCTCCGCCCACGGTCTTCGTGGAACACATGCTGACCTCTCGCTACACGCCCATGTGACGGCCCTGGCTGTTTCCCAGGCCCTTGTGCTTCGCCAAGAGGTCATCCGCACCCTCAGTTCCCCGACGGTGGCGAAGATTGGCGACTGGCCTGGCCATACCGGCCAGCCATCGTGCATCATCGCGCGATGGCCGACTTGTTTCCGAGCCTCATTGGCTCACTGCGTTCCGCCCTTGCGCACGCGCGCCGACCAAGTCGGCGCGCGTGCGCAAGACCGAGCGCAGTGAGCCGAGCAGGCTCCAGAGCACTGAGAGCATGGCGGGATGATGCATGAGGGCGACGACTGAAGGCCAGCCACACGCAACCGGAGCGTCACCGACGGAAAAGTCAGGGTGCGGATGACGACCTGGCGAGGGACAGGACGTAGGACAGGGCGGCGATTCTTGCAGTCACAAGCTGCGAGTTCTGCACATTGCGCATGGCAATTTGTCTAAACGGGACAACATTAGTCCGGTATGCGGTTTACACGTGTCGGAAGAGGTCTCGTTGGAGGCGAGACAGTACCCCGCAAGTCCAGAGACAACCCGGAAATTCCAGCCGCATGGGGACGGCCGTGCTTGACGGAAACTCCCCCGGTCGCGCCACCCGCTGGCGCGGGCATGGCCCAACCATGCGGCTGGAGTTTTTGCGGGCGAGTCTCATGCGAAGGGTCAGGTGGCCATGAGCACCAGCAAATCAAATTTAGGATTTTCAGTTGCATAAATCCCTATTGGCAATCTGCTTTCACGTTGCATCCGCCTTCGAGCCAGCTACGCTGCACGCCCACAATGACTCGCATCCACCCAAGGCCGCTATCCGCCGTCGTATTGGTCAGTGTCCTGTTCGCGCCAGTCGCGATCAGGGCGCAAGAATTGGCTCCAGCAACCGAGGAAACTCCGCAGGTGGAAAACCCAGCGGCACGTCCAACGGAGACGCAGCCTTCGATCGCGTTACCGATCCCGGTTCCAAGTGCAGCGCCCGCGCCAGCCCAATCCGACAAGCCGGCTGGGCTCGATTTCCAGTTTTTCGAGCCCGACGATGCCGCAGCGCCGGGTGCTGATTCTGCTGCCAAGAGTGCGAACATTGCCGAGCAGTCGAAGAAACGCCGGCATCGCCTGGAGACGCATCAATTCCTGGGTCTGACGACCTGGGCCTTCATGGCCGCGACTTGCATCGTCGGCCAGCTCAACTACAACGACCTCTATGGCGGGGGCAGCGGCAGGGGCGCCTACCAGATGCCCCATCGTCTTCTTGTCTATTCCACGGCGGGCTTGTTCACAGCGACCGGGATCTACGCCCTCTTGGCGCCCCAGCCCTACAAGAAGCCGCTCAAGTTCGATACCGGTTTCATCCATCGTGTTGCTGCCATCGCTGCCACGGCGGGCATGCTCACGGAGGTCGTGCTGGGTTTCATCACCGCCCGCACCGCGAGCGCAGGCAATCCCAGTGGACTCAAGCAAATGGCCACGGTCCACGACGTGGTGGGCTGGACGACCTTCGGATTCATGACAGTCGCCGGCACGGCCTGGCTCTTTTGACCTGCTGGAAAGGATCTTGCATATGTTGAAAAGAGACATGACCACTCGGTTGTCCTGGCCACGCACGGCTTTCCTGCTCGCCTGGGCACTGGCCGCGCCTGCCTGCTCCTTTGGCAAGCCCGACATCGCCACGGTGCCGGCCCATCCCACGTTCGAGATTGACGTCAAACCCTGGCTCGCGGACCACTGTCTGCTTTGCCATGGCTATCC
>Ga0066793_10001153_pt1 | contig 11719 bp, 9 predicted proteins | sample PersoiDNA2013189_FD_83876 | JGI IMG/M metagenome (GOLD analysis project Ga0066793, IMG submission 83876) | Permafrost soil microbial communities from the Arctic, to analyse light accelerated degradation of dissolved organic matter (DOM) -... | ecosystem: Environmental > Terrestrial > Soil >...
CTAATTATGAGAGGGCGCCTGATCGGGCTAGTCGGGTCGCCGCAATGGTGGCCCGAACGTAACCGTCGGCGGGATAGTCACAATCCGGCCGTCACTATCGCGAATGATCTGCCCGTTGCCCTCATGCACCATCCAGTTATGCCGGTAGCAAAAACAGACTATCAAACAGACGTTCGCTTATCAATAGATTTGATCGTAAAAAAGCCAGAACAATGCCAAATTCCTTGGGCAACCGATCCCCGCCAGACCCCGCCGCTACGCCCCCCTAGAGCGGGATGTTCCCATGCCATTTCGGGCTGCGCCGCCGCTCCTTCCGAAGCGCGATCCTCAACGCCCGGATGAGCTCCCAACGCGTCCGGCCCGGCTCGATCACGTCATCGATGTAACCCCGCTCGGCAGCAATGAAGGGATTGGCGAACCGCTCCGTGTAATCGCTGACGAGCTCCCGCCGCCGGGCCACCGGATCCGCGGCGGCCTCCAGCTCGCGGTGAAAGATGATGTTGACCGCGCCCTCCGGTCCCATCACCGCGATCTCCGCCGTCGGCCAGGCGACGTTGAAATCCGCCCTGATGTGCTTCGAGCACATGACGCAGTAAGCGCCGCCGTATGCCTTGCGCGTGATCACGGTCAGCTTCGGCACGGTCGCCTCGCTGAACGCGTAGAGCAGCTTCGCTCCGTGACGGATGATGCCGCCGTACTCCTGCGCCGTACCCGGCAGGAAACCCGGCACGTCGACGAACGTGACGAGCGGGATGTTGAACGCGTCGCAAAAGCGAACGAACCGCGCGGCCTTCACCGAGGCGTTGATGTCGAGCGCGCCCGCCATCACCTTCGGCTGGTTTGCAACCACGCCGATCGGATGGCCGTCGAGGTGCGCGAACCCGACGACCATGTTCATCGCGTAGTAAGGCTGTACCTCGAAGAAATCCCCGCTGTCCACGACCATACGGATGACCTCTTTGATGTCGTAGGGCTCCTTGGGATTGTCGGGGATGATCGTCGCGAGGCCGGGCGCAGCGCGCTCTGGATCGTCGGTGGTGCCTGCCATGGGCGGCTGCTGCTCCGAGCTCTGCGGGATGTACTTGAAGAGGCGGCGTACCTGGGCGAAGCACTCGTCTTCTGATTCGGCCAGGAAGTGGGCGACGCCCGACTTGACGTTGTGCACCTCGGCGCCTCCAAGGGAGTCGAAAGTAACCTCTTCGCCCGTCGTGACGCGAATCACCTCCGGCCCCGTGATGAACATGTAGCCCACCTCGTGGACCATGAAGGTGAAGTCGGTGATCGCCGGCGAGTAGACGGCGCCACCGGTGCACGGGCCCAGGATCAGGCTGAGCTGGGGGATGAGACCGCTGGCTTCGACGTTGCGCCAGAAGATCTCCGCGTAGCCCGCCAGCGAGACGACCCCTTCCTGGATTCTCGCGCCGCCCGAGTCGTTGATGCCGATGATCGGGATCCGGTTGCGCAGGGCGAGGTCCATGACCTTGATCACTTTCTCCGCGAAGACCTCACCGAGCGAGCCGCCGAAGACCGATGCGTCGTGGCTGAACAGAACCACGTCCCTCCCATCGATCTTTGCCATGCCGGTGACCACTCCATCGCCCGGCACCCTCTTGCTCTCGAGGTCGAAGCCGGTGGCGCGGTGTTTGGCGAAGATGTCGATCTCCTCAAACGAATTGCGGTCGACCAGGCGATTGATCCGCTCGCGCGCGGTGAGCTTGCCCTTCGCGTGCTGCCGGTTGAAGGCCTCTGCGTCTCCGTGCCCCGCCTCGTACTTGCGCTGGCGCAGCTCGTTGAGCGGATCTACCTTTCGCCGTTTGGGTGTTGGTGATCCCATCAGGCCGCCTCCCCCGGCCGGTACTCGCCGAACACGCCGCGCAGGACCGAGCAGCACTCGCCGATCGTCACGTAGTCGGCCAGGGCGGCCTTGAGCGGGATCATCAGGTTTGCGGTTCCGCGCGCCGCGCGCTCGAGCTCGGCGAGGTGACGTTCGACGAGCGCCTTCGGCCGGCGCGCGCGCAGCTGCTCGAGGGCGCGGGTCTGTTCTGCCTGCTGGCGCGGGCTGATCTTCATGATCTCGATGGCTTCGGCGCCTGTTTCCGAATATCGGTTGACCCCCACCACGACACGCTCGCCGGACTCGACTCGCCGCTGCAGCCGGTATGCGCTGTCTGCGATTCGGCGCTGCGTCCAGCCGCTCTCGATGCATGCCACAGCACCTCCCAGCTCGTCCACCTCGGCCATGATCGACTGCGCCTCCTCCTCCACACGGTCCGTGAGGTTCTCGACGTAGTAGGAACCGCCGAGCGGGTCGGCGACCAGCGGCACGGCCGTCTCGTACCCGATCACCTGCTGCGTGCGCAGTGCAAGCTCGGCCGCCCTCTCCGAAGGCAGCCCCAGCGCCTCGTCATACCCGTTGGTGTGCAGCGACTGCGTGCCACCCAGCACCGCGCTCATCGCCTCGAGCGTGGTCCGCACCACGTTGTTCAGCGGCTGCTGGGCAGTGAGCGTGACGCCACCGGTCTGGGTGTGGAACCGAAGAGCAAGAGACCTCTGGTCGGCGGCGTGAAAGCGGTCGCGCATGACGCGCGCCCACATCCGCCTGGCCGCGCGGAATTTCGCCACCTCCTCGAAGAAGTCCATGTGCGCGGCGAAGAAAAAGGAGAGATGCGGGCCGAAGTCGTCCACCGAGAGCCCGGCCGCCTGCGCCGCCTCGACGTACGCGATCGCATGGCTGAGCGTGAACGCGATCTCCTCGGCCGCGGTCGAGCCGGCCTCCCTGATGTGGTAGCCGGAGATCGAGATCGTGTTCCAACTTGGCAGCGAGCGACCGCAGTAAGCGAAGAGGTCCGTGACGAGGCGCATCGAAGGCTTCGGCGGAAAGATGTAGGTCCCCCGGGCCGCGTACTCCTTGAGGATGTCGTTCTGCGTTGTGCCCGTGATCTTCTCGGGAGGGCAGCCTTGTTTCTCCGCCACCAGCTGATAGAGCAGCAGCAGCATTGCAGCGGTGGCGTTGATGGTCATCGACGTCGAAACCCGCTCGAGTGGAATGCCCTTGAACAGGATCTCCATGTCCTCGAGCGAGTCGATGGCAACGCCCACCTTCCCAACCTCGCCGTTGGCCATCGGGTCGTCCGAGTCATAGCCGATCTGGGTGGGGAGATCGAATGCGACCGAGAGTCCGGTCTGGCCCTGCTTCAGCAGAAACCGGTACCGCTCGTTCGACTCCGCTGCCGAGCCGAACCCGGCGTACTGGCGCATGGTCCACAGGCGGCCCCGGTACATGTCCTTGTGAATGCCGCGCGTAAACGGGAAATCGCCCGGCGGCGGCTCCTCGGCGCGTCTGTCCTCGACCGAGTACATCGGCTTGAGCGGCAGGCCACTGTCGTTCTGGACATCGGTCATGTTTCGACGAACTCCGTCAACACGCCGCCCATGCTCTTGGGGTGCACGAACGCGATGCGCCTGCCATGAAGGCCGATGCGGGGTTCGGCGTCGATCAGCTCGAGACCGGCCTCACGAGCTGCAGCGAGGGCGACCTCGATGTCGGTCACGCCGTACGCGACGTGGTGCAGACCGGGGCCCCGCTTCGCCACGAACTTCCCGATCGGCGAATCCTCGCGCATCGCCGACATGAGCTCGATCTCACCATCGCCGACGCGCAGAAGCGCGGCCTCGAGCCCTTCGGTCTCGCTGGCGGCGCGGTGGACGAGCTCGGCTCCCAGCGCGTTGCGGTAGAGCCGGATCGATTCGTCGAGGTCGGCCACCGCGACGCCGATGTGATGGATGCGATCCGGCGCGCTCAATACGAATACCAGCCCTCACCACTCTTGCGGCCGAGCTTCCCGGCTTTGACCTTCGCCTCCAGCTGCGGCGACGGCCGGAATCGCTCCTCTCCTGTGCTCTGATACATGTGCAGCCTCGCCTTGTATGTCACGTCCAGGCCTGTGAAGTCGCCCAGGCGAAAGGGACCCATCGGCCAGTTGAGGCCTTTCTCGACGGCCACATCGATGTCTTCGAACCCGGCCACGCCGGCGTCGAGAAGCCTGTAGGCCTCCTGGGTCGCGGCGTGCAGGATGCGGTTGACGATGAAGCCGTCGATCTCCTTGTTGATGAGCACCGGCGTGCGACCGATCTCGCGCGCCACCGACATCGCGCGATCCACGGTCTCATCCGAGGTCTGAGGCCCGCGCACCACCTCAACCAGGTCCATCACCAGCACCGGATAGAAGAAGTGCATGTTCACGCAGCGCCCAGGCCTGGTGGTCTCGCCGGCGATCTTGCTGATTCCCATCGTCGACGAGTTGCTCGCGAGGACCGCGTCCGCCGGCGCGGCCCGGTCCAGCTCGGCGAAGACGGAGCGCTTCAGCTGCAGGTCTTCGAAGACCGCTTCGATTACGAAGTCAGCGCTTGATGCCGCTTCGGACAGGTCTGTGGTCTCGCGCACCCGGGACAGCGCCTCTTCGGCTTCGACCTTCCCGAGCTTGCCCTTCTCGACGCGCCGCATGAGATGACCGCGGTTAGAGTCGCGGGCCCTCTGAAGCTGCTCGGCACTGGTGTCACTGAGCCAGGTCTCGACTCCACAGAGCGCGGCCTGCTGCGCGATCTGGGCCCCCATGCTGCCGGCGCCAATCACTGCCAGGCGCATCAGTGCACCGAGAAGATCCGCGTCACGCGGTTGAGCGTCGCGATGTTGGGCAGCAGCCCGTCGATCTGCAGCCTGCCCAGGACCAGCTTCGACGCGACTCCTCGTCCCACCTCGTCGTAGTAAACCGGAAGGCCGAGGATTCCGATCTTCAGGTTGCTCAGGCTCATCACGGTCTCGGCCTCCGCGCGGATCGTGATCGTGCGCCGGGGCTCGAGCCCGTTGTAAACGGTCAGCCGCCCGGCATCGAACACCAGGGTCACGCCCTCGTCGATGTCGGTGACCCAGATGCCGACGCGCGCGATCAGCGCGTCAAAGTCCTTCCTCTTGTCAGGATGGGCTCGGACGTTGGCCTCGATCAGGCCTCCGAGCATCTCTGCAAACGCGCTGGGCTCCTTGCTGGCGTATGCGACCAGGTGGCGTTCTTCCACGCCCCGCTCCCTAGCCCTCTCTCCCCTGAGGGGAAAAGGGACTCTTTTTTCGCTGCTTCCGCTGTTAACTTTCGTCTGGCCATTCGGTCTGAAACCGGGTCGTGCACATGGTCAGCTCCTGGGACGCCTTCGTGTAGCGAACGATGGTCGGCAGGTCGCCTTTCAGCTTGAGCTTCCCCTGGAGCATCCCCTTGGTCGCATCGAGCTCCAGCTTGGCGACCTGCTTCCAGCGCGAGTAGGGGGCGGTGATCACGAAGTCGCACTTCTGGGCGTCGGCGGCCGCACCGACTTTGATATCACGCGCCTCGCCGTCGAACAGGTCCATCACGAGGCCGCGCGCCTCCGGGAAATGCTTGTCCGGTTCAGCCTCGACGACCAACCCGACCGTCCACTTCCACCCTTTGGCCGCCGCCTTGTAGACGCTGGACTTGTTGACCTCGTCTTTTAACTGGTCCGCCCACTCCGCCGTGAAAGCCTTGATCGCCATGCATTCCTCCTGGTTTCCCGACAACAGCCGCCGGCGACAAAGCTACACCACGTGGATGGTGTCGCCGGAGGCCACCCGGCCCGGCCGCGTCACGCGGCAGTAAACGCCCATGCGTGTGTCTTGAGTGTCGGTGAGGAGGCGCAACAGCGCCGGCGTCGTGACCGTCGTGTCCGGGTCGTGCGTGATGACGACGCAGCGCTCGCAGCGGCTGACCACCTCCAGCTCCGCGGTGCCCGCCTGGACGCGCCAGCCCAACCAGGCGATCTCTTCCTGCGGTGCAAGGCCGTCGACGTACAGGTTGGCCCGGAACCGCCGGTGATCGACGTGCATGCGGGCCTCGGCTCCGAAGGCCGCGACGGAAGCAAGGTTGATCAGGAGCACCGGCGAGTCGTCGAAGTTGCCCCCCTCGAGCTCGCGTAAGGCCAGCGGACGGGATGCATCGGCGGCAAGTCGGGACACCATGCCGCCGTCAAGGTCACGGACCTCACCCTCCGAAGTTACTACCTCGACGTGGCCGTTGGCGAGGCGGGCTCGGTAGGTCATGAGCCGCCGGTCCTGGCGGATGGTGAACAGCTTGCCGGCGCGGTTGGGCGCGCCGTCGATAAAGGCCCAGCGTCGATCGCCTTCGAGGCCCGTTTCGGCGACCGCGCACGCATCCAGGCGTTCGCCGGCCATCGACTTCACCGGGTAGCGCCAGACCTCGACCACGGATGCCATCGGTCCCGAAGCCTACGGCACGGCAGCGTTTCCCCTTTACGATGTCGGCGTGGCTTCCGGCGGCGGCGACTCGAATGGCTGAAAAGACCTTCTTCGAGCCGCTTTCTGCACGCGACGCGTGGTTTGGGCGCAGGGGGATCAGGATCCCCCTACGGAACCCCCCTGCTCCCTGCGACGACTGGCAGGCCTGTTGGACAAAGTCACAGTCGGGCAAAGCCCGGCCGACCCTGCGACGTTAGAGGTCAGAGAATCGACTCGAATGGATGAAAAGACCTTCTTCGAGCCGCTCTCTGCACGCGACGCGTGGTTTCTCTACGCGGAGCGACCACAGACGCCGCTCGACATCGGCACCGTCTACGTGTTCGAGGGCGGTTCTCGGGTACCGGGCGGACGCGGTGCGCTGGGGGTCGAGGAGACGGTCAAAGAGAGGATCCACATGGTTCCGCGCTACCGGCAGCGCATCCACCGCGTGCCGTGGAACCTCGCTCATCCCGTCTGGGTCGACGACCCGCACTTCGACCTCGGCGCGCACATCCGCCGTGAGGTACTGCCGCCGCCAGGAGACGGCGCGTCGCTCAGGCGCCTGGTGATGCGGATCCTGGGGCGTCCGCTGGACATGCGCCGGCCGCTTTGGGAGATGACGATCGTCACCGGTCTGCGCGGCGACAGAGTGGTGATCGTCAACCGTGCCCACCACGCGATGGTCGATGGCGTGTCCTCGGTCGACATCCTCGCGCTGTTGCTGGATCCCGAGCCCGAGGGCTACACGCCCGAGCCGCCGGCGGATGGCTGGCAGCCTCGGCCCGCACCGTCGGACTGGCAGCTGATCCAGCCTCTCCTGTGGAACTTCCATCCAGCGGAGAAAGAGGAGCGGACTCGGCTGCCCGCGCTCTGGCGCACACGACGCCTGCCATGGACCGGCATGCTGAAGCTGAGCGGCACGATGTTCAGGCCGCGTCCCGACCTCTTCTTCAACCGCAAGATCGGTACCCAGCGCACCGGGCGCGGGCTGAAGGTTCCGCTTGCATCGTTCAAGGCCCTGAAGGACCGCTTCGGCTGCACCGTCAACGACGCGGTGCTTGCGGTGGTCTCGGAGGGTCTTCACCGCTGGTTCAAGGGCCGCGGCGAGAGTGTGCCCGAGAAGGTGCGTGTCTTCTGTCCCGTCAGCGTCCGCAGCGACGACGGACATGGCCACCTCGGGAACCAGATCAGCGGCATGGTGCTGGAGCTGCCCACCGGCGATCTGACCATCGAGCAGCGGCTGCGCCAGATCAAAGTGACCACCGGCGATTTGAAGCGCACGCGGCAGGCGGTCGCCGCCGACAAGCTGGCAGGTCTTGCGGACTGGGCTCCGGCGTCCCTTCTGGTGCTGGCCGGCCGGCTGATGTCGAACCCACAGGCAGGAGCCAACATCAACGTCACCAACATCCCCGGTCCGCAGTTCCCGCTTTACTCAGGGGGCGCCCAGCTCCTGGAGGTGTGGCCGTTTGCGCCGCTCTACCCGTCGATGGGGCTCGGCATCGCGATCGTCTCCTACAACGGCGATGCGTATTTCGGGCTCACCGCGGACCCGGGCATCGTCCCCGACGTGGAGGAGTTCACCACCAGGCTCCAAGAGGCCGCCGCGCAGTGCATGGAGCTGGCGACCGCGGGTTAGCCCTCTGCGTTTTTCCAATTTCGTGGCTTGTAGGCCGGATTCAATCCGGCCGTCCCCGACGTACTTGATTCCCGCGATGCGTCGCCAGGAGTAGCCACTAAATCAAGTCCCCTCGATATACCGGAATGGGAGCAGCCACGCGCATAGCGCCTGGCGATGCAATCAGTAAGTCCCATCCTCATCGCCGCTTTGCGCGCAGGGAAAACCATCCGGGTTTTCCCTCATACCTCTAGCTCTCCAGGCTGAAGCGCATCGTGTTCTGGCCGATGGCGATCAGGTCGCCGTCGGCCAGCTGCCTTTCGATCACGGGCTCGCCGTTGACCAGGGTGCCGTTGGTGCTCCCGAGGTCGCTGATCCAGAAGAATCCGTTGCGTACCTCGATCCTGCCGTGGTGACCGGAGGTCGCCGGGTCACCGACGACGACTTCGTTGTCCGGCGCCCGGCCGACGGTCACCATCTGGCTGGGGAGTGCGACGATCCGGCCCGCAAACGGCCCTGACTCGAAGGTGAGTAGGGCGGCGAAGGCCGTGCCCGCGGCGATCTGCTCAATCGGCACTGCCTGAAGCGACACCGTGCGCCGGGAGTCGGACGGCGCCTCGGAGTGCTGCCACGCGGGGATGATCGAGGTTGCCTCCTCGAACGTCTCGGGCTGCGGCGTGGGAGATCCGTTGCCGGGTGACGTGCTACCCGGCCAGCGCACCATCGTGGACCTGACGTGGTCGTCGTCAGGGTTGGGCACGGGTGAGCGCGTGACCTGGGTCGACTGCGCGGACGGCTCCGGCTCGGCCGCCATGACAGCCGGCTCGGGCGCTGGTTCCACTTCCGCAGCGACCGGAGGTTCGGCCGGCTCGGACTCCGACTCGGACTCGACGGCAGCGACCGGGGGCTCTGGTTCAGGCTCTGGCTCCGGCTCGGCTTCGGGCTCCGGCTCCGACTCCGGCTCAGGTTCGGCTGCCATCACAGGCTCTGGCTCCGGCTCAGGTTCGGCTGCGACCACGCGCTCTGATTCCGGCTCCGGTTCAGATTGGGGGGCATGATCGGGCTCTCGCCCGGGATCGGAGTCCTGCTCAGCCTGCAGCCAGGGTTCCGAAGCTTCGGGCTCCATCCCCTCTTCCGCCAGCGGGGCGGGGTGCGCCTCGACCTCCTCGACATCTTCTTCCGCCCCCGCCACGGGTAGGGCCGGGTTCAGGGGCGCCTCGAGCTCTGCAACCGGCTCCGGCTCCGCTTCGGCCTCGCCCACAGCCTCCGGCTCGGGGAGATCAGGGAGCGCCTCGGGTTTAGCGAGCTCCGCCTCGGACGCCGCAGCATCCGCCACCGGCTCGACCGGGGCCAGGGTCTGGAGCACCATCGTGTCCGTCTCCACCTCCGCTTCGGGCGCCGGGGCCGGCAGCTCGGCGAGGGCAGCGGGTTCGGCGTCCGCCGGCTCAGGCTGCAGCTCAGGCTGCGGCCCGGGCACGGCCTCCTCAGCGGGCGGAGCCGGCACCGCCGCTTCCATTGGCGTCGGAGCCGGTATCGCCGGCTCGGATGGCAGCTCGCGCGTCGCGAACGTGGGTACCGGAAGCAGCTGGGTGGCGGCCTCGCTGATGGGATCCGTCGCCGCCGTGCCAAGGAAGCGCTCGAACCAGGCCGAGATTCGGCGCAGCCGCTCCACGCGACGGTCGGGCCGTCCGTTGCGCGAGAGATCGTGCGACTCCTCCGGGAAGCGAACCATCTCGACCGTCTTGCCCAGCAGGCGCATCGCGCCGAAGAGCTCTTCGGACTGGGACATGGCGCAGCGCAGGTCCATCTCGCCACACGTGAGCAGGAGCGGCGTCCGGATGTTCTGCACGTACCGGATCGGCGAACGCCTCCAGAGCTCGTCGAGATCTGGCCAGGGCGGAGGCCCGAGCTCGAGCGTGCCCCAGAGCACGATGTCGTGCTGGGCGTACTCGCTCACCAGGTTGGAGATGGAGCGCATGGAAACCGCGGCGGAGAAGCGGTTGGTCTGGCCGATCACCCAGTTGGTCATGTAGCCGCCGTATGACCCACCACCGATTCCCAATCGGTTCGTGTCGACGTAGCCGGTGCGTTCGATGACCTGGTCGAGCGCGCTCATCAGGTCCAGGTAGTCCTTGCCACCCCAGTCGCGAATCACCTCGCGGCGGAAGCGCTCGCCGTAACCATCCGAGCCGCGCGGATTGACATACAGCACCACGTAGCCCATGCCGGCAAGCACCTGCAGCTCGTGGAAAAACGCCCAGCCGTACTGGCCGTGCGGACCGCCATGGACCTCCAACACCAGCGGGTGCAGCTTCTGCGGGTCGAGCACCTCGGGCTTCAGCACCCAGCCTTCGATCACCCAGCCGTCTGGCGCGGTGAATTGGTGGCGCTCCGGTTGGGCGACATATCGGTCGTGCAGCCACGGGTTGAGGTCCGTGAGCCGCGCCTCCGCGCCCTGGGTGAGTATGTGCAGCTCACCCGGCTGACTCGCGTCGGACGCGGCGAACGCCACCACCCCGGACGCGAGGTCGAAATCGAAGATGCGCCGCTGGCCGCCGGCCTCCTGGCGGATAGTGCCCTCCAGGTCGCAGGAGTACAAACCGGCGACGCCTGGACCGCTCGCGAGGAAGTAGATCCGGTCTCCATCTTGTGACCAGCAGAGCCGGCTGCCGTGGCCGGCCTTCATGTCGGTGATCACCGTGTCGGACACGGCCTGGTCGAAAGCGGCGGTCAGGCAGCGCGGCCCCTCACCCGTCAGCGGCACCACCCACAGGCGCTCCAGAAACCCGCTGTCCGGGCCGTTCGGAGCGATGAAGGCGATGAGATCGCCTCGTGGCGACCAGGCGGGCGAGGTCAGGTTGAGGCCGCCTCCAAGCCGGTGCCGGTTCCCGGCGAGGTCGACCAGGTACAGGTTCAGCTCGCGCTGCATGTCGGCCGCCGGCTCCGCGTTTCCTGACACGACCAGCCTGTTGCCGTCTGGCGACCAGTCGAACCCAATGACGTCCCAGGCGCCGGTGGTCAGCTGAGTAACGGTCCCGCCAAGTGCCGACACAACAAAGAGGTGGTGATACCTGCCGTCGACAAAACCCTGGCCGTCGTGCTTGTAATCGAGTCGCCGCGCAATCCGAGCCACCGGGGCGCGGCGGAGCTGGTCGCGGCCTTCCGGCGGGCGCGGATCGTCCACCACCGCCTCCGGGTCGGAGAACACCGTGCCAATAAAGGCGATCCTGCTTCCGTCGGGAGACCACAGCGGGCTCGAGACGCCTTCCGCGACAGAGCTCAGCTGCCGTGTCTCGCCTGCGCCGCCGATGTCGAGCACGAAGAGCTGGTCCGCCGGGCCGACCTTGCTCATGAACGCAAGGCGGCGACCGTCAGGCGACCATTCCGGGGAATGATCTCGCCTAGGGGCGCCTGTCGGCTCGATCGGCTCCGGCTCGAGAAGCCTGCGCACCACGACCCGGCTGCGGTTCTGCCGCGACTCCGCATCGGCCGATCCGAGCTGATAGGCGACGCGTTCGCCATCGCGACTCAGCCGGACGTGATCGATCCAGCGAAATCGATAAATGTCTTCGGCGCCAATCGGGGCGAGCACAGGCGTCCACCGATGCTATCAGCAGGCAACATGCTTTCGGTAACCGACCATGTGAGCACGGCACCGTATCGTCTGCTGGTACATCACCTGTGATGACTGGACTCAGCCGCCGCCAGGCGGCCATCCGCGGATTCGGCTGGGGCGCGATCGCCGGGCTGGCGTTCGTCGCCCTGATGTACCTGGCGAACCTCTTGCTGGGACTTCGAACTCTGCC
>Ga0066793_10001154_pt1 | contig 11718 bp, 16 predicted proteins | sample PersoiDNA2013189_FD_83876 | JGI IMG/M metagenome (GOLD analysis project Ga0066793, IMG submission 83876) | Permafrost soil microbial communities from the Arctic, to analyse light accelerated degradation of dissolved organic matter (DOM) -... | ecosystem: Environmental > Terrestrial > Soil >...
CGCCCGCTTTGCAGGTCCCTCCAGCCAGAGGCTGATGCAGCGGTTGGGGGGCGGGCGGTGAAGGTCCTGGCGACGTACAACATCAAGGGTGGCGTCGGGAAGACGTCGACAGCGGTCAACCTCGCCTACCTTGCGGCACGCGAGGGCCGCCGTACCTTGTTGTGGGACCTCGACCCACAGGCTGCCGCCACGTACATGTTCCGGGTGCGGCCTCGGGTCAAGGGTGGCGGCCGCGCACTGGTGACCCGCAGGCGTCCGATCGAGGCGTTGTTGAAGGCAACCGACTTCGAGAACCTGGACCTGCTGCCCGGCGACTTCAGCTACCGCAACATGGACCTTGAGCTCGACGACACCAAGAAGCGGACCCGGCGCCTTGGCCAGCTGCTGGACAGCGTGGCTGCCGACTACGACATGGTCTTTCTGGACTGCCCGCCGAGCATCTCGCTGGTATCCGAGAATGTCCTGCACGCCTCCGACACGCTCTTGGTGCCGCTGATCCCGGCGACCCTGTCGCTGCGCACCCTTGACCAGCTGACCCGGTTCGTGGCCGACTCGCAGGGCAGCCGGCCCGAGGTGGTCGCCTTCTTCTCCATGGCCGACCGTCGCAAACGCCTGCACAGGGACGTCATCGACGCGATCCCGCGGGACCGCACCCGTGTCGCCGACACGGTGATTCCGGCGCTCTCGATCATTGAACAGATGGCCGAGCGCCGGGCGCCCGTTCCCGCCTTCGCGCCGAACAGCCGGGCGGCGCAGTGCTATGAGCAGCTGTGGGCAGAGGTCTGTCCACAGTGACGCCCTTCCTCAGCTGATCGATGTCCGCAGCCGCGGTGCAGGCGACGATCAACTGGCCGGGGCGCCGCTGGACGAGGTGGGCATCGGCCACGAAGACGCAGCTGCGGGAGGCTCAGGCGTGCTCGAGGAGACCGTGTAGTTCGTCGTTGACATAACGTCGTACCAACAGGGGGACGAAAGAGCGCACGGTGGCGTCGTCGAACTGGGCCGCCACCCGGTTCAGGCACTCGTCCACCGCCAGAGGATCCAGATGTTCGTCGAACTCCTGGTGGACCCGGTGCGCAACGTCCTGCAGGTCCGGGTTGATCTTGGCTTGTTCTTGGCGGGTGTCAGACATTGTAGGACTTTGCCATGTCTTGAATGTAGCCCCTCGAAGCACCGACCCATAGCCAAACTCGTGACCCTCGCCGGCATGAGTCACCGGAAGCCCGCGATGAGGGTTGCCAGGACGTCATCCCACGGCGTCGGCGTGAGCCCGAAAGTCCGCTGCGCGCCAGTGGAGTCGAGCAGGAAAGGGTTCTTCCACCTGGTACACCACCTCTGGGAGCTCCCGCATCATCGGGTTGACGGTCCATCGTGCGAATGAACATGCTGGCGTACTCCTTCACCTTCACAGGTTGGAGTCCGGCGCCGCGACACAGGTCGCCCACCCCCTCGCGGTGGGGCCACGGCAGGTTGCACGGCACGTGCCACGGCCGACTCCACGCACGTTCGTGCAGCGTCACTATGACCAGGAGGCGGGGGACATGGTCGGTCGTGGTCCACGTGTGCTGTGAATCTGCGCTCCTTATCACTGTGACGCCCCGCCCGGCGAGCAGTCGCGATACCACTCGCTCGCCCAGGTGGCTCTGAGCTCCGGGCCCGACAAGCCCGACGCGCGCACCTCGGTTGCGTGAATGTGGCAGGCGTCGTGGGCGGCGAGGGCGTGGCGCCACATCTGCGTGCGGGGGAAGTCTTTGGGACCTTGTGCGGCGAGTGGAATGTCCTCGGTCAACGGGCGCAGACCCGCCCGTAGCCGTAGAGGTTGCTGAGGGTGACCAGAACCGCGTTCGAGCGCTCGGCTGCCGTGAGCAGCGCCTGGGCAATCGGTGGCCAGTCGGTTGGCCAGCGGTGGTTGGCGGGGTTGGCCCAGTTGCAGATCGCTACCCGCGCCGGTGGCGATCTGGATCATGTCGGCCGACGATGACGCGTCAGCTGCGGTCCGGGTGATGGCAGGGTGAGTGGGCCCTGAGCTCGAACTGGTGCCGTCATCGGGCCGCACGAAGAGCTGTTCGCTTCCCGGACGGTGACCTTCAGATCACGTGCTTAGGCACGGCTCCAGACACGCTCAGGAAGAACTTCATGCACTTGTGCCCAACGTCGGCAGTGGGGTCAAACATCAGCGGGCAGCCACCGTCGATCACCGTGATGCCCTGTTTTCGGCCGTAGTCGGTGGCTGACGGCGAGACGCTCCCGGCACCCATGGACCGGTGCATCCACATCTGGTTGATCCCCAGCTCTGCGCATTCGCGCATGGTGGCATCTGCAGTCTCGGGTTTGGTTCCGATCACGACGGCGCCGACACCACCGGGGATCGACTTTAGGTCGGGATAGGCACGACCCCCTTCGACGGTCTCGGCATTCGGGTTGACGGCGAAGACCTCGTAGCCCCTCTGCCGCAGCCGCTGGTACACGACGTTGCTGCCGTGTCCCTTCGCGTTTCTGGAAACCCCTGTCACGGCAACCCTTTTCGCGGCCAGAAACCTCGTTGCGGCTTCTTTGATGCTCTCCATGAGGACCACCATACTTACTGTGCAACGATCGCCGAAGGCGATTGAGGGAGTGGTCATGTTCTGGCGCGGCAAAGAGATGTACCGGCGGCTGTCCGAGGCCGTCTGTGCGGCGGGAGTGGCTGCGGGAGGTGCCGAGCCCCAGCCGGTGACCGAGGAGGACCTTGCCGGGCTGCCGGCGACGGTGCAGCGATACATGCACGCCATGGGGGTGGTGAACCGGCCGCGCGACTGGTCGTTCCAGGCACACATCACCGGACGCTTTCGGCTGCGGGGGCAGGGATCCTGGATGCCCGCCGAGGTCTGGCAGTACAACAGCGCGGTGGAGGTCGCCCGCATCTTTCACATGCGTATCGATTTCGCCTCTGTGGTGCCGATGGTGGGCCGTGACACCTACGTTGGCGGCAAGGGAATCATGCACGGCAGGCTGCTTGGCCTGCTCACCGTGACGCACACGCAGGGCCCGGAGACGGACCTGAGCGAGCTGGTCACCTACCTGAACGACGCGGTGCTGATGGCGCCGTCGATGCTCTTGCGGCCCAATACCTCGTTCGCGCCTGTGGACGACCAGTCTTTCGACGTCACTCTCGTCGACACCGGCCAGACGGTCACCGCACGAGTCTTCCTGGACGACGACGGGCACCCGGTCAACTTCACCACGACGGACAGGTACGCCGATCTTCCTGGCGGGCTCGTCCGGGCGGAATGGACTACGCCCATCGACGGCTGGCAGCGTGTGGGTGATCGGCTCATCTTCACCCGTGGCAGTGCCATCTGGAACCTGCCTGAGGGCCCGCTGAGCTACCTGGACTTCAGCATGACGCCGGGAGATGTCCGCTACAACGTGGCACCGGCCGACATCTCGGCGCCATCCTCGTGATCCCCGGATAGGTGACCGCACTGGTCGGAGCCTCTCCGCGGCACCGCCCAGTCGTCTGGGCAGAGGCGGTTACACACTTTGGTTCGATAGATGTCAATATTGATGAATATCGTTGCAGAGCCAAGACCGATGAGCGGGGCAAAGTGGTGTTCGGTGCCGACCCCCATGGGCCGACGCGGCAGATGCTGCCCCCGACGCGGCTGTGGCTGCTTCGCTCGGCTGCGGCGTACCGAACGCGGTCGCGGTCGCGGACCTGCGCCCTGGTGAGTCTGTCCTGGGTCTGGGCTCCGGAGCCGGAGCCGACGCCGACGTCCTCATCTCCGCTCATCGGGTCGCCCCAGGTGGGCCGGCGACCGGGTTGGACATGACGGACCAGATGCTCGAGCCTTCCCCACGCAACGCAGCGGAGGCAGGGGCGGGCCACGTGGAGTTCCTCAAGGGTTATCTGAAGGAGATCCCACTGCCCGACGCCAGTGTCTACGTGGTGATCTCGAACTGGGTCATCAACGTCGCTGCCGACAAGAACGTGGTGCTCGCCGAGGCCGCCAGGGTGCTGCGCCCCGGTGGGTGGCTGGCGTTCTCCGACGTCACAGCCGACGACGGCATGGACGAGATCACGAAGTCCGACATGACGGAGTAGACTGCGTGCATCCCCGGCGCACTCACCCGCAGCGAGTTCACCGATGCGCTCACCACCGCGGGGTCGCCGAGATCGAGATCCATTTTACCCACCCGGTGCACACATACGCTCAGCCCGCGATTATTCACGCCGGCCGCTGAACAGACCGCAGTGAGAAGTCCTACTGGGTCTGCGGCAGGCGATTCTTCAGCTCTTCGCGGACGTAACGCATCACCAGCAAAGGAATGAAGGAGCGGACCTGGGCGCCGTCGAACCGGGCGGCCACCTGTCCCAGGCACTCGTCGACGACACGCGGGTCGAGCTGGCCGTCGAACTCCTCGTGCACGAAGTCCGCGACGGCGTGTAGTTCTGTGTCGATTTCGGGGTGACCTGGGCCAGGGCTAACCGGCAGCACATCGGTCATACCTCAAAGGTGCCACTGCAGAGTCCGACCGCGCAAGATCGTGTCGCTGAACGTTCCGGGTTCTCCTCGAACAGGTCGGCGGCGGGCGCTCAGCTCGCCATCACCGAGTGTTCACTCGCAGGCCAACGACGTGACACCAAGGGCTCACCTACCGGCGACGGTGACGCTGCTGTACTGCCAATTTGAAGGTCGCAGTGGTTTCCGAGTCCTTCCTTCCGCACATCAACGGCGTGACCGGTTCAGTGCTCCAGGTGCTGAAGCATCTGAACAGGACCGGTCATGAGGCCCTGGTCATTGCCCCGGGAGACCCACCCCGAACGTGTGAGGGCTTCGAGGTGGTGGCGCTGCCGTCGGTCGGCTTCCCCGGCTACCCGCAGGTCCGCGTTCCGATGGTCGTCGCGCACAGGCTCGTGCGGGAGTTCGAGCGGTTCGCCCCCGACGTCATCCACCTCGCCTCTCCGTTCGTCCTGGGTGGGCCGGTGATGCGCGCGGCGGCTTCCCTCAACATCCCCGTGGTCGCCGTCTACCAGACCGATGTCGCCGGGTTCGCCCTGCGCTACGGGCTCACCGCAGTCTCGAATGTCGCGTGGCGCCGGATCCGCTCGATCCATGATCGAGCCCACATCACCCTGGCACCGTCGCCCACCGCCGCCCACGATCTGGAGCAACACGGCATCCCTCGGGTGCAGGTCTGGCCGCGGGGCGTTGACACTGCGGCGTTCTCTCCGGCACACCGCGACGGCGACTTCCGGGCTCGACTAGCCCCCTCGGGGGAGGTACTGGTTGGCTTCGTCGGCCGTCTCGCGGCCGAGAAGCAGGTCGAGGACCTGGCCGTGCTGAACGACCTGCACGGCATCCGGCTCGTCGTCATCGGTGACGGGCCGGAACGAGAACGGCTGGCACGTCGTCTGCCCGGTGCCCACTTCACGGGGGAGTTCTCCGGCACAGGCCTGTCGCGGGCGCTCGCGAGCCTGGATATCGTTGTCCACCCCGGCCCCTACGAGACGTTCTGCCAGGTCGCGCAGGAGGCGATGGCCAGTGGTCTGCCGGTTGTGGCAGTCGGAGCAGGAGGGCTGCTCGACCTTGTGGACAGCAGTCGGACGGGGTGGCTGTACCCGCCAGGTGACCTGCGGACCCTACGGGCCCAAGTCGCCGACCTGGTTGGCGACGAGTGGAAGCGGCGAGCGATGGGTACGGCAGCCCACGACAAGGTGCGGGCGCGCACCTGGCCGGTCGTGTGCGACCGTCTCTTGGGCCACTATGACGAGGCCGCCAGCAGTGTGGTTGTTGGCGGGCACTGAGTGCGTGTCGTTCATGTCGCGAACGCCTACACCCCGCTCAGCGGGGGGATCCGCACCACCGTCCACGCCCTAGGGCAGGGGTACCGGGCCGCAGGTCACGATTTCGTGCTCGTGGTCCCAGGCCCACGAACAAGCGATGAGAACCTGCCGTGGGGTCGCCGCGTCACCCTGGCGGGGCCTATGGTCCCCGGGTCAGGCGGATACCGCGTCCTGGCGGATCTGCGGAGGGTGCGTGCCGTGCTGGACGCGCTCGAGCCGGACCGTCTCGAGATATCCGACCGTCTGACTCTGCGCGGGCTCGGCCTGTGGGCCAGCGCCGCCGGGGTGCCGTCGACGGTCATCGCGCACGAGCGGGTGGACGGTGTCTTGCGGGCCTTTGTGCCGCTCGGCGCACGAGGCGCACAACTGGCGGCCGACCGGCACAACGCAACGACGGCACAACGCTTCGACCGCGTCGTGACCACCACCCGCTTCGCCGCGCAAGAGTTCGCGCGCATCGGCATACCCACTGACCACGTGCCCCTGGGGGTGGACCTGGAACGCTTCCGGCCGGCGCCCCGCCCTCAGACAGGCCCTCTGGCAGGCACTCAGAAAGACGGCGTTCCTTTGCTCGTGTTGTGCAGTCGGTTGTCGAGAGAGAAGAGGCCCGACCTCGCCGTCGAGGCCTTGCGAGTGCTTCACCGGGTCGGCTGCCCGGCTCGGCTCGTGGTGGCTGGGTCCGGCCCGCTCACTGCGTCGCTTCGGCGGCGGGCCCGAGGACTGCCTGTGGAGATGGTCGGGCATCTGGCGGACCGCTCGTCGGTCGCCGGCTTGCTCAGTTCGGCGGACGTCGTCCTTGCCCCAGGGCCGGTCGAGACGTTTGGGCTTGCAGCGCTGGAAGCCCTGGCGTGCGGCACGCCCGTCGTGGCGGCGAGCACATCTGCGGTGGCCGAACTCGTGGGAGGCGGAGCCGGTCGTAGCGCACGACCCGAGCCTCCCGCGCTCGCCGCGGCTGTCAAGGCACTGCTCGCCGTGCCCGAAGGGCAGCGTAGGCAGGCGGCGCGGGCGCGGGCGGAGTCGTTTCCCTGGTCACGGACCACCAACACGATGCTTGCTTTGCACGGCCTCACAGAGCCCGAAACGGTCGGATCACGACGGGACGAGGCGAGCGGTGGGAGCCTGATCGATCGTTGAGCCGCAGGCGGCGGGGATGGATGGGCAGCAGGTGAAGGCTGAGTGAACGTTCTTGCATGACAAGCGATTTGGCCGTGGCGACGTCGTCGAGTAGGTCATTGTTGACACATGAGGTATGGCGATGGATCCGGACCGCTGGCGATCGCTCACCGAGGTGGCGCGGCGCTCGCGCAGGAGAACTCACTTGCCGCGTTCGGCCTCGCGTCTGGGCTGGGCCTGCGTTATCTCGAGACCGACGTCCGGGTGACCAGTGACGGCCACCTGGTGTGCTTCCACGATGAGACTCTCGAGCGAGTCACCTCGGCCACAGGTCCGGTTCAGTCGAAGTCATTGCGCGAGCTACGCTCCCTGCGGATCAACGACCTTGAGCCGATTCCGACCTTCGACGAGGCGCTCGACGCCTTCCCTGACCAATGTTTCACGGTCGACCCCAAGGATCTGGCTGGTCTTGATGCGTTGGTGAAATCCCTGCGGCGCAAGGGAGTCGCCGAACGCGTGTGTATCGCGGGTGCCTGGGACGGGTGGCTTGCCCAGGTCAGCAGGGAGGTTCCCGAGGTCACGACGGCGCTGGGCTGGCGATCGCTGACTGCTCTGCTGATGTGCGCTTGGGCAGGGGTTCGGCCGCCGAGGGTTCTGGCCACCGCACCCTTCGCGCACGTCCCGGTCAAGCTCGGCCGCGTTCCGATCTTCGTCGAGAGGCTCGTCGCGATGTCGCACGATATTGGCGTGCGGGTTGTGACGTGGACGGTCAACGAGCCCGTCGCGATGGTGCGCCTACTCGATGCGGGGGTGGATGCGATCATCACCGACCGCCCCGACGTCCTGCGCGAAGTCCTCGTCTCGCGCGACCAGTGGGAGCCGATGGCCTCCCGCCATGAGGGGTCACCGAGCGCCGGTTCAGATGAGCCGGAACCAGCTCAGTCAAGCAGGAACCAGCCTCGCACCTGGGCTTCGTGGTCTATGTAGCGTTCGCCGGAAACGTCCACGACAACCTTCTCGATGGAACCGCCGGTGAAGCGGAACGGTGCCTTGAAGGCAGGGGTCACGGGCGACGCGTCGTTGCGGCCCACGCAGATGCCATCCCCAACCGTGCAGAACAACCCCGGCTGGGTGACGATCTCGCCGGCACCCACCTGCTGGTCGTCCATGTAGAGGGTCAGGGTGCCAGCGGCTCCGGGCATGGCCGGAGCGGCGTTTCGGACGGCGGCCGTGAACTCAGCAGTGAGTATTTGTTTCCCGAGAACGATGTCCCGGTCGGGGTCCACGACCTGCAACTGGGTTCCCACCCAGTTGAAGACGTAGTGCAGCCGGCGATCCTTGACGTAGAGGGGTGCCCGCAGGCGCCCCCGCCGTGGGCGTCGATGACGCCCTCCGCATCAGTCGAATCCACCGTAAGCCCCCGGAGATCGTGGAGGGCCGGTTGCAGATCATGACACCCGACTGCTCGGGGACCGAGGCACAATCGGGGTAGATGTAGCGCTCCCGTGGAGGCGTCCCGTGCGCGCGTTCGGCGAGAGTCTCATCGAGGACGGTCCGGTCGTCCAGGGGTAGTCCGTTGTAGAGGCCCGCGTTGTAGAACCAGACTCTTGAGCGTCTCCAGGCGGACCGGCTCCTGCTCGGCCAGGTTCTTCGACTGCGCACGGTCGTGCTCGAGGTCGTAGAGCTCCCACACATCCTGGTCGAACTCTCCTCAGCCGCTCGGTGGCGGGTGCACGATGCAGGCCAGCCAGCCCTTGTGGTAGATCGAGTGCTGCCCCAGCATCGCGTAGAACTGAGTCCGCTTGCCTGGCGCCCGGATCGGTCAGCGACGCCGCGAAGCTCTCACCCTCGATCGGTGGGCGAATACCTCGGCCATCCGCATGAACAGCCGGTTCTCGTCGCCGCTGAGGGACTCCCCCGGACGGACCGTGCCCAGCAACGGCCACGGCTGCCCGTCCGGGCTCGTCGTGGCGGGCTCACCCTGCGGGTTGATCGGCGACAGCTAGCGGGACCTTCCTGGCTAGCGAGTTCATGCGCTGGCTCGGATGACCACTGTTTGGGCCGCACAGCCCCTCACGAAACTCCTGGTCGTACTTCCTTCGTTTCTCCGACATGACTACTCCTCATAGCGCATGTCTCCACGGTTTTGGGGGAGGTTCATCATGTGCGCACGACGAGATTGAAGAGAATGACCAGAGTCCGACCCAGTGGGTAGGCCCCCTGAGGTCGTGTGACTTTCCGCGGCATGTGCCCTGCTGATGTGTTGACCTTGGTGGGCCGCTCGTATGTCAATCAGGTGCCCAGATCGTCGTGGACGCCCTGGCCAGCATGAACCCTTTGGGCCTATCCATTGCCTCGTCAGTTGAACCAGTGGGCAAATGCAGCCTCCTTTGAGTGCCAGACCTTGAAGCAACCACTTTGGCCAAGCCTGGCTCTCGCTAGTCCTTGTGTAGTAGTCCTTTCGGACAGCATCTTCTGTTCGTTTGGCCGACCGTGCAGCGGGGCGCCCTCCAAAGGCCTAGGTAGTTGGCAAACTAGTGGCCAGCACCTGGCAACTGCAGGGCTGACGGATCAATGGGAGCCATCATGAACCTGAAGTCGGCGTTCTTGTGTTCCACTCGGTTCGGGGCGGCTACTGTGGCGGCCGCTGCGGTGGCTATGTGCGTTCCGGCTAGCTCGGCCCAAGTGGTCGTTGGGGAAGGTGCCTCGGCGGGGTCTGCCGCAATGGTTGTTACGACGACCGGCGGCTTCAGTGGTGCTAGGTGGGGTGACCCCACGGCTGACCGCGCGTCGAAGGACGCGTATGGAAACTACCAGGCTGCCCAGGATCCGGGTTCGCTATACACGGTGGAGAAGGCGATCGGTGCGCGCGGATTGTGGACCAAGCAAGACTCGACCGGGCAAGCACTGACCGGAGCGGGCGTCAGCGTCGCGGTACTGGACTCCGGGGTCGCCCCGGTGCCCGGCCTGGACGGCGCCGGCAAGGTGACCTACGGCCCTGACCTGTCGATCGAGGGTAACGGGGTGCTGACCCAGCAGGACACGTTCGGTCACGGCACCTTCATGGCCGGCATCATCGCCGGCAGGGGAACAACCACTTCTTCGTCGGATCTGTCCGAAGCGCCGGCCCGCGTGCAGCTGGGCGTGGCGCCGGATGCGGGACTGCTGGCTATGAAGCTGGCGACCACGGACGGCAGCGTCGACGTGAGCCAGGTCATCGCCGCGCTGGACTGGGTCACCCAACATCCGGTACTGCCCGACGGCTCGCGGGTGCGGGTGATCAACCTGTCCTACGGCACGGACTCGGCCCAGGCCTACCTGGCTGACCCGCTCGCAGCCGCTGCAGAGAACGCCTGGCAGCACGGTATCGTCGTGGTCACGTCGGCGGGCAACAACGGATCGCAAGACGGGCGGGTGACCGACCCCGCGACCGATCCCCACCTCATCGCCGTCGGCGCCACCGACGCCAACAACAAACTCGATGGCTGGGCCAACAATCACACCACGGTCGCCTCCTACTCCCAGGTGGGTTCGACTGAGCGTCATGTGGATCTCGTCGCACCGGGCACGTCGCTGGTATCTGCCAGGGCCCCCGGGTCCTTCGTGGACGTCAACAATCCTTCAGGTCTGGTTACCGGCGACGTCAGCGGGAAGCTGTTCCGCGGCAGCGGAACCAGCCAAGCGGCCGCAGTGGTCTCCGGCTCGGTCGCGCTACTGCTGCAGGCTTACCCGACCCTGACCCCCGACCAGGTCAAGTTCGCCCTGACGTCCTCGGCGGATCCGGTCAAGAACGCAAACCCCACCGCTGTCGGGGCCGGGACGCTCGACCTGAGTGGGGCGCTGGACACAGCCAGTCACTTGACCCGGAGTGGCAAGGCCGCAGCGAACCTGCGGGCAGCCGCCGTCCAGGACTTCCCCAGCTCGACCGGGCAGGGATCGATCGACGCCGCCCGCGGCGGATCCGTCCTGGTCGACGCCGACGGCAACGACCTCTCCGGTGAAATCGATGTGCAGGGCAACGCCTGGAACCCCGCCGCCTGGTGGCAAGCCACCTCCACCGTGTCGGCCTGGTCTGGCGGTCAATGGCTCGGCGCCACCTGGACCGGCGACGACTGGGCGCCTGCCGCCGACGGCCTCAGCTCCTCGCGCTGGTCCTCCTCGCGCTGGTCCTCCTCGCGCTGGAGCAACGCTAACTGGGATTCCTCGCGTTGGTCCTCCTCGCGCTGGTCTGCTTCGGACTGGTCCTAGCAGATGCGCCGTGCTCTGGGCCCCACGCAGGTCACGTGGCTCCTGAGCGCGGGCCTGGCAGCCGGAGCGCTGGTTCTCACGACCCGGACAGGTGCAGGGCCGATCATTGCCCTTCACCTGCCTGTCGCCGCCGTCGTTGTCGTGCTGGGAGCAGGGTTCTTCTTTGCTGAACAGTTCCTGCTGAACGTTGAGTTCCGGCGACAGGCCCACACGTTCACCCTGGCCGGTATCCCGTTGGTCATCGGCGTCCTCGTGGTCTCGCCGCTCGTCTTCGTGCTGACACGTCTGGTGGCGTCGGTGCTGGCGTTCGTGTGGCAGCGGGTATCGGTGGACAAGATGGCCTACAACTCTGCGGCCTACGCCTTCGAGGCGGCAGCGGACGCCCTACTTGTACAGCTCCTGCTCCGCCCTTACCACGGCCTGGACCTGCGGAGCGCCGCTATCCTCATCGTCCTGCTGGCCATGGTGGACCAGCTCATCAGCGCACTGGTACTGGTCATGATCCGCGTGCACAACGGCCCGCTGAGCCG
>Ga0066793_10001155_pt1 | contig 11718 bp, 9 predicted proteins | sample PersoiDNA2013189_FD_83876 | JGI IMG/M metagenome (GOLD analysis project Ga0066793, IMG submission 83876) | Permafrost soil microbial communities from the Arctic, to analyse light accelerated degradation of dissolved organic matter (DOM) -... | ecosystem: Environmental > Terrestrial > Soil >...
GGAGATGGTGATGCCCGGGGACAACGTGACCATGGACATCACGCTGATCACGCCGATTGCGTGCGAGGAAGGGTTGCGCTTCGCGATTCGCGAAGGCGGCAAGACCGTCGGCGCCGGCGTCGTTACCAAGATCATTGCGTGACCCTATCCAACGTAAGTCGAACTAGGAGGAACCCGTGGCCACCGCGCGAGTGATAATTACCCTGGAGTGTCAAGTGTGTCGCGAGCGCAACTACTCCACCACGAAGAACAAGCGCGCGAACGCGGAGAAGCTCAAGCTGTCGAAGTTTTGCAGCCGATGCCGCAAGCACACGGAGCACAAGGAGACGAAGTGAGCGACTCCTCTACAACGAGCCTCCCTGGGCGCTTTCCCAGGGGGCTCATCAGATTCAACCCTAGGGCAGTAGCTCTAATGGTAGAGCAGCGGTCTCCAAAACCGCGTGTTGTGGGTTCGAGTCCCGCCTGCCCTGCTCAGGCAATGAAGGGGGCATCGTAGGCGCACATGGGCCCGAACAAATACATCCACCTGACGTTCGCCATCGGGATGCTCGTGCTGGCTTTTCTCGTCTTCAAGACTGGGGACTGGATCTGGAGCTACTTCGCCAAGCCCAACGAGCTCGCCATGCAGGGCGTGGCCCTTGTCGTCGGGGTCGTGGGCGGCATCTTTGCGTATCGCCACGAGCGGGTGTTTGCCACGGCCTCGGACGTCACACGGGAACTCGAGAAGGTGACTTGGCCCACGAAGAAGGAAACCTACTACGCGACAATCGTCGTGATTGTCACGGTTCTCATCGCGACCCTCATTCTCTCGTTCTTCGACATTATTTGGGCGTCTCTTGCCAGCAAGATTCTCAAGTGACAAGCGAAGCGATTGGCACCATGCCCATGAAATGGTACGTCGTACACACCTATTCGGGACACGAGAACAAGGCGCGCCTGTCGTTGCTTGATCGGGTGCGCCAGGCCGGGATGAACGAGAAGTTCGGCAGTGTTCTTATTCCCACCGACACCGTGGTCGAACTGGTCAAGGGACAGAAGCGATCCACGACGCGCAAGTTCTTCCCTGGGTACATGTTCGTGCAGATGGATCTGGATCAAGAGACGTTCCATCTTGTGAAGAACACCCCGCGGATTACGGGGTTTCTTGGTGGCATGAACCCGCAGCCAGTCAAGGAATCCGAGATCCAGAACATCAACACCGCGATCACCGAGGGCGCGTCGCGACCTCGGCCGCGCGAGAACTTCAAAGAGAACGACAACGTGCGTGTCGTCGAGGGTCCGTTCGCGAACTTCACCGGCGTGGTCGTCGAAGTGAAGCAGGAGAAACAGAAGGTTCGCGTGAACCTTTCCATCTTCGGCCGGGCGACCCCGGTCGAGCTCGATTTTGCACAGGTCGAGAAAGTCTGAACGGCTAGGTAGATTCGATGAAGAAAGCAACAGGATACATCAAGCTCCAGATTCCCGCCGGCAAGGCCAACCCGGCGCCACCCGTCGGGCCCGCGCTGGGTCAGCACGGCGTGAACATCATGGATTTCTGCAAGCAGTTCAATGCTCGCACGCAGGCGCAGGCGAAGGACGAGGTCACGATTCCCGTGGTCATCACGGTGTTCTCGGATCGGTCTTTCACCTTCGTGACCAAGACGCCGCCCGCGGCCGTTCTGATCAAGAAGGCGGCCGGGCTGGCCACGGCGAAGAAGCCGGGATCCGGTTCCAAGGAGCCCAACAAGATCAAGGTTGGCAAGATTACCAGCAAGCAGTTGCGCGACATTGCAACGACGAAACTCCCTGACCTCAACACCACCAACGTCGAATCCGCGATGCGGACCATTGCCGGTACCGCACGCTCCCTCGGCGTCGAGGTGGAAGGCTAGCGTCCAAAGCCGAAACGAGAAGGAAACCATGCCCAAAACCGGAAAGAAGTACACGAAGGCCGCCGCCAAGGTGGATCGCGGCAAGCGATACACGCTGGCGGAGGCGTGCCAATTGTTGCCCGAGACCAAGGTCGCGAAGTTCGACGAAAGCGTCGACATCGCGGTCCGTCTGGGCGTGGACCCCAAGCACGCGGATCAGATGGTCCGTGGCGCGGTCGTGCTGCCCCATGGAACGGGCAAGACCTTGCGCGTGGCGGTCATCGCCAAGGGCGACAAGGCCAAGGACGCGCAGGATGCGGGCGCGGACTTCGTTGGCGCCGAAGATCTCGTCGAAAAGATCCAGAAGGAAGGCTGGACCGACTTTGACTCGATGGTCGCCACGCCCGACATGATGGGACTGGTGGGCCGCCTGGGCCGCGTGCTGGGCCCCAAGGGGCTCATGCCGAATCCCAAGGTTGGAACCGTGACGACCGATGTGGCCAAGGCGGTGCGTGAGCTCAAGGCCGGCCGCGTGGAATTCCGGGTCGAGAAGGCCGGCGTCGTTCACGCCAGGATCGGCAAGGCATCGTTTGGCGGCGACAAGCTGCTCGAGAACGCGCGGGTGATGGTCGAGACGCTGATGAAGCTAAAACCGACATCGGCGAAGGGTACGTACATGAGGTCAGTCACCCTTTCCACCACGATGGGTCCGGGGATCAAGGTCGATACGGCCCCGCTTGTTGCCGAGTTCGGCGCGCACTAGGAGGGCTTCGTCGTGAATGCTACAGAGAAGAAATCCAATATCGATTCATTGAAGACGCGGCTTGCGTCGGCGCAGAGCCTCATTCTCGCCGATTTCCGCGGACTCACCGTCGAGAGCGACAACAAGCTGCGCCGCGAGTTTCGCGCCGTGGGCTGCGAATACCAGGTGGTGAAGAACACCCTCCTCGGCATGGCCGTCAAGGGAACCGCGATGGAGGTGCTGGAGTCGCTGCTTGCGGGGCCGACGGCGATTGCCTACTCGACCGAAGATCCATCTGCCCCCGCCAAGGTCGCGACCAAGGTCGCGAGGACCGAAAGCAAGTTCGTCATCAAGGGCGGGTATGTCGATGGCAAGTTGCTCGACAAAACGGGTGTCGAACAGCTCTCTACGCTGCCGAGCAAGGACGAGGCTCGTGCAACATTCCTTGCAACCCTGCTTGCGGTGCCGCAGAACTTCCTGCGTCTGCTTGGCGCGGCCCCGCAGAATTTCGTCTACTTGCTGTCAGCGCGCAAGGACGCGCTCAAGGACAACGAGAACAAGTAACCGGCAGCCGCGCCTGGCTGCGAAATATCAGCGACACGATTTGGAAAACCAGAAGGAGACCTCGATATGGCCGATGTGACGAAGGAGCAAGTTGTAGATTTTCTTTCCACGCTGTCCGTCATGGACATCGCTGCTCTCACCAAGGAGCTTGAGGATAAGTGGGGCGTCAAGGCCGCACCAGTTGCCGTTGCCGCCGCCGCAGCGCCAGCCGCCGCCGCTGCCGCCGCCGTCGAACAGACCGAGTTCTCGGTCATCCTCAAGGAGGCGGGTGCCAAGAAGATTGAGGTCATCAAGGTGGTACGCGAGCTCACCCAGCTTGGCCTCAAGGAAGCCAAGGATCTTGTGGATGGCGCCCCCAAGGCCGTGAAGGAAGGCGTGTCCAAGGCGGACGCCGAAGACTTCAGGAAGAAACTCGAGGATGCCGGCGCGAAGGTCGAAGTCAAGTAGGTACGCCGGCAGTTGACAAAGCAGTGTCGACAGCTCGTCGACAGCCGGAACCCAGATTCGCCGGGGGCGCGCAGGTGCCCTCCGGCATACGACTGTTTAGCGTTCGAAGGTAACTAACGTCGAGGGAGAGCGCACATGGCGTCCCAGATCCAAAACAATTTCAGAGCACGCAAGAGCTACGCCAAGATCGCGAAGATCATCGAGATCCCGAACCTCATCGACATCCAGAAGCAGAGCTACGAGAAGTTTCTGCAGAAGGACGTGCCGAGCGAGAAACGGGAGGACCTTGGTCTGCAGGGCGTGTTCAAGAGCGTCTTTCCCATCAAGGACTTTTCGGAAACCTCGTCCATCGAGTTCGTCAGCTACACGCTCGACAAGCCGAAATACGACGTGAACGAGTGCCGTCAGCGCGGGATGACCTTTGCGGCGCCGATCAAGGTGACCGTCCGCCTGGTGATCTGGGACACCAACGAGGACACGGGTTCGCAGTCGATCCGTGACGTCAAGGAGCAGGAGGTCTTCTTCGGCGAGATCCCGCTCATGACCGACAACGGTACCTTCATCATCAACGGTACCGAGCGCGTGGTGGTCAGCCAGCTCCATCGCAGCCCCGGCGTGTTCTACGACCACGACAAGGGCAAGACGCACAGCTCGGGCAAGCTGCTCTACAGCGCGCGCGTGATTCCCTACCGTGGGTCGTGGCTCGACTTCGAATTCGATCCCAAGGATCTTCTTTACGTACGCATCGATCGTCGGCGCAAGCTGCACGCCACCGTGCTCCTACGCGCCCTCGGCTATTCCACCGAGGACTTGCTCAACTACTACTACGACACGGAGACGGTCTTTCTCGAGCCGGGCAAGAAGTACGCGAAGTCGGTCGAGTACGATCTGCTGCCCGGCCAGCGCGCGACCCGCGACGTTCGCCATCCGGACTCGCGCGAGATCCTGGTCAAGAAGAACCGAAAATTCACCAAGCTGGCCATCAAGAAGCTGAAGGATTCAAACGTCGAGCGCCTGCCCGTCGAGGTCTCTGAACTCGTCGGCAAGGTCGCCGCGACGGACGTCATCGACGAAACCACCGGCGAGGTCGTCCTGCAATGCAGTGAGGAACTGACCGAGACGAAGCTGGAGGAATTGCGCGAGCACGGGATCGCCGCGGTCAAGATCCTCTTCATCGATAACCTCAACATCGGTTCGTATCTGCGCGACACCCTCATCGCCGACAAGTTGCAAACCACCGATGAGGCGATCATGGAGATCTACCGGCGTCTACGCCCCGGTGATCCGCCCACGGTGGAAACCGCCCAGAATCTCTTCCGCAATCTCTTCTTCAATCCCGAGCGTTACGACCTGTCCAAGGTCGGCCGCCTCAAGCTGAACTACAAGTTCAAGCTCGACGAAGCGCTCGACAACGCGGTTCTCACCAAGCGCGACATTCTCGAGACCGTCCGCTATCTCGTCGATCTCAAGAACGGCAAGGGCCAGATCGACGACATCGATCACTTGGGCAACCGCCGCGTGCGCGCCGTCGGTGAGCTGATGGAGAATCAGTACCGCATCGGACTGGTGCGCATGGAGCGCGCGATCAAAGAGCGCATGAGCATGTCGCAGGAGATCGAAACGCTGATGCCGCACGACCTCATCAACGCCAAGCCAGTCTCGGCGGTGGTGAAGGAATACTTCGGGTCCTCGCAGCTTTCGCAGTTCATGGACCAGACCAATCCGCTCTCCGAGGTCACGCACAAGCGGCGCCTTTCGGCTCTCGGGCCGGGCGGTCTCACGCGTGAGCGGGCGGGCTTCGAAGTGCGTGACGTGCACGGCACGCACTACGGCCGTATCTGTCCCATCGAGACGCCGGAAGGTCCGAACATCGGACTCATCGCTTCGCTGTCGACCTATGCGCGGGTCAACGAGTTTGGCTTCATCGAGACGCCGTACCGCAAGGTCGTTGACGGCAAGGCCACCTCGGAGGTGGGCTTCTATTCCGCGCTTCAGGAAGAGGGTCACTACATCGCGCAGTCCAACTCGCCGATCGGCAAGAAGGGCGAATTGCTCGAAGAGCTCGTGTCGTGCCGGCACAACACCGAGACGGTGATGTAGAAGACCGAGGAGGACCCACGCATGGACGTGCTGCCGAACCAGCTCGTCTCCGTCGCGGCTTCGCTCATCCCGTTCCTCGAGAACGACGACGCGAATCGCGCGCTCATGGGCTCCAACATGCAGCGCCAGGCGGTGCCGCTGATTCGCACGCGCTCGCCGCTCATCGGCACCGGCATGGAAGGCATCGTGGCGCGTGATTCGGGCGTCACCGTCGTGGCTCGACGAGACGGCGTTGTCGAATCGGTGGACGCGGCTCGTATCGTCGTGCGGCCCACCATGGATTCGGACGACCTGCTCTCGGCCAAGCCCGACATCTACAATTTGGTGAAGTTCCAGCGCTCGAACCAGAATACGTGCATCAATCAGCGCCCGATTGTCGAGCCCGGCGATCATGTCAAGGCTGGCGACGTGCTTGGTGATGGTCCCGCCACCGAACGCGGCGAGCTGGCTTTGGGCGAAAACATCCTGGTCGCGTTCATGCCGTGGGGCGGATACAACTTCGAGGACTCGATCCTGCTGTCCGAACGGTTGGTCAAGGACGACCACTTCACCTCGATCCACATCGAGGAGTTCGAGTGCGTTGCCCGCGACACCAAGCTCGGCAAGGAAGAGATCACCTGCGATATTCCCAACGTCGGCGAGGAAGCGCTCAAGGATCTCGATGAATCGGGCATCGTGCGCATCGGCGCCGAAGTCAAGGCACAGGACATTCTGGTTGGCAAGATCACGCCCAAGGGCGAAACCCAGCTCTCCCCCGAGGAGAAGCTCCTGCGAGCCATCTTCGGCGAGAAGGCGGGCGACGTCCGCGACAGCTCGCTGCGCGTGCCCCCGGGCGTGCAAGGCATCGTCATCGGCGCCAAGATCTTCTCACGCAAAGGCACCGAGAAGGACGAGCGCTCGAAACAGATCGAGGAGCTGGAGAAAGAGAAGCTTCTGGCCGATGAGCGCGACGAGACGCGCATCATCTCCGAGGCATACCACGCCCGCATGCGCAGGATGATCCTGGGCAAGACGACAGCGGTTCGCCTGGTCGACGACAAGGGCAAGGTCCTGTGCGCCAAGGGGCAGAAGGTCGACAACGCGCTTCTCGACGAGATCCCTATCCGGTACTGGCCGGAGGTGCAAATCGAGGGCAGCAAAGGCGAGAATGTGGTGCAGCAGCTCTCCTTGCAGCTCGAAGAAGAGCTGAAGGCGATCGACGTTCTCTACAAGGACAAGATCGGCAAACTCACAAAGGGCGACGAACTGCCCCCCGGCGTGATCAAGATGGTGAAGGTCTACATCGCCATCAAGCGCAAGCTGTCGGTGGGCGACAAGATGGCCGGGCGCCACGGCAACAAGGGCGTGGTTTCGCGCATTCTTCCGGTCGAGGACATGCCCTACATGGCTGACGGCACGCCGGTGGACATCGTGCTTAATCCGCTTGGCGTCCCCTCGCGCATGAACGTCGGGCAGATTCTCGAAACCCACCTGGGCTGGGGCGCGCTCCAGCTCGGCCGGCAGATCGAATCGATGCTGGAGGGCCAGTGGCGGGGCGAAGCGCTTCGCACCAAGCTGAAGAAGGTGTTCACCGAGGAACACCATCAGAAATTGCTCGATGGTCTGGGCGACGATGATCTGCGCCGCTTCGCTGCCACCGTCGGCAACGGTATTCACCTGGCGACGCCGGTCTTCGACGGCGCCAAGGAGTCGGACATCAAGATCAACCTGGCGCTTGCCGGGCTGCCTTCGAGCGGCCAGGCGACGCTGTTCGACGGCAAGACCGGCGATCCATTCGACCATGAAGTCACGGTCGGCGTGATGTACATGCTGAAGTTGCACCACTTGGTCGACGACAAGATCCACGCGCGGTCCATCGGACCGTACTCGCTCGTGACCCAGCAGCCCCTCGGCGGCAAGGCCCAGTTTGGCGGCCAGCGATTGGGCGAGATGGAGGTCTGGGCCATGGAAGCCTACGGCGCCGCGTACGCGCTGCAGGAATTCCTGACCGTGAAGTCCGACGACGTGATCGGACGTACGCGCATGTACGAGGCCATCGTGAAGGGCGAACAGACGCTGGAATCGGGCTTGCCCGAATCGTTCAACGTGTTGCTCAAGGAGCTCCAGTCCTTGTGTCTCAATGTCGAACTGATCGAAGATCCGAACGCGCCTAGGAAACAAGAGTCCACCATCGAGCAGATGGCTCGGGAAGTGGCGGCGAAAGCCGGCGCGGGCGGAGCGCCACCCGCGGCCGCCGCCGCGAAGTAGGGATAGCGACGACGATCTGCCACGGGAGTGACTAGCCATGACCATGAAGGACATCTTCAACTTCTTCGAGAAGCCGAAAGATCCGCTTTCGTTCTCGGCCATCCGCATTTCCCTCGCGTCTCCGGAATAGATCCGCGAGTGGTCGCACGGCGAGGTCAAGAAGCCCGAGACCATCAACTACCGCACCTTCAAGCCCGAGCGTGACGGCCTGTTCTGCGCGAAGATCTTTGGCCCAGTGAAGGACTACGAGTGCAATTGCGGCAAGTACAAGCGAATGAAGCACCGCGGGGTGGTGTGCGAGAAGTGTGGCGTCGAGGTCATCCAGTCCAAGGTGCGCCGCGAGCGCCTTGGCCACATCAGCCTGGCCACGCCGGTCGCGCACATCTGGTTCTTGAAGTCGCTGCCCTCGCGCATCGGCAACCTGCTCGACATCTCTCTCAAGGATCTTGAGAAGGTGCTCTATTCCGAGGCCTACGTCGTCGTCGATCCCAAGCAGAGCGGGTTGCAGCGAGGCGAACTTCTCACCGAAGAGCGTCACGGCAAGCTCGTGGAGGAGATGGGCGAGGATGCCTTCGTGGCGGGCATGGGGGCGGAATCGATCCGCGAACTGCTGCGCGCCATCGAAGTGCACAAGATGTCGGAGCAACTGCGCCAGGAAATGAAGGAGGCGACCTCCGAGGCGAAGCGCAAGAAGATCTCGAAGCGCTTGAAGGTTGTCGACGCATTTCGCGAGTCGGGCAACAAGCCAGAGTGGATGATGCTGGAGGTGGTTCCGGTGATCCCGCCGGATCTCCGCCCGCTGGTTCCCCTCGATGGTGGACGATTCGCGACGTCGGATCTCAACGACCTCTACCGCCGCGTGATCAACCGCAACAACCGGCTCAAGCGCCTGCAAGAGCTGAACGCGCCCGAGATCATCATCCGCAACGAGAAGCGCATGCTGCAAGAAGCGGTGGACGCGCTTTTCGACAACGGCCGGCGCGGCAAGACCATCACGGGCCCCAACAAGCGCCCGCTGAAATCCCTCTCGGACATGCTGAAGGGCAAGCAAGGCCGATTCCGGCAGAATCTGCTTGGCAAGCGCGTCGACTATTCGGGCCGCTCGGTCATCGTCGTGGGTCCCGAACTACGCCTGCACCAGTGCGGTCTGCCCAAGAAGATGGCGCTCGAGCTCTTCAAGCCGTTCATCTACAACAAGCTGGAAGAGCGCGGGCTGGTCACCACGATCAAGAGCGCGAAGAAACTCGTCGAGAAGGAGCGTCCCGAGGTCTGGGACATTCTCGAAGAGGTCATCAAGGAGCATCCCATCCTGCTCAACCGTGCGCCCACGCTGCACCGCTTGGGCATCCAGGCCTTCGAGCCGCTGCTCATCGAAGGCAAGGCGATCCAGCTTCACCCGCTGGTGTGCGCGGCCTTCAACGCCGATTTCGACGGCGATCAGATGGCCGTACACGTGCCGCTGTCGCTCGAAGCGCAGATGGAAGCCCGCGTGCTCATGATGTCGACCAACAACATCCTGAGCCCGGCCAACGGCCGCCCGATCATCCTGCCGTCCCAGGATATCGTGCTGGGCCTCTACTACATGACGCGCGAGCGTTCCTTCGCGCGCGGCGAATTCCGCACCGGCAAGGGCGCGGCTACCGTGCGCGGCGTGTATTCCTCGATCGAGGAAGTGCGCATGGCCTTCGATCACGGCGAACTCGATCTGCAAGCCGCCATCAAGGTGCGTATCGACGCTCAGCTCGTCGAGACCACCGTCGGACGCGTGCTGCTGTACGAGGTCGTGCCCAAGATGCTGCCGTTCAAGCTGGTCAATCGCGTGATGGGCAAGAAGCAGCTCGGCGATCTCATCGATAGCTGCTACCGCGCCTTCGGTCAGAAGGAGACCGTGCTGCTCGCCGACCGCCTTCGCCACCTCGGGTACAGCAACTCGACCAAGGCCGGCGTGTCGATCTGCGTGGACGACCTCATCATTCCGAAGCGTAAGGTCGAACTGCTGGAGCAAGCGCAGAAGGACGTGCAGGAGATCGAGGAACAGTACACCGAGGGTCTCATCACCGACGGCGAGCGCTACAACAAGGTGGTCGACATCTGGGCGCAAGTCTCGGAACTCATCGCTGAAGAGATGATGAACGAGATCGGTGCCGAAAACGTTACCAACGAGGAAACCGGTGAGAAGAAGCGTCTGCCTTCCTTCAACCCGATCTTCATCATGGCGGACTCCGGCGCTCGCGGTTCGGCGCAGCAGATTCGCCAGCTGGCCGGCATGCGCGGCCTCATGGCCAAGCCCTCGGGCGAGATCATCGAGACGCCCATCACGACCAACTTTCGCGAGGGGCTATCGGTTCTCCAGTACTTCATCTCGACCCACGGCGCGCGCAAGGGTCTGGCCGATACGGCACTCAAGACCGCGAACTCTGGCTATCTCACGCGTCGCCTGGTGGACGTGGCCCAGGACTGCATTATCGCCGAGTACGACTGCGGAACGCTTGAAGGCATCGAGATCGCGTCCCTCGAGGAGGGCGGTGAGATCATCGAAAAGCTGGGCGACCGTATCCTTGGCCGCGTCTCGGTCGACGACATCTTCGACCCGTACACGGGCGAGGTACTGGTGCAGTCCAGCGAGGAGATCACCGAGGACAAGGTCCGCATCGTCGAGGATGCAGGCATCTCGAAGGTGAAGATCCGCTCCGTGCTCACCTGCGAGTGCCGCCGCGGGATCTGTGTCCTGTGCTACGGCCGCGATCTGGCCCGGGGACATATGGTCAACATCGGCGAGGCCGTCGGCGTCATTGCCGCCCAGTCCATCGGCGAGCCGGGCACCCAGCTCACCATGCGTACCTTCCACATCGGCGGCGTCGGTCAGGTTCGCACCGAACAGTCGCAACTGGAAGCGCGCTATGACGGCGTGGTTCGTCTGGAAAACGTGGAATTCGTCCAGCGCGAGAAGTACGCCATCGTCATGAACCGCCACAGCGAGATCGTGATCCAGGATGAAACCGGCCGCGAGCGCGAGCGCTACGGGCTAACCTACGGGGCACGCCTATTCTTCATCGAGGGTGCCAAGGTCAAGCAGGGCAGTTTGTTGTCCGAGTGGGATCCCTTCTCGGTTCCCATCTTGACGGAGGCGGCTGGTCACGTGAAGTTTGGCGACGTCATCGAAGGCGTTACCATGACCGAGCAACTCGACGAGGTCACCGGTCTGTCGCGCAAGAGCGTCATCGAGTCGAAGGATGCGGACCTACGGCCGCGCATCTCGCTCAAGGACGACGCCGGCAAAACCCTCAAGATTCCGAACTCGGACAACGAGGCCAGGTACTTCCTGCCCTTTGGCGCGACCATCGCGGTTTCCGAGGGGGATCGTATCGAGGCCGGCGACATCGTCGCGCGCATCCCGCGCGAAACCACCAAGACCAAGGACATCACGGGCGGTCTGCCCCGCGTCGCCGAACTGTTCGAATCGCGCAAACCGAAAGAGCACGCCGTGATCTCCGAGATCGACGGCATCGTTGGCTTCGGCAAGGACACCAAGGGCAAGCGCAAGGTGGTGGTGACCCCGGCGCACGGCGATGCGAGGGAGTTCCTCATCTCGAAGAGCAAGCACCTGTCGGTGCGCGAAGGCGACCACATCAAGGCGGGCGAGCCGCTCATGGATGGGGCGGCCAACCCGCACGACATCTTGCGCGTCCTCGGCGAGAAGCCGCTGGCGAAGTACTTGGTCGATGAAGTTCAGGAAGTCTATCGCCTTCAGGGCGTCAAGATTAACGA
>Ga0066793_10001157_pt1 | contig 11713 bp, 8 predicted proteins | sample PersoiDNA2013189_FD_83876 | JGI IMG/M metagenome (GOLD analysis project Ga0066793, IMG submission 83876) | Permafrost soil microbial communities from the Arctic, to analyse light accelerated degradation of dissolved organic matter (DOM) -... | ecosystem: Environmental > Terrestrial > Soil >...
ACCCAAAAGAAAGAAGGTTAACCATGGCGAAGTATGTGCTTGCCCTTGACCAGGGTACTACCAGTTCGCGCGCAATCGTCTTCAATCATGATGGCGCGATAGTGAGTTCAGCACAGCAAGAGTTTCCACAAATTTATCCATCTCCGGGGTTGGTCGAACATGATCCAGAGGCGATCTGGTCGAGCCAACTTGCAGTAGCCCAGGAGGCCATGAAGAAGGCCGGAGCATCGGCCGCCGATATTGCTGCTATCGGCATCACGAATCAGCGTGAAACGGCAATTGTCTGGGAAAAGGCCACCGGGAAACCGGTATTCAACGCCATCGTCTGGCAGAGTCGCCTGACAGTGCCTATTTGCGATGCCTTGAAGGCGAAAGGCTTTGACAAGGAGATTCGTAATCGCACCGGTTTGGTGACCGATGCCTATTTCTCAGGCACCAAGGTGAAATGGATTCTTGATAACGTCCCTGGGGCGCGAGAAAAGGCAGATCGTGGTGAATTGCTCTTCGGCAATGTAGACACTTTTTTGATGTGGCGTCTCTCAAAGGGACGAATCCATGTAACTGATCCCTCCAATGCTTCACGTACACTTATGTACAATATCTATGAAGGTAAATGGGACGATGTTCTCCTGAACGAATTAGGTGTGCCTCATTCCATGTTGCCGACCGTCATGCCTTCTAGTGGTGTCTATGGCGAAGCCGATCCCGAGTTTTTTGGCGGGGCAATCAAAATGGCCGGTGATGCCGGTGACCAGCAGGCCGCTACCTTTGGACAGGCATGTTACGAAGTGGGTATGTCTAAGAACACCTATGGCACCGGCAACTTTATGCTCATGAACACAGGTACCAAAGGTGTTCCCTCGCAAAACGGCCTCCTCACTACTATTGGTTGGCGGCAAGGTGATGGCCCAACCATCTATTGCCTGGAAGGTGCCATCTTCATTACTGGCGCAGCAGTCCAGTGGCTGCGCGATAGCCTGGGGGTCATCAAAAACAGTGGTGATGTTGAGCCGTTAGCTGCGACCGTCCCCGATAATGGTGGCGTGTACTTCGTCCCTGCCTTTGTCGGCCTGGGAGCTCCCTACTGGGATTCCTACGCACGCGGCACCATCGTTGGACTGACACGCGGTTCGACCGCAGCCCACATCGCTCGCGCAACGCTTGAGTCTATGAGCTATCAGACCCGTGATGTGCTGGAGCCCATGACCGCTGATAGAGGAGTGCATGTGAAGACCTTGCGTGTCGATGGAGGCGCCGTCGTTAATAACCTGCTCATGCAATTCCAGGCTGATATTCTGGGAGTGCCGGTGCAGCGGCCACAAGTTGCTGAGACGACTGCCCTGGGTGCTGCGTACCTCGCTGGCCTGGCGACCGGCTTCTGGGGTAGCCAACAGGAAGTGGCCGAGCATTGGGCTGTTGACCGCACCTTCGAGCCGAAGATGAGTGCGGATCAGCGCGAAAAGCTCTACGCTGACTGGAAACGGGCCGTGGAGCGCTCGATGAAATGGGAGCAGGCCTAAAACTGGGGCGTGCTAGGAGTGCAATCCATAGCTCCCGAAAAAAGTAATGTAAATAGAGCAGTGGACCTTGCGCTCCTACATCTAAATTTGTAGTGCATACCCTTTGTAGGTGTGTCATGTAGCGGCAACTAAATGTGTTTGCCGCAGTTCCTTCAACAGAATGGAGTGAGCATCCATGGCAAGTCAATCTGTAAGCAGACCTTCTGCATTCTACTCTGGCGTTTACGGTGAAATGATTGGAGAGTTCTTTGGCACGATGGTGCTGATCCTCTTCGGTGATGGCTGCGTAGCGACCGTTTTCCTCTTTGCTAACATAGGCGCAAATAACGCCTCGACTCCATTTGCGAACGAGTGGATTGTTATCATTCTTGGGTGGGGTCTTGCCGTTATGCTCGGTATCTACGTCGCTGGAGCTATCAGTGGAGCGCACATCAATCCGGCGGTGACGCTGGCCCTGGCCGCGAGTAAAAGGTTTCCCTGGTACAAGGTGCCCCTTTACTGGGTGGCGCAGGTAGCTGGCGCTTTCGTCGCTGCTGCAATCCTCTACTTTGTCTATCAAGGGGCACTCGTCCATGCTTTGGAGGTGAATAAGCTGACCATTAGCCAGATTGCCCAGCAAACTACTGGGAATGGTTATGGGTGGATTTTTTACACCTTTCCTAAGGGGTTTGTTGGAACGTTCGGGGCCTTCGGTGACGAATTTGTAGGCACCGCTCTCCTCGTTGGCCTGATCTTAGCTATCGTCGATGGAAAGAACCAGCCCGTCCAGGCAAACCTCAACCCTATGATCATTGGCTTCTTAATTGTGGCGATTGGCGCCTCCTTTGGACTCAACACCGGGTATGCCATCAATCCCGCCCGCGACTTCGGCCCGCGCCTGTGGATTGCCATCGTCAGCGGTGGGGCCAGCTTGTCCGCAGACAATTACTACTTCTGGATCCCCATTGTTGCTCCGCTGCTAGGAGGTGTTGCTGGCGCCTTCATCTACGATTTCACGATCGCCAAGGTACTGGAGGCGAAGCACCTTGAGAAGTCTGGCACTGCTGAGACAGTAGGTGAGGCTGTACGAGAACCTGCTGCTGAATAGTCTTTAGCTAACACACGAAAGGACGAACATACGAAGATGCCGGGGGCTGCTAACGTTCTCTAGCGCATTTTCGTATGTTCGTGGTCACCATGCACTCACTATCTTCAACAGTGCGCATGCACAATATCAGCAGCCTGGCAAGCGAACGTTTCGATGTACTTGTCATTGGCGGCGGAGTCACAGGCGCAGGTGTTGCCCTGGATGCCGCGGCTCGTGGGTACAGGGTTGCTCTCGTGGAGAAAGTAGACTTTGCCAGTGGTACGAGCAGCAAATCAACGAAACTGGTTCATGGAGGCATACGTTATCTGCCGAATTTTGATTTTGCCCTGGTGCATGAGGCTCTTGTTGAGCGGGGTATCCTCTTACAAAACGCCCCATTTCTGGTTTCGCCGATAGCCTTTGTCCTGCCTCTTTACGAAGGTGATCGTCACCCCGTTGGGATGCCGTTTACCACGCCGAAGGGTATTGGGTTGGGGCAGTTGCTCAATATGGGGCTTTGGATGTATGATGGGTTGGCTGGACGCCACAACGTAAAAAGGCACCGCCATTTGAAGCGCGCGGGGGTAATGAAGCTAGCTCCAGCTCTTGTAACAGAGGGTTTGAAGGATGGCTGCATGTATTATGACGCGCAGACCAATGATGCCCGCCTCACCATGGCCATCATACGTACTGCTGCTCAATATGGAGCTACAATCACCAATTATACCGAAGTTACCTCTTTTATTACCGAGCAAGGGAAGTTAAGTGGAGCGAACATTGATGATAGAATTGGCAACCAGCAACTGGCTGTACATGCGCGCCATATCGTGAATGCGACGGGTATCTTCTCAGAGGAGGTAGAGGCGCTTACCGGTACCGAGTCACTCGTTCGCATAGAACCAAGCAAGGGCGTACACCTGGTGCTATCTCGCGAGGACCTCAAGTTGGGAGACGCGGCGATTGTCTTACCGGAAACCGAAGATAAGCGTATTCTCTTCATTGTGCCATGGGAATCGCGAGCGATTTTCGGGACCACAGACACTGGCACTGGCGATCTCGATCATCCAACGGCATCGAAGGAGGATATCGCCTACCTGCTGAAGTACCTCAACCGCTATCTCTCGCTGAAGCTGACCGAGGAGAATATTATCAGTACTTATGCGGGATATCGTCCGCTGGTAAGCCCGCGAAAACCAGGACGTTCTACCGCGAAAGTCTCTCGTACACATGCTGTATTACAAAGTCCTTCTGGACTTGTCACTATTGTTGGTGGAAAAATGACAACGTACCGGCGTATGGCGCAAGATACACTCGACGTGCTCAATCGCCGCGACGGCTCTCCCGTACTACACCCCACGCAATCGTTACCTTTACAAGGAAGCGCTGGTTGGCCTGTCATGCAACGCGAGCTCGAAAAGAAAGGTGCCGCGCTGGGTCTCAGTCCTCAAACGCTTTCACACCTGGGGAGAAACTATGGGGCGGAGGCGATGACAATACTGGATCTCGTTTCAGATGACCAATCGCTGGCTCAACTTCTCATCGACTACCTGCCCTATATTCGGGCTGAAGTGTTGTATGCCTGTCGCCAGGAGATGGCCATGACACCGTATGACATACTGGCTCGCCGTACCTCAATTACCCTGGAAGACCGACAGCGAGGTTTAGGTGTTGTCGATGAAGTTGCCACATTGATGGCAAAGGAGCTGCAGTGGTCACCTGAGCAACAAAAGTCTATGGTTGATGCCTTTCGTAGCGTGATGGAGGGACAAATCGCTGCCGAAAAAATTGAAGTGGGATAGAGCAAATGCTCTCCCATGTCATCTAAGTGAAAAGTAGAGGCAAGGAAGCATCCTGTGTTTCACTGCCTGCGTGAGTAACATATTCCTTAGAGGAGTGATTATGAAAAAGTTGATCAACAAGCCAGAAGATGTTGTCAAAGAGGCGTTAGCAGGAATGTTGGCCGCCCATTCTGACTTGCTTCGTGTCGATATAGAGCAGCAAATCATAGTGCGTAAGGACGCACCTATAAAAGGCAAGGTAGGGGTTATTTCAGGAGGAGGGAGCGGCCATGAACCTATGCACGGGGGATTTGTCGGTTTCGGCATGTTGGATGCTGCCTGTCCCGGAGCAGTTTTTACCTCGCCCGTTCCTGACCAGATGCTTGCCGCGACACGCGCTGTCAATGGCGGGGCTGGAGTGCTGCATATTGTAAAGAATTATACGGGTGACGTGCTCAACTTTGAGATGGCAGCCGAACTGGCGGCAGCCGACGGTATCGATGTAGCGAGTGTTGTTACCAATGACGATGTTGCAGTAAAGGATAGTACCTGGACGGCAGGACGGCGGGGTGTTGGCGTAACTGTGCTGCTGGAAAAAATCGTCGGTGGCTTTGCAGAGACAGGCGCACCATTAGATAAGGTTGCTGCGCTAGCACACAAGGTGAATGATCAGGGGCGCAGCATGGGAATGGCCCTGACCTCTTGTACCGTGCCTGCAGCAGGGAAGCCTACCTTTGATTTGGGCGAGGATGAGATGGAGATCGGCATCGGTATTCATGGTGAGCCGGGACGTCGCCGTGCTAAAATCGCTTCTGCCGCTGAAATAACCGAAATGCTGGCTACTCCCATAGTTGAAGACCTGGGACTCAAAGCTGGTGAACAGGTTCTGGCATTAGTCAATGGGATGGGGGGAACGCCTCTGATCGAATTGTACATCGTCTTCGACGCTCTCAACCGCATCCTGGGTGGAAAAAACATTATCATTGCGCGTTCGCTGGTCGGCAACTACATTACCTCGTTGGAAATGGCCGGTTGTTCCATTACCTTAGTACGTCTCGATGACGAATTGACAAAGTACTGGGATGCGCCTGTGCACACTGCTGGACTGCGTTGGGGCATCTAGCGGTAATGAAGTGTTTGCTCGTAAGCTTTGTTGAAAACGTAAATCACGCAGGCCACCGGTCTTGCGTGATTTACGCTAGAGTGAAACGATTATAGAGAGGAAGGAAACCTGGTTCATGACTCACGAAGATAGTCTGCGCTGGTTACAACGCGTTGCGGATGTGTTACATGAGAATGCCCAGTATCTGACGCAACTTGATTCCGCTATTGGCGATGCAGATCATGGCGCGAATATGGACCGAGGCTTCAAGGCAGTGTCCGACAAGTTCCCTACCATGGCTGCTATGGATATCTCTACCCAGTTAAAGACAGTGGGCATGACGCTCGTCTCGACAGTAGGAGGAGCGAGTGGTCCACTCTATGGAACAGCCTTCTTACGGGCTGGGACAGCGGTTGCTGGAAAAGAGGAGCTTGAAGCTGGTGATCTCGTAACCATGCTTGATGCATTTTTAGGGGGTATTGTGGTTCGCGGCAAGGCACAACCGGGAGAAAAGACCATGGTAGACGCATTGACTCCCGCCCTGGCCTCAGCCAAGCAGGCCCTTGCCGAAGGTGTAACCGTCAAGGAGCTGGCATTACGCGCTACACAGGGCGCGGAGGAAGGTATGAAAGCTACCATTCCTCTTCTTGCCACCAAGGGCCGCGCGAGCTATCTAGGAGAGCGCAGTATTGGGCATCAGGATCCAGGTGCAACGTCAAGCTGGCTCATCCTGCGCAGCCTTGCAGAAACCGTCTAGGGGCGCCGCACAATCTGCTCTGTATTGTTTTTTTGTATTACAGTAGGGCATCGCTTTGTAAAGGTGAACTAGACATGACTGTAGGGTTGGTAATTGTTTCGCATAGTGCTCAATTAGCGATAGGCGTTGCCGAACTGGCCGGTCAGATGGCTCAGGGGGCAACACCTATTGTCACGGCAGGAGGCGGTGCCAACGATATATTAGGCACCTCAGTAGATAAAATCCACGCGGCGATTCAGGCTGCCGACGGGCCAGATGGCGTACTCGTCCTGCTAGATCTAGGGAGCGCGATACTGGCAACTGAGATGGCACTGGAATTATTGAGTAGCGAGCAAAATAACCGTATCGCGCTTAGTTTCGCGCCCCTGGTGGAAGGCGCTATCGCGGCCGCCATCGAGTCCTCGCTGGGTCGTTCACTGGCGGAAGTAAAGCAAGCAGCAGAAAAAACTGCCAGTGCAGCGCAACTTCAGTTGTTAAAACCTTTTAGTACTACACAGGAAGAAGCAAGTGTAGCCGTTCCAACTTCCCCTCCCCCTATCCAGACAGATGTGCTAGAGTCTCAGCTCACTTTGACCAATCCTACAGGCTTACATGCGCGCCCGGCCAGTCTTTTCGTACAGACCGCCGGACGTTTTCAAGCGCGGGTTGAGGTCAGCGGACGTGGTCGACAAACGGAGGCTACCAGTATTATTGGCGTCCTCTCATTGGGCATCCGAAAGGGTGACACGATTACGTTACGTGCCAGTGGAAAAGAGGCGGAGTCGGCATTGAAGGCGCTGGGCGAACTGGTCAAGGCCGACTTTTACGAGACGACATCCGATGCGGCAGTAGAAAGCCCAACATCCTCTAAAGATGTTGAACTGGGGAAGGAAAGCGTTCGGCAACCGGAGTTAACAACGCCCCAGCAAGCACAGGATGCCTGGCAAGGTATCACAACCTCTCCCGGTGTTGCTATCGGTCCGGCTCTCCTCTATGCATCAGCTGGCCTCGCTTTGCATAAAGTGGAACGACGTACTATTAGCGCAGAACAAATAACAGCCGAACAGGAACGCTTGCGCCAGGCTTTAAACACTACCGTCACTGAACTCGGGGCATTGGCAACGGGCGTGCAACAGCGTATTGGTCAGGCGGAGGCTGCGATCTTTGAAGCCCAGGTACTCATGCTGCAAGATCCTGCACTACGTGAAGGTGTGCTTCAGGCCATTGAAGAACAACGTATCGATGCTGCGAGCGCACTGGCTTTTGCAGGTGAGCAGCAAGCTACTACGCTAGAGGCGCTCGATAGCCCTCTCTTAGCCGCGCGTGCTGCCGATGTGCGTGATGTCGTCGGTCGCGCTCTGCGGCATATCAGCGGCCAGGTGATGCAGAAACAGGATTTGAGCGTATTAAAGCAGCCTGTTATTCTGCTTGCTGACGATCTTACTCCATCAGATACCGCGCAACTCAAGCCCGAAAATGTACTGGGCATTTGTACAGTACAGGGAGGGCCGACGGCGCATGCCGCTATTTTAGCCCGTGCTCTGGGTATTCCCGCTATTGCAGGGCTGAGCAATGCGGCCTTGCAGGTAATTCAAACTGGAGATGAGCTGGGACTGGATGCTGATAACGCCCGGCTCTATCATCGCCCCGGCTTGGAGATGCAGACACAATTGCAGCAGCGTTTAGCTGAACAGCAGCGTCAACGGGCTGCGCTTTTGAGTACTGTACAACAGGTGCCCACGGCAGTGAGTATCGATGAACGTCGCATTCACCTGCTAGCAAATATTGGCAATGAGGCGGAGGCGGAGGCTGCGCGGCAGTGGGGAGCCGAAGGCATAGGTCTCCTGCGTACAGAGTTTCTCTTTGCTACAACTTCTACCCTGCCTGATGAAGACGAACAACGCAAGCGCTATGTTCAGGTATTCCGAGCTTTCAAGGGGAATGATAGTAAGAGAAGTAGAGGCCCTGTCGTTGTCCGTACCCTCGATGCAGGCGCCGATAAACCTTTGCAGTCTCTGAATAGTATCATCGGTCCGGTAGTCGAAGCCAATCCAGCGCTGGGACAGAGAGGCATTCGCATTTCTTTAGCGCACCAGGGATTACTTGAGGAGCAACTTAGAGCGCTCTTGCTGTCTGCTGCTGAAACCGAAACTGAACTACACCTTATGTTCCCGATGATTACCACTGTTGAGGAACTCAGGATGGCGAAAGAGATCGTTGAGCGAGTGTACGAGCAGCTGAGGCAGCGCCAGGTGACCCTTCCCTCCTTCCTTACTCACGTTCCTGTTGGTATTATGGTTGAGGTTCCCGCTGCTGTAGCGATGGCTCCAGAACTTGCGGAGATTGCCGATTTCTTCAGTATTGGCGCGAATGACCTGTTGCAATACACGCTGGCATGCGATCGCACGAATGCTGCCACAGCGTACCTGTACAATCCCATGCAACCAGCCGTGCTGCGGCTGATTTCACAAATAGCTATAGCTGGACGGCGCGCTGGTAAACCTGTCGCAGTGTGTGGAGAGATTGCGAGTGATGTACGACTTGCGCCAGTATTGATCGGTTTAGGCGTGGATGAACTGAGTATGACTCCTACTACACTTCCTAAAGTTCGGGCTGTTCTTCTCCAGCGCTCGTCACAGGAGTTGCAGGATCTGGCACAAAAGGTTCTTCAGGCGAAGACAGTAGCTGATGTCGAGCAAGCATGCAGCGAATTTTGAATGCATTTGTATAAAGGCACAGCCATTGGTACCAGTCTCAGCTGGTACCAATGGCTGTGCCTTTCATTGATTCTTCATCAAGGAATCACATTTGTCTGCGTGTCTATTGCTAGAACAAAGCGGGAGAGAAGTTCCGCGATCTCATCAATATCTTTGAGAGACACAATTTCCGAGCCAGTATGCAGGTAGCGGCAAGGTATGCTGATAAGTCCAGTAGCTACACCTGCCCGCGCGACCTGAATCACATCGGTGTCGGTGCCTGTTCCGGAGGCCTGGGGATCGATTTGATACGCTATACCCGCCTCGTCAGCAGCATTTAGCAGGATTTGATAGATGCGTGGATTGATACGACTACCGATGGAAATTACTGGACCTCCATTCAACTTTATATCGCCAATCTCATGCTTAGAGGTTTGAGGATGGTCGGAGGTAAATGTCACATCGACCGCGACCGCAATCAGAGGGTCGACGCCAAAAGCGCTGGTATGAGCACCACGCAATCCCACCTCTTCCTGTACAGCGGAGACAAAAAAGACACCTGCCTTGAGTTTGTCACGCTGCTCATGAATACGGCGCATCGCTTCGACAACCGTAAATATTCCCGATTTGTCATCAAGTGCTCGCGAAACGACCAGGTCTCCACGAAGAGTCTCAAATTGGGCCGCGCGCGTAGCGATACTCCCAATGGCCACCAATTCTTGCGCCTCTTCCTTACTGTTGACACCTATATCGATCCACATCTCTGACAATTTGGGAGCCTTACTGCGCTCGTCACCTTGCAGTAGATGGACCGGTTTGCGACCAATGATGCCGAGGATAGGACCATTTGCAGTATGAATCTGTACTCGTTCACCGGGGAGTGTGGAAGGGTCATAGCCACCGATCGTAGCAAAATAAATAAAACCTTTCTCATCAATGTAGCGAACAAGAAACCCCAACTCGTCGCAATGGGCGGTGAGCATTACGCGGGGATTGCCGTTTGAGTTGAGAGTAGCTATGACATTACCGTGGACATCTGTACGTTGTTCATCGGTATAGTGTTGCACTTCTTCACGAATGACCTGTTGGACGCGCTGTTCGAAGCCAGATGGACTGGCGCTGGCGATCAGACGGCGCAAAAATGCAATTCGAGACTCTTCCATAGGAAACTCCTTTGTCAAGGTGAAAAAAAGAGGCCAGGCAATCCAAAGGATGCCCGGCCAAAGTTGTTAGCGTTTGCTGTTAGCGAACGAATTGCTTGAGTACTTCATCAACTCCGGGATGCGAGCGATTTAGCCGTAGATCCTCTGCACCAGTTGGGTCTGTATGCAGCATAAGGATGTTCTGTTGAATACATGTATTGAGTAATTCCCGTGCCGACTCGCGGGTAAGGCGACCACGAAAACGGTTTTTTGGGTTCACTGAATCTCCAATAAAATTCTAGACTCCAATAATAGTACGCCAGGACCAATTACGATCGATGTAGTCAAGGAATTGTAGGAACTGCGGATCAAGAACGTCCATAGCTGGAGCGCCACTCCCAAAAGCTGGCAATTGACCACTGGAAGAAGTTACTGATCCCGCATAAGAAATAGCAGGCATAGCACCGGTGTTTCCAGATGACATTTGCCCTGATCCACTTCCTGTATTGGTAGGGAAATTCATTCCACCAGCATTGCTATTGGGTACTAACGGCACGAACTGATTCGCACTGCTTACTAAATCTCGGCTGACGGTTCCTGGTATACCTACAACAATAACAGTTTTGTTTAGACGTAACTTTAAACGAGCGCTGATACGAGTGAAATCTTTGTCACCTGTCATCAGGACGAAGGTAGAAATGGTGGGACGGTCAAAAACAGTTTCAATAATATCCATCAACATATTTAAATCGACGGTACTTTGTACAACGGTACTCTGTACGATCGTATTCGATCCTCCAGAGTTGATGGCGGGCATATGACCAGTATTGCCAGCTTGTTGAGCGTTAGAATATCCCAGGGGACCAGTGTTACTCTGTCCTAGAGGTCCTGAAGGACTAGTATGACCAAAAGGAGGCTCATAAGATAGCACATTCCGAGAAGTTTGACTTTGCTGATAATCAGCCGTGTCGTAACTCTCATTGGGTGTTGAAGGTTCGTCTGTTGGCAGGAGTTCTACATCAAGATCACCCTCACCCTGCATAGGTACTGGCGATTCTTGATAAGGGGTCCAGCCATTACTAACGTTTTGGGAGGGAAGTATCGGAAGTGGACCAGAATTTCCAGTTGAGCCAGCAGACCACGGACGTGAGGGATACGAACCTGATGGGAATCCACTGCTTCCCTGCTCAGCTGGGTAACCAGATGAACCGAGAGATCCAGAAGGATTATTGCCTGAGTGATGTACCGTGCTCATACGAATACGGTCACGTTGTTTTGCAGGGCAATCGACGCGATCAATCATCGCTGCTGTCAGGCTTCCCTTAAATGGTTCCGGCTGTCTAGACCAGTCCGCATAGGCGCGGGCAACCATAACAGTGCCATAGCGACGGGCAACCGCAATTAATTCCTGTGGATCTGGTTCCCGTCTCTGGATATTCAACATACTGTAACGGATGTTCTCAAAATCGATGAATAAAGCAATATCTTCGGGCATTATCTTCTCCTCTCATAGGGAGAAACCGCGCAGGCCAAGCATTATGATAATTGTTCAGGTGCTCAGATACTACTGGTAAGAAAAGGTGCATCCTGTTCAAATCTGTGTATCTTCCAACTGTTAGCAAGCATATCATACTTCTTGGGTAAAGTCGAGTGGTCTGCGCTTTACTTTACGT
>Ga0066793_10001159_pt1 | contig 11702 bp, 24 predicted proteins | sample PersoiDNA2013189_FD_83876 | JGI IMG/M metagenome (GOLD analysis project Ga0066793, IMG submission 83876) | Permafrost soil microbial communities from the Arctic, to analyse light accelerated degradation of dissolved organic matter (DOM) -... | ecosystem: Environmental > Terrestrial > Soil >...
CTACAACGGCAGCGGCCCCGCGGTCGTCAAGCGGCCCACATGCCCGAAGTGTGAGGCGGACCTGACGTATGACGACCGGCAGCGAGCAACCTGCCCGATGTGCGATTACAGAGAGGTGACGGCATGAGGCTAATCGACGCCGACGCGCTGCGGGCGGAACTGGACGCAGCGGGTGCCATGCTCAGGGACGCATTTGACCTCGGCGCGATAGACCTCGCCGATATTCTCGCTGTCGTCGACGCCGCTCCCAAGCTCCGCTGCGACAACTGCCGCTACTGGCGTGACCAATTCGAGATGATGGGCGGCTTATACGGCGTCTGCCACCGCGGCGACATTGTGTTCCCCGATGCAGACACGTCACCGGCGGGGCACGGCTGCGCGCTACACGAGGTGACCCCATGAGCGCCGAGACCCTCATCCGCCTCACCGACCGCGGCAAGTGGCACGCCGTCCCCTACGGCGACTCCTACAACGAGACGCGGACCCTGTGTGGCCTCTCATTCTGTCCGAATCAGATTGAGCGGCGGAAGTTCACAGCGGAGGGGATTCTCTGGACGACCGGCATGTGCCGCAAGTGCGACAAGGCGGCGGTGACGTGACCGCCGTCACCCCCGCTCAGTCCACCCTAAGTTTCGCAATCGATGGTAAACCCCATGGCAAGCAGCGCGCCCGCAGGGGCAAGGGTGGCCGCTGGTACACGCCATCGGAGACATCGATTTACGAGGGCGCCGTCGCCGTCCGGGCTTTACTGGCGATGCGGGCGTTGGGGATTGGCCGAGGGTACGCCGGCCCTGTGGTCCTGAGTGTCCGCTGCTACTTCCCCGACGCCCGCCGCCGGGACGGGGACAACGTGCTGAAGGCCGTGCAGGATGCGCTCAACGGGATCGTGTACGTCGACGACTACCAGGTCCATCGCGCCGCGGTAGAGCACTGCATCGACCGGAATCATCCACGGACAGAAGTGACGGTGACGTATGAAGCTCATTGACGCAGACGCGCTCAGGGAGCAGTTGGAAGAACTGCGTGACGACCTGCGGCCGTGGAAGAACTCGTCGTATCGAGTCGCCGTGACTGACACTATAACTATCCTCGACGCCGCCCCGTCCATCACCTGCGCCGCCGACAACCAGCACGGCCTCGTCCCGTCCAAGTGCCCGACGTGCGGCGAGGAGCTGGTGCCGGCCCCGTGCATGGAAATGGCGCAGGACTCCTTTCGCGCCGGCATCCTGTACGGGCAGGAGCATCCCGAATGGAGGGCGGATACGTGAGTGAATGTATCGAGTGCGGCGAGTGGTGCTACATCTGCAACCCCAAGGGTGAGTGTGTGGCGCGTGACCCCGGAGAGCATTGTGCAATCTTCCTCGCCGCCATTATCGAACTGGAACGGAGGCACGAGACGTGAAGCGCAAGTACCGCGCTCAGGCGTTCGTTGCCGGGTCGTCATGTGCGACGTGCGGCAGGGAGCGATGCGCTAGGGATTCGCGCAAACGCCTCTCTGTCGTCATCTACTGCTGGAGCTACCGGAAGAAGCCGTGACACACTTTATGACACACACCGCCGAGCCTAGCCGCCACGCCAGTCTCAAAATCTCGTGCGTGGCAAAACGGGTGGATGCGTGAGAGTCGCATACGCCGATCCTCCCTACATCGGGCAGGCGAAGGCGCACTACTCCGACGACCCTCAATGCGCCGAGGTTGACCACGAGGCACTCATTGCCAGCCTTCTGGAATATGACGGGTGGGCGCTGAGTTGCAGCAGCCCCACGCTCAAGAGGATTCTCGCGTGGTGTCCCGATGAAGTCAGGATAGGCGCTTGGGTCAAGCCGTTCTGCGCATGGAAGAAGCACACTAGCCCAGCCTACTCGTGGGAGCCCGTCATCTTCGTCCCTGCCCGCCGCGAGGCGCTCGGAGCGCAGAGCCGCCCGGCGCTGACTAGGGACTACATCTCAGCCCCGATCACCATGAGGAGGAACACCCACGGGGCGAAGCCGGACGCATTCTGCTACTGGCTGTTCGCCATTCTCGGAATGCGGCAAGACGACACATTCGCAGACCTGTTCCCGGGCTCCGGGGCCGTAACGGATGCATGGGGGCACTGGAGGGACCAAACGACACTAGGTGCGCCAAGGGAATCGCCCACTATGGAGGCAATGGTATGACCGCGTACAAACTCAGATACAGGCTATCAGATCCGAGGTCGCAGACGCAGTATTTCGAGGTCGTGATTCGTGCCGATAAGGCCGAGGCCGCGCTGGCGCAGCGGGACCGGATGCTGGATTGCGTCCAGGGGATGCTGCGGGAAATACGCGACGCATCGACCGTGCTGGGGGTTCGGGTTGGCATGCAGGGAGCCCTCGACAACCTTGCCGATCTCCGTGCCCGCGCCGAGGAATGAAGCCGTGACACACTTAATGACACACTTTGCCGAGCCTAGCCAATCCGCCAGTCTCAAAATCTCGTGCGTGGCGAAACGCTCAGCGTACCTGGGAGCACCATTTACGCCTGCTCGACAAGCACGAGGTCGTTGGTTCAATTCCAACGTCGCCCACCACGCGAATACCTGCAAATCCCCACTTTCCGTATCTCGCCGTTTTGGCGTGCAAAATGGCGTGACACATGAAATGACACACTGTGCTAGAATGGAGGCATGATGCCTGACGAGTTCTCTCGGTTCTCCCGCGCCGACATTCAGCGCGCCATCAAACACCAGGCGTGTCCTGCGTGCGGGGCCGGGCCGTTCCGCAACCTGGGGATACATATCGCGAAGACGCACGGCCTTTCCGCTGCGCGCCTCAAGGAGAGGTTCGGACTCAACCGATCCACGTCCCTCGCGTCCACGGAGTACGCCGCCAAGCAATCACGGAGTCAACTCGCGGCGATGGCACGCGACCCCGTTCTGGCGGCCCTCCGCAAGAACGCGGGTGCGGGAGCCCTCCTCCTCAATGGTGGGGTCGTTCGCCGTGATGAGATGAGGGAGCACGCCAGCGAGGTGGGCCGCCGGGTGCCAATGGCCGCTTGGGCCGCTATTGCCGCTCGCAGGGATGCCGGGGAACGGCGAACAGACATCGCACGGGACTACGGCGTCTGCCGCAGCACCATCACGAATGTCGTCAAGCGGGTTCGTGAGCAGGTGGCACATGCCTGACGATCCGAGAGAAATCCTCAAGGCGGCGGGCGCGGAGTGCGCGGAGGTGGAGGACTACGAGTTTTCCGTCAAAGACATGAGCGAGTACTCCCGCTATCGGGAGATCACTGGCCTTGCCGACGTCGCCATCGTCGCCATGGCTCGGCTCGTGGCCAAGTACAAGAGTGCATACGAGGCTGAGCGTGGTCACGTTCTGCGCGGTTCCGCCGGCATAGAGTGGATACGGCGCGACTTGGCCGAAGAGGAAATTGCCAAGCACAAGCCCAAGTGAGCGTCCACCGCTTAGCCCCCGGCCTCTACCGCGTCCGTCTGCGCGCCAACACGCGCCTCGTCGGCAAGCGACAGGCCATCTCGCGGACCCTCCACGGCACCGAGGCCGCAGCCAAGCGGCTGGAGCGGAGACTGCTCGCCAAGCGCGACAAGGGGCAACTGTCAGCGAGGGCCGGACAACTCGAGCAGTACACCGACCACTGGTACGCCGAGTCTCTGCGGCACGGCGCGCCGGCGACCCATGAACACAACGCCTACCTGCTGGACAAGCACATCACGCCCCGGCTTGGCGGTTACAAGCTCATCGCCATCACGCCGATGGTCGTCCGCACATTCCACGGCGACCTCAGAGACGCAGGGTTGAGCGGCACCACCGCCCGCAAGGTCGCCAATCTGCTCGCCACGATCCTCGACCAGGCCATGACGGACGGCCTCATCTTCCGCAACCCCTGCTCGTCGCTGAGGCGGCGGGACAAGCCGCAGATCGACACGCAGGAGAAGCGGGCACTGAGCGCCGACGAGGCCCAGGCGCTGCTCAAGCACATGGCGACTACTGATTGTGGTCACATGACTACCGAGCGTCGTCAGCAGGTGCATGACGCGACCATGTTCATGCTGGGCACCGGGACCAGGCCCGGCGAGGCAATGGCGCTTCTGTGGGAGGATATCGACGCGCCGGCGGGCGCCTGTCACGTCTACCACAACCTCGAGGCGGCGCGGGGCCGGGAGCCGCGTCGGAAGACGACAAAGACGAGGCGCGGCCAGCGGAGCGTGCCCCTGCCGCCGAACCTGCTCGCGATGCTGAAGGCGCACAAGGCCCGGCAATCCGAGTACAAGCTGCGGGTCGGCAGATGGTCGGAGGTCGACTACGTGTTCCCGTCGCTGGACCCGCGCAAGAACCCCGGCGGGCCCTGGACGGTGCAGGCGTTCCGGCAGTCGTGGCGCCGGCTGATTGCGGGCAGCGAGTTCGCGGGACTGACGCCGTATATTTGTAGGCACTCATACGCCACGCGGCTGCGGGGGCTGATACCGGACGAGGAGCTGTCCCGCATCCTTGGCCAGAGCTCAAGCCGCGTCCTGCAGTCGACGTATTCGCATGTCGACCCGCAGACGATGAACCGCGTCAGGGACATCATCGCCGCGATTCTGTGAAATGTTAAGTTTGTGTGAAGTCCACGCCTAAGGGGTTGCAATGGTTGCGCGGCGGGGTATGATCTCATTATGAAGACCATCAATGATAAGGAGAACATCATGGCCGCCGTCGCCTGCCCCAACGCTGGAATCGCCTACAAAGGCTCCCTGACCCGGACCGTCCACGACATCAGAAGCGACGGAACGCCGGACCCGGTCGGCCGCGAGATTCGCGTCACGATGGACGTCTGCCCCGTCTGCGGAAACTGGGCGCAGCTCAAGAAGGACGGCACTTGGGGCAAGCATCGCGCCGCCGCAGCCAAACTGGCCGCCCTCGCCCTCTGGGCCAAGCTCGACGCCGAGTCCGGGTACGTGCGATGACTACGGAGGACACCATCGATGACCTATCCCAGCCCGATCACACGGCCGCACTTCTCGCCCGCATCGGCGAACTGGAGTACGAGAACAAGATACTAGAGGGGAATCTCCACATCGTAACCGGAGAACGCGACCGCTACCTCGGGGCCGAGGCCGAACTCATCGAAGCGCGTGCCACTATCGAGCGGCTGAAGGTGTGCGGGAACTGCGGACGCTGGGGCCTGCTCGGACTAGAACTAGAATCGGCATCCGTGTGTCGGCACATGCTCACTCACGGGGCTGAATCCTGCCACTTCACCCCGTCCCGCTGGGCCAAGCTCGACGCCGAGAGGGATGCATCATGAATCTGTACCAGCACAATCACACCGAAGACGGCACAGTGTCCACCCACTACTACAGCGTCCCCGAAGACGATCACAGCCCCGTCGGGCCCGAGGACGAAGAGCGCGACGCCGAACTCGCTCGCACGCGATGACTGGCCCCCAGCACCTAACCGCCGCCGCCGCCGCCCGTCGCCTCGGCGTGAACAAGTCGACGATGACGCGGTGGATTGCGGCGGGCATGGTGCCAGCCGTGCGGCAGGGTGGTCGCTGGCGCGTTAGGGTGACGTGGGTGGACGCGGAACTGGCAAGGATTGGGAAAGACTAGCCGCCCCCACATACAGCACGACCGAGGCCCGCCACCGTGCGGGCCTTTTCACGTCGCGATTAGGCTCCCTCCGTCCCCACTCGTGCCCGCTACGATGGTTGCACGGCAATCATCACAGGAGGGCGCTTTGCATATCGCCAAAGGACCAGCACGAACAGCCCTGCACCTCCAATCACTACCCCCGGAGGTCAGGCAATACATCGGCGAACTGGAGCACCAGCTCGATCACACGCAGCGCCGTAACGGCCGGCTACGCGAGAACATCCGCGGGCAGCAACGGCGGCTGGAGCTGTTCCACCTTCGCCAAACCCTCGCCTGCTATGAGAGGGAAGCGCCGTCGCTGAGGGCCGTGCTGTGACCGCCTCGAAGAAGAAGCTGCATCGCCAGTACGGCAATATCGACGTCGAGCATCTGGCGATGGACCTGTACAGGGCGTTTCACGACGAGGGCGAGGCCGACATAGACCCGTACCCGTGGCCGCCGTACAAGAAACAGAAGACCGACCGCGTGGTGCAGCAGTTCCGCCGGTACGCGCTCGCGGTCGCGAGGATGGCCGAGATCGACGCCGAGTATCGCGGGCTGGGGTCGGCGCTGTACCGGGACGTGCCGTGAGCGAACGTCGCGCAAAGCAGGCTCGCCGACTCCATCGCGAGGCGACGAAACTCGCCGCCGAAAGCGACTGCCTACTGTGCGGACACCTCGGCTGCGTGCCGGCTCACTATCCGAGACATCGCGGAATGGGCGGCGCCAATGCCGGGTGGGAGCGCACGGAGTGGGTGCCTCTATGCACGCAGTGTCACGACATCCTCGACGCCCGCAACGGCGCGTCCATGGCCTACTGCCAGGATACGGAGACGGCGCGCGACAGGTTACGCGAACTGGCGCCGGCGTGGTGGGAGCGGGCCAAGGGTGGCTGAATACACCCTTTTGCACGGCGACTGCCTCACCGAAATGGCCGCGATGGACGCGGGCAGCGTGGATGCGGTCGTGACGGACCCGCCGTACAACGTGGGCCAAGCCGGGTACGCTGATTCACGCGACGACTTCGCTGCGTGGATCTCGGGGGTCATCGCTGAGTGCCTACGGGTCGCGTCCGGCCCGGTTGTGCTCACGGCTGCGACGACGAAGCTATGGGAGTACCCGCGCCCTGATTGGTGCGGCGTCTGGCACAAGCGGCTCACGCTTGGGTATTGGTCGACGCCCCTCATCCCACACTGGGAGGCGCTGCTTTTCTATCGGCCTCGGAGGGCAATTCGCAGTGATGTATTCGAGTGCCTACCAGCGAGGAAGGCTGAGGGCAATGGGCACCCGACTCCCAAGCCGGTCAACCTGTTTCGCTCGCTACTGATTGCAGAGACGTTGCCCGGCGACGTAGTGCTCGACCCGTTCGCCGGCTCAGGCACAACCGGCGTGGCGTGCGTGATGGAGGGCCGGGAGTTCATCGGCATCGAGCGCGAGGCTGAGTATCTGGAGATCGCCCGGCGGCGCATCGTAGCCGCCAGCGCTCAGACAAGGCTGCCAGTTGGATGACTTCCCGCACGTCGACCTGTCCGTGCTCACGGCGCGGCAACGCCTGGTCATCGTCCTGCACTACTACTGCGACTGGACGTATGTCGATATCGCGCAGGCAGTCGGCTCCGCAGACTCAACGGTAAGGCACCACGCAAAAGACGCTCTGAGCAGGCTAAGAGTCGACGTGGCTCGTTGAAGACTACACGCAGCCCCCAACTCTTATATGGAAGGGCAAGGGGATAACGGATGCTGCGAGTTAGCTATGACGGTGGGGCAGTGTGGGTGAGGCGCCGGGAGACAGGCGAGACGCGGAAGTGTCCTGACTGCAAAGACACGCTGCCTGCCACATCCGAGCACTTCGACCCCGGCTATGGACGCAGCGCGAAGTACCTGAGCCGCCGATGCCGACCATGCGAAAGTAAACGCCTGTGGCGTGACCCAGAGTGGTTCTGGTGCAAGCAGCGAGAGCGCGACATTGCTCACGCCGATGGAGACGAGAAGGCATGGGGAGGCCACGAGACACGCTATGGGAACATCCTCGACGCCTGGCCTGAATACGGCGAGCCAGACCATGACGACGGCGAAGGCGACGTGGTAGAGGACGACTACAGCGAAGACTCACGGCCCTGAGCGTCAAGAAGCGGAAACGTAAGCGCCGTATTCCTGCGCTGACTCAGGAGCTAGCGTGGCATCGCTCCGTAGTCCAAGAGGACGCAGCATGGGAGCGGCTGACAGCCAGGACAGCACTATGTTGTGCACGCCGAGCACACATCGAGGCATGTATGGCGTGTACTGAGGGCATGGGGATCACGGCATCGCGCAGTTCGGTTGACGATTGCATGGCCTGTCCCACGCTGGGGCGCATCGCCGAGGACGTGGCAGCACAGAAGCGCATCCATGATCGTATGGGCAGGCCCGATGCCTAGCCGGCGTACCAAGCCGCTGCCGCGGAACTGGGGCAGGACACATCGCCGCATACTGAGGCGAGATCGTTGCGTGTGCTACGTGTGTCATGGCAAAGGCGCGAACAGCGTCGATCACATCGTACCTGTGTCGCAAGGCGGCGGCGAAGAGGACAGCAACCTGGCTGCTATCCATGAGTATCCGTGCCATGCGGCGAAGACGGCGCAAGAAGCGAATGCAGCCAATCCTATGGCGCGGCCGAGGAAGAGGGCAGAGGAGAAGCACCCGGGAGACTTGACGTGAGCATGCCCCTCCGTCCCCACTTGCGCTCGCTAGGCTGGGTGCATGGATACGAATACCACCTGCCCGATTTGTCACGAGGCGTACTACGGGAAGTACCTGGATAGGTGCGCATGTAGGCGAGCCCGTGACCGCAAGCGGGCGAACAAGTTCACTGCCGATCACCCTGGCTACTACAGCAAGTACGACACTGCCGACTGCTATGAGCACGTGTGCCCCGTGTGTGGCGAGACGTTCAGGAATCACAAGGACAAAGACGTGTGTCACTGTTCGGTTGCGTGCTGGTGGGCTGGACAGGGGGAGACGCAAGCAGAGAAGCAGAGGCAGAAGCGACTGCCGATCCTGCATCCAGGACCGTACTCGCCACTGCCAGCGACCCACCCCGCGATGCAGAAGCCACGCCGCTTCATTGCCGGCACCTGCCAGATATGCGGCGTGAGCGTCATCACCCTACACGTGAGGCATGCGACATGCGGCAGTGAGTACTGCGTAACTGAGAAGCGCAGGGCAGAGAGACGCAGCCGCAAGACATACGAGCGCTCCCTTGCGCATGGTGGTCGCCCTGGTGTCTTCTCAGGTTCCCAATGGGGCGCGCGTCTGCGTGAGTACAACAGATGCTGCGCCTACTGCGGCAGCCCAGAAGACATTCAGATCGAGCACGTCATACCAGCCTGCCGCGACGGTGCGAACTGCATCGCCAATGTCGTGCCTGCCTGCGCTGCGTGCAACGGCGAGAAGAGCTGGCGCACTCCACAGGAGTGGAAGGCCAGCGGTAACAAGCGCGTGAGCACGTTGGACGACACTCATTGGCCAACGGGAGCGAAGGAAGCGAGCCTGGCGAGGTAAGCACCCTCCCTATGCACCCCCCTAGGCGTTACACGCAGAACGGGGAGCATAGCACCTCCAAACCGCTACGGGTTTTCAAGGTCGATCAGCAACAGGGCGCCGACATGGCGCCCTTTCCAGTGGGAGGCCCGACATGGGCGTCAGAGGCCCAGCACCTAAGCGTGACGCGGAGCGTCGCCGGCAGAACAAGCCCGACCAGCCGACAGATGCAGTCAGCATGCCCGGCGCCGTCCGAGCCCCCGGCCCCGAGAAGGACTGGTGCCCGATTGCCAAGGCGTGGTACCAGTCGCTCAAGACGTCCGGTCAGGGCAAATTCTATGAGCCCTCCGATTGGGCCACCGCCAAGTACGCGGCCGAGCTTATGTCCCGGCTGCTCGATCAAGGCGCGCGGCCTTCGGCGCAGATGGTCGCCAGCCTCAACTCGCTGCTCTCATCGCTGCTAGTCACCGAGGGTGACCGGCGCCGCGTGCGGATGGAAATCGACCGTCTGCCGGAACAGGGCAATGCCGAAGTGACGGCGATGGATGCCTACCGACGCGCCCGCGAAAGTTGAAGCGGTATGCATCGGGCCGACTTGGCAGACCGACGCAAATCATCGGAGCGGGTATGCGCATCCTGAGCGGTCGATAGGATGGGCTGCCGTAGCCTGGGCGCACAAATGGCTGCGCTTGTCGAACGGCGAGCACTGGCTCTGCACCGATGAGCAAGAGCGCTTCGTCAAATGGTGGTACGCGGTCGATGAACGTGGCCGCTTTGTCTACCGCGACGGCGTCTTCCAGCGGCTGAAGGGCCACGGCAAAGACCCTATCGGGGCCGTGCTTTGCGCAATCGAGTTCCTTGGCCCCTGCCGATACGACCCGGACGGCGCTGACGAAGAGGACGACTGGGGATGTCCGCAGCCAGTCGGTAAGCCTCAGCCGCAAGCATGGGTGCAGACGGCAGCCGTGTCCAAGGACCAGACGCGAACGACGATGACGATCTTCCCGTGGCTCTTCTCGAAGGAGGCCATCGCGGAATACGGAATCGACATCGGCAAAGAAATCATCTACGCGGAACGCGGGCGAAGGCGCATCGAAGCCGTGACGAGTTCGCCAAGGGCGCTTGAGGGCGCCCGCTCTACGTTTGTGCTCAAGAACGAGACTCAGCACTGGCTGACCAACAACGAAGGCCACGCCATGGACCGGGTCATCGCGCGCAACCTCGCCAAGGCCGTCGAGGGGCAATCGCGGTCGCTAGCGATCACGAACGCCTATGAGCCGGGCGAAGAGTCGGTGGCGCAACTGGCCCGGGAAGCGTGGGAGAACGTGCAGGCCGGGCGAGTGGTCGACACAGGCTTGCTGTACGACTCCCTCGAAGCGCCGCCGGATGCCAAGCTGTGCGCCGAAGATGCGCCGGCTGTCATAGAGGCCGTGAAGGGCGACTCGTACTGGCTGGACACGGAGAGGATCGTGCAGGAGATCCTCGACCCGCGAAACTCGCCGTCACAGGCGCGACGCTTCTACTACAACCAGATCGTCGCCACAGAAGACGCATTCGTGACGCCGCAGGAATGGGACGTCCTCGCAGACAAGACGCAGCACGTCGACGAGGGCGACCTAATCTCCCTCGGCTTCGACGGCAGCCTCACCGACGACCACTCGGCGCTTATCGGCTGCCGGATATCCGATGGATATGTATTCACGCTCGGAGTGTGGGACCCAGAGAAGACCGGCAACGAGGCCCCGCGCGAGGCCATCGACGGCGCGGTCCGGCAGGCATTTGACCGCTACGACGTGGTGGCCTTCTTCTCAGACCTGCACCCGTGGGAGAGCTACGTCGACGCATGGTCGAGAGATTTGGGCAAGGACCTTTGCGCCGCGGCCAGCACGAAGCACCGCGTCGCTTGGGACATGCGAGCGCGCCAGAAGGAGTTCACGCTGGAGGGTGCCGAGCGCGTCCACAACGAGATCACCGAACGGGTCTTCAAGCACGACGGCGACGCCCGTGTGAGGCAGCACGTCCACAACGCCCGGCGGCGCCCGAATGCGTGGGGGACCTCGTTCGGCAAGGAACACCGCGAGAGTCGGCGCAAGGTCGACTCCCTGGCCGCCCTGATTCTGGCGCGGCTGGCCCGGCATACGTACCTGGCATTGCCGGAGCGCAAACAGAGACGCAAACGTCAGCACGCATCCTTCTTCTAAGGAGACCACGTGGCAGGATACACCGTAGCATACGCCCGCACACAGCTCGACGCCGGTATCGTCAACGGCGACGTGCTGCGCTATTCGGAGAACGGCGCGGCCGCTTCGACGCACGTCGCCGCCACCAGCATCGCGGCTTGGACCGCTGCCACAAACGCCGACCCGGCGCACCGCGTGAACACCGGCGCCGTCGACTCGGCGGGCTGCGACGCTGACACCATCTCGATCACGACGTTCAGCGTTTGGGACTCGGCCTCGGCCGTGCAGAAGACCGACTGGGTCGCGCTCGGCGGCGGCACCCGCGTCCTGATGACCGGCGACAAAATCTCGTGGGCCGCTGGCGCTATCGACGTCACGATGACCTGATATGGCATCCATGGCCGTCTATTC
>Ga0066793_10001160_pt1 | contig 11696 bp, 10 predicted proteins | sample PersoiDNA2013189_FD_83876 | JGI IMG/M metagenome (GOLD analysis project Ga0066793, IMG submission 83876) | Permafrost soil microbial communities from the Arctic, to analyse light accelerated degradation of dissolved organic matter (DOM) -... | ecosystem: Environmental > Terrestrial > Soil >...
ATGCACGTCAGTGCCGCAGATGCCGCACACGCCGACCTGGATGACCAACTCCCCGTGCCCCGGCGCCGGATCAGGCACCTCTGTCACCTCGAGCTGCCCGGGCCTCTGCCACACAACGGCGCGCATCACGCACCCCTTCCATCGCTGTCAGCGGCCAGCGCCGCGGCACCCGCACGGCTGCTCATTCGCCGATCCGCAGGCCCGTGACGGCATCGAACAAGTGCAGACGTGCGGTGTCGATCTTGATCTTGATGGCCTCGCCCGGGCGAGGGTGCTCGCGGCCGGCCCGGACGATGACGGTGGCGCCAGTGTCGTCGGCCCGGTGCCCGTAGACGTAGAAGTCGCTGCCCAGGTCCTCCACGAGGTCGACCTGCACGTCGAGGTGGCCTTCGCCGATGGACAGGTGCTCGGGCCGGATCCCGACCACGAGCTGGCTGTGGCCCTGCGCCGCGTGCATGATCGCGTCAGGCGGCCGCACGGTCACTCCGCCCACGCTGATGCCGTCGGGCGTGAGCGTGCCGTCCAGGCGGTTCATCGCCGGGGAGCCGATGAACCCGGCGACGAAGACGTTCGCGGGGTGGTCGTAGAGTTCGGTGGGCGAAGCGAACTGCTGCAGGTGACCGCTGCGCATCACAGCGACGCGGTCGCCCATGGTCATGGCCTCCACCTGGTCGTGGGTCACGTAGACGGTGGTGATCTTCAGCCGGCGCTGGAGCTCGGCGATCTGGGTGCGGGTCTGGACCCGCAGCTGGGCGTCGAGGTTGGACAGCGGCTCGTCCATGCAGAAAACCTTGGGCTCGCGGACGATGGCGCGGCCCATCGCGACGCGCTGGCGCTGCCCGCCGGAGAGGTTCCGCGGCTTGCGGTCCAGGAAGTCCTCCAGGTCGAGCAGCTTGGCCGCCTCGCGCACCCGGCGGGCGCGCTCCTCTTTGTCGACCCCATGCATCTTCAGGGCGAATCCCATGTTCTCGCCGACGGTCTTGCTCGGGTAGAGGGCATAGTTCTGGAACACCATCGCGATGTCCCGGTCACGCGATGGCACGCCCACCATGTCGTTGCCGTCGATGAGGATCGACCCGTCGTCGATCTCTTCCAGGCCAGCCAGCATCCGCAGCGCTGTGGTTTTCCCGCACCCCGACGGGCCCACCATGACGACGAACTCGCCGTCCTTGACGGCCAGGTCGAGTCCGTCCACGGCCGGTTTCTCAGCCCCCGGGTAGAAGCAGGTGGCGCGTTCGTACGTGACCTCAGCCATGACCGTCTCCTGTGATTGACCTGATGCTCACTTGATGGCCCCGAAGGACAGGCCGCGGACGAGCTGGCGCTGGGCCACCCACCCGGCGAGGACGACCGGCAGGGTCGCCACGGTGGCCGCCGCGGCCAGCTGGGCGAAGTAGAGGCCTTCCGACGAGATGAAGCCGACCAGGAACACCGGAACGGTAGCGGCCTTGGTGGCAGTGATGTTCACCGCGAAGAAGAACTCATTCCAGGAGAAGATGGAGCAGATCAGCGCCGTGGCGGCGATGCCCGGGGCGACGACGGGGAGGATGACCTCGGTCATCGTCCGGCGCAGCGGCGCCCCGTCCATCTGCGCCGCCTCGAGCAGCTCGCCGGGCACCTCCAGGAAGAAGGAGCGCATCATCCACACCGCGATCGGCAGGTTTATGGCCGTATAGAGAATGACCATCGTGAAGATGTTGTCCAGCATGTGCAGGTTGCGCGCGGCGATGTAGATGGGGATGATGGCGGCGACGACGGGCAGCATCTTCGTGCTGATGAAGAAGAACAGCACGTCGCGGGTCTTCTTGACCGGGCGCAAGGACAGGGCGAAGGCGCACGGCGTGGCCAGCAGCAGGACCAGCAGCGTGGACACGATGGTGGCGAAGGCCGAATTGGCGACGTACGGCCACAGCCCGCTGGAGAACACGGTCTTGTATTGCGACAGGGTGGGCGAGAATACGACGCTCGGCGTGTTGGTGTAGGCCTGGGCCTCGGTCTTGAACGACGTGAGCACCATCCACAGGACCGGGAAGAAGAACAGAATCCCGACCACCCAGCCGACGATGCCCAACGTGACACTGTTGCCACGCCGCTTCCTGCGCACCATGGGCCGCCCAGGTGCTGTCGTCGTGAGTCCATGTTCCGCCGTGATGCTTTCTGCGCTGGCCATCATGCCGCCTGCTCTGTGCCGGAGAAGGTCTTGAATATGAGCCGCAGGGCGAAGGTCGCGACGATGATCGTCGCCACCACGACCACCACTCCCATGGCGGCCGCCTGGCCGACCTGGAAGCCCAGGAAAGCCCGCTGGTAGATGTAGTAAGGCAGGTTCGCGCTCGAGATCCCCGGACCGCCCTGGGTCATCATGTAGACGGCGTCGAAGTTATTCACCACGTAGATCGCGCCGAGCACCACACCCAGCTCGATGAAGCGGCGCAGGTGCGGGAGGGTCAGCTCGCGGAAGATCGCGAGGGGCTTGGCCCCGTCGGTGCTGGCTGCTTCGAGGATGTCCTTGGGCTGGCTCTGCAGCCCGGCGAGCACCAGCAGCATCATGAACGGCGTCCACTGCCAGATCATCTCGATCATCACCGACTCCAGCGGGAGGCGGCTGAGCCAGTCGAATTGGCCGATCCCGAACGGCCGCAGCACGAAGTTGACGATGCCGAAGGTGGAGTCGAGCATGGTTGTCTTCCACAGCAGGGCGGCGCCCACTGGCATGATCAGGAACGGTGTGATGAGCAAGGTCCGGACGATGCCGCGGCCGAGGAATTTCCGGTCCAGGACAAGGGCGAGCGCGACGCCGATGACCATGGCGATGATGACCGTCCCGCCGGTCATGACCACCGTGTTGATCGCTGTCTGGCGGAACTGGCTGTCCTTGAACACGTCGAGATAGTTGCTCAAGCCGACGAAATGCCGGGAGCCGGGGCGGACCAGGCTCCATGACTCCAGCGAGTAGTAGACCGTCACGAGGAAGGGCAGCTGGGTCACGATGATCGTGAACACCAGAGCAGGCAGCAGGGGTGCGCGCCGCACCCACCCCTGGCGGCGTGCGTCCGGCCGGGGGCGGGCGCGGCGAACAGAGGTGACCGTTGGGGCGAGCGCCGTCATCTGGGTCTCCGTTGGGCTGACATGGCGGTGGAACTGGTCATCGCGCCGACCGGTACGTGTCGCCGACGATCTGGGCGTAAAGCTGAGCCTGCGAGAGCGCCGCCGACACGGACTTCTGGCCGGCGATGGCTGCGCTCATCTGCTCGCTAACATTCGTCCCGAGGTCCTGGAACTCGGGGATGTCCAGGAACTGCACGCCGGTGTAGGGCACCGGCTTGTGCGTGGGGTGCGCCGAGTCGGTCGCGTTGATCGACTGCAGCGTCAGCGGCCCGTAAGCGGCTGACAGCTTCTTGTACTGGGGAATCTGGTAGCTGGAGAAGCGGCTGCCGGGCGGGACATGCGACCAGCCGAGTTTCCGGCCGACCGTCTCGATGTAGGACTTCGACGTCATCCACGAGACGAAATCCCACGCCGCCTGCTTGTCGGGAGCCGTGGTAGGGATGGCCAGGGACCAGGTGTACAACCAGCCGGACGGGCGGCCGTCCTGGGTGGGGGCCCACGCATAGCCGTTCTTGCCGGCCACCTTGCTGCTGGCGGGGTCCTCGATCGTGCTGACGGCGGAGGTGGCGTCGTACCACATGGCGGCGTCGCCCTGGCTGTAGAGCGTGGCGCATCCGGAGAAGCCAGCCTCTGGGGCGCCCGGCTCGCCGTACTTCTGCAGCGTCGACACGTACGTGGAGACCGCGCGCTGCACCTCGGGACTGGTCAGCTGCGCCCGCCACGCCGGGTCGAACCAGCGTCCGCCGAATGAGTTGATCACGGTGTTCATCGGCGCGAGGTTCTCGCCCCAGCCCGGGTCGCCGCGCAGGCAGATCCCGACCTGGCCCTTCTTGGCGTTGTGCAGCTTGGCGGCGATCTGGACTACCTGGTCCCAGGTCGGGTGCAGCGGCATGGTGATGCCGGCCTTGGCCATCAGGTCCTTGCGGTACATGAGGAACGACGACTCGCCGTAGAAGGGCACCGAATACAGGTCGCCCTTGTGCGAGAGCGTCGCCCGCAGCTGAGGCAGGAAATCCTTGGCGTCGTAGCCGGGCGTGGCGTTGATGTACGGCTGGAGGTTCACCAGCCAGCCGTTGGCTGACCACATTGGCGTCTCGTAGTTGCTGATCATCACCACGTCGAACTCGCCGCCCTGGGTCGACACGTCGGCGGTGATCTTGGCTCGCGCCTCGTTCTCGGGCAGCGATACGAAGTCGAGATTGACGCCCGGGTGCTCATGCTCGAAAAGGGGGGACAGGCTGATGGCGTCCTTCATCTGCGAGTTGGAGACGATCGCGACGGTGACGGTCTTGCCTGAGGCCCCGCCCGAGAAGAGCTGCTTCGCGCCGACGCTGCAGCCAGAAAGGGCGAGCGCCGCCCCGCCGGTTGTCCCGGCCAGGAAGGCCCTGCGGCTGAGCGGCATCGCGGGGGAGCGTGCGGCTCCGGATCCGGCGTCTCGTCGAGTCATCGTCGCGTCCCGTCGTCCAGGTCACTGCGTCGTGCCGGGCTCTCATCAGTGCTCATCTGAGCGTCTAGCGCTCATAGCGACCACGCTGATAACGAACACATTGATTCAGCTTCTAGGCAAAGTCAAGAAAAACTGCGAACATGAGGCCCACCCGCTCAAATGAGCGGATAAATCTGGAGGCTGGAGGGGGCATGGCCGGGCTGTCCGCCGATCGGCCCTCGGAAATCGTCCTGGCCGCCCGCGTGGCGCGGCAGTTCTACCTCGAGGGCATCTCAAAGGTCGACATCGCCGACCGGCTTGGCATCAGCCGGTTCCGGGTTGCCCGCCTGCTCGACTTAGCTCGCGAGGCCGGCATGGTGCGCATCGAGATCGGGCTGCCCGGGGGCAGCCTCGACGCCGGGCTGTCGGCAGAGCTCTGCTCGGCGTTCGGCCTGAAGCATGCCTTCGCGTTCAACTTTCCCGACGAAGACGAGCCAGCGCTGCGGCGCCGGCTGGGCGAGGCGGCGGGAGAGGTGCTGATGGACATCGTCACGCCCAGCGACGTCCTCGGCATGTCCTGGGCGCGTTCGCTGAGCGGGCTGGCCGCCGCGCTGACCCAGCTGCCGCCATGCCCTATTGTCCAGCTGACTGGGGCGGTGCCCCCGCCGGACGGCCGGGACCTGCTCGACCTGGTGCGGAGCGTCGCCCGCATCGGCGGCGGCGCCGCGCATGTCTTCTATGCGCCAATGATCGTGGACGATGCCCAGACGGCTACCGCCATCCGCCGGCAGGCCGATATCGCGGATGCCCTGGCGCTCGTGCCCTCCGTGACGCTGGCCATGGTCGCCATCGGCGCATGGGCGCCCGGCCTGTCGACGATCTATGATGCCTGCAGCCCAGGCGAGCGCGACGCCATCGCCCGGCTCGGTGTGTGCGCGGAGATGGCCGGGGTATTCCTCGGGGAGGATGGCCGTCCGGTAGTGACCGCGCTGGACAGCCGCATGATCGTGACATCAGGATCAGCGCTGGCGCAGATCCCTTGCGTGATCGCCGTCGCCTACGGCGTGTCCAAGAGCGTCGCGGTCCGGGCGGCGATCCGGGCCGGCATGATCCACGGCCTGGTCACCCACACCAGCCTCGCCCGTGCCCTGCTCCGGCGGGCGATGTGAGCACGCCGCCGGCGGCTGACGGCCCGATGCCCGGCGGTACCGCCAACCGCGGGCTGGTGCAACGCGCCGGCAACACGGTCCGCAGGCCGATCGCGCCCTGCTGGGCCGCGACCCACGCCCTCCTCGGCCACCTCGCCGCGATCGGGTTCGATGGCGCTCCCCGTGTGCTGGCCACGGACACGACCACGGAGACGCTGACCTACATCAACGGCCGAGCCGCCGTGCCGCCGTTGCCTGACGAGATGCTTACCGACCAGGCCCTGGCCAGCGTCGCTGAGTTACTGCGCCGGTATCACCAGGCCGCGGCGTCGTTCGATCCGGCCGGCTACCGGTGGCCACGGCGCGTCCCGGCCCGCTTCACCACCCGGCTGGTCAGCCACAACGACATCCACCCGGCCAATCTGATCTTCCGCGATGGCAAGGCTGCGGCCCTTATCGACTTCGACCTGGCCGGCCCGGGTAGCGTCGTCTGGGACCTCGCGGCCGCGGCCCGGAACTGGTCCCCGCTCTACGACGAACGCGACATCACCGACTCCCGGCAGGGTCAGGTGCTCAGGCGGTTCCGTCTCCTCCTGGACGCCTACGGGCTGACCCTCGCCCAGCGTCGTGAGGTCGCCGAAGCGATCCTGGACAACCACGACTGGAGCTGTGCCATCATCACGGACGCAGCCGAGGCTGGCCATCCCGGTTTCGTGGACTACTGGAACCAGGTCGCCGGGGCAATGGCCCGGGCGCGCTGCTGGTGCGAAACCCACTACCGCGACCTCGTCGCCTCAGCCAGCTAGCGTGAGTCCTTGCCGACCGGGAACGGATTCGGCGAACAGCAGATCGTCGACGCGAACCAGCAGCAGCTCAATACGACCGTTAAGCAGTACCGCGCCGCCTACCAGAAGGAACTGGCCAGCCTCCCGACCCTGCTGAGGACCACGCCCACCGCGCCTCCCAGCCACGGCCCCAAAGCCTAAGCTCACGGCCGGCTACAGGGCCGGCCGGCCTGGCTATCCCGCCTGGTGCTCCAGGGCACGCCGGGTGAGGACGCGGGCCAGGTGCTGGCGGTATATGCGGTCGGCGTGGATGTCCTCGGCCGGCTGGGTGCCCTCGGCGGCCAGCGAGGCGGCCTCCGCGAGGCTGGCGCCGCCGGCGAGCGCCTGCTCCGCGGCCCGGGCGCGGACCGGCACCGGGCCCATGTTGGCCAGTGCGATCCGCCCGTCGATGGCCGCGACCCCGACGATCGCCCAGTCGTTCGCCCGCCGCACGAACTTCTGGTAACCCCAGCCGGTGCCCGGCCTGCGCGGCACCCGCACCGCGCTGAGCAGTTCGCCGGGCTCGAGGCTGGTCTCGAGGAAGCCGGTAAAGAAGTCGTCGGCGGCGACGGTCCTGATTCCGCCCGGCCCGGTGATCTCCACCGAGCCGCCGAGCGCGACCAGCGCCATCGGCAGGTCAGCGGCGGGGTCGGCGTGCGCGAGGGAGCCGCCGATCGTGCCGCGGTGGCGGATCTGAGGGTCGCCGACCTGCGCCGCGGAGTGCGCTAGCAGCGGAGCCTGTGATCGGACCAGGTCGGAGCCCGCGACATCGGCGTGGCGGGTGGTGGCGCCGATCACCAGTTCGTCGCCGTCGGCCCGGATGCCGGCCAGCTCGCGCAGGTGGCCGATGTCGATCAGGGCCGAGGGGAAGGCGAGCCGCAGCTTCATCATCGGCAGCAGCGAGTGGCCGCCGGCCAGCAGCTTGGCGTCGTCGCCGAACTTGGCCAGGAGCTCCAGGGCATGCTCGGCGGAGTCGGCGGCCGCGTACTCGAACGGCGCAGGGATCACGGGGTCATCCCCGCGGCCGTCGCGTCAGCAGCGGCCAGCACCGCGCGGACGATGTTGTGGTAGCCGGTGCAGCGGCAGAAATTGCCCTCCAGGCCTTCCCGCACCTCCGCCTCGGTGGGATGCGGATTCTCGGCCAGCAGGCCGACCGCCGCCATGACCATTCCCGGCGTGCAGAAGCCGCATTGCAGGCCGTGTTCCTGCCGGAACGCCTGCTGCACCGGATGCAGCTGGCCGTCGGCAGCGAGGCCCTCAGCGGTGGTCACGTCCTGGCCAGCCGCCTGCACGGTCAGCATCGTGCAGGACTTCACCGACCGGCCGTTCAGCAGCACCGTGCACGCGCCGCAGGATGTTGTGTCACAGCCGACATTGGCGGCGCGCAGCCCGCACCGCTGCCGCAGGTAGTGCACGAGCAGGAGCCGTGGCTCTACGTCGTCGGACCGGGCCTGCCCGTTCACCGTGAGCTGGACCTGCATCTACGCGTCCCTCGATTCATTCGATCCCGCCCCCGTGCTGCTGAACACTGCGGCGCCAGGCGCCGACTGCAGTGCCCGCCACACCCGCTGCGGGGAGGCGGGCATGTCGATGTGCCGCACGCCGAGGTGGGCCAGCGCGTCGATGATCGAGTTCTGCACGGCCGGCGTCGAGCCGATCGTGCCGGCCTCCCCGATCCCCTTGGCCCCGAGCGGGTTGTAGCTGGTCGGCGTGGCCATGTCGGCCAGCTCGAAGCTGGGAACCTCGGTGGCCGACAGGAAGGGATAGTCGGCGAAGGTCGCGGTCAGCGGGTTGCCATCGGCGTCGTAGATGACCTCCTCCAGAAACGCCTGCGCCGCGCCCTGGGCGATGCCGCCGTGCCGCTGGCCCTCGGCCAGCAGTGGGTTAACCACGGTGCCAGCGTCCTCGACGGCCACCACCCGGCGCAACACCACCTTGCCCGTCTCGGTGTCCACCCCGACGACCGCCACGTGCGCCCCGAACGGGAAGGTCGGCCCGGGCGCGGTGAACACGGTGCGCACGAACAGCCGCTCGTCGGCGGCGAGCCGGGCCAGCGGCACCGAGGCCTCCGGGTCACCGGCCACGGCGAAGGCGCTGCGCCCAGCGTCGAAGACCAGGTCGGCCGCGTTGGCCTCCAGTTCGTCGGCCGCGCGCTGCCGGGCCACGTCGATCAGCTCCCGCGATGCCTGCTGCACCGCCGCCCCGCCCTGCTGCAGGCTGCGCGAGCCGCCGGTGCCGCCGCCCTCCGGGATCAGGTCGGTGTCGCCCCACTTCACAGTGATCCGGTCGACGGGGATGCCGAGTTCGTCGCTGGCCAGCATCGCCCACACGGTGGCGTGGCCCTGCCCGTGCGGGGAGGTCCCGGTCAGGATCGTGGCACTGCCGTCGGGATGGATCTCGACCGTGGCGTTCTCGCGCGGGCCGCCCGCCTCCATCCCCGGGCCGGTGATCTCCACGTAGCAGGACATGCCAATGCCGAGCTGGACCACGTCGCCGGCCGCACGCCGTTTCGCCTGATCTTCCCTGAGGCTCTGGTAGTCGGCCGCCGCCAGCACCTTCTCCAGCGCTGCCGGGTAATCGCCACTGTCGTACACGGCGCCGAACGCGGTGGTATGCGGCTCGGTGAACTTAGGCAGCAGGTTCTTGCGGCGCACGTCGGCCGGGTCCATGCCGATCTCCGCGGCGAAAAGGTCGATGGCCCGCTCCACCGCTGCCGTGGCCTCGGGCCGGCCCGCGCCGCGGTAGGCGCCGACCGGCGTGGTGTTAGTCACCACCGTCTTCCCGACCGCCTCGGCGCGGCCGAATGCGTACGGCCCGGGCGCCATCAAGATCGTAAGGGCCGGCAGGAACGCGCCGAATCTCGCATAGGCCCCAGCGTCCTGCAGGATCTCCAGCCGGTACGCCGCCACGGTCCCGTCCCGGCCGCCGCCGATCGTGACGGTCTGGCGCTGCGCGCGGCCGTGCGTCATCGCGACCAGGTTCTCGTTGCGGGTCTCGGCCCAGCGCGCGGCACGGCCCAGCCGCCGGGCCACCCAGCACACCACCGCGTGCTCCGGGTCAGCGCCGAACTTGGCGCCGAACGCGCCGCCCACGTCCGGGGTGATGACCCGGATGCCGGCCGGATCGATTCCGAGCATCTCCGCCAGGGCGGTGCGCGTCCCCTGCGCGCCCTGGTTCGGGATCCACGCCGTCAGCCGTCCGTCCTCGCCCCAGACAGCGGCCGTCGCACGGGTTTCCATGGGGGCGGGCGCGACCCGCTGGTTGACGATTGTGCGGGTGACAACCACGTCGCAGCCATCAAACAGGTCGCTGCTGAGCCCGGCAGCGTCGCCGAATGAGGCGGCGACGTTGGTGTCGGCGTCAGGGAACAGCACGCCGGCCTCGCCACCGGCGGCGTCGGCCAGGTCGATCACCGGCGGCAGGGGGTCATAGTCGACGTCAACCAGCTCCGCAGCGTCCTCGCCCTGGTACGGGTCGTCGGTGATGACCACGGCCACCGGCTCGCCGACGAAGCGGGCCACGTCGCGGGCGAGGAGCGGCTGGCCCATCCGCTCATCGATCATGCCGGGCATCGGCGCGGCCAGCAGCGGGAGGCCGGCCAGGTCGGCGCCGGTGAATGCGGCGCTGACACCGGGAGCCCGCAGCGCGGCGCTAACGTCGACGGAGCGGATCCGCGCGTGCGCAATCGGGGATCGGACGAAGAACACGTGGCAGGCCCCGGCGAGCCGCTCGTCCACGACGTCGTCGGTATAGACGCCGCCAGTAGTCAGGAAGCCGGGATCCTCCGTCCGCAGTACCCGGGTGCCCAGAATGCTCACGCCCGATCAGCTCCTCCCGACGCGGTCCCGACCCTCACGATGATCGTGCCCGGCCGGGCTACGGACGGTCAAACAGGCTCGACGGGTAAGCCCCGCCAGGATCTTCCGGCCGGCCCGGTGACAGCCATCAAGCCGGGCCGGGCGCCGTGACCAATGGGGCATTGCCACCGTCTCGGCCGGCCCGTCAGCTCTGTCGCGTGTCCTGGGACGGGGGAATGTGTCGCCATCAATTTGTTGATCAAGGTCGGCAGACGCGCTGTACCAGGTCCTGCCAGCCCTGTGCGATCCTCTCCTCGGTCTGGGCGGCGGCTTCGGTGAGGTCGGACGCCGACAGGTAGAGCAGGAGGGGGCCGTCCAGGGCGGCGGTGAGCTGGACGGCCAGGACGTCGAGGTCGGCGGCGCCGAGATGTATCTGCCCGAGCAGCACTCGGATGTGCATCTGGGAGATGGGCGTCTGTGCTCCGGCTGGTACGGGTTGGCTGCCGTCCAGGGTGGCGCGGGCGATCTCGCGGTGCCCGATAAGGAAGCCGATTCGGGCCCGGCCGTAGGCGATCAGGCGGTCCAGCGGCGTAGCGCCCGGGCCCAGCGGCAGTGGCCCGGACAGTACCTGCTCCTGGAAGGCCCGCTCGTCGTCGTCCAGTAGCGCCTGGAAGATCCCCGCGCGGGTGCCGAACCGGCGGAACACCGTCCCCTTGCCCAGGTCCGCCCGTTCGGCCAGCCCGTCCATGGTCAGTTTGTCCGCGCCCTGCTCGGCGAGCATCTCGCGGGCCGTGGCCAGCAGATGCAGCCGGTTGCGTACGGCGTCGGCGCGCTCGGCGCGCGGCGCTCCCACGGACAAAACGGGCCGGTCCACGGGCCTTACTCTACCGGCCGGAATACTAAACGGGGTAAAGTCCGTTTGCACTGGCATGCGGCGACGCCGCCGGCAGCTATTTCCCCTGCGTAGGAGGATCAGCTATGAGCACGACCCACTCATCAGACCGGCATCGCTGCCCCGGCGAATCCCCTCACCGCAGGTCAGATCGCAGCCGTCATGCTCGGCGCGGCGGTGTACTTCGCCATCAATACGCTTCTCGTGGCCAGCGTCATGGTCTCGATGGGCACGACCTGGGGGGAGTTAACCAGCGATCTTCGGATCCAGATGACACTTTCTGGCGCGGGAGCATTGGTCGGCGTGATTCTGGCCTTGGCGATACAGGCTCATCTGTGGGCCGTGGCGCTGGCGGTCCCAGGACTGGTGATGGAGCGGCGGCTCATCAGTGCCCGGTTCGCGGCGCTTTATGACCGCGCCCGGATGGAGGGGTTGTACGAGGTCACGTTGGAGGCCAACCGGGGACTGCGGCGGCAGGCGGTGCTCGAGACGATCCTGGGG
>Ga0066793_10001161_pt1 | contig 11696 bp, 11 predicted proteins | sample PersoiDNA2013189_FD_83876 | JGI IMG/M metagenome (GOLD analysis project Ga0066793, IMG submission 83876) | Permafrost soil microbial communities from the Arctic, to analyse light accelerated degradation of dissolved organic matter (DOM) -... | ecosystem: Environmental > Terrestrial > Soil >...
GCGCGGCATTTGGCCTTGGTCCAGGTATCCGTGCGCCCCGAGACATACGGCGCGTCGAGCCTTTTTGAAACGATGCCCTCAAGGTGCATCTGGCAGGCGGACTTGAGAACTGCATCGCCGTGGCTGTCGAAGTGATCAACGAACTGTATGGCCCCCTTGGCCCCGCCGTTATGCTCTTTGAGCAGCTTCCGCAGACGCTGCTTGCGCTTGGCAAGCGCATCAGCGCGCAAGTCGGAGCCGTCTGCGAATAGCAGATCGAACGCATAGAACACGACCTGGCTGGTATCGCCTTCGGAGAGTGCGCTTTGCAGCGCGCTGAAGCTCATGGCTCCTTCGCGATTGAGTGCCACGACCTCACCGTCGATCAGGCAATTCGGCAGCGCAGCACCTGCTGCCGCAAGCGTCGGAAACTTTTCGGTCCAATCGAGCCCTTTGCGGGTCTTGAGTGTTGCCTCGCCATCTGCAACGCGCAGCTGCATGCGATAGCCGTCGAACTTGATCTCATGGACCCAATTTGCACCTTCGGGCGCGCGCTCAACCAGTCTGCAAAGTTGTGGCGGCACGAACTTCGGAGCTATAACTCCGCTGTGCGGTTTCGCTTTTGGTTTCGGAGTTGGCTCCGCACGCGGCGCCGAATTCCACACCGCAGCGGCTCGGGCGCGGGACTTGCTTGCGAACATGAAGGGCTTTGGGCCGTGGCCGCTGCCGGCTGCGATGGCCGCCATCGTACGGCCCGAGGCTGCAGAACGGTCCTCTGCGAGCACCGCATCCCGGTCGCCCGGTTGCGCGTACTCGTCCCGGTGTTTAATGAGAAGCCAATTGGCGCGCTTGCCGCCGACGCGGTCGCCGCGCATGCGCACTAGCACCCAGCTGCCGTGCAGCCGCGCGCCTTCTAGTCTGAATTTGAGCTCGCCGGCAGCGAGTGCACGCTGCGGTGCAGCCGCACTGATCGGATCCCAATAGCCGCGATCCCACAATTGTACGGTGCCGCCGCCGTATTCGCCTTGCGGAATCGTCCCCTCGAAGTCACCGTAAGCAAGCGGATGATCTTCCACCTCCACCGCGAGGCGCTTTTCGCCCGGGTCAAGCGACGGGCCTTTGGTCACGGCCCAGGACTTGAATACGCCTCCGAGCTCGAGTCGCAGGTCGTAATGCAGCCGGCGCGCGGCGTGCTTCTGGATCACGAAGCGCAGGCGATCGGAGCGTCGCGTGGGTCTTGACCCGCTAGGTTCCGCGCTCTTTGCGAAGTCGCGCTTAGCGCGATATCGGGACAATTTTCGTGCCGCCATTACCTAGTCACCGCAATATTCATTCCTACTATGACGAAACCAATACGCATGCACAGAGCTTGCTTGCGATCCGGGGTGCGGGGGTCGACGCCGATGGTTCCGCTGAATTACCTCGTGAGCCAAGGCGGCGCGCTGCCTCGATCGCGACGCTTACATGGCCGGTACGCTACCTCGAGCCACTTCACGCTTATCATATCGGTACGGGTTGCGTTTGCGGCATGGCGCCGCAAGCCGATCACGGCGGGCAACCTTGGCGATCTACTGCTTGTGGCTCGTTCGCGCGGCGGAGCGCAGTGGCTGTGTACGGGTGTTGGCATCTCTACGCTCGTGCCCTTTTTTAGCCTCGCCGGTACGTTTGTTGTGGTAGCGACCGTCATTGTACCGGTGTCGCGGCCGCTTCTAACAACCGGCGCCTAGGCGGCGGCTGCCAATGAATGAAAGCGCATGGCCTGAAGAGCCAAGCCGCGAAAGATTGCTGCTGATTGCGCCGAAAGCAGCCTAGAATTCCTCCTGTAGACCCTGAAACGTCCAGGGCTGCGCTGCACGCGGGTCGCCGTTGCCCGTGACACCTGGAGGCTAAAGATCCGATGCCCCGTTCTGGCCAAGGCCAAATTCGATGAGCGGATGGCCCGATCAGCGCATCCTGGAGCTTTTTAATATTGAGCTGCCAATAGTGCAGGCTCCCATGGCGGGAGCGGGCACGTCGCAATTGGCTATCGCGGTCAGCGAGGCAGGTGGCCTCGGCTCGCTTCCTTGCGGCCAGATGACGGTGGCGCAAGCACGCGAGGCAATGGACACGACCTGCCGCGGAACATCGCGTTCCATCAACGTCAATTTCTTCTGTCACGAGGCGCCGTTATTGGATGACGATCGTCTTGCAGCGTGGCGTGCGCGGCTTGCGCCCTATTATGCAGAGCATGGTCTGGATCCCGCGGCGCAGATACCTTCGGCGAGCCGCAACCGGTTTGACGCCGAGTACTGCACAATTGTCGAAGATTACAAGCCGCAGGTTGTGAGCTTCCATTTCGGGCTGCCGGATCGGTCGTTGCTCGAACGCGTGAAGGCCGCGGGCGCCAAGGTCATCTGCTCGGCAACCACGGTGGCGGAAGCCCGCTGGCTGGAGGATCGCGGCTGCGACGCGATCATCGCGCAGGGGCTTGAGGCCGGAGGCCATCGCGGCAATTTCTTGACGCACGACATGGCGACGCAAATAGGTACCTTTGTTCTCGTGCCGCAGATCGCCGACGCGGTCAACGTTCCCGTGCTTGCCGCCGGTGGCATTGCCGACGCGCGCGGCATCGTCGCCGCCTTTGCACTAGGGGCAGCGGCTGTGCAGATCGGAACCGCGTATCTGTATTGCCCCGAAGCCCACGTATCGGCGCTGCATCTTCAGGCGCTGCGAAACGTAGCTGACGACGCCACCATGATCACCAATGTTTTTACCGGCCGTCCGGCGCGCGGTATCGTTAACCGCATGATGCGCGAGCTGGGCCCGATTTCCTCCTATGCGCCGGCGTTCCCGCTTGCTGCCGGCGCGCTTGCGCCACTGCGGGCGAGCGCCGAGCGCAGTGACTCGGGCGACTTCACAAACCTCTGGTCGGGCCAAGCCGCGCGCCTCGCTCGCGAGATGCCCGCCGGCGAACTTACGAGGTTTCTCGCTCGCGAAGCGCTGCAGAAGTTGCGGCAGGGAAATTCTTGATCGCGCGCGGCGCGCTTGCCCTCGTGAGCTGCCCGAAGCGAGCGCGTTCGGGCGCGTGGTGAAACCACGAGAGTTGAATGTTCTGGCGTTGAACAGCGGCTCATCGTCGCTCAAATTTGGGCTCTATCAACTCGGATCGTCGCAGAGCGGCACGCTGATCAGCGGCGAGGCGGGATCGATCGGCGCCCCGAAAGGCAAATTTGAGGCGCAGGATGCGCGCCAACAAGCCTTGCTGTCCGAAACAACAGCGATTCCCTCTCAACGCGAGGCGATCATCCGCATCGCGCGACTGCTCGCTGCCTACAATATGCCGGCGCCGGACGCAGTAGGCCATCGTATCGTGCATGGCGGTCCGACGCTTCTTAAGCATTGCCTCATTGACGCTTCGGTTCTGCAGCAACTACAAGCGGCCTGCGCCTTCGCGCCGCTGCACACGCCCGCGGCTCTCTCGGTTATTCGCTATGCGCGCGAGCATTTTCCGGGTGTTGCGCAAATGGCGTGTTTCGATACGAGTTTTCATGCCGAGTTGCCGCAAGTGGCGCGTGTTCTGCCGATCGCCAAGAAGTGGCAATTGCAGGGCGTGCGCCGCTACGGATTCCACGGCCTGTCATGCGAGTCGATCGTGCACCAGCTTGCAAGAGATCTGCCGCGACGACTGGTTATCGCTCATCTTGGCAACGGCGCTAGCATCACCGCGGTCAGGAACGGTCAATCGGTGGATACGAGCATGGGCTTGACCCCCACCGGCGGCGTCATCATGGGTACGCGCAGTGGTGATCTCGATCCCGGGGTGTTGGTTTATCTGCTGCGGGAGAAGAACCTCGATGCGGCTATGCTCGAAGACCTGGTTGATCGCCACTCCGGCCTCGCAGGAATATCGGGCGTCGATAGCGATATGCGGCGCCTGCGCGAAGCGGCTGCGTCAAATGCCGATGCAGCGCTCGCCATTGAGATGTTCTGTTATTCCGTGACGAAGCAGCTGGCGGCAATGATCGCGGTGCTTGATGGAGTAGATCTCATTGTCTTTACCGGCGGCATCGGCGAGCACGATCCGCAAGCTCGGGCGCATATCTGCCGCGGCCTGTCCTGGATCGGGGTCAGTCTTGATGATGCCCGCAACCGCGCCGGGAACAATCTCATAAACGACGCGGCATCGCGCTGCGCTGTGCGCGTTCTTGCCTCGCAGGAGGACGAGCAGATCGCGCGCCACGTCTGGGAGCTATTTCCGCAGAATCTTTCTTAAAGAGTTCTAACCGCATCTGCTGCGGATCAAGCTCTGCCCACGAGGTCCGGGTTCTCCAGGCTCGCCATGCGTTCCTGGAGCTACCGATTCTCAAGCCGGACTTGTTGAGTCGAGAGAACTCGCGCCACCCCATTTCCAATTGCGAATCTCCGGCATGTCCTGGCCGAATTCATCGATGTACCGCTTATGCTCAATCAGCTTGTTCTGTAACTGCTGTTTGATATAGACGCCCTTGCTGCCGATCTTCGGCAGACGATCGATGACGTCCATGACGAGGTGAAAGCGATCCAGATCGTTGAGGACGGTCATGTCGAAGGCCGTTGTAATCGTGCCTTCCTCCTTGTAGCCGCGCACATGAAGATTGGCGTGATTCGTACGGCGGTAGGTCAGCCGGTGAATCAGCCACGGATAGGCGTGAAAGGCAAAAATAACGGGCTTGTTCTTTGTGAACAGGGAGTCGAAATCCGCATCACTCAAGCCGTGCGGATGCTCGGATTTGGGCTGCAGCTTCATGAGATCGACGACGTTGATCACTCTTATTTTGAGGTCAGGCAGGTGCTCGCGCAGTATCGAAACCGCTGCGAGCGTCTCAAGCGTAGGGACGTCGCCCGCGCAGGCCATCACGACATCGGGCTCGGCATCCTGATCATTGCTTGCCCACTGCCAGATGCCGATGCCTTCGGTGCAATGAATGACGGCGGCGTTCATCGTGAGCCACTGCGGAGCCGGATGCTTGCCGGCGATCACTACATTGACGTAGTGCCGGCTACGTAGACAATGGTCCATTACTGACAGCAGGCAGTTGGCGTCCGGCGGCAGATAGACGCGCACGATTTCAGCTTTCTTGTTGACGACGTGGTCGATGAAGCCCGGATCCTGATGGGTGAAGCCGTTGTGATCCTGGCGCCAGACGTGCGAGGCCAAGAGGTAGTTGAGTGATGCGATCTTGCGGCGCCATGGCAGGCCGGAGGTGACTTTCAACCACTTGGCGTGCTGGTTGAACATCGAATCGACGATGTGCACAAACGCCTCATAGCAATTGAAAAGTCCGTGCCGCCCGGTGAGCAGATAGCCCTCGAGCCAGCCTTCGCATTGATGCTCGCTCAGAACTTCCATCACCTGCCCGCTTGCAGCGAGGAATTCGTCATTCTTTTCGATTGTGGCGTTCCATTGACGGTCGGTTGCCTCAAAGACCGCTTCCAGACCATTCGATAGCGTCTCGTCGGGGCCGAAGATGCGAAAATTGCGCTGCGCCGCATTGAGCTTCGCGACGTCGCGCAGGAAGCGCCCGAGCACATGAGTGTCGCCGGGTCCGCCGACACCGGGCGAAGCGACGCTGAAGGCGTATGCGCGAAAATCTGGGAGTCGTAGGTCGCGCAGCAGCATGCCACCGTTGGCGTGCGGATTGGCGCCCATGCGCCTTTCACCCGTGGGCGCAAGCCGCGCAAGCTCGGGCGCGAGACGGCCTCCGTCGTCGAACAGTTCAGCCGGCCGGTAGCTTTTCAGCCAGCTTTCAAGCAGCGGAAGGTGCGCGGGATTCGCTGCCGAAACGGACAGCGGCACTTGATGGGCGCGGAACGTTCCCTCAATCTGCACGCCATCAACGACTCGGGGTCCGGTCCAGCCCTTGGGGGACTTGAGGACGATCATGGGCCACCGTGGCCGCGTGGATTTACTCTGGGCACGCGCATCGTGCTGGGCCTGCTTGATCTGCGCGATGACCAAATCGAGCGTCGCGGCCATGGCCTCATGCATCTTTTCCGGATCGTGTCCCTCCACGAAGAACGGCGTCCAGCCATAGCCGCGCAGCAACTGCTCCAATTCCTCGCGGCTGATGCGCGCGAGGAGTGTCGGGTTCGCGATCTTATAGCCGTTGAGATGCAGAATCGGCAGCACAGCGCCATCGGTAATCGGGTTCAGGAACTTGTTCGAATGCCATGCGGTCGCCAATGGCCCGGTTTCCGCTTCACCATCACCGACAACGCACGCAACGATCAGGCTCGGGTTGTCAAACACCGCGCCAAAAGCGTGGCTGATCGAATACCCGAGCTCTCCGCCTTCGTGAATCGACCCCGGGCATTCCGGTGAGGCGTGACTTGGTATTCCGCCTGGAAACGAGAACTGTTTGAAGAGCTTCTTGAGCCCGGCCTCATCCTGGCTGATGTCAGGATAAATTTCGCTGTAAGTGCCCTCAAGATAAGTGTTGCCCACGACCGCCGGACCGCCGTGTCCCGGGCCGCTGACGTATATCATGTTGAGGTCATACTTCTTGATGACCCGGTTAAGGTGCACGTAAATGAAATTCTGACCCGGCGTCGTGCCCCAGTGTCCGAGCAGCATGTGCTTCACGTGCGCAAGCGCCAGCGGTTCTTTCAAGAGCGGATTGTCGTACAGGTACAATTGTCCGACAGATATATAGTTGGCTGCCCGCCAGTAGGCATCGATGTTGCGCAGCAGGTCCGGGGAGAGGGCAGTTGCAGTCATGGGGCGCGTACCTTCGCAATCGTGTCCTCGGAAGACAATGCATTAAAGCCGGTAGTCACGTCGAAGAGCTCTTCGTCGATCGAGCTCTGGCGCAGACGGTGGAAAGTTTGGCCCAAGTTGGCGGACAGGGTGGCGATATTTTCATCGGCTCGCTGCATGGCGGCGAGGCGGCTACCAATTTCGCTCGCGAGCGACTCGGCGCACGCTTTGTAGAGCGATATGAAGAGATATTCACGCACGAGTGCGCCGAGCGTGACTTCCGCGCCGCCGAGAGTCTGCGGCAGGTTTTTGGTTGGCCACGGCAGTGCGGCAAGCTGCTGGCGCCACTGCGCATCGAGGGGCAGCTGCCGCTGGCTCACCGGTTCGTAGAGTGCGGCGCACTGTGGGCGATTGTGAAAGACGTAGACTTCGGTGTACTTGCGCCGTGATCGGCGCGCTTCGCTCTGCCCAGACCAGCTTCTTGCCGGGTAGCTCGTGCAGGGTCCGCCGAGCGAAGTCGGCGATAACTTCGTTGAAGCGACCGACCAATCCCTGATCCGACCCGAAGACGATGGCGCCGATCACGCGTTCGGTCCGCCGCGCAGGCTTTTCCAGCGTGGCCGGAGCGGCGGACCGCAGGCATACGCCCAGGCCAAGTTCAACGGATCGCTGATAGTCGTCGAGCGCACGCACTGCCGCTTCGTATTGGCCAATGGAAGAGGCCGCCATGGCCTTCATCGTGCGTACGACGGCCGCAAGCTTCTCGGCTCCCTCGATCTTACGGCGCAGGCTTGCCAGAGTGTCGCTCATGATTGCATCTTGAAGGCCAAGTGCGCCGCTCTTGCGATCTACAGTACTGCATCGCGGTCGGCATTACCGAGCTTGGCGCTCTCCAGGCACCGTTGAGGTAGGTCGGCTGGAATCTGCGCGGTCACGTCGCACAACACGCGCTGCGCTTCAGTTATGCGCTCGAGCGGCATCAGGCGTCTATAACCTTGATGCCGGTTTCAAAGAGCTCCGACTTTGTGGAGCGTTGCACAAGCGGCGGCGGCGCACCGACCGCCACTCCAAATCGGTTAGGGCAGCTCCACGATCGATGGTGTGGCCGAACACGTCGAACATGCGCGAGCGTATTGCCGCCGACCGGTACCTTGAGCGGGCCGCCCGTGCTCGCAACAGCCATGCCACGGGCAACACCCTGAGTGGGCGTCAACGCAATGGCGCGGACTCGATTCACGCCCAGTTGCGCCCACACCTCGATGACGACCTTTTCATCTGTGCCGATGTGAAGCAAGGAGTTTATTGGTGGCAGTTGCTCGTCGAATCGAACGTCGATGACTCTGCAACGCACTGCCACGATGGTGGCGACGTTCGCATGCGCGGTTGGCTCGGTCATCACCATTAGGAACCGGCCGCTTGGATCGGCCTCAGCCCTCACAATAGCGCCGGCGTCGCCGCTGGGTCTGTGCGGAACAGTACATAGCGCGGCCCGATAGTGCCGTACAGCCCTAGCTTCAGCTCCGGCATATATCTTGATGGGCGCGTGTGCAAGTCACCCGCTACGGCTGAGCTATGTGCGAGAACGAACTGATCAAATGTCGCGCATCATCTATCGTGTCGTCGGTCATGCGATTTACCCAGGCTTAATTCAGACCTGCCGTGACCGAGTCCGACTTAAGAGTCGGATCGCTATTCAATTATCCCGCAATCGAGGGAGTAACTTGGAACTGAAAGCCCTAGCGGCCATCATCGGCCTGACGATCCTCGGCCTCATCGCCAGCGCTGGCGCCTATTCCCACAGCAAGGCGCAGCTGGAAGTGAGCGCTGATACGGCCCTGAACCATTTCTACACACTCAATCCAGCTAACAGGCAGCTCGCCAAAAAGGCTGCCGGTATACTGGTGTTCTCGCGCGTGGCAAAAGGCGGTATCGGGGTTGCGGGTGAGTTCGGTGAGGGCGTGTTGCGCATCAAGGGCGCGACCGTCGATTATTACAGCGTTGGGGCCGCCTCGGTCGGTCTTACTCTCGGTTTCGCCAAGCACAGCGAGATCATCATGTTTATGACGCAGGATGCACTCGATAGATTTACGCGCAGCAACGGCTGGTCTGTCGGAGCGGACACGGCGGTTGCCTTGGTCTCGCAGGGTGCCGGCGGTCAATACGACAGCGCTACGGTCGGCAAGCCGATCCTCGGCTTCGTCTTCGCTGAGAAGGGTCTGCTCGGCGACCTGTCCTTCGAGGGAACGAAAATCACGAAGATCAAGACTGACGATTGAAGATGCCCGGCTGGTGCGCGCTCGTGCGCCAGCGGGACACGCCTGAGACTGAACCGCGCCATGCAATCAGACATTGCCGCGCGGAATTGAAGGCGTGCGGGATTCATGAGGCAGCGTGCGGCGACCTAGAGAATCTGGCCACACGCCAAACCTGATAGCCCGCAGCCAGGCCGCGCAGGCAGGCGACGCAAGCCCGCTCGCACGAATTCACCGGCGGCACGCCGCTTGCAGACGGGACTATGCCTCGCATATTGATAGTTGACGACAACGTCGATGCAGGCGGGTCACTCGCAGCATTGCTGCATGCAGCCGGACACCAGGAGGTCCGCGTTGCGTATTCCGGCAAGTCGGCGCTGGCGATTGCAGCGGAATACTTGCCCACCGTCATCCTTATGGAATTCGATCTGCCGGACATGAGTTCCTACGATGTTGCGCGGCTTCTGTCGCAGCATCCGCGCTTGCAAGAGCTGCGGTTGATTGCACTGACAAAAGGAGGCGAGCACGCCGGGCGCGAACACGCGCGCGAGTCAGGATTTGAGCGCTATCTGCTAAAGCCAGTCTCCATCGCCGATCTGGAAAAGCTACTCGTAGCAGGCTCGCCGTAGACTGGCTTGCGGGGAGGGACGCTCTGCGCACGGCGGCTCCCGGGCCGCGAGAGTCAAGCTCTTCGAGCATCTTGGTCACAATCTGTGCTGGGAAGAGCCGCAGCGCGTGGCCGTCGCAATCAACGTCTTTCTTGGCGCCAAGCCTTGTGTGCGATGCGGTCTTTTTTAAGAGCCTGACGCGGCGCGTGCAGCAGTGCGGCGCCGCATCTACACGAACTGCCTATCTTTAGCCTCAGGGCCTACGGCGGTGACAAGTGCCAGCAGCACCGCGACACAGGCGCTAAAAATAGCCATCGTTTGGCCGTAGTTCCCGTTATTGGTTTCGGCCCAGTGCGAGAGCAGCGTTGGCGTGAGCGCCGAGATGAAATTGCCGCTCTGGTACACGAGGCCCGGCAACATCGCACGCACGGCGTTGGGTGAGAGCTCATTCAAGTGCACCGGCACGATGCCCCACGCTCCCTGCACCATGAATTGCATGAGGAATGCGCCGAGCGCGAGCGTCAGTAAGGTGCTCGTATATGCCCAGGGATAGATCATGCCGAGGGAGAGCAGGGATGCGATAACGATGCCCTTGCGCCGGCCGATCCGCGACGACAGCGTACCGAAGAATAATCCGCCGGCAACGGCGCCGCAGGCCATGATCGTCGTCACGATGCTGGTGTCGTGAGCATCCAGACCACGTTGCACCTTTAAAAACGTGGGAAACACATCCTGCGAGCCGTGACTGAAGCAGTTGAACAGTGTCATCAGCAGGACCAGATACAACGCGCGTCCCCAGTAACCGCGCATCGCTGCAAGGATGCTGCGTTCGTGAGCGGGCGCATGACGCGTCTTTTCCCATACCGTTGATTCGGGCACTTTGGCGCGGATATAGATGACGAGCAATGCCGGCAGCGCCCCGACCATGAATAGGCCGCGCCAGCCGATCCGATCGAAGAGAAGCCCATAGGTGAGGCCGGCGATGAGTCCCCCGACTGCATAGCCCTCCTGCAGCAGACCCGAGACCATTCCACGCGCCTTGGCTGGAATCGACTCGAGCGCTAGCGACGCACCGATACCCCATTCGCCGCCCATCGCGAACCCAAACAAAATGCGCAGCAGAATGAGGCTAGTCAGGTTGTACGAAAACGCGGTGGCAAATTCGAAAACACTGAAAAGCACGATATCCAGCATGAGGATTGGGCGCCGGCCAAATTGCTCCGCGAGGCGGCCGAACACAAATGCACCGATCGGTCTTGCGGCCAAAGTGAATGTCACGGCCAGAAACACCTGCGCGCGGCCAACTTTGAAATCCGCAGCGATTGCCGTTACGGCAAATGTCAGCAGAAAAAAATCGAACGCATCGAGCGTCCAGCCGAGAAAGCTTGCCAGCACCGTATGCCGCTGTTGCTGGTTGAGCTCGCGCAATTCTGACAAAATCGTCATTCAAGGCCCCTGGGGAAGTGCGGCGGTCCGATTCATCAGTGATTGCCGGTCATCGGGCGCGTCGCCCAAGCGTAATTTACATCATAAATCAAGCGCTTAGTCTCACTTTCAATGGGCCCCCTGAGGTACCCGAGGCACCAGTTGCAACGCTTGGGCGAGGCTGCTCAGCTGCAGTTTACCTAGCTACGGTAGTCGCCGATAATCGGCTCGACGCAGTGCCATCGGCGTCAACGGAACGATTTGTCGGCGCGTTCATTGGAATTGTCACACCTTATTCAACCGGAGCTATCGCATATGCGTGTAAGGAAGGAATTACTGAGCCTACTTTTGATCGCTGCGAGCACGGTGGCAGCTCCTGTCACGAGCTATGCCGGCGTCAATGTGGATATTGATATTGCACCGCCGGCGTTGCGAGTTGAGACCGCGCCGCCTCCGCGAATCGGTTATGTGTGGGGCCCGGGCTACTGGCGCTACAACCACGGCCGGCACGTGTGGGTAGGCGGACGTTGGTTGCGGGAGCGTCGGGGATATCACTACGTCCCGGAAACATGGGTGCAGGTCGGCCCGCACTGGCGTTTCCAACGCGGGCATTGGGATCGCTGAGCCGCTTACTGCAAGGCAGATGCCGGCGACGCGTGTGCGTGCGCCGGCATCTTTTCGTGCGCCTCGGCATTGAGAATTTCCGAGATGGCCGCA
>Ga0066793_10001162_pt1 | contig 11692 bp, 13 predicted proteins | sample PersoiDNA2013189_FD_83876 | JGI IMG/M metagenome (GOLD analysis project Ga0066793, IMG submission 83876) | Permafrost soil microbial communities from the Arctic, to analyse light accelerated degradation of dissolved organic matter (DOM) -... | ecosystem: Environmental > Terrestrial > Soil >...
CAGCGAGGCCGCCACCACGGTCAGGACGGCGACGAGCAGCAGCAACGTGGGCACGGTGGGGGTGTACCGCACGGCAGCCTCAGCGTGCATACCGGGGGTCGATGATGGGCGGTTCAGTCGCTGCGCTCGGCGCCCAGAGACACCATCGACCCCGCCGGTACAGCGGGGGACTGAGGTTTCGCCGGCACGGCAGATCGATGATCGTCCGCGTTGTGCGAGAGGCGTGATCAGGTCCCATTATGGTGACAATTGAGGGTCGTCCAGGGCTGCTTATCACTGTCCGTCACCATCTGATCACGACTCTCGCAGGGTAGGCCGTGATCACTGACAGCTTGGTGATCACCGCTCTGACCTGCGACGATGGACTAACCTGGACTGTCTAGGACTGAGGCGGACACACGATCAGTGGTTGATCGACTACTCTGTGCTAGAGACTCATAATCCCTCGGTCGTGGGTTCGAGTCCCACCCGCCCCACAGCGCATCGCCGCAGCTCAGTGGGCTTGTCGCAGTGCCCGTACCGATGGCGTTGAGGTGCCCGGATGGGCCGTAGTCCGCACCTGGTCCGCACGGGACGCTGCAGCGGCCTGGTCGAGCCGGTCCGCGACCGCGTCGAGGTCGTCGCCGAACAGTCCGGCGTAGACGTCGAGGGTCATCGCGGCGGAGGCGTGGCCGAGCATTCGCTGCACTGCTTTGACGTTGGCCCCGGCGGCAATCGCGAGGCTCGCGGCGGTGTGCCGCAGGTCATGCGGCGTCACGCCGGACAGCCCGACGGACTCAGCGGCTGAATCGAAGACCCGGTGCCGGAAGTTGCCATTGCGCAACACTCCGCCGGTCGGCGAGGTAAACACCAGGTCGTCCGGACCCTTGCCGGCGAGCTGCCGGGTCATCGGCTCGACCAGGGAGCGGGCCAGCGGCACGGACCGCCGCTGGTGCGTTTTCGGCGTGCCGGTGACGGCCTTACCGGCGACTTCGGTCACCGACTCCACGACCTCGATCCGGCGGCGCAGAAGGTCCACCCGACGCACCCGCAGCGCGGCGGCCTCCCCCCAGCGCAGCCCGGTGTAGGCGAGCACCCGAACCAGCAAACCGGACTCACCGCATGCCTCCACCAACGCATCGACCTGTTCGTGGGACAGGAACGTCGGTTCGCCCCGGTGCACGCGCGGCAACCGGACCCCGGTCGCCGGATTGCGGGCCAGCCGGCCGTCCCGCACCGCCAGGTCGAGGACGAGTGCCAGCACCCGGTGCGCCTGCCGCACCGTGGAGGGAGCCAGTCCGGATGCGGACAGTCGGCTCACCCACTCCGTGACATCGGCGTGGGTCACCACTGCCAGCGGCACCCGCTCCCAGGTCGGCAGGATCTGCACCCCCAGCAGCCGCGCGTAGCGGTCCCGGGTGGAGAGCTTGAGCTGCACCTGTCCGGCTAGCCACCGGGCCGCCCAGTCCCCGAGCCGGATCCGGGTCAGCGCCGGATCGACCCATTCCCCGCGGGCCCGGGCGATCTCGACCGAGGCCAGCCAACGGGTGGCGTCGAGCTTGCGGTCAAAGTGCCGGGACCGTTCCCGGCCGGCCGCATCCCGGTAGCGGGCCCGCCACTTGCCGTCCGGGCGCTTGGCGATGTTGCCGGCCACGTCACGCCGGCCGCGGCGAGGCGCACCGTTCGACCAGCCAGCGCCGCACCGCGGCCGGGTCGTAGCGCAGGTGCTTGCCCACCCGGAACGCCTCCGGGCCGGTGCCGTAGTAACGCCACTGGTGCAGCGTGGTGACCGGCACGGACAGGAACGCCGAGACGTCCTGCACCGTCCAGAGCCGGTCGCAGTCCGGCGGCAACCGGGGTCGGGTCGGGCGGAAACAGCGGCAGTTGGCGGCGGGGCATCGGAACCTCCATGGTTGTGGTCGGTGCGGAACTGCGGGTCGACGCCCTTCCCTGCGCGGCGAGGCTCCGGCCTCCGCTACGCGCGTCAAGGCCAAGCCGCTGCGCGGTCGCTGTCGCGAGCCTTGACTCGCTCCGCTGCGGCCTACGAATCGCAGCTACGGGACGGACGCCGAGAAATAGTCCGGGTCATTGGGCCGAAACGGGTGCGGAGTGGCGGCGCGAGCGGGCCAGGCAGGCCGAACGGACCGCGTTCGCCGCGGCATCCGTGCTCAGATAGCCGCGGCCGGCGTAGCGCCAGTCCCGGTCCACCAGCACGGCCGGGTCATTGTCGTCGGTGTTCAGTTCGCGGACCGCGGCGTCCGGGGCCAGCCCGGGTGGCCGGCGGTAGTGCTGAGCCCGGGCCCGGCGCAGGGCGCCGAAGGTGGTGGAGAACCGGCGGGACTTGGTCACCGGATGCCCGCGGTAGCCCAGGGTGGCCAGGCAGGGCCCGAGCCGGCGGTAGACCTCCCCGCCCGCGGCCGCCAGCTGCTCGGCGGTTGTGACGATCCGCACGGCGTGCGCCGAGGCACCGGCGGCCCGGGCGTGCGCGGCGGTCGGGACCCGCCGCGGCAGGCCGAAGTCCTCGCAGGCCTTGGTCAGGTACTTCGCCAGATACGCCGCGACCTGCCCCGGGTGCGCCGGGCCGTGCCGACCGTCCCGGTCCGCGCCGCCGGTGATCGGGCGGCCGTCGACCTGGGTGCCCCAGCGCAGCGCGACCGCGGACTTGCCGGGCCGCCCGTCGACGACCAGGAGGACCGCGGCCGCCGCATCGAGCACCACCTGGCCGAGTTGGTCGGCGTCGATGTCCACCCCGGGTGGGCGGTCCGGTCCGTCCGGGCCGTCGAGGCGGATCGGGACGTGCACGTGGATGATGCCGCGGGCCTGGAACTCCACCACCTTGGCGTAGCCGACCCGGCAGCGGGTGCGCAGGACGGGCGACGCTGAGCCCGCAATGGGCGGCGAGTCGGCGGGTCAGCGCGATGGTGAACCGGCGCCACAGCTCCGGGGCCCAGAACTGCCAGAGCACGTGGCCCTCGTAGTCGTAGCAGTCTGGGCACAGCGGCTGCCCGAGCCGCGGGTCGTCGGACTCGTGGCGGCGCAGGCAGTACAGCGGCCGGCCGTGCGGACAGGTCGGCCGGTCCCGGCGGGCCCGGCACGGTCCGCTCTGCCGAATGCCGTGCACCAGTCCGAACGAGGGCGCGGTCAGGGTGGCGAACGTCGCCGGATGCCCGGCCACCGAGTCGGGCACCGACTTGCCGCCGGCCAGCCCGCAGGTCAGCAGGTGCCAGGCATCGCCCTTGTACTCGTGCGAGCACGACGGGCACGACGCCGCCCGCCGGTCCTGGCAGCGCCGGTAGGTCACCCCGTCCAGCTCGTCACCCGAGCCGTAGGACAACAGCACCTGCCCGGTCCGGGCGTCGGTGCGGGTGGTCTTTCCCTGCAGCCGGATCGGCCGGGCACAACCGCGGGCCCGGCCCTCCGCCTGCCTTACCGCCGCCGCACCCACCGCCTCCCAGCCCGGCGCGGTGGTCACGCGGCACCGTCCACGACCCGCAGCCCGGCGCCTCGGGTGGCCGATGGGGCGGGGTAGTCGCGGGCCAACGCCCGCAGCTCGTCGTCGGTCACGCAGGCGGCGCGGACCCGGACCGGTTCCCGGACTCCGTCCAGGGCGACATAGCCCACGCCCGGTAGCGCCGGGGAGATTCGGTCGCACTCCGCACCGCGCGCCCGGGCGCCCGCCCGAGCACCATGTCGACAGCGACGTCCTCGACTAGGCGCAGCGCCACCCGGACCGGCAACAGGTCCCGGAAGGCGACGACGTCCTTGCTCGGGTCCTGCACCGCGGCGACCACCAGCATGCCCGGCGCCCGGCCCTGGGACAGCAGCACCGACAGCGCCTGCTCGGCCCGCTTGCGCAGCTCCCGGTCGGTGCCGCAGGCGACCAGCGCGGCGAGCTCGTCGACCAGGACCACGACCAGCGGCTCGGCGGCAGATGGCGTGTGCACCCGGGCGTCGGCCCGCCGGAGCCGCTCCGCCCGCTCCCGCAGCAGCGCGACCACCGCCTCGAGCAGGGCGACCATCGAGGCCGGGTCGGCGTAGGCAAACCGGGTGAACATCCCCGCCCCGGGGGTCAGTTCCATGCCGCCTTTGGGGTCGACCGCCCACAGCTGCACCGATCCGTCCGCCACACGCGGCGCGAGGGCGCGGACCAGCGACCACAGCACCGAGCCCTTCCCTGATCCCGGTCGCCCCGGCGATCAGCAGGTGCGAACCCAGCAGCCGCAGCGCCCACGGCCCAGGGGTTCCACCGGTCGGGTCCTCCACCACCCCGACGACTAGTCGGGCCGGATCGCAATCGGTGGGTAAAGGCAGTGCCGGCACCACCGCGGCCAGCGGGTCCCGGCGGGTGAAGTTCAGCCACACCCGGCCGGGTCGGGCCACCCGCACCCGGCAGGACGCGGCACCGAAGGTGTGCGACAGCGCCTCGGTGGCCCGCTCGAAGTCCGCCGGCGACTGCCCGGACAGCAGTCCGACGAGCACCGCGTCGCCGTAGCGGCTCGACCGTACCCGGCGCAGCGCCGGGAGCCACTCCCGACCCCCGAACGAGCCGGCCAACTCGGACATGACCATCGCCGGCTGCCAGTTCCGCCCGTACACCCACAGCCGGCGAAAGCCGCCCCGGGCATACCGGGCGACGCAGGCCTCGAACGATCCCGACCAGCCGCAGCGCCACAGCCCGCAGCCGGCCGCCAAGGCAGCCGTGCCGGAAAGCACGCACCAAAGCCCATATCGGTGCAGCGCGTCGGCGACGACGAGCCCGGCCGCGGACAGCACCGGATGCCGCAGCGCAGTCGTCAGCAGCCGCCACCCGATCCGGGCGACGTTCACGGCGGCGACCTCGACCAGCCCCGGCCGGTGCGGCAAAGCCACGACCTGCGCGGTACGCCGGCCGCGGATGCCGAAGGTGGCGGCTGGTGCGGTCAGCGGGTGCGCACGCATCGCTCGGTCACTCAGGCCGCGGACGTCGACGCCGAGCTGGCCGACACCGGCTTGACCGCCTTCGCTGGAACGACCCGAGCCGCCCGGAACGCCACTCCCCAGCGGCCCTCGGTCTCCCAGGTGGCAGCGACCAGGCCCGTGACCTCGACGAATTCCCCCGGTGCCGCGGTCGGCTCACTGTCGACCGTCACAGTGATCGCCTCGCGCATGTACTCGTCACCGATCGGCACCAACGCCAGCTGCCAGAGCAATGCGCCGATGCGGCCGTCCACCCGCTGCCGGCCCTCCCGGTCGGTTTTGGCCGCCGGGTCGGTCACTACGACGAACCGCACGCCTTCTGTTGCCACCCGCACCCGCATGGGCCTCTCCTCTCGCCGCGGTCCGGGAAATCCAGACGCGTGAGGACGAGAGTGCTGGGTCAGCGGAACGAGGAGCCGGTGCCGAGTACTACCCGCACAAAAGTGCGGGCTCGTTGGTCAGGCGGCGGAGGCACGCCCAACGTACGGCACCAGCCAGGCCGGGTCGAAGGCCTCGGCGACTTTCTGACCAGTGCCCGACCGGACGGGCCTAGCGCCCGGCTGACCGGTCTGCGGGTCGATGAAGGTCACGCCTGCAGCGGTGAGTCGGTCGACGTTGGGCCCCAGCGCCGGGTGCGGCCAGAGCCGGTCGCTCACCATAGGCACGGCGACGATCGCCGTCCCAGCCGCTAACGCCTCGTTGAGCACGCCGAGCGCGTAGGTGTCGGAGATGCCCGCCGCAAGCTTGTTCAAGGTGTTGAAGGTCAGCGGACAGGCAACGACTGCCGCCGGTCTCGGGCCGCGCCTGGGCTCGTCCGGGCGGCGGTAGTTCACCGCGACACTCCGCCCCGTGGCCCGCCGCACCGCGTGGTCGTCGACCCACGCCGCCCCAGTCGGGGTGACCGCGACCGATACCTGCCAACCGGCGCGCACCATCGCCGCCGCGAGGTCACCCGCCCGCTCGGCCAGCGGGGCCGCACAGACCACGAAAGTGAGGTGAGCGCTGGTCACGGTTCCCTACCCGAGGACGCCGGCTCGGACGGCGAGATCGTGCAGAGCGGTGGTGCGGGTGCGGTTCTGCCGCGCCAGAGCTTCCCGGATCAGCTCGCGGACGACGACGTTGTAGTAGACCGCCTGCGGCGCGGTGCGCTCGGCCTCCAACAGATGCAGCACCGCCTCAGCATCCCGCTTGCGCTGGGACTGTGCCCAGGCCAGATCTAGGTGCATCTGCGCCCGCCGGCTGCGGAGCCCCTCCGGCAAGTCGTCCGGGTCCACCGCGGCTGCGGCGCTCAGGGCTTCGGCCGGGTCGCCCAGCTCAGCAGCCACCGACACTCGGTGAATGGCGACATTCGTCGGGCCGAAGGCAGTCCAGGCGTGGTTAGCGTCGTGCCCGAGCAAGGCCGCCAGAGCACCGGCCCGCCCCAGCCGGGCGTGGGCCTCGAACCGCTCGGTGCGCGAGCAGCGATCACCGCGGCAATCAGCCAAAGTGCGCCAGCTACTGACACCAACGTCGGAGCGTCCGATCGGGCCTGAGTCTGCACCTGCTCGGCCATGGAGACGGCCAGATGCTCGGCTTCGTCGCTGCGATCGGCGCGAAACAGGGCGCACGCCACCTGATAGGCGGCCAAGCCGCGGAAGGGCAGCGACTCGGCATCAAGCGAGGCGTTCGCCGATCGGTCGGCAGCCACCATAGCAAGATCAGCCGCCCCGAGCTTCGTCAACAGTTTTGCGGCGACCACGTACGCCGACACGTACGCTAACTAACAACGACTCCCGACGATCGAGGCTGCCAGGCATCCGCCGAACAGCATCGACTGAGCCGAGCAGCGCCGGCAGCAGCTCGATCGCTTCGCGATAGCTGGCCGCCTGGTAGGTCGCGTGAACGGCAGCGACCTGCGCCTGAAGCACAGGGAACGCTGGCAGCTCGGCAGGGACGATGCCCAGCAGGTCGTCATAGCGGGTGAAATGCCGGCGGAGCTCTGCCAGTTCGTCGACGTCTTGGCCGCCGTTTGGCGCGTATTGCCACGGCCGCCCCAGCAGCGTCTCGACGTCTACACGCAGCACTCTGGCCAGGTCGAGCAGTACCGACAGCCGATCCACCGATCGGATGCCGCGTTCGACCTGAGACAGCCAGGACTCCGACCGGCCGACCAGACCAGCGAGCGTGGCTTGACTAAGGCCCCGACGCCGACGGTAGGCGGCGATGCGCTCCCCGAGCGAGCCCGTAACCATGACGACAACCGTCCCACATGGCGCCCGTACAGTCATCGTCCTGGACCGCTCAAGACAGCATCTCGCTGGGCGCAGCGACGTCGCGGTCAGCCGGGTCAGCCCCATTGACTGACATCCCTTACCAAACTATCCCAAGATAGCCCGGGCCCACCCCGCGATCCCAACCGGGAATAGACATCGGCGAGGCGCAGGGCACCCTTCTCACTGTGAGTCGACTGTGGTGCAGTGCCTCGCGGGAGCGTCGAGGCAGTTTGTCAAGCGACAGTGACTTCACCGGCAACCATCCCGCCAGGTGGCCGACTCACAAATGCCAGAATCATCAGCGGATACAAGGCCTACGTAGCGAGCACGTGTGTGCCTCGAGCCCATTTGCGCAGCCAGTCGGAAGAGACTGATCGAGTCAATTCATCTCGATTGTAACGTTCAAAACTAGGCGCCAACTCATCATCATGTAGGCCCAGAGCGGAGTTGCGTGTCACCGCCAGTCTCGAGAATTGTTCAACGTCGAGGAGACCGTGATTCCCGAGCTCAGCTAGGAATCCGCACAAAACCGAATCACTCTCGTAGATTGCGCACGCTAGCCAAAGAGACACCCGCCGGAGGAGGTCCGCTACATCAGGCGTGTGCTGCCCGCTTAGATAATCCTCTCTACGCAGCGGCATGCTGGTAGATTCCAGAAGGTTGTAGACTGCCGAAGCCTTTCTACGTTCCATAGTTCCCTTGGGCAATACGTCCACTAGAGCAGCTAAGAGACGTATGTCTCGCGCCCGTCGCGCACTGTCCTGTAAGGCGTCGTTGGCCACGAGTCGGTGGTAAGCAAGTAGTGCAGCGCCCGCTTCGTAATCTCCCTCCAAATCAAGGGCGAACAAGGCACCGCTAGTGAGCATTGGCATCGGTACGCTGCGGACGTCGATTTCGCCGCGTTCGAGTAGGAGGTTCACTATAATTGGGCTTTTGAGCTGTCTTGCATGCCGAATGATGTGCTGGGAAACTTCACTTATGAACGGCCCCCAGTCGTCTTCGTAGATAGCAGTTTGTCCTCGCAGTGATGCCTTAGCCCAGTGCCACAGGAAGTCCGCAGCCCGCCGGGACAGCATTTCTCCTTGCATCTCTTCTCGTATCAAATCCATGAAGAGTGAGCGGGGATCGCGGTACAATACAGCCAACGCGTTGGTTAACAAGTCGACTGCGTTAGTATCTCGCCCCCGTTCCCAGCTTGCAAATACCTCCTCAAGCACGTCACGCGTAACACTGGCATTAACGGGAGCGGAGTTTAGGATTCGCAGACAGAGTGGTGTGTATTTCCCACGGGCCGTTGCCTTCGCTCCCCGGACCAGAAGGCCCGATAGTATAGTAGCCGCACCGTTTCGCCATTTGCCCTCGGCGCATTGCACGATGACCTCGGGCATCACGGAGCTCGGGTCGCGCTCGTAAGCCGCCGCAACAGAGTCGACCAGAGGCGGCAGCGTCTCGGCCTCCCAAACTATTGCTTCCGCAGCATAGTATTCCAAGAAAGTGCGATGAGTAAACCGGAAGACGCGCTGACCTCGATCGTTTCGACCCTCTGAGGTGAGCAGCCAGGCTCTGTCCGCGCAGAAGTCCAGGAAGTTTTTAGCCCGCTGGGCAGCGGTCGCTGAATCTACAGCGGAAGTGCCTTCGAAGTATGCGGCTATGAGTTTGCCGAGTTGCTGTTCCTCGACTCCGGGTGATGCACTACTGCTGTTGTAGAAGAAGCGCGCCAGGTCCCTCATGAGAATCTGACCGTATTGGGTGTGGTCGTAGGGTTGGTCAATGTGACGAATAGAATCCCAACGATGAAACAGAAGGTCCGCGCACTCTTTATAGACTTCGAGGCGATTTCGCGGTATATAGCCGCGCGACCCATACAGCGTGCATAGCAAAGAAAGAAGCAGCGGGCTGTTCTTGATGTCCTGGACGGTCGTCAGCTCTTGAAGGAAGTGGTCCCGATCTAGATTGCTGCGCTCTGTCAATTGAAACCAACGGGAGGCATACTCTCGGACCTGCTGTTCGCTGAAAGGAAGTAAGCTGTAATCCACGAAGTGGGTGCGATCGAAACTAGCCCGTTCATAGCCAACCAGCCGTGATGTAACGAGTATAGATGTACCGGGATATCTCGCAGCAAATGTCTGTGCACGAGTCACGAAGCGGGACCGACGTCCCAGATCTCCAATCTCGTCTACACCATCAAAGACAACGAATAGCCGTCCGAGGCTTAGCACGTCTTCCAACTCTGCTTCACTTACGGTCACGTTTAGTTCGGTGTCAATAGTCGCCCGCAACGCTTTAGTAAGCGAGTCATTTCTCTCGGGCGCGTACTCCTTGCACAACAAAACGATGGGTACGGGTCGGTCGTCGTCCGCATCGCTGGTCGGTTGCAGCACAAGGTGCCGAACCAGCGTGCTCTTCCCGACCCCGGGATCGCCAACAACAACGGCCCGCACTGCTCTCTCTCGTGTAGCCAGCACTTCCGCGCTGCTGGCACTCCGACCATCGCTTCGGCGCATTAGATGCCGCTCGATGTACAGCCTGGCATAGTCGAACTTTTGTTCGTCACGCGTGTGCTGCATCCTCATGTTGGTGCTCGCCGGCAGGGCTCGGCGTATGTCGTCAACCACTTCACGACTACGTTTGAGACGCCACTGATCGGAGGCCACGGCCAGCATGCTCCGGACGTGAGCCGGAGGCGTGGGGCCTCGACCCATGAGTAGGACTGGCTCCGCGAGCCTCTGCAGTTCATCTCGCTCTTGCTGACTGACGGAGTTCAATACACCCAAGGGCGGGGCCGCGGCGAGGATTGACTCAACGACCCGAGTCCAAAGTAGGCTCGCCGCGCTCGACCAGTCCGATACCGACCCCTTGGAGCACCAGTGTATGGCCGCCCGAGCAAATCCCCGTCCGACCCTGACTTCGAATGCATCCTCCTGCAGTTGCCCGGCGACATAAGAAAGGTAGTAGGCCTGGGTTAAGCCTGCAACAGCCGGTCCGGACAGGAAGGCGGCAATATCACGCAGCTGCGGTTCAGTGAGCGCAACGCTGTCACCCCCTTCAGCCAGGTCACCTATCAGGTAGTCGCCACTCACACTCTCAATCTCAAAGGTGTCGCGACCTGTCTCTCGCAGCAGGGCTGCAGTGGCTTTGGTCACCATCTCGCCGACGACCTTCGTGATGACACCCAAGGTCACAGGGTCCATTGCCCACACCGTCCCGTTATCGAGAACCGCATTATGTCGAAGAGACCGCGAGTTTGCCTGGACATGTTGCCCATCGACCCTCGTTGCGGCCGTGGCGCCGAAGCGGGCGAGGTCAGCCACGGACAAAGTGGAACGCATGTCTTGATCCGGGCGCCGACAGTGACTTGATCCGGACTGCCAAGCATGTCCCGGGACCGGACAGGAGTGGATAGTCGCGACCGGTGAGAAGTTTCTTCACTCCGTCAAGGCGCCGGCTGCGCCGGCGCGCGGCCCCGCTGCGGGCGGCGCTGGCGCGCCGTCCTCACCAGGCCGCCGTTACGGCACGCAGTCGCGATCATGGAGTGCAAAACGAATACGGACCGGCAACGGCCGTTAGGCACCACCGGTCCGCAGCAAGTCCGCATCCCCGTCCAGGAGCACGGGCTCCTAGCGGAGGCGACGCGACACATCTGTGCAGGTCAGCGTCCGGGGACGTCCGCGAAAGTCCGCCCCGATCGGCCTCATAATCCCTCGGTCGTGGGTTCGAGTCCCACCCGCCCCACTACCTGCACAAACGCGGGGACTCGGGTCGAGGTCGTCGTCTGCGTCGGTGATCGGGTTGGCGGCGAGCATCGCCGTGCCCAGCGCGGTCAGCAGGGCGCGCTGGGGGTGTGTTCGAGCCGGTAGGTCCGACGCGGATGCCGTCACCCAGGTCTGCCACCTGGTCGACGACGTTACCCAGGCGCGCCGATGGTACCGGGACAACGGCAGCACCCAGGACCTGCACGCCCTTATTGCGGCGCAGAAGTTGCTGCCCGCCGCGATGTCCGGCATCGGCTTCGACCCGGCAGGTCGGTCCAAGCTGGGCGTGGCCGGGGTTCGGCGGGTCACGGCGCTGGAGGACCTGAACTCCGCTTCAGCACTCAAGAGGTACCTATCGGCCCGATAAATACCGACCCGAGTGGTCGGCCGGTCGTCTCGTCGGTGGGGTTCAGGTGAGGGTCGGCGTCTCTCGCGGCGCAGCACATGCAGTTCGACCGGTGAGAGAGTGTGGTTATGGACGGCCGACACATCGTCGAGTTGCGTGGCGTCCCCGCCGCCGAATTGGCACCGTATCTGACTGCACGCTCGGGCCTACCCGGACCCCGGGGCAATCTCGAACTTGCCGACGCGTTTGCCTCCATCGCTGACCGCGCAACGATTCTTCGTTTTGCACTCGATGACGAGTATCTGCGGTTCTGCGGTACGGAAGCGATCGGCCGTCTCATCGTCGAGGAGCCGGACGACGCGTCGCTTTCCGCGCTGCTGCGTCGGAGAGCGGCCGACGGTTTATGG
>Ga0066793_10001163_pt1 | contig 11690 bp, 14 predicted proteins | sample PersoiDNA2013189_FD_83876 | JGI IMG/M metagenome (GOLD analysis project Ga0066793, IMG submission 83876) | Permafrost soil microbial communities from the Arctic, to analyse light accelerated degradation of dissolved organic matter (DOM) -... | ecosystem: Environmental > Terrestrial > Soil >...
CAATATAGATACACGCGTCGCTCCTAGGCCGGATTTACTCCGGCCGTCACCCCGCTTCCACCCTCAGAACGCCTGCCAATCGTGGCCAGGAGGGTGGGACTCCTCTGGGGTCCCCGCGACTGTGTCGCGGGAGGGCCTCCTCCCCCGTGCCTTCATTCGTAGTAATTGTTGTCGAACTCGATCCAGCCGGAGTTCGGGCAGCCGCTCGAAGTGGTGGCGTGTGTGCAATGCACGCCCACCTTCGGGCCCGGGTCGATATACAGCTGGCCGTGGATCACCACCGAGTCGCCGGCATGCAGCGGGACGGAGGCCGCCAGCGTGGTGTTGTGATCGATCTCCAGCGTCTCGCCGGTGGAAGCCTTGACTTCGAACCTCTCGTGGCCGCCCGCCTCCACCGGGTCATTGAGGACCGTGGCGTCGAAAGTGACCTCGGCGCCATTGCTGTTGTTGACGATGTCGCTGTGGAGGCCCTGGTCGTCCGCGGCCGCCCGCTCACCGCAGGCAACCAGAACCAGCATCGCCGCCGCTGCCAGGGCAAGCCGTCTCATAGGGCGAGCGCCTCCGCCAGCTTGATCCGTCCTTCATACAGCGCTTTGCCCACGATCACCGCCTTTGCACCAGCCGCAACCGCTGCGCGGACATCCTCCATCGATGAGACCCCACCCGAGTATTGAATGGGCAAGCCCGTCATCGCGCGCACCCGCTTCAGCGTGTTCAGGTCCGGCCCTTCAAGGGTTCCGTCCCTCGCGATGCTCGTGAAGATGACCCCGGCCAGGGGCAGGACGTCCCAGCGAGCCAGCAGGCTTCCCATCTTCAGAGGCTCGTTCTCGGTCCACCCATGGACCGCCGGTTGATCGTCGCGCACGTCGAGGGCCGCAAGTACCTGACCCGTGTGCTTCCGCACACAGCGCTCGAGCAACCTCGGCTCGCGCACCGCTGCCGTGCCCATGACGACTGCGTGTGCACCCAGGGCAATCAACTTGTCGAGCTGGGCCTCAGTCCGCACGCCGCCCGCGACCTGCACCTTCACGTCTCTGCGCCGGACTATCGTCTCGATCGCCGCATGGTTGTCGCCGAGCCCTCGCGCGCCGTCGAGGTCGACGACGTGGATGCGCTCTGCTCCTGCCTCAGCGAAGCTCGCGGCCACATCTGCAGGATCATCCGAGTACACAGTCGGATTCGCGTAGTCGCCGCGCACCAGGCGGACGCAACGGCCGCCCAGGATGTCGATGGCAGGGATCACGAGCACGCCCTTATGGTGCCCCCAACGCTGCGGTGCGGACTGTCCGGAAGTCCTAGCGGTAGTTGGTGAACTGCAGCGGGACCGGTATGTCTTCAGCCTCGCGCAGCGCCTTGATCACGAGCTGCAGGGTGTCCTTGTCCTTGCTGACGACACGCAGCTGGTCGCCCTGAATTCGCACCTGAACCTTGGGCGTGACGTTCTGGATCTTCTTGCGAAGGTCGCGAGCGATGTCATCGGTGATGCCGGCGTTTAGCCGGACCTCGATCTGGCCGCGACCCTTGCCCACGCTCTTCGGCTCGCCGGGTTTGAACAACTTGGGCGAGAGCTGCCGGCGCGCAGCCTTCTCACGAAGCACCTGGAGGGCCGCTTTGGCGCGCTCCTCGCTCGCGGACTCGATGAGGATGGTCTGGTCCGAGTGGTCGTAGACCGTCCCGGTGTCCTTGAAGTCGAAGCGCGTGCTGACCTCCCGTCGCGCCTGGTCGAGGGCATTGGTCAGCTCGGCCGCGTCGAACTCCGAGACGACGTCGAACGAGAACTCAGCCACCGGGTGTGTTCATGATCGCGTTGATGCCGGCGTATACCGCCAGCGCCGCCAGCACGATGCCGGCCAGCGAGCTCACGCCCAGCAGGATTCCGATACCCAGAGTCCCTTCGTCCAGGGGCTCCGCTGAGGGCCGATCGTAAGGGTCCTCTCCGTAGTCGAGCTCGTATACGTCCGCTGCTCGAGCCCGCTCGACCACCTCGTCCAGCACCTCTTTGCCACCAGGCGGAAGGGGCTTCGTGCTGAGCGCCTCCACCGCCTCTTTGAGGTTGTCACGAGTACGCCCCAGCTCCGCCACAACCATGTCGAGGGTCTGCATGGCGGCAGGCGTCGGATGCTTCCGGCGGAGGTCGGCGATCATGCCGTACAGCGTCACGCCCCGATTCATAACAGAAATGGCGTTCCACATGCGTGTGGATGGGTTGGCCATGTGTCATGTGGCCCGCCCGGGAGCGACTTACACTAGGGCTGAAATGAGCGTGGAGACCAAATCAAAGGCAGCGGCCAAGAAACCGGCTGTGCACCCGAACACATGGGTCTACTACGACGGCGTGTACGGCCGCTACCACGACATCAAGCTCGGTCTGATGACTCACGCCCTCCATTACGGCACAGGTGTGTTCGAGGGCATCCGCGCCTACTGGAACGGGAAGAAGGAGCAGCTCTACCTCTTAGAAGCGCCGGCACATTACGACCGGATGAGGCGTTCCGCGAACGTCATGCGCTTCAAGCTGCCGCATTCGACTGAGGAGCTGGTCAACATCACCCTCGAAGTGCTCCGGCGCAACCAGTTCAAGTCGGACGTTTACATACGGCCGCTCCTCTTCACCTCCGGCGAGGAGATTGGTGTCCGCCTCCACAACATCGAGCACAGCTTCCTTATCTATGCCATTCCGTTTGGCAACTACGTCGAGATCGAGGGCGGCCTCCGCTGCATGGTGAGCACCTGGCGCCGCGTGCCGGACCAATCGCTCCCGGCCCGCGCCAAGATCACCGGTTCATACGCACAGTCGGCGCTCGCGAAGTCCGAGGCCAACGAGGCAGGCTTTGACGAGGCGATTGTGCTCACGGTCGACGGCCACGTTTCCGAGGGCTCGGCCGAGAACCTGTTCATGATCAAAGACGGCACCGTCGTAACGCCGCCGGTGACCGATGACATCCTCGAGGGCATCACGCGGACCTTGATCATCGGCCTGGTCAAAGACGAGCTGGGACTGCCGGTAATCGAAAGGAGCATCGACAGGACCGAGCTCTACACCTGCGACGAGCTGCTGCTTTGCGGGACCGGGGCCCAGGTCGCGCCGGTGATCGAGGTCGACCGCAGGACTGTCGGCAACGGGAAGGTGGGAGAGTTCACCCAGGAACTCCAGAACATCTATTTCGGCGCCGTTCGCGGAGAGACGCCCAAATACAAGGACTGGACGATCCCCGTTTATTAATCATCCGGGAAATTGGACCTGGATGAAGATCATCGTGGCGCCCAACTCCTTCAAAGGCAGCCTGTCGGCCACGCAGGCGGCGAACGCGATCGCGAACGGTGTGCGTGAGGTATTCCCTGACGCCGAGGTCGTAGAGATCCCGGTCGCGGACGGCGGCGAAGGCACTGTCGAGGCTCTCGTGTCCGCCCACCACGGAACTTACGAGTGGCTCAACGTCGAGGGCCCGCTTGGAGATCCTGTGCTGGCGTCGTACGGCCTGATCGACGGCGGCAAGACAGCGGTGGCCGAGCTGGCTTCGGCCAGCGGCTACGTCCTCGTTTCGCCCGCGATGCGCGACCCTCGCAAGACCTCCACGTATGGTTTCGGCCAGCTGCTCGAGGCGGCCAGGAAGTCGGGAGCCAGGTCCGTGATCGCCGGGATCGGCAACTCTGCCACGAACGACGGCGGCGTCGGCATGGCGCAGGCACTGGGTTACCGATTTCTCGATGCGGCCGGCGTCGACCTGCCACGAGGAGGAGCCGCGTTGCTCAGACTCGAACGGATCGACGATTCCAAATTGAATCCCGGCTGGCGGTCCGTGCAGGTGAGGGTGGCGTGCGACGTCACCAATCCGCTGACCGGTCCCGAAGGCGCGAGCGCCGTGTACGGGCCGCAGAAGGGCGCCGACCCTGCGACCGTCAGGTTGCTCGATCAGGCGCTTGGTCGCCTTGCACAGGTGATCGAGCACCAGTACGGAAAACGGGTGGCGGACATCCCCGGAGCCGGGGCAGCGGGTGGCACAGGCGCCGGCCTGATGGCGTTCCTTGACGCCAAGCTCGTCTCCGGGGCGGCTCTCGTGGTCGACGCAAGCGGCTTCGATGAAGCCCTCCCGGGCGCGCAGCTGGTCATCACCGGCGAGGGCCGGGCGGACGGCCAGACTGCCTACGGCAAGGCGCCTGGCGAGGTGGCACGCCGTGCCCAGGCTGCTGGGATACCGACAGTTCTCATCGCCGGAACCAAGGGCGCAGGCTGGGAGGCGCTGCTCACCAAGGGCTTCAGCTCCGTGGCGAGTCTCGCGCAAGAGGGCGACAATCTGCAGGACCTGATGCAAGACGCAAGACCTGCACTGACCCGTGCGGCCGCCCTCGCCGTTAGAGAGCTGTTGAGACCCAAGAGGTGACCGACGACGCTGAAATCACGTCCAAGCTGGGCATCGAGCCCACGGACGTCGAACTCGTAAGGGACTATCGCAACGGCGACAGCCATGCTTTCGAGGAGCTCCACCGGCGGTACGTCGCCTCGATCTACCGCCTTGTCCGTCGAAAGCTGGGCGATGCTTTGCTGGCCGAGGACATAGCCCAGGAGACCTTCATGAAGGCGCTCCGGATGATGGATCGCGTCGACGACTCGTTCAACTTCGGCGGCTGGGTGCACACGGTGGCCCGGAACCTCTGCTTCGACGAGCTGCGCCGCCGGCAGCGAGACCTCAGGGTGGACAGCGGTGACGACGACGACGTGGACCTGCTCGCAAGCCTTCCATCCACCTCCCGTAGCTTCGATCCAGTCCAGGTGCAGGAGTCGAACGAGCTTCGCCGGCAGGTCTGGGCCGTGTCTCAAAGGCTGCCTGAGAAGTACCGCCTGGTCCTCACCTTGCGCGAGCTGCAAGATCTGAGCTACCGCCAGATCGCCAGGTCCCTCAAGATGTCAGAGAGCGCGGTCGAGACTTTGCTCTACCGGGCCCGCCTGCGGTTCAAGGAGGAGTTCATATCGGCCGAAGGGGAGGGGGCGCTGACCCATGACGAGGCGGTTCCGCTGTTGGCTCCGTACCTCGCCGGGAAGCTGAGGCGTTCTCAGGCGGAGGCAGTTCGGATGCATCTCGCCGTATGCGCGAAGTGCGCCAGGAAGGTCGGCAGGCGGGCAGTTCGCAGGACTCCGGTCAAATGAGGGTTAGTAGAGTAGTAAGTGACATGGCCAAGGTAGTCGTTCGGTTTTTCGACGACGAGACTCTGGAGGGCGTCGCGCGCGACCTCGATTTCGACGAGCCCGACTTCCTGGTCGAGGTCGACGATGCCGGCGGCCTGGACAACAACGAGACCGCCTGGATCCCGCTCACCGCTGTGAAGTGGGTCGAGCTGGCGCGCGATCCTGACCTCGCGTCCGAAACGCCCACCCGCAAGGTCGCGATCAGGTTCCTCGACGGGGAGGTCCTGCGAGGGCACCTCGACGGCACCCTGGAAAGGCACCGCTACGGGGTGGTCCTCCACCTGCACGCTGAGCAGACGGACAGCCCGGTCCGCAAGCTCGGCATCCCCTTCTCGGCGGTCAAGGCGCTGTTCTTCATCCGCGAGTTCGACGCCAGGGGGGAGGAGGCGGGCACCGCGTCCGAGGCCTACCTCGCGCGGCGCACGATGGCCCCGCTGCTGGACGTGCTCGAAGAGATGGACATGCTCACCCGCCTGCACCGGGACGGCCTGCTGTCCGACAACGAGTACGCCTCGAAACGGACGCTGGTTTTGGAGCGTCTCTAGCCGCCGGTCGTCCTGACCTTCCCTTATTGCAGGGGGAGGGAAAGCCCAGCGTAGAATCCTGTTCATGGCCGAACGCAACGGGTCGAATGGGCACAAAGCCGTGAAGGGATCTTTCAAGGTCAAGACCGGTCTCGCGCAGATGCTCAAGGGCGGCGTGATCATGGACGTCGTCACCGCCGAGCACGCCAAGATCGCCCAGGATTCGGGCGCCTGCGCCGTGATGGCCTTGGAGCGTGTCCCCGCGGACATCAGGAAGGAAGGCGGCGTGGCCCGGATGTCCGACCCGACGCTGATCCGTTCGATCATGGAGGCGGTGACCATCCCCGTGATGGCGAAATGCCGGATCGGACACTTCGTCGAGGCGCAGATCCTCGAGGAGCTCGGGATCGACTACATCGACGAATCCGAGGTGCTCACCCCTGCGGACGAGGAATACCACATCGACAAGCACCCATTCAAGGTTCCGTTCGTATGCGGGTGCCGCGACCTGGGGGAGGCCCTGCGCCGCATCGCCGAAGGTGCCGCGATGATCCGGACCAAAGGCGAAGCCGGAACTGGCAACGTGGTCGAGGCAGTCCGACACGCGCGCGCGGTCAACGCCGGCATCCGCAAGCTGCAGGGCATGAACAAGGCGGAGCTCGTCCACGAGGCCAAGCTGCTTGGCGCGCCCGTGGAGTTGCTCATGGAATGCCAGAAGCTGGGCCGGCTGCCGGTCGTCAACTTCGCCGCCGGCGGGATCGCAACTCCGGCCGACGCCGCCTTGATGATGCAGCTCGGGGTCGATGGCGTCTTCGTCGGCTCGGGCATCTTCAAGTCGGAGAACCCCCTGAAGATGGCCAAGGCGATCGTGGCCGCCACCACCTACTTCGACAAGCCGGAAGTGCTGGCCGAGGTGTCCGCCGGCGTGGGGAAGGCGATGCATGGGCTCGAGATTGCCGCCATCCCGAAGGAAGAGCTGCTCGCTGCCAGAGGCTGGTAAGTCCGGCACTGAGCCGCTTCTCGGACGCATGCCCTCTTTACGCGGCGCCTCCCGTGCTGTGATCGGCGTGCTGGCGATGCAAGGCGCGTTCGCAGAGCATCTACGCGCGCTCGAGGCTTGTGGTGTGAAGACCCGCGTTGTGAGGTCGGCGAGCGACCTGGCTGGGCTCGATGGCATCGTCTTGCCCGGCGGGGAAAGCACGACGATGACGATGCTCATGGACCGCGTTGGCTTGTCGGGTCCGCTGCGCGCTGCGATCGCTGGCGGGTTGCCGACTCTGGCCACATGCGCCGGCATGATCGTCCTGGCCCGCGAGGTGTCCGACGGCATGGCGGAACAGCGTGGCCTGGGTTTGCTGGACATCGCTGTGCGACGCAACGGGTATGGGCGCCAGGTCGACAGCTTCGAGGCCGACATCGACGTCGCCGGCCTTGATGGCAAAGCCTTTCACGCGGTCTTCATCCGATCGCCGCTCGTTGAATCGACCGGTGATGTCGAGGTGATGGCCACCCACGAGGGCCACGCGGTCGCCGTCAGGCAGGGCAACATCATTGCGCTCTGCTTCCACCCGGAGCTGACCAAGGACCTTCGCCTGCACCGCGAATTCGTCCGGATGGCGACTGCCTGATGAAAACCCGCGCCGCCGGCCTGTTGGATCTCGCCCGCATCGAAGAGCTGTACCGATCGTCGGACACACGCTTGACCGAGGCGGCTCCGCCGGCGGCGAGGCTCTGGGCCGTTCTGAGCTCGACCCTTTCGGCGCTGCTCCCGCTTTCTCAGGAGACGCTGATCTACGTTGCCGAAGACGCGGGCAAAGTGGTTGGCTTCATCCAGGCCTCTGGGCAACCGCTTGGCCTCGACCTGCCGCGCGCGACGGTTCTCCAGGTGCTGAACCTGGAAGTGGCGGAAGGTGCGGATTCGGAGGAGGTTGCCCCGGCGCTCGTCGAGCACCTGAGCAACCAGGCGCTGGAAAGAGGTGCTCGCAGGGTGTTCGTTCGGCTCCCCGATGGTGACCCACTCCTGCCGGTGTTCAGGCTGCGCGGCTTCCGGCAGTTTGCCACCGAGGTCGTCGTGTACGCGGACAAGCCATCGATGCGCTCAGATCGTTTACCGGAGGGTGCACGGCCCATGCGCCGCGGAGATCACCGGCTCCTTTACCAGCTGTACAGGAAGGTAACCCCCCAAGGCGTTTCGCAGCTCGAGGCGCCGACGTATCGCGAGTGGCGGGCGATGCACGGTGAGTGGACGGCTGGGCGCCTCGCCGCACGCGGTTCGGAGAAGCAAGAGCTCGTCATCGATCAGGTGGAGCTGGTGGGATGGATCAAAGCCGAACGCAGCTCGGGGCCCCGGCCGAACACGCTCAGCTTCATGGCCATGCCGGACTCCTCGCTGGCGGGTGAGCTGGCCGACCTCGGGGTGTCGCTGCTGGGCGACTCGGACCTGCCGGCCTGGTCCAGCCTTCGCCACTATGATTCCCACATGATCGACGCCCTCCGCGGGCGTGGGTTCAGCGTGTTGTTGACGCAGCTTCTCTTGGTCAAAGAACTGGCGGTGCGGGTACCCGTGCGGGAGAAAGGGCTGGTGCCCTCTTTCGGATGAAGCCCGACCTTTCGTCGCGAGCCGCCAACTGGGACGAAGAGGTCGAGCTACTTGCACGCGCATTGCCCACGGACCTCGCTCGCGCTCTTCACGAGCGGACCGACCCGACAGAGCTTCTGGAGATCGTGCTCGACCTCGGTCGAGAGCCTGAAGCACGCGTGCCGGGTCGCGAAGTCTTGCTTGCGGACCGCACGGTCACGGGCGCCGATCTCGAGCATGTAGCCAACAACGTGGGGCAGTTTGGCGACGACAACCGCGCCGGCATAGAGCGCACCCTCCACCGCGTGTCGGCGATACGCAATCGCTCGGGGCGGATCACCGGTTTGACGATGCGGGTCGGCCGCGCCGTCACCGGCACCGGCGAGATCATCCGCGACATCGTGGTCAGCGGGCAGAGCATCCTTCTGCTCGGGCGGCCCGGTATCGGCAAGACCACCATGCTGCGCGAGTGCGCGCGGCTGCTGGCCGACGAGCTGCGCAAGCGCGTGGTGATTGTCGACACTTCCAATGAGATTGGCGGCGATGGTGATATCCCGCATCCCGGCATCGGCCGCGCGCGGCGCATGCAGGTGAAGACGCCAATGCTGCAGCACGCGGTGATGATCGAGGCCGTCGAGAACCACATGCCCGAGGTCATCGTTATCGACGAGATCGGCACCGAGCTCGAGGCCGCCGCCGCGCGGACGATCGCAGAGCGCGGCGTCCAGCTGATCGCCACCGCGCACGGTCAGACCCTTGAGAACCTTCTCATCAACCCGACCCTGAACGACCTACTGGGAGGCATCCAGAGCGTGACTCTTTCTGACGAGGAGGCCCGCCGGCGCGGCACGCAAAAGTCGGTGCTCGAGCGCAAGGCCCCGCCGACGTTCGACGTCCTGGTGGAGATCCAGGATCGCGATCGCGTGGCGATCCATATGCCGCTGGCCGAGGTCGTCGACACCGCGCTTCGCGGCCCGCTTCTGAGTCCCAAGATCCGCATGCGCACGCGCGAGGGCAGGGTCATCTCCAACGTCGACGCTCCAAACGTCGTTGCTCCGGAACCGCCCGCTCCGACAGCATCCAAGCCGCTCGGGATCTTTCCCTACGGAGTGAGCCGGCATCACGTCGAACAATCGATCCGCGATCTCGAGCTGCCCGTGCGCGTGCTCGGGAATCTGGACGGCGCCAGCGCGGTGCTCACGTTGAAGAACCATTACCGGCGGCGGCCGGACAGCCTTCGCCAGGCGGAGAGCCGCGGCCTGCCCATCCACATTCTCAAGAGCAACTCCGCCACGCAGGTGCGTGACGCGCTTTCTCGCATCTACGGCGTGGACAAGAGAGATGACGCCACCACCAACGCCCTTGCCGAGGCGGCGGCCGCGATCAAAGCGGTGAAGACGACCCTGCGACCTGTCGAGATCTCACCCCAGAACGCTTACCTGCGCCGCTTGCAGCACCAGCTGGTCTCCGAGAACGAGCTATCGGCGCGCAGCACAGGAAAGGAGCCGCAGCGCCACTTGCGGATAACGCCGGCTCCGGAAGAATCGGCGCACCTGTAGTGTCCCGCTAAGTGGCTCGCGGTCTCTTCATCACTTTCGAGGGCACCGAGGGCGCGGGCAAGACGACGCAGGTTGAGCTGCTGGGCCAGAAGCTGGCCTCGCGGCAGCCGCTGATGGTTCGTGAGCCTGGGGGGACCGAGCTAGGCGAGCGGCTGCGCGAAGTGGTTCTGAACAGCGGCCTGGAGCTGGACGGCGAGGCGGAGATGTACCTCTTCATGGCCGCGCGGCGGCAGCTGCTTCAAGAGTTGATAATCCCGGCGCTGGCGCTCGGGCGAATCGTCATCGCCGACCGCTACCACGACTCGACCTTCGCCTACCAGGGCGGGGGACGCGGCGTACCGGTGACGTGGCCGGCCACGTTTCCGCGCCCGGACATGACGTTCCTTCTCGCCCTACCAGTGCAAAAAGGGCGGGAGCGCCAGCTGAGCGCAGGCAAGAGCGCCGACCGAGTGGAGCGCGAGTCGGTCGAGTTCCACAACCGTGTGGCCGCGGCATACGAGCGGCTTGCCGCAGCAGAGCCGGAGCGGATCACGCGCCTGGACGCGAGCGAACCAAGGGAGGCTGTGCACCACAAGGTGATGAGCCGCGTCAAGCCGGCCGTTGACGCGTTGTCATGAAGCTCGTCATCTGCCTGGCGCCCTTCCCGGTGGAGGTGCCGGTCGACTCGTTCGAGAAATCTAGTTTCCTGCCTTATCTGCAACCCGATTGCACGACTGATATCTAGTATCGGCACGTGATCCGGGTCGAGGGACTCCGTAAGAGCTTTGGCGACGTTCGGGCAGTCGACGGTGTCGACCTGCAGGTGGAACGTGGCGAGGTGCTCGTGCTGCTGGGTCAAAACGGGGCCGGCAAATCGACCACGCTTCGCTGCCTCGGCGGCATCCTCAGGCCTGACGCGGGACTGATCGAGCTCGACGGGCTGCGCCTGCCCGAGAAGCTGGATGCGGTGCGCGCCCGGCTCGGTGTTGTCCCCGACCAGGCGCGGCTGTACGGACGAAACACCGCGCCCGAGTACCTCGATCGGTTCGGCTATCTGTACGGGGTACCCGAAGCGGAGCGCCGGAAGAAGATCGCTGATCTGCTCGAGCGTTTCGAGCTCGCTGATCGCGCCGACACTGTGCTCGCGGCTTACTCGCGCGGAATGGCGCAGAAAGTTGCGCTGATCCGAGCGACGCTCCACGAACCCGACTGGATCTTCTGCGACGAGCCCACGGCCGGACTCGACCCGGTCGCGGCGGCCGACATGCGCCACTACCTCGCGGAGCAGAAAGAACGGGGCGCCGCGCTCATCGTGACCACGCACGTTTTGAGCGAGGCGGAGCTCATGGCCGACCGCATCGCGATCATGCGCAAGGGCGTCATCGTCACGCGAGGCACGCTCGAGGACCTGCGCCAGGAAGCAGCGAAGGGCAGGCGCCTTTCGGCCCACCTGAGCAAACCGGTCGCCGACCCAGAGCCGCTGAACGCTTGGCTCGGCGAGCACGCGGTTGAGCACACGCTTGCGGGCGACCGTCTGACGTACACGCTGCCTTGGCAGGCCTCGGTCGCCGACCGCGCAGCCTTCGCAGCTGAGCTGCAGAGGCGTCTGTCCAGCCAGGACGCGCCGTTCCATGAGCTCGAAGAGGAGGAGACCAGCCTCGAGTCGGTCTACCTCAAGGCGATGCAGGAGCCTGTTTCGCCGTCATCGGAGCCGATGCCCGCGCCGGCGGCGGTTTCCGGAATCGGCGCACCTCGCATGTTCGCGTCGCTGGGCTCGCAATGGAACCTGCTGCGTCACTCACTGCCGTTCTATGTCAGCTCGTGGTGGCGACGAGGGGACCTGAGCTGGGTGATGTACCTCAACG
>Ga0066793_10001164_pt1 | contig 11684 bp, 11 predicted proteins | sample PersoiDNA2013189_FD_83876 | JGI IMG/M metagenome (GOLD analysis project Ga0066793, IMG submission 83876) | Permafrost soil microbial communities from the Arctic, to analyse light accelerated degradation of dissolved organic matter (DOM) -... | ecosystem: Environmental > Terrestrial > Soil >...
CCCCTGGAGAGCGCCAGAATGAGCCCGCCGCCGGTCCCGTTCCTGATAGTGTCGCCGTAGAAGACGCAGGAGCCGGGCGCGCCCGGGAGCCAGGAGTCCGCGCCCTGCGGCAGGACGTCGAAGCGGCCCGGTGCTTGAAGGACGATCCCGGCCACCGGGTAGACCTTCTCTCGGGTCCGCGCGCTGGTCTTGCCGCACGACGAGACCGCCCCGGCCGCGAGGGCAAGCAGGAGCAGCACCGCCAGGAACCTCGACGGCGTTCTCGTTCGTCTCTTATCAGGGGGGCGAAGGGCCCCCGCGCGCATATATAGAGCCACGGGTTATTCTTCTTCGGATTCAACGCTCGACCCTTGGACGGCGCGGACGGGCGCGGCGTTGCACGCGGTGCGCCGCTTGAGGCTTCTCAGCGCGTGCCGGCGGGACAGACTGTATAATCTTCCTGTCCCGGCCGGGCCAGGCCCACGGCGATGCCGCCCAGCTTTGCCCTCCTCGATCAGAAACGAGAGCCGCAAGAATGAAACGCACGAAGAAAGCAGTAAATCTGGTCCTCATCGGGCTGCTGGCGCTCGGCACCGTGGTGCTGGTCGTCTGGCTCGCCTCACGTGAGGGAGGCTACAGCGAGCCGAAGGGGACCTATCACTCGCCGACCGTCTTCGCCATGGACACCACGCTGGACCTCACCATCCAGGGCAGGAGCACGGCCCGGGCGAAGGAGGACGTGGCCGCCGCCATCGCGCTCGCAAAGAAGATCGAGAGCGAGACCTCCAGGTTCAAGACGCAGAGTGACGTGCAGAAGATCAACGCGCAGGCGGGCGTGGCCCCTGTCAAAGTGTCCGACGACACTTACCGCATCATCGACGAGTCTGTGAAATACTCGCGCCTCACCGGCGGCGCCTTCGACATCACCGTAGCTCCCCTGGTCCGGCTCTGGGGGTTCTACGACCAGAAATACAGGATCCCGACTCCGGAGGAGGTCGCGAAGGCGAAGTCGCTGGTCGACTACAGGAAAATCCAGCTCGACCCCGCCGGCAAGACCGTCATGCTCGCCGACAAGGGCATGGAGATCGACCTGGGCGGCGTGGCCAAGGGCTACGGAGTGGGCGAGATGTCGAAGCTGCTCAAGGAGCGCGGCGTGCAGCACGCGCTGATCAACTTCGGCGGGGCCATCGGAGCGGTGGGCGCCAGGGTCGACGGCAAGGACTGGGTGGTCGGCATCAAGGACCCGCGCGGCAGCTCCGGCGAGATCCTCGGGCAGCTCAATCTCAAGGACGGCTTCGTGTCGACCTCCGGCGACTACGAGCGGTTCTTCATCAAGGACGGCAAGCGGTATTTCCACATCTTCGACCCCGCCACCGGTTACAACCCTCCCAACGCCATCAGCACCACAGTGGTCGGGCCGAGCGGCATGGACGCCGACATACTCTCGAAGATCATCGTCATGGGCCCGGCGCGCGCGATGGAGTTCATGAAGACACAGCCTCAGTTCGAGGGGCTGTTCATCGACGGCTCGGGCAAGGTCTACCTCACCGGACAGCTGAAGAGCAAGTACGCCGTCGACATGAAGGGCCAGATCTGATCGCTCGATACACTACTCGATGCACCACTGGGGTCAGGCGCCGGTGGTGCGTTTTTGCATAAACGGGACAGGCACCTTTTTGCGTTTCCGGGACCATCGGTTTCGGGTGTTATAATCTGTTGCAGAGTGGCAAGGAGAGTCGAAGGAGGGTGGGGACGATGCCAGAGAAAGAGATCGGCAAGATTGCTCACTACTTCAACAAGATCGGCGTCGCGGCGATCGAGTTGACCGGCGACCTCGAGGTCGGTGACACCATCCACGTCAAGGGTCACACCTCCGACTGGACGCAGAACGTCGACTCGATGCAGATCGAGCACGCATCCGTGGAGAAGGCCGGGCCGGGGGAGTCCGTGGGGATCGGCGTCGAGGGCCACGCCCACCAGCACGACGTCGTCTACAAGGTCACCGAATAGCGATACCGCCGCGCGTAGCCGACGTTGACACCTCAATCAGAAACGCAAGTTCTGGGCGCGAAGCCGAATAACTGGCCTAGGTGGCACAAATCCTACACTGTTAGATGCCGGCCATCCGCGCAAAGCCGGCGGGACGCCCGTGAAGCCCTATATCAGGAAACTGATACCAAACCCGCATCTTGAAAAGCGGCCACCCGTGCAGATCCGGGGGAACGCCGGCGCTACGGGACGAAAAGTACCTGGTACGCTTTGTCCCTTACTTTGCGGGGCAGTCGGCCGGGTGGACCACAGCGGACTTGCTCGCGCAGAAGAAGCCGGCGTTGATGACCCTGGTCGAGCCACGAACAGTGCAGGACTCGCGTGGGTGGTGGACGTGCCCGAAGTAGTGGTAAGCCGGGCCGTTCTCGTCGATGTACGATACCAGCGCCGAGCTTCCCACCTCGTCGCGCTCCGCGATGGTGTCCCAGGTCAGGTCGGGGATCGCCGGCGGGTAGTGGGTGCACAGCACGTCCACGGGGCCCAGCGAGGCCACCATCTCGTCGTAGCGCTCCGTGTCCATCTCGCCCGGCAGGCCCGTGTTCCAGGGCCCCTGCGGGGCGCCGGACACCATGCCGAAGCGCTGGCCGTCGACCTCGACCACGCCGCACTCGACCAGCTCCGCGTCCGCGGCCGCCACCAGGCGCCTCATCGCCTCGGGCACGTCGGTGTTGCCGTAGAGCATGTAGCACTTGCAGGGGATGCTGGCGAAGAACTCCGTGTAGCTGGCCGCGATCTTCGCCCGCACCTCCTCGGACTTGTCCGGGGTGCCGCCGATCGCGTCCCGTATCTGCACGCGCGCGCGCTCCTTGTCCCCCGTCGCCATCAGCGTCAGGACCTTGCGGATCTCCTCGCGCGAGTACACCTCGGAGAGAATGCCGTCGAGCGTACGGAAGTCGATCAGGTTGAGATAGTCGCCCAGCAGGATCGCGACGTCGTCGGGCAGCAGTTGCGTCTTCATCGCCCCGTACTCACCGTGTATGTCCGACAATATCTTTATCGCCATGGCGGTGGCCCTCCGCTCCTTACTTTATGAGTAAGCCTCGAGAAGATCGTCCGCTTTCTTCGCCACCATCTTCCTGAGCTCCTTCGGCCCTTCGATCTTTACCTGCCCGCCGAACCGCAACAGGTAGGTCGCGAGCCACGCCAGGTTGCGCGTCCGCAGCTCCACCGAGATGGTGCCGTCGCCCTTCTCCGTGACCTGCGCCGCGGGCCACTGCTCCACGATGCGCCTGCCCTGCTTGCCCTTGAAGGTCAGCCGCACCTGGTGCGCCTTGCGGCCGGGCTTGTACTCGCCGACGACTCTGGGGATGTCGAACGATTCGCGCACGCGCTCCTGGCAGGGGTTGTCCGTGAGCCGCACCCTGGCGATGCGGTCCAGCCGGAAGAGCCGGTAGTCGTCAGAGGTGTGGCACCAGCCCAGCAGGTACCAGTAGCCCTGCGAGCAGACCAGCGAGAGGGGCTCGACCTCGCGGCTGGTCATCTCGTCGCGCGAGAAAGTCCAGTAGTCCAGCTCGAGGTTCATGCCTTTCTCCAGACCCTCGTCGATGATCTCCCGCATGTTTCCCTCATAGGCGCGCATCTCGACCTCGATGTGCGAGATGACCTTCTCGAGCTCCTCCTTGGTCTCCTCGGACAGCATCCGTTCGATCTTGGAGAGCGCCGAGTCGAGAGCGCCGTTCTCGGCGAAGACGCCGGACCGGAGAAGCGCGCTGCCGGCGACGAAGAGTGACAGCACCTCCGGGCGCGTCATGTTGAGAGGCCTGGCGAAGTAGTCGGCCATCATCACGTGGACGCGGCCTCCCTCGATCCAGTAGTCCATCAGGTCGGCCGGCGTGTAGTCGGGCACGCCGCACATCCTCAGGGTGTCGAGGTCCTGCATCAGCTCGGGCTCGGTGAGCCCGAACTCCCGGCACAGCACCTTCACGTCCGCGCCGTCGGCGCGCGCCAGGTAGGGCACCATCACCAGCAGCCGGTTCAAACGCTCGGACACCTTGCCGCTCATGATCCCCCCAGCCCCTCGAGGATCCCGCGCAGCCTGTCCTTCGCCATCTCCTTGAGGGCCGCGGGTGAGGTTATTACGGCGTCGGTCCCGAAGCCGAGGGCCCACTCCACGAACTGCTCGGGGTCGGCGACGTCGTAGGTCGCCTCGAGCCTGCCGTCGGCGCGCCGCTTCTCCGCCAGGAGGCTGGCGGGGCCGGTCGCGGCCGCGAACGAGAGCCTGGGCTTGAAGACCACCTTCGCCTTGACGTCGGCCTTGCCGCCGGCGGGCCTCTCCCAGTCGATCTCGTGGTGGATGTCGAACCCTTCGGGCACCTCGAAGTCGGGGGTCTTGGGGTTCTTGGGGTTGACCTCGACGTCGGAGGTGATCCGCTCCAGCTTGAAGCACCTCACCTCGTCGCGCAGGTGGCACTGGCCCACGAAGTACCAGGCGCCCGACTTGTTGAAGAGCCCGTATGGTTCGACCTCGCGCGCCACGGCCTCGTCCGAGCCCAGGGACCGGTAGCTGAACGCGAGCAGCTTGCGTCGCACCAGCGCGTCGAGGATGTCGCCGAGGAGCTCGGAGTCCCTGGGCGTCTCGACCCAGTGGACGTGGGGGACCTCCTCGCCGGCCGCCTGGCGCTCGAAGGCGAGCTTCAGCAGCGCCAGCTGCGCGGGCACGCTGAAGGGCGTGCCTGAGCCGAGGAAGAGCCTGGACACCATGGTGAGCGCGACCTTCTCGTCGGGCTCGAGGTCGATGTGGGGCATGTAGTACCTGTCGCGGGGGATCATGTAGCCGGTCTCGTCGCCCCACTCGGTCTCGACCGTCTCCACCTCGATGCCCATCTCCCGGAGCTCGTCCTTGTCGCGCTCGAACATGCGCTTGAGCGAGTTCTGGCTGCGCGACAGGCCGCGGTAGACCGTGTCGGACAGCTCGGAGAAGGCCAGTGGCCGCTTCGTCTCGAGCAGGCAGGCGGTGAGGTTGATGAGCCTCTCTATCTTGTCCAACTGTCCCCCCGCGAAGCCCTCTGTGGGCAAACACAATCACAAGTTATCATCAGACCGGTCGCTAAAATGCAACACAAGGGGACTCGCCTCCGCGAAGCCCTCCGGACGGTATCACGGATTCACGCGATCAGCCTCAGCAAGTCGCTATAATGCAACACAAGGGGTCTGACCCCTTGTGTTGCATTCTATTCAATTTGAGTTATCCGCGCGACGCCGGCGCCCGTTTTCTACTTTCCTACCAGCAGCCTGCCGATGATCCAGCGCTGGATCTCGCTGGTGCCCCCGCCGAGCACGCCGAGCTGCGCGTCGCGATAAGCGCGCTCCACCGCGTACTCCTTGGTGTAGCCGTAGCCGCCGTGGATCTGTATCGCGTTGCGGGCGGCCTTCAGGGCCACCTCGGTGATGAACAGCTTGGAGACCGACGCCATCAGCGGGTCCATTATGCCCTGGTCCTTGTTCCAGGCGACCTTGTAGAGGATCCACCTGGAGGTCTCCAGCCACATCTTCATGTCGGCCAGCATGAACTGCACCGCCTGGAAGCTCGCGATAGGCCTGCCGAACTGCTTGCGTTCCTTGGCGTACTTGATGCACTGCTCGAGCTGGACCTCCTGGCCGCCGATGGCGGCGGCGAGCATTACCGAGCGCTCCCACTCGAGAGTGGCGAGCGCAACGCCCATGAAGCCCTGGTTCTCCTCCCCCAGCAGGTTCTCGACCGGTACCTCGCAGTTGTCGAAGACGAGCTCGGAGGTCGGCGACGAGCGGTTGCCGGTCTTGTGGATCTCCTTACCCACCGAGAAGCCCGGGAAGCTCTTCTCCACGATGAAGCCGGTGATGCCAGCGGCACCCTTCTCCTTGTCGGTCTTGGCGAGCACCACGAACACCTCGCCGATGGGCCCGTTGGTGATGAACGTCTTGGTGCCGTTGAGGACGTAGTAGCCGTCCTTCTTCTCTGCGGTGGTGAGCAGTCCCGCGGCGTCGCTTCCCGCCTCGGGCTCGGTCAGGCCCAGCCCGGTGATCCACTCGCCGGACGCGATTTTCGGCAGGTACTTCTTCTTCTGCTCCTCAGTGCCCAGCTGCCATATCGGGATGCCGCCGATGACGACGTGCGCGCCCCAGGAGAGGCAGAACCCGGCGTCGAGGCCGCCGTAGCCCAGCGCTTCCCCGGCCAGACCGGTCTCGAACACGCTGGCGCCGCTTCCGCCGTACTCCTCGGGGTAAGGCAGCCCCATGAGGCCGAACTCAGCGGCCTTATCCCAGACGTCGCGGTCGAACCTGGCTTCCTCGTCGCGCTCCGCGGCACCCGGCATGATCTCCTTCTGCGCGAATTCGATCACTGATTTCTTGAATAGTTCCTGCTCCTCGGTGATTCTGAAATCCATCCCTACCTCCCTTTCCTGTACCACCGCCCCGCGGCCAGGCGGCCGCGGGGCTCACATATATCTATCACATTCTCACTCGGGCACAAAATAGAAATCCCTGATCCGGCCGGTGCGCTCCTCCGCGGGCAGGAACACCGCCTTCACGGGCAGGCCCTTGTGCATGTCGTCGAAGGCCACGTCCCTGAAAAAGCTCACTATCGGGTAGCGGGCGCCCTCCAGCAGGACGCTGCCCTGGATGAACGGCGGCTGCATCTGCTGCAGGTCGTTGAGGTTGATCTCGATGCGGCTGAAGACCACCACTTCGCCCCTGGGGCTCATCTCGACCCACTCGCAGTCGACGTAGCATTCGTGGCACCACGAGCGGGGCCAGCAGTACAGCGAGCCGCACGACGGGCAGCGGGTGCCCATTATCTTCGCGTTATCTTTGAGCTCCAGGAAGAACCGCGACAGCTCGCCGGCCGAGGCGAAGTAGTCTATCTTCCAGCGGTCTGGGATGATCGCGAAGCCGTCCTGTTCTTTGAGCGGTTTGAAACGCGGGTCGTCGCTCATTGCTTATCCCTCCAGCACGATGCTCACGGAGTACGCGCCCCGCGCGCCCCCCATGCTCTGAGCGAGCCCGCGCCTGGCGCCGGCCACCTGCCTGGCGCCGGCCTCGCCCCTTATCTGTCTGACCACCTCGACCACCTGGTAGACCCCGGTGGCGCCGATTGCGTGCTCGCCGCCGATCAGCCCGCCCGACGGGTTCACCGGGTTGGAGCCGCCCGCCGAAGCCCGGCCGTCGGCCAGGAAGCGCGCGCCCTCGCCTCGCCCACAGAACCCGAATTCCTCATACAGGCAGATCTCCACTCCGCTGAACGAGTCGTAGACCTCGGCCAGGTCGATCGAACCGGCCGGGTCGCTGACCCCGGCCATCGCGTAGGCCCGATCGGCCGACGCCTTCACCGCCGGGAACAGAGAGTCTCCCACGTCGTCGCGCTCGGCCTGCCTGCCCGACTCGTTGCTGGCTCCCACGCCGGTCATCCACACCGGCTTGCCGGCGAACCTGCCGGCCGCCTCCTCGTTCGCCAGGATCACCGTGGCGGCGCCTTCGCTGTTGAGGCAGTGGTCGAGGATCTTGAGCGGATAGATGACCATGGGGCTTGCCAGAACGTCGGCGACGGTGATGTCCATGGGCGAGTGGGCGTCCGGGTTATTGCGCGCGTTGCCCTTGTTCTTGACCACCACGCGCGCCATGTCCTCCTCGGTGGTGCCGTAGTTCTCCATGTGCCAGAGTATCGCGCCGCCGTAGGAGCCCGCCGGCGAGGCGCCCAGTGAAGCCTCGAAGAACGGGTCGGCGGCGTAAGTGATCGACTTGATCATCTCCATCACGTTGGCCACGTCGGCGACCTTCTCCACGCCCACCACCATCACCACGTCGTGGAGGCCGCTGGCCACCTCCGCGTAAGCGGCTCGCATGGCGTAGCCGCCGGTGGCCCCGCCGGTGGTCACGCGCAGCGCGGGCTTGCGGGCTAAGCCGAGCAGGTAGTGTATGTGGAGGTCGGGCATCGCGCATCGCTCGAAGAAATCGTTGTAGATGGCGTAGACGACGCTGTCCACGTCGTCGCGCGCCGCGCCCGCATCCTGGAGCGCCGACTTCACCGACTCGTAGGCCAGGCGCTGGAAAGTCTTGTCGATATGCCTTGCCTTGAAGGGGGTGTTCCCGACACCGACGACGGCGACCCTGCTCATCTCACCCTCCGTTGCTTAGTGCTCCGTTAGAGGTGGACCGGGCGGTTCTCCACCACGTAGTCAGCCTTGATCCCCGTGCGCTCGAAGAGCTCGAGCTCGAGCTTCTCCTTGTCCTGCTCGACGATGATCTCGTCGGGCGTGACCTCGGTCACGCCTTTTACGTTCTTCTTCACCTCTTCGGCCACAGCGTCGCGGCCGAAGCCGTCCTGCACCGCGAGCCTTATCACCAGCTTGTCGCGCGAGAACTCGTCTCCGGGGACCTCCTTGTCCAGTATCGCCTGGAACTGGTAGACGCCCTTGGTGTCGCGCACCGCGGAGACGAGCTCCATCAGCGAGACCCTGGTGCCCTTGAGCTTGGTGAAGTCTTTCTTGGCCCGCATGATGGGCGGGTACATTATCGGGTAGGTGAGCCCGCAGTACTTGCACCTCTCCCACCTCACGCCGCCGCTGATGAGATCGCCGGTGTAGTAGCGCAGGAAGGTGGTGCCCCGCCAGTCGATGTGACTGAAGGTGAGCACGCCCGGCTCGCCCTCTGCCACGGGCTCGTTCGTCTTGGGGTCGAGGACCTCCCAGTAGAAGAACTTGGGGTTGAGGTGGATGTTCGACTCCTCGTGGCACTCGTAGAACGCGAGCTTCATCTCGGTCATGCCGTAGCCCTGGACCAGGCGGAAGTCCTCGCGGCCGCCCGCCTTCACCACCAGCTCCTTGATGTACTTGCGCAGCGAGTCGGTGAGCGGCTCGGCGGCGCAGATCGTCAGGAACAGCTTCTCGAGCGGCTGGACCTCGCCCGACTCCACCATGTCGACCGCCTTGCGCAGCCAGTAGACCAGGTAGGACGGGATGGCGATGAGCGCGGAGAAGCCTCCCTCCACGAAGAGCTGTATCTGCTTCTCGGTGGGAACGACGTTGCCGCCGAAAGTGTCGAAGCCGCTGGAGCCGGCCAGCCACTTGCCCATCAGCACCTGGAAGAACGCCAGGTGAGGCGCCCCCGGGAAGATGTTGAGCGCCCTCATGTCCCACTTGACCTCTTCGCCCGACCAGAAAGCGGCGACCGCCTCGCGGATCGGCCCGTGCAGGTCACGGTAGGTGTACACCGCGGGGGTGGGGTCGCCGGTCGAGCCGGCCGAGGCGTGGAAGTGGATGGGGTTCCACTCAAGTGCGACGCGCCTTCCGATCTTGCGGTAGGCGAAGCCTTCCTTGTAGTTGACCCGGTAGAGGTCGGCGAAGTCGCGCGGCCAGTTGAAGATGCTCTGGGCCAGGTACTTGGCCAGGAACATCCCCCCGATCCGCTCGGTGTCGTACATCGCCTCGCGCCCCGGGAACTTCGGCTGGCAGATGAACGCCAGCGGGTCGGGGCGGTAATCGTCCTTGTAGGTGACCGGTATCCTGGAGAGGTCCGAGGGCTTGCGGATGTCGGACGGCTTGATGCCGTTCTCCTTGAAGAGCTTGCGGTAATAAGGGTGGTAAGGGTAGATGACCTCGTTGATGTAATTGGACAACCGCCGGAATGAGGCTTCCTTCTGCTCAGCTAGATCCTTCAGGTAGAAGTTTCCCATCGCAGCCCCCTAACTCAATGCTTTGACCACCCGGGCGAAATATAAAGGATTCCCGCCCCGAGGTCAAACAGCGAAGAGTAGAAACCTACCATTTGGAGATGAAGTCGGTGAAGTGGGAGAGGAACGAGTACTCTGCCAGGACGTCCTGCCGCTCGAGGTGTTTCTTCTGGAGGTATCGCATGTCGCGGGCGGGCCCCTTCATTCCTTCCATCTCGATCTCGCTCACGAGCTCCTTGTTCAGTGCATCGAGCTCCATCAGGCGCCGGTGGAACCCCGGGATAAACAGGGCCTTGAGGTCCGCACCTTCATACCTTCCGGTGCAGCCGCACTGACGGCAGCGGTGCTCGCCGCTCGCGTCCTCGGCTACGCCCTCCAGCACCGCCCCGCAGACGGGGCACTTACTCTCGCGCGCCGGCTCGGGCTCCATCGCTCACACCACCCGGCCCGCACATGAGGCCCGGTCAGAAGACATAACCCTGGAGGTCTTCCAGCGATGGATAGCAGCCGGTCGCGTAGTACTTTCCGTTCCTCTGGATGAACGCGTAAAAGCCGCCACTGGCTTCGACGACAAGAAATGGAGTGCCACCGCTCTTGCCCTTGATCGCTTTGACATACTCGAACCGCTCGTGGATCTCCTCGGCGCTGAGGCATTCTCCCGCCTCGCATCCAGGAAGACCGTCGCGTTGCCGCCCCACCATTCGGGCTCCCTCCCCCGTTTCAGTCCGAACATGATAACACGCTCCCGGCGTAACCTCGCCGCCTATTTCCGCTAATTCGCGATCTTTTTCTCAGCGGCTCCAGGCCGCGCGCGGCGCGCCCGGGCGAAAGACCGCGCGAGCGGTTTTGAGGTACACTCTCTGGTATGCGTTTTGCTACGAGGACAGCCCTTCTTCTGGGAAAAACAATCGGGTCGGCCAGCCGCGCGTTCAAGTTCGGCGGGGGCTCCACGCTTCCCGGACGGGTGGCCAGGCGCCTCGACCCGGCGTTCGTCAGCGACATGGTGAAGGAGCTTCCGCTGGGGTGCGTGCTGATCACCGGCACCAACGGAAAGACCACGACCTCCGCCCTGCTCGCCTCCATCCTCGACCGGGCGGGCATGACGCCCGTCCACAACCGCACGGGCGCCAACCTGATGGCCGGCATCGCGTCGGCCCTCATCAGGGATTCCGACACCGGCGGAACACTCGCCGGCCGCCTGGGCCTGTTCGAGGTGGATGAAGCCGCCCTGCCGGACGCCATCACCGAGACCGCTCCGAAGCTGGTGCTGGTCAACAACCTGTTCCGCGACCAGCTCGACCGCTATGGCGAGCTGGACACGCTCGCCTCTAAGATGAAGAAAGCGATCGTCACCCTCGACCCCTCCCGCACCGTCGCACTCAACGCGGACGACCCGCTGGTCGCCTCAATCGGCAGGGGCCTGGAGCAGAAGGTCCTGTACTACGGCATCGACGACCAGAAATACGCCTCGGACACCATGCAGCACGCGGCCGACAGCAAGCACTGCGCGGCCTGCGGCGGCAGGCTCGATTACGACTATTACCTGTTCGGGCACCTCGGCAGGTACAGCTGCCCGGCCTGCGGCGCGTCGCGCCCCGAGACCGACGTGGCCGCGACCCGCATCGAGATGCTGGGCATGGAGGGGACTCGCTGCACACTGCGGTTCCCCGGCGGGACATGCGATCTCACCATCCCGCTGCCGGGTCTCTACAACGTCTATAACATCCTTGCCGCCATGACCGCCTCGCTCGCCCTGGGGGTCGAGCCGGACACGGTGCTGGGCGCGGTCGAGGATTTCACCGCCGCGTTCGGTCGCGTGGAGCGCGTCCAGGCCGGCAACCGCGACATCATGATGATCCTCGCCAAGAACCCCGCCGGGTTCAACGAGGTGATCCGCACCCTCACGTTCGCCCCGGGCAAGAAGACGGTGATGCTGGCGCTCAACGACAACATCGCCGACGGTAGAGAAGTCTCATGGATATGGGACGTCGACTTCGAGATGTTCAGGGGA
>Ga0066793_10001165_pt1 | contig 11682 bp, 13 predicted proteins | sample PersoiDNA2013189_FD_83876 | JGI IMG/M metagenome (GOLD analysis project Ga0066793, IMG submission 83876) | Permafrost soil microbial communities from the Arctic, to analyse light accelerated degradation of dissolved organic matter (DOM) -... | ecosystem: Environmental > Terrestrial > Soil >...
GCCCCGTCGCCGGCGCGCGCACGGCCGGCCGCCGGGGGGGGCCCGTCGGCCGCGACTCCTCAGCGGCCGCAGACGCCTCTCAACGCAGAGGCGTCGCCGGCAACGTCTGCCACCGCCGATCTGTCGCTTACAACGTCTCCTGCCGCAGACACTCCGTCTGCAACGTCTGCCGCCGGGGACCCTGTGCTCGCAGCGTCTGCCGTCGTGGCTGCTGCATCGCCGGCCGAGATCGCCACCGCCGGCCTTTCGCTGGCGCCATCGCCCGCCGTGGAAGCTGCGCCCTCTGTGGAGCTTTCCTCCCCCGATCAAGCGCCTTCGCCGGCCCGCCCCTTCCATCTCCGCGCTTCATTGCCGCTGCTTCTCGACGTTGTTGGGCTGCTCGCCCTGGCCGGCCTGTTCGCCGCCTTCTTCGGCCTGAACGAGTTCCAGTCCTTCCTCTACCTGGGCGGCTTCTCGCTGGTCTCGCTGGCCACCGCCGCAGTCATCGCGGCTTCCGTGGATGCCCGCGCCCGCGTTCTCCCGCGCCTGCTCGGCTGGGGGCCCCTGCGCTGGATCGGCCTGCGTTCCTATGGCATCTATCTCTGGCACTGGCCCATCTTTCAGCTCACCCGCCCGCAACTCGACCTGCCACTTGACGGTCTGCCGCTCTTCGCCCTGCGGATGGCCATCACGCTGCTCGTGGTCGAGTTGTCCTACCGCCTGATCGAGATGCCCGTCCGCAAGGGCGTCCTCGGCCGGGCCTGGCGGCGCTGGCGCGAGTCCAACGGCGATCGGCGCACCCGCCTGACCTTGCAGTGGGCCACGGCCGCTTGCGCGCTGCTCGCCTTCGGCGCCGTCCTTGGCAACTCTGTCGTCAGCGCCCAGCCTCCCCCGCCCCCAGACTACCTGGCGGCCCTGGCTGCGCCGCTCCCCAGCGACTCTACTACCGTAGACCCGCCCGTTGCCACTCCCGCGCCAGCACCGCTCTCGTCGCCACTATCCGCCCCTGGCGCCTCGTCCGCCAGCCAACCGGCTGCCGCGCTCACGCCGCCGGCAGGCACCGACACCACAGTGGAACTTGCCCCGGCCGCGCCGGTGCTCGCGACCGTCGAGCGCCTCGCCGCCTACGCACCGCACGCCGCTTGGCCGGGCGGGCTGCGCCCGGTTGTGCTGGAGCTGTCCCCACGCGAGCTGCTGGCCGCGGCGGAACCTGGGCCGGCAACCGGCTCCGCCTCCCTTACGTCGGGCAGCCCATCCACCGGCGCGCCAACCACTGCTACCACAGCCGGTGCTGCGCCTGCTGCCGGCAATCCGAGCCGGCCCCTCACGCTCACTCTCGCGCAGCCGGCCCCGCTCACCTCGCCATTGCCGCTTGCTGCCGTTCAAGCGCCCGTCACTTCGACCACGGCCACCCTGCGCATCACTGCGATTGGGGATTCGGTCATGCGTGGCGCCGCCAAACAGTTGCTCGAAGCCATGCCGGGCATGGAGATCGACGCCAACATCGGCCGGTTGCCCTGGGATGTCACCGGGGTGGTGCAGGCCCATCTCAGCGCGGGTAACCTGCGTAGCGTGGTGGTGATCCACACCGGCGGCAACGGCATCTTCACCGCGCAGATGCTCGATCAGATCATGGCCCTGCTGGCCGACCGCAAGCGCGTGGTCTTCTTGACGGTCAAGGTGCCCCGCGCGTGGGAAAGCTACAACAACCGCATGCTGGAGGCCAATGTTAAGCGCTACCCCAACGCCGTGCTGGTCGACTGGCGCGTCGACAGCCTCAGCCATCCCGAGTGGTTCTGGGGCGACGCCATCCATCTGCGCGAGGACGGCGCCAGGGTTTTCGCCCGCCTGATTGCCGACGCCGTATTCGCTCCGTAACGATGAGCTCAAAGTTTGATGTTGTTTGACCCGCCCGTTCCCCGTCGGTCGGCCCTGGAGAGGTTGCTGCCACTCGCTCACCGTCGGCGTACCGGTCGGCGGCGCACTCGCCTTGTTCTTGTCGCAGGGCCTCTCGGAACTGTCCGTCTATTTCGGCTACGTCATGCCCCGCCTGGCCGCCCGTTGGCACAACCCCTGGCTCGCCTGGCTGGTGGTTTCGCTCATGCTGGCCACGCAGCACTGCACCCTGCCACTGGTGCTCGACCTGCGTTTCATCGCCTGGTGCTTTCTGATGTTTCTGCCCTTGATGGCGGTTTCGTTACACAAGCTTTGACTGAGCTTCACACGCCTGTCACATTTCGCGTTTAGAGTCAGTTCAAAGGTCGGGAGTGACCCGACGCAGGGTGTCCGCATCAAGGAGTGCGAACATGTCCAAAAGAATGACGTTGGCTCTCGGCTTCGGTATGGCTGTGATGTTGCTGGCCATTGCGTTTGCAGGGCAGGCCCTGGCACAGCAAGCCGGGCCGGCGCGCGGCAATATGATGGGCAGTAACAGCGGTATGATGGCTAGAACGTCGGTCAAGTAGTGTGAGCAGTTGCATTTGACAGTACACGGGGCGCGTGGCCTATTGTGCGGACATGAGAGCGACTGGGAGGTAGGGCATGCGACCTGGGTATTGGCATTCCACCTGTCGAGTTGTCGACGGCCGAGCAGGCCATCGTCCAGCGGATTCGGCGGGCCAAGTTGTTCGTGTTTCTGGCCACGTATCGGCATGAGTTGTTCGATGAAGCGTTCCAGGCCGAGTTGGTGCAAGGATATGGCGACAGTGCGCTGGGGCAGCCGCCGGTGGCGCCAGCGCAGTTGGCGCTGGCAATCATCCTGCAAGCCTACATCGGCGTGTCGGATGACGAGGTGATTGAAGTGGCGGTGATGGACCGGCGCTGGCGGCTGGTGTTGGATTGTCTGGATTACGAAACGCCGCCCTTCAGTAAGGGCGCGCCAACTGCGGGCGGCATTGGATTCCAGCCCCTTGTCGGGCGCTGGGCGGGTCGAAGATGCGTATAACCTTCTGGGCCACGCTCTGCGCAAGGCACTGAGCGCAAGCGCCCGCCACCCAGCCGGGCGTGAGCCAGAGCGCGCTGGCGCCCAACAAGATGGCCAGGCCTGTGGCCAGCCAGGCGGGTCCCGGCGGCACAGTCACCAGCCGGTAACGCAGCCGGGCGAAGTCGGCGTCGCTCAGGTCGAGGGCGGGGCGAAAGCTGTCCAGGGCCAGGCCGGCCTGGTGGTAGCAGTAGTGCGCGGCGGCCAGGCCATAAACGTTGAGCAGAGTGATCCACAGGTACGCCGGTTGCAGCGCGCCGGGCGGCTTCACGCCGGCCAACCACTGTCCTACCTGCAGAAGGGCTACCTCGACCAGGTACAACAGCAAGTAGAAAAGCCAAGGCGGCAGCGACAGACGCTCCACCCAGGCATAGAAGCGCTCCAACCAACCACGCCGATAGTGCAGCTCCAGACCCACTTCCTCGGCAAACGCCAGCCCCGCACCCGTCGCGCTCACCCGCACCTCCGCACACCCGCCCAGCCATCGCGCCGGCCGGCGGTACATCATAAGAGTCACTCATGTGCGCAGATTGCACCGATGGCGCAGAGCCGTGGCAAGGGATCGCCATTCAATCCTGTGCCTGAACCAGAACATAGAGCTGGCTCGTGCCCGGATCCTGCCGCATGTGTAACTTTTCTCACGTATTCGCATCTAAAGAGAGAAACTGCTTTCGCAAAGGAGAGATAGGGTCCCATGCCCCTCTACGAATTCCAATGTACTGAATGCCGTAGCACATTCGAGGAGCTGATGCGTGTCTCGGCGCCGGCAACCGACGTGGCGTGCCCGAAGTGCGGCAGCCGTCATGTCCGCCGTAAGCTATCGACATTTGCGTCGAAGGCGAGCGGTGGCAGCAGCGTTTCTTCCTCCGCAAGCTCGTGCGCTCCCAGCGGCTGAGGCATCCGCCGCTAACCGGCCGTGCGCCGGTAGACTCGCAGCCGAGGGGCACAGGCATGCGAACCTGGCCCCTCGGCCCGTCTCCAGACAGGATTATTACCACAAGTAAGAGGTCGTCACCTGACCACGTGGGAGGATGCCGCCTCAGCCTTCTGGTCGCGCGGCTCGGAGCCGAGCTCTGGTATCGCCGAACGCGGCCGCAGGTGGTTCACCAGCAAACCCACGATGCCGATCGCGATGCCCGCCAGTGAGAACCACTGCGCGGTTGCCAGCACGCCGATACGCCAGGCATCGGGCCGCAGCGCCTCCACCCAGAAGCGTCCCAGGGGATACCAGATCAAGTACATGAAGAAGACATCACCGTTCCGCAACCAGGCACTCAGGCGCCGGCCGAGGATCCACAACAGAACGAAACCGACCACGTTCCAGGCGGCTTCATAGTAAAAGTCGGGATTAAAGCCGTGAGTGGCGTACCAGTCGCGGGCTGCTGCCGTTAGCTGGCCGGGAGCGCCGCAGGCCATGGGCGAGCCCACTGGCTCCTGGCAGGGGTAGGCCGGGTTGATATGAAAAGCCCAGGGCAGGTTGGTTGGTGGACCGTAAAGCTCCTGGTTCACCCGGTTGCCCATGCGGCCGATGGCCTGCGCCAGCAGGAGACCTGGTGCGAGGATGTCTAGCCAGCGCGGCAAGTTGAGATGGTGGCGCCAGGTATAGGCCGCCACGCCGATCACACCCCCTATCACCGCTCCGAAAATACCTAAGCCGCGGAAGCCGCCGTTCCAGAACGCGATGATCTCCAGCGGATGCTGGCGATAATATGCCCAGTTGGCAAAGCTGCCGTTGGGGGTGGAGAAGACGTGGTACAGGCGGGCACCGATGATGCCCAGGATAAGCACCCACGTCAGCAGGTTCCAGACGTGCTCGGGGTCCTCACCGCGCCGCTGCGCTTCCTTAGTCGCCAGCCAGGCCGCCAGTAGCGCACCCAGCATGATCAACACCCCGTACCAGTGCACCTGGATTGGGCCAATCTGGATCAAGACAGGGTTCATTCCATACTCCTTCAACACTCTCACCAAGAATGATCATCGAGACAGCGTGCCACTCCGGACCTAGCGCAGGAACAGACTATACGTAAGTATAGTGAGCACAAAGGCTGTGAAAACGGCATATTTCCAGTTGCGCGCCGCGAAGAGGAAATACAGCATCGAAGCCAGCACGCGCACGAACGGTGTGAGCATGAGCATTGCGATGCCCAGGCTGACCAGCACGCGGGGCCGATACTGATCCGCGAACACCTGTCCCAAACCCTTGAGCAGAAACTCGAAGAAGTTCATGCCCGAGATGCTGTAGCGAATGCCGATCTCACCGGTCCGAAGCCAGTGCCAGACTAGACCGCTCATAATCAGGGCCATACTGGTCAGCACGCCGACCAGCAGGATGTAGCCGACCAAGGCCTCGATGTCGAAGGTGCCCTTCGCCGAGCTGCTTGACACGTAAGAGACCGTCGCAACCTTTTCCGGAGACTTGCCATCGGCAGGCCCCACAAGGGCCTCGTTCTGATGCCCGGCGTCCACCCCTTCAGGCGCGATCAGTGATTCGCGATTTCCCTGAACCTTTACCGTATCTGTCATCGTAGGATACCTCGCAGGAGCATCTGAGCGCCCAACACCAGCAGAACAACCATGAAGAACCGTCGCACGGTCTCGTTCGTCAGCCGGACGAGTACCCGAGTGCCGATGAACGCGCCGGAGACGATGCCCAGGATCACCGGAGCAGCCAGGCCGGGGTTGATCATGCCGGCCGCCAGGTAGACGCTGCTGCCGGCCAGGGCAGTAACCCCGATGATGAGATTGCTGGTCGTCGTAGACACCTTCGGGGGCAAGCCCATCACGAGGTCGTGGATTAACACCTTCAGCGCCCCAGCCCCGATGCCCAGCAGCCCGGCGATCAAGCCGGCGCCGAACATCAGCGGGCCACCCAGGTAGGCGCGTCCGCCCTGATAAGCGATCGTCTGGCTGGTGGCCTGGTCGTAGTAGCTGCCCTCGAGCTCCAGCCAACGTGAAACCCTATCCTGATGGGCAATGGGCTGCCAGCCTTCGTGCCGTTGCAGGAACAGTGCCCCCCAGGAAGCCAGCAGCACCAGGCCGAAGGCAACGAAAAGGACGCGTTGGCCGGCGATCAACGTGATGGCAGCCCCGGTCAGCGCGCCCAGGATAGTGAACATCTCCAGGAACATACCGATCTTCAAGTTGGTGATGTGGTCCCGCACGTAGGCCGAAGCCGAGCCGCTAGAGGTGGCAATCACCGAGACGATGCTGATGGCGATGGCCTGCTTGATATCGACGCCCAGCAGCGTCAGCGCGGGAATCAAAACCACCCCACCGCCCATGCCGCTCATTGCGCCGACGAAGCCGGCAAGGATCGAAACCAGAAAAAGCCAGATAGCTTGCACGACAGTCCACTCCTTGATTCTCAACGAACACCGCACACATGCTATTGTGATAACTTACTCCAAGGAGTGGTATAATACAAATACATGTTCTCTATAGTCTCATAACCAGGAGTTATACTCTCTTGAAACTGCACCTACTGCGCATCTTCACGGCGGTTGCCGACCAGATGAGCTTTTCGAAAGCGGCAGAGACACTATATGTCAGCCAGCCGGCCGTATCGAAGGCGGTGAGGGAGCTGGAAAACCAGGTGGGCCAACCGCTATTTGAGCGTGGGGCGGGAAAGCTAAGCTTGACCGAGGCAGGAGCGCTGTTGGCCGAGCGAGGGCGGGCCATCCTGGCAATTGAGCGGACTGCTGAGGAAGACTTGCAGGCACTGCGTGGGCTCCAGCATGGCGTTCTGCGCATTGGGGCCAGCACGACAATCGCTACCTATTTGCTGCCCCCGCTGATCGCAACCTTTCTGCGTAACTATCCTGGCATCGACCTGCGCCTGACCATTCTGAACACGCTATCTATCGTCAAACTGCTGCTCGACTACGAGATAGACGTGGCGCTCGTCGAGGGTCCGGTAGTAGATGAACGTATCAGATCTGAAGCGTGGCGGGGGGGTGAGATGGTCGTTATTGCCGCGCCTGACCACCCGTTTGTGCTCCAGGCCGGACACGAGGGTATTCCGATCTCCCTGCTGGCGGAGGAGGTGATCTTAGTCCGGGAACCAGGCTCGGGAACGCGCGAAGTAGCCGAGCAGGCGTTGGCGGAGCGTGGCGTTCGGGCCAAGCGCACCGTGCAATTGGGGAGCACAGAGGCAATCAAGCAGGCCGTAGCGGCGGGGCTGGGGCTCGCCATCGTCTCCAAAGCTACGATCCCTGACGAGGTGGCCCTCCACAAGCTGACAACCCTACGCGTGCAGGATTTGGCGATAGAGCGCACCCTTACTCGCTTGAAGCTCGTCGGGCGCACTCTGAGCCCCGCGGCTCGCGCCTTTGACCAACTGTTGACTGAAGCTGAAGAAACGTGAAGGGGTTTTCGATGCTCGGTTCAGGTTGTCCTTCACGCCCTGAACCGTCGGAGCGGCGCGGTCCCTGGCTCCTCGATGCCGCCAACATCCCGGTTGTCGCAGTTGCGGTCCTAATGGTGCTGGTATTGTTCGCGCTATTCGCATGGCCGACGTTCTGCACTACGTGGGAAGTTTCGTTACACAACCGTTGACTGACCTTCATACGTTTGTCACATTTGGAGCATAGAGTATGTCTGAACATCGGGGCAGCCCGACGCGCAGTATCCAGACTGAGGAGTGAGACCATGTCGAGGAGTTACAAGCTGGCGGCGGTAGCCGGCCTGGCGGTGCTGATGTTAGCGATTGTGTTCACGGGACAGGCATTAGCGCAACGCGGCACGCCGACACCGGGCGGCGTGATGGGCGGTAACAACCCCATGCTGGGCCGGAACGCCGGTATGATGTCCAACGGGACGGTGACAGCCACCGTTCCCGATCAGAATATGATGGGGGGCGCAGCCGGTCGGACGATGGTGCCTTCAACAGGCGTGACCGGCACCCTGCCCTATTGGATGCAGGATATGATGGGCGGCAACGGCATGATAGGCAACGGTATGATGGGTGGCAGTGGCATGATGGGCCTGGGCGTGATGGGCGGCTGGTCCGATCCAAACGCCAAACCCCTCACCATCGAGCGGGCTCAGGCGGCCGCGCAGAAGTACATCCAGAACCTGCCCAATAACGCCGGCGCGAACCTCGCCCCCATGGAAGTCATGGAATTTGCCAACGGCTTCTACGTTGCCGTCGGTGATAAGAGCGCTGGTACGGGTGCGTTAGAGGTCCTTGTCGACCGCTACAACGGCAACGTCTCTCCTGAACCCGGGCCGAACATGATGTGGAACACCAAGTACGGCATGCTGAGCGGCCAGCAGGGCGGGATGATGGGGATGATGGGCCTGTGGACGCCGCCGACCGGCACGCCGACGGTGAGCGAGCAGCAAGCTCGCACCAACGCCCAGAAGTTCCTGGACACCAAGTTCCCGGGCACGGTGCTGGCCGGCGACACGATGGCCTTCCCCGGCTACTACACGACTGACTTCTTGCTGGACGGCAAGCCAGCCGGCATGCTGAGCGTCAACGGATACACGGGGCAAGTGTGGTATCACACCTGGCACGGCCAGTTCCTGAGCGAGCGCAGTTCGTAACGATATCGCCGGATGTAAGAGCGAAAGGCGTGAAGCCCGCAAGAAAGATCTCTTCCGGGCTTTCGTCTATTTCCCGATCGCTCGCACGAAAGCTGTGGCTCGACGCGCCTGGATCGCTTGCGACGTTACCGAGGCTACCTTCCTGCCGGTGCGTGCAGCCTTTCCCTGAACATCTCAACCGTTGGCCAGCCCCGCAATCCCTCGGGAGTCGAGTACATCCGACAACTCATGGCGTACTCCTCGCGCTCCTGCGGCCACAGGTCGTCGCCATTGATTTGAAACGAGGGCGATCCGAGGAACCTGCGTCGTTCGGCGTCTTCGTCATCGATAACCTCAACCATCTCGATTGGCCAGGCTAACCCTTCCAGCTTCAAAGCCGTGTTCAGGTTCGCGATGCCAGTCTGCCAGGAAGGGCAGCCATCAAAATAGAGCAGGTCGATCTGCATGCGTTACCTCTCTCATGTCTGTGCATACGGCCCGACGGGACGCGGGGTCAGGGCCGGTCTGTTACGGAGACGGTCACCTGCGCGCCTTGGCCGGGCACCGAGCGCACCGACATTTGCCCCCCGACCAGGACTGCCCGCTCGCGCATGCCGGCCAGCCCAAGGTGTCCTTGCTGTGCAAGGCCGAAGTATATCACGCTCGCCGAAATCCTAAGTGTGCCAGCGCGCCCCACCCGCGGCCTGGCGGAGTGGGGCGCGCTGGCGGGCGTCACAGGCGAGAAATGCTCCTCGCCAACCTGGGCACGCTAGTGATAGCCGCCCTGCGGCTGCCCCTTGCCGGCGTACTTCTGCGGCTCTTTGTCGAACGCGGCCTTGCAGCCCGGCGAGCAGAAGTAGTAGGTCTGGCCCTGGTACTCTGACTTACCGGCGGCCTTCTTCTCATCAACTTGCATGCCACAAACAGGATCCTTAGCCATAGTGTCTAACCTCCAGAATTGGGTATATGAGTTGAATTGCCGGCCGGTTGCGCACTCCTGACCGGCAACGCACATCCGATTTAGGCACTGAGCTGCGAGTGCTTGACGCTCGCTCTCAGCAGCCGATCGAGGAAGGGCAGCAACCAGAGCATGAGCCCGGCTGCAGCCAATAGCCCCGTGATCAGCCGCGCCAGGGAGTTGAACGATCCCCAGGCATCCCCGCTGTAGAACGCGACTGGTGCCAGATGCCCGGTCAGAGCCGCCAGCCAGGCGTTACTATCTCGGAAGCCCTGCCCTACTCCCCAGATGTCGCTGATAGCGTGCGTAACGCCGTCAACGGCCATGGGCAGCAGCAACAGCACGGCCGTCTGCCAGCGTAGCCCGCGCCAACCTGGCCTGAACCGTCGAACGACTCCGTATACGAGGCCGAACAACAACCAGCCACCGTAGAAGCTGACCATACGATCGCTCCAGGCCAACTTCCAGCCCATCTCCGGATCCCCGATGAACCGGCGCAGGGCAAAGAAGTTGCCACCGGCGCCGGTAACGCGCTCGATCTCCGCCAGCGTGTATGTGAAGCTGCGCCCGAACAGGAACCACGAACGTTCCGGAAGCTGGTGGCAAAAAAAGCTGTAGAGCGCGTAGATCAGGCGCCCGGGTCCCTCCTGGCCGAACCACATGAGCACCGGTGCCAGCCAGGGCAGGCCCACAAAGATACCAAGGGCCGCGTTGATAATCAGGAGCCAGTGGCGGAGCAGGCCCTCAACCAGGCGGTCGATGCGCTGGGCTAGCGTCGGGCCGCTTCCCGCTTGAGAAGCTGTAACGTCCACGCTATTCTGGTTCCCTTGTCCGGGAGTGAGCGAGGTTGCCGTTCTCACTGGCGATCTGCTTTCTTGTACCGGCTGGTCACGAGCGGCATACTGACGATCATCGCCAGCATGAAGACCCAGGCTGCGCCGCCGAAACGCGCGACGGACGTGTACCCGCCGGCCATGCTCGAAGCAACCAGAAAAGTCAGCGCCACTAGCAGCGAGATGCTTGTATAGGTGAGGGCACTGCGTCGAGCTGCCCACGATTCTTGGACCTGTTTCATGTCCTTACCTCTTTTCAGCAGTGAATACCCCGCAACTCTCAGCGCGTGGCGACCGGTGTCTCGGCTAGTTGCCGTAGCCCGGATCCCTGGTCGCTGTGGCGCTCCTGTCGTTTCAGCGACGGCACGTACCCGCGCATGCTCAGCGTGTTGAGTGTGACCGTCAGCGAACTGATGGCCATCAGGAAAGCCGCCCACTCGGGGCTCACCACCACCCGCAACAGCGGATACAGGATGCCTGCGCCCAGGGGGATGCTGATGGCGTTGTAGACAAAGGCCCAGAACAGGTTCTCCTTCACCTTGCGCATGGTGGCCTTGGCGATCTCGATCGCGACCACGACGTCTCGCAGGTCTTCCTTGATCAGGATCACCTCGCCTGTTTTCTTGGCTACATCCGTGCCCGATCCGATGGCGATGCCGACATTCGCCTGCGCCAGGGCAGGGGCATCGTTCACGCCGTCGCCGACCATGGCCACCTTGCGGCCCTGCGCCTGCAGCGACCTCACTTGCTCGGCCTTATCCTGCGGCAGCACTTCTGCCAGCACCCGGTCGATGCCCACCTGAGCGGCAATCGCCTCTGCGGTGCGCCGGTTATCCCCTGTCAGCATAGCAACTTCAATGCCCAATTGCTGTAACCGCCGCACGGCTTCGGCAGAATGCTCCTTGAGCGTATCGGCGACCCCGATCAGACCCGCGACGACCGGCCGCCTCTCCGCGGAGGCCAGCGCCAGGAACATAACGGTCTTCCCGTTCTGCTCCAGCGTCTCTGCCCGGGATGCCAGGTCACCCAGACCTACCCCCTGTTCGGCCATCAGCTTACGGTTGCCAAGGAAGTCCGTCCTCCCGGCTATCCGTGCCTCCACGCCGCGGCCGGGCAGCGAGTTGAAGGAGTCTGCTGCCGGCACCTGCAAGCCTCGCTCGCGTGCCGCCAGGATAATGGCCTCGCCAAGCGGATGCTCGCTATTGGCCTCGGTTCCGGCCGCCCATGGCAGGATGTCTTCAGGTGTCAGACTAAGCAACTGCGGCTCGACGCCGGACAGCACCAGCTCAGGCCGGCCCAGGACGACGTCCGTTACCGAGGGCTGACCCCTGGTTAGCGTGCCGGTCTTGTCGAAGACGATCGCGGTGAGCTTGGCCGCCTTCTCGATCGCTTCGGCGCTCTTGAAC
>Ga0066793_10001166_pt1 | contig 11678 bp, 8 predicted proteins | sample PersoiDNA2013189_FD_83876 | JGI IMG/M metagenome (GOLD analysis project Ga0066793, IMG submission 83876) | Permafrost soil microbial communities from the Arctic, to analyse light accelerated degradation of dissolved organic matter (DOM) -... | ecosystem: Environmental > Terrestrial > Soil >...
CGGCCGGTGCGGCCGGTGCGGCCGGTGCGGCCGGTGCGGCCGGTGGCGTCGATGCTGGCTCACCGCGGAGTTGATCCTCGGCGGCGTCGATCCGGACCCGGCGTTGCCGGGCCTCGCGGCGCTCGAGGCGTCGATGGCCGACGAGCGCGAGCAACCCATCGGGATTCTGCGCCAGATTGATCGCGCCGAGTCCGAACAAGATCGGGACGAACGTTGCCGCCGTCGTCAGATCACCGAAAGCGCCAGTCAGAAAGTCGTGGCCGATCCAGGTGAAGATCACCGCGGTCCCGGTGTAGGACAACCCGGCGAGGAGGGCACCGCCGGGGCGGCGAATGCCGAAGACGACAGCCACCGCGAGCCAGACAAGACCGGTGAGTGGGAGCGCGTTGGTGTTGGTGGCGGCCGAGTTGACCATGCCCAGCATCACGCCGCCGAGGCCCGCGATGCCGGCGGACACGGCGAAGATCGCGACCTTGGTGCGAGCCGGTGACAATCCCGACGTCTGGGCTGCGACCTCGCTGCTTCGCACCGCCAACATCGTTCGCCCCGATGCTGAGCGCACCAGACTGTGGATGACGAGGGTGACGAACCCGAAGAGGACGAGGAGGAGCACCACCTGTTCGGCGGGCTGGGAGAAGTCGAAGGCGCCGTGGGCGCCGGGGACGAGCTGTCGATTGAGCCAGTTCAGGCCCGGGATGTCGAGCGATGGCGCGGCGATGGTCCACCCAAACGATCCGTGGCTGATGGCCTGCGTGCCGAACGGAACGAGCTGGGCGAAGAACGCGAACGCGAACGTTGCCAACGCGAGCGCCACCGCGCCGAGACGCAGTACGGGAAGCGCGACCAGGGCACCCAGGGCCGCCGCCACGAGCGTCGCCAGCAGCGCAGCGATCGCGAAGTTCAGATGGCCGTGACGGGCCAGGAGCGGTGCGTTGATTCCCCAGTTGCGGTCCAGCGCCCAGCCGGCGGCGAACCCACCGGCGGTGACGAACGTCGCTTGGGCCAGGCTGACCATCCCACCGAGGCCCGTCACGACCACGAACGAGAGGAAGATCAAGGCGAAGACGAGCCCCTTGGCGATGATGCTCTGCTCGTAGGTGTCGGCCTGCAGCCATGAGACGTTGATCCACTGCAGCGAGAACGCCAGGAGCGCAACGGTGGCAACCACCCACGGGAGCCTTCGACGCCACGACGGGAGGCCCGACCGGTGGTCTCTCGGCGGTGCTTGATCGGCGGCGACACCCGCCTCTCGCCGTCGGTCGCGGGCGACGAAGAAGAGAATGATCAGGGTCAGCAGGAACGGGATCGAGCTGCGGAAGCCACTCAACCGGTTGAGGAAGCCGGGCAGGAAACTGTCGCCGTACCCGGCGACGAGATCCTGCACAACGCCGAGCGCGAGCCCGGCCGCGAACGCGATCGGGATCGACCGCAAGCCTCCGCCGGCCACGGCGGCCAGTGATCCGAACACCACGAGTGTGAAGATCGTCGAGTCGAGTTGGAACAGCGGCGCAATCAAGACCCCACCGAGACCCGCGAGGAGCATCGTCAGAACCCATGCCGTGGCTGAGGTTCGTCCTGGATTGACGCCGCGCAGCGAGGCCAGCCCGGGCCGGTCCACGACGGCGCGCATTTCGAGCCCGACGCGCGTCCGGCGCACGACGTACCAGAGCACGAACGCCGCGATCGCGGCCGCCGCGAACACCGCCACTTGATCGCTGTCGAGGTGAACCTGGTCGAGACCCAACCAGCCGAATCGGAAGACCTTCGGTGGGGAGGGCCCGATCCCGGGGGCAATGCCGCCCGTCGCGCTGGTGTCGGAAACCTTGGGCAGGTTGAGACCGAGGACCGTGTCGCCGACGGTCTCGACGAGCCACAACGCGAGGTTCGGCAACGCCACCAGGAGCCCGATGGTGCCGACAATCCGCGCGTAGACCGGTGCCGCGGCGAGGCGCCGCAGGAGGATCCGGTCAAGGATCAACCCCATCGCCGGAGCGAAGAAAACGACCGCGATAATCGCGGCAGGGACGATCGGGATGTGCTGTCCCGAATGCAGCTGGTAATAGACGTACGCCGTGGTGAAGGCCACGGCACCGTGAGCGAAGTTGAAGATCCCGGAGGTCTGGTACGTCAACACCAGACCGGACGCCATGACGGCGTAAATCCCGCCGGTGACGGTGCCGGACAGCAGGAGATTCAGAAACTTCTGCACCGGTCGCCCCTCGTCACCGATCTCACTGCGGCGGAGTCCTCCGTAACGGATCGGCGGTGGTGAGCGAGCCTCGCGGTTCGCCCACCACCGCCTAGATCCGTCAGACGTCAGTACTTGATCGTCTTACCCGTCTTGTAGTTGATGTTGTGATAGCAGGCATACGGCACGACGATGTTGTACTTCGTGCCGTCACTCTGCGTCAGCAACCCACAAGGCGCACCCTGGGTTTGCGCCGCCGGGTACTTCGTCGGCCCGACGATCCCTGGGACCTGATAGGTCAGCGACGACATGGCCTTCGCCAGACCCTCCGGCGTCAGGTTCTTGCCTGCCTTCTTCAGCGCGGCGACGAACGAGTCCGCCGAGAAGTAGGCCGCCAAGGTTCCCTGTGTAATCGCCGCGCCGCCGGCCACCGCCTTGATGTTGTTAGTGACCTGTTGCATCGCCGCGTTGCTCGTGTCCTCGGGCAGGTCGAACTGCGTAAACACGGTCTGGCCCTTCGCGCTCGCGACGATACGCGGGTCGTACGCCACCGCGTTGGTCAACAGGCCTTGGTATCCAGCCGCGAGCAGTGCCTTCGACAGGCCGAGCACATTCGCGAACGCCGTCGTCACGAAGATGACATCCGGTGGCTTGCCGGCGTTGCTCGTCATGAGCGCAGTGACGTACGGCGAGTAATCGCCGGGAGGCGGGTTCGCGGGAACCGGGTTCTTTTGGTAGACGACCTTGAATCCCGCCGCTTTGGCCTGCGCACCAATCACGATCGCGCCGGTCTTGCCCGTGTCGAGGTCCTCGGCGATGACGGCGGCCGTCTTACCCTTGACCCCACCGGAACTGCCGTGCGTCTTCAGATACTGCACCGCAAGGTCGCCCCAGGTCGTTCCCGTGGTCGGGTTCGATCCGTCCGCTGGCGGCACGATGCAACCCGTGAAGCCGAAGGCGTACGGGTTCTTGCAATACCCGGCGTCGATTCCCCAGCCGAAGAACGGCACATGCTGCTGGGTCAAGAAGCTCGACGACTGAAGGACCGGCGTCAGCACCGGAACGAGCGCGAACACCTGGTCCTGCTGGACGAGACGCTGGGCCTCGGACAGGTCGGTGTTCGGGTCGCTCTTGTCGTCGGCGCTCTCGACGTAGTTGATCTTGCGGCCGAAGACGCCACCCTTGTTGTTCTCGACCTGGAACCTGGCCGTAGCGCCGATCTTCAGTTCCGCGCCCGTAAAGTTCGGGCCCGCCCCGAGACCAGCCACGTTGATCGAGGTTGCAGTCACTCCCCGAGCATCGGTTGCTGTCCGCGCTCCAGCTGTCCCGGCAGCCACGATTCCCGTCGATGCGAACGCACCGACGACCGCGGCCACCGCACTAGCGGCAACCCACCTTCTTCGTTTCACCGTTCCCCCTTGTTGTTTGTCTATTGCAGAGCTCCTGGACGACTCAGTCTTCACCCAGATACGCCGCTCGCACCGCGGCGTTCGCCTGGATCTCTCTCGGCTCGCCGACCGCTAGCACCTCCCCAAGGTGCAGGACGACGATGTGATCGCATTGGCGCATCACGAACCCGACGTCGTGCTCCACGAGCAACACGGTGCATGACTCCTGGCGTCGGATGTCCTGGATTCGTTCACCGAGGCGCGCGGCCTCGGCCTCGTCCAGCCCCGACGTCGGCTCGTCGAGCAACAGGACCTTCGGTGTATCGACGATGGCTCGTGCCAGCTCGACCATGCGGCCCAGCCCGATCGGCAGGGATCCAGCCGAGTCTCGGCGAACCGACGTGAGGCCGCAGAGGTCGAGGACCTGTGCCACTCGCTCCCGTCGCTTCGCCTCGCGGGCCAGGCGCGTCGGGAAGGAAACCAAGTCGGCGACGAGGCCGCCCCCACCACCCCGCCAGTCCAGCGCGGCAAGCACGTTGTCCTCGACGCTCAGCCACCCGAACGTCTGAACCCGCTGGAAGGTGCGGCGCAGGCCGCGTCGCGCCCGACGCACCGCCGAGAGCCGGGTGACGTCCTGGCCCCCGAGCTCGACGCGCCCGGCATTCGGGAGCCGGATACCCGAGATGACGTCGAAGAGCGTGGTCTTCCCGGCCCCGTTCGGCCCGATGAGGCCGCGCACCTCTCCGGCGTTGAGCTGCAGGTTCACATGATGGAGCGCGGTGATTCCCCCGAAGCGCACCGTGACGTCCGAGAGCGAGAGCGCGGGAACGACGTCGTCGGTCGGGCCGCGGTTCGCCGCATCGAGCGCGCCATACACCGTCACGCCGGGCAGTCCCTCCTCTCGAATCTGACGGTATATCAGTTTTCGGGTTGGCGGGGATGGGCATCCGGGCCGCGACGTCGCCGCGGGTCGCTCCCACGGCGGGCGACGACGGATGATCAGGGACGCGTGTCAGTCACGCGCGATCTGCCCGCCGGCCCGAGTCACCTCGCAGTCGACGCCGGGGCGCCGCCCTGGTCGGTGGTGAGAGCGGGTGCCAGCTGCTGGAGGAGGTCATGGATGTCGCGGGCGCAGGCCTCGAACTCGGGCAGGTCGCCGCCGGCGGGATCGATGACGTCTTCCCAGTCCTCCAACGTCGTTCGCTCCAACCCCAAGGCCGTGACCCGACCTGGGAAGTCACCCTCGATGCCTGGTAGGTCCCGGGCCAGGCGCCGGAGCGTCCCGGTGCGGGCCGCGCCTTCGGGATGGGTGCGGCGGACATAGGCGACGTGCTCTCCCGCCAGACCAACGACGAGGTCGGCCTCGGCGATGTGGGCGTCGCGGAGCTGGGTGCTGCGGTGGCCCGGCGCAGTGACGTCGAGGCCGGCCAACGCCTCGCGGGTCCTCCAGCTCATCGGCATTCCTTCGACGACGTGGGTCCCGGCGGTGGTGATCTCGACGTCGTCGAGATGCGCGGCGAGGATGGCGCCGGCCATGACGGAACGTGCGGCGTTCCCGGTGCAGACGAAGACGACGTGTGGCATGTGACTCCAGGCCTCCCTAGCCGAGGTCGCCGGGTGGAATGTTGACGCGCCTCGTCGGAGCGCGGCGACCCGCCGAGCGGACGAAGCTTCCTGTTCGGTACCGGATCTCGTCCCGCTCGGTGAACGACGGGCAGCAATTCCCGTCGCGAGCGCGATAGATCGGGGCGTACGTCACCAGCCGGCCGGGGAGGATCTGGACCACGCCCTTGGAGAACTCGCGGTGCCCAGCGACACGCGGGCCCGTTGCGGTACCGACGACAATGTCCAGGTCGAGGATCTCACCCGTCCCTTCGGCGCGGTACCCGACGAGGAGAGTCTGGTGGCCGTCGCCGGTGAGGTCCGCGGTCCTGGCGGTGACGTTGGCGTACACCGGGGCGGGATCGCCACGTTGTGGGCTGGTAACCAGCGCGACCTGCCAGCCGTCCGGAACCGACGGGGATGCTCGGTAGATGGTGACAGTCCACAGGCGTGACACGAGGCCATCCTGCAGGGGCGGTCCGGGTTCGACGGTGAAGATCAGGTCACCGCCAACAGCGTGCACGACGCCACAGTCGCTGGTCTCGACGGCAAGCCGCGTCTGGCACCCGTTGGTCGACGCGAGCGTGACCGTCCGGGCCTGGCGGGGCGGACGGAGCAGCGTCCCGTTTGGATGCAGCGGCGTGTCCCCCGAAGCGGCGGCGGGACCGGTGAGCGCCGCCAAACCGAGCAGTCCGACCACCAGCGCGACCGCGAGACGGGATCTCGAAGCGACGGCGGAGAGGGCGCCAACGGCGGGTCGGCGACCGTGCCTCACACCCGCATGATCTGGCCGCCGTCCACATTGAGGACGTGGCCCGTGATCCAGCGCGCATCGTCGGAGAGGAGGAAGAGGCAGGCGTCGGCCATGTCGTCCGGGGTTCCCATGCGGGCGAGCGGCATCGTGGCCAACAGCTGGTCGATGATCTCGGCCGGGACCGTCGAGCGGGTGGCCTCGGTGTCAGTCGGTCCCGGCGCGAGCGCATTGACTCGGATTCCCATCGGTCCGAGCTCCCGGGCGAATGAGTGGGTGATGCCGTGCAACGCGAGCTTCGCGATGCCGTAGTACCCGGCTCCCATCCACGCCGCGGTCGACGACTGGTTGACGACCGCGCCACCGCCGCGCTCGGCCATCGACGCGAACACCGCCCGGGTACAGAGCACCGCGCCGGTCATGTTCACGGACATGAACTTGTCCCAGTAGTCCATCGGCATGGTCGTCAGCCCGTAAAGCTTCATCCCGCCGTAGATCGCCGCGTTGTTGACGAGGTAGTCGAGCCCGCCGAAGGCTTCGATCCCAGCCTGAGCCATCGCGAGCGTCGACTCCTCGCTCGAGACGTCGGTCCGGACCGAAACCGCCGTGCCCCCTGCCTGCTCGATCTCCTTCGCGACCCGCTCACCGGCTACGGAGTCGAGCTCGGCGACGACGACTCGGGCGCCATCGCGCGCGAGCGCTTTCGCGTACGCCTCACCGATTCCACGACCGGCACCCGTCACGACCGCTACTTTCCCGTCGAATCGCATCAGAGCCCTCCCACTCGATTGGCTGGCCGACCCTACCGAGCCGCCCACCGGCGAGCAGCCCGCGTTCCGGCCTTGCCGCATGCGGGAGCCACCGAGCCGGTCGGCTAAATCGGTCCGCAGACCGTCCTGACTTGGCTTGGCCGTTGACCTTGGGGGGCGCACAAGACGGTCACGGTGCCCTGCGCCGAGCGACCGTCACGAAAGCCGACGGTGAAGGTCGCGTCGAAGCCCCGGGTGTCGGAACGCAGCGTGCCGGTCAGCTCGAACGTCTTGACCTTGGCGTCGGGGACGCTCGGGGCCGTGAACACGATGGAGAACCCGTTCCCGAGCTTCCCGGTCACGGGCCCGAACGCCGAAGTGCGGGTCGCTAGCGACGGGTTCGAACCACCGAGCGTGACGGTGGCGTCGATGCGCCGGACCTGCTTGGCGCCGCCCCCGAAGAGGTCGCCATTGAGGTCCACGGTTGCGCTCAGTACCCCCGAGTTGGGGTCGACCCGCAGGTCGAGCGTGGCGGGCCCGGTCGTCTGAAAGGTCGTGTTCGTGAACATCCCGACGTAACGGCCGTCGTACTGCTGGGCCAGGGCGACCGCCGGGTTGGACGAACGCGGGATCAGTGTCGTAGCGGTCACTGACGACGTCGACGTCGTCGATGACGCCGCGGTCGGGGTGCTGTGACGGCTCGTCGCTCTTGTCGACCGGCTGCTTCCGCCCCCGAGGGCCACCAGCGCGACCGCGACCGCGCCCACCACGACGACGACGACGACAACGCCGAGCGTGATACGCCGACGCCGACCTCGGCGCCGTACAGCGCGACGGCCAGGTCGCGGGGCCGACCCCGATGGGAACGCGCCCGGCAGGTCGGGCGTCACCTCGGTGCCCTCGGGACGAAAGGGCTCGTCCGTCACCCCGGGAGCGTAACGTCAGTCGAGCGATGACCAGCGTCGCTCAACGCGCCGGGTTCCATAACTCGCGTTTCGGCTCGTGTCGCACCCAATGGCCGGGGGCGACGATAATCACCCGGTGACCGTCGAGGTATGCCGGGGACCCGAGCGGTTTCACACCGTCCTCCCGTGGCTCGACTCGTGGCACAGCTTCAGCTTCGGAGAGCATCGCGACCCCTCGAACGTCGGGCACGGCCTCTTGATCGTGAACAACGACGACACGATTCGGGGAGGCGGCGGGTTCGGCGAACACGGGCATCGCGATATGGAGATCGTCACTTGGGTCCTCGAGGGTGCGTTGGAACATCGCGACAGCACCGGCACCCATGACGTGATCGTGCCGGGCCTCGCGCAGCGGATGTCGGCCGGTCGAGGGATCCGCCATTCGGAGATGAACGCGAGCGCGACGGACACCGTCCGCCTGGTCCAGATGTGGGTGCTGCCTGACACCCAGGGCGCCGAGCCGTCGTACGAGCAGCGCGACATTTCCGACGCGTTGGCCTCCGGGGTCCTGGTCCCGGTGGCCTCGGGTCGAGGCGACGATGGGGCGGTCACCTTGCATCAACGCGACGCCGTCCTGTGGGCGGGACAACTCGGTCCTAGCACCGCCGCTCGAGCACCCGCTGGGCCCCACGTCCATCTCTTCGTGGCCCGGGGCGAGGTCGAGCTCGAGGACGCGGGTTCGCTCGCCGCCGGCGATGCCGCCCGGCTGACCGACGCCGGAGCGCTCGCGATCCGGGCCGACGTCAACGCCGAGGTGCTGGTCTGGGAGACCGCATAGGGTGCCCGCGCGGAACCGGTTGGCGCGCGGCATCGGGCGGGGTCCCTGACCTCGACCTCCGAATTCGTTCACCCCGAAGAAGGTTGGACCACATGCAGGTGCTCCGCACACCGGACGAGCAGTTCGAATCGCTGCCGGGGTACGGGTTCGACCCGCATTACGTCGACGTCCCAGACGGTGATGGGGGCCGCCTCCGCCTTCACTATGTCGACGAGGGCCCGGCGGATGGAACGCCCATCCTCCTCCTGCACGGCGAGCCATCGTGGTCATACCTCTACCGGACGATGATCCCGGTCATCACGGCCGCGGGCATGCGGGCGCTCGCACCCGATCTGGTGGGCTTCGGACGGTCCGACAAGCCGGCCCGGCGCGAGGACTACACGTACCAGCGACACGTCGACTGGACGCGCTCGCTCCTCGACGCGCTCGACGTCGCCCCACTCACCCTGGTCGCGCAGGACTGGGGCGGTCTCATCGGGTTGCGGCTCGTCGCCGACCGACCAGACCGGTTCGCCCGAGTCGTCGCCGCCAACACCTTTCTCCCGACCGGTGACCGCGACCCCGGCGACGCCTTCCGGGCCTGGCAGCGCTTCTCTCAGGAGACCCCGTCGTTCGACGTCGGACGCATCGTGAGCGGCGGCTGCACCACTGATCTGTCGCCCGAGGTCGTCGCCGCCTACGACGCCCCGTTTCCCGACGACAGCTACAAGTCCGGCGCGCGCCAGTTCCCGATCCTCGTGCCGACCTCACCCGACGATCCGGCGTCGGCCGCGAACCGCGACGCCTGGGACGTGCTACGGACCTGGACCAAGCCGTTCCTGACCGCGTTCGGCGATCAGGATCCCATCACCGCCGGTGCCGACAAGGCGCTCCAGGCTGAGATCCCCGGTTGCCAGGGTCAGCCCCACACCACGATCGAAGGAGCCGGTCACTTCCTCCAAGAGGATCGGGGGGAGCAACTGGCGGGCGTGGTGTGTTCCTTCGTCCGAGCACACGCCGCCTGACGGCGCGTGAGCCGCGGCAACGTCCGCCCACCCCGAGACGGTTCATGGTGACGACCTACCGCCGCGTCGGCCCGATGCCCCTGGCTGGCGTCGCGGTGGTGATCTTCGCGGCCGCGGCCTGGCACGTGCCGGCCGGCGTGCTCGTCCAGGGGGCGATCATCGGCTCGCTCACCTCGCTCCTTGCCCTCGGGTTGGCGTTGGTCTGGCGCGCGAACCGCGTGGTCAACTTCGCCGCCGGCGATCTTGGCGCGGTCCCAGCGACCTGCGCCGTGCTGTTGATGACCAGCACGGTGGCGCTCGGATGGTGGGTCGCGCTCGCCGTCGGCCTGGCCGTCGCGTTGGTCGTCGGCGCGCTCGTCGAGTTCCTGCTGGTGCGACGATTCGCTCGCTCTCCTCGGCTCGTCCTCAGCGTTGCCACGATCGGGATCGCGCAGCTCCTGGCGGCCGCCGCCCTTTTGCTCCCCCGGGCGTTCACCGTGACCCCCCGACCGATTCCCGCACCATTCGATCTCCACCTGACGATCGATCCGATCGTCTTTCGAGGCAACGACGTCGCCGCGGTGGTCGCCGTCCCGATCGTGCTGGTGGTCCTGGCGCTCTTCCTCCGGCGCAGTGACGTCGGAATCGCGATCCGGGCCGGGGCCGAACGCGCTGACCGTGCCGCGTCGCTCGGGATCCCGATTCGTCGCCTCCAGACCGTGGTGTGGACGCTCGCCACCGTGCTCGCCTTCTTGGCCGTGTTCCTCCGAGCCGGGATCGTGGGGCTCCCGATCGGGCAGGTGCTCGGGCCCGCCATCTTGCTCCGGGCGCTCGCGGCCGGCGTGATCGGTCGGATGGAGCGCCTCCCGACCGTCGTCGGCGCAGCCATCGTGCTCGGAATCGTCGAACAGTCAGTCCTGTGGCACTGGCACGATTCGGCGTACGTCGCGCCGGTGCTGCTCGTCGTCGTCGTCGGCGCGCTGCTCGTCACCGGCGGCCCGGAGTCCGGCCGACACGCCGAGGCGTCGACGTGGCAAGCGGCCCGAGAGGTACGGCCGATCCCACGCCAGCTGCGCCGCCTCCCTGAGGTTCGGGTCGGCCAGGGGGTCGTCTTCGCGCTGATCGTCGCGGTACTCGTCGCGCTCCCCGCCCTCTTGACCGAGAGCAAACTCAATTTGGCGACCACGATCGTGATCTTCGGGATCATCGGCTGCTCGCTGGTGGTGCTGACGGGCTGGACAGGCCACGTCAGTCTCGGACAGGTCGCGTTCGTCGGGATCGGCGCCGCGGTCGCCGGGACCATCACCGCTCGACTGGGCTGGGATCTCTCGATCGGATTGGTCATCGCAGGCATCGCCGGCGCCGCCGTCACGACCTTGATCGGTCTTCCCGCGATCCGAAATCGCGGACTGACGTTCGGGGTGACCTCACTGGCGTTCGCGCTCGTCACGTCGACCTTGCTGCTCAACCGCAACTTCTTCGGCCAAGGCACGTCCCTCGACTGGCTTCCCCCGGAGCGCATCGCCCGACCGGCACTGTTCGGTGTCATCGCCGTCGATACCGAGACTCGCTTCTACTACCTCTGTCTGATCGGTCTCGTCCTCGCGGTCGCCGCCGCGTACGGAGTGCGGAGGAGCCGCACCGGGCGTGCCCTCATCGCGATCCGCGAGAACGACCGCGTCGCCGAAGCGTTCGGGATCAACGCCCGCCGCGTGACGCTCTTCGCCTTCGCCTTCTCCGGGTTCCTCGCCGCGTTCGCCGGAGGCCTCTTCGTTCACCAGCAAAGCGGCCTCGACCTCGGCCCGTACCAGCCCGCGGCGAGCCTCGAGGCGTTCACCGTCACGGTCATCGGCGGGCTCGGCTCGATCCCCGGAGCGCTGCTCGGCGCGACGTACGTGCGTAGCGCCCACTTCTTCCTGCCCGCCGAGTGGGAGATCCTCGCCACCGGGATCGGGCTCCTGGCCGTGCTGCTGGTCCTCCCCGGAGGGCTCGGCGCCGCGTTCGCTGACGCCCGCGATGCAATCCTGCGCCGGGTCGCCGCCCGGCGGTCCCTCGCGCTCGGCCCCTACGGCGCCGGTCCGGCCGCGCCACGCGGTCCGACCGCCCAGCCCCGCGGGGTGACCCGCTCCGAAGCGGTCGAACCGGATGGCCTCGTGGTGGAGGACCTCGACGTGGCCTACGACGGCGTCCAGGTCCTGTTCGGGGTGAACCTCCGGGCTGCCCCAGGCGAGATCGTCGCCTTGCTCGGCACCAACGGCGCCGGCAAGTCGACGC
>Ga0066793_10001167_pt1 | contig 11674 bp, 18 predicted proteins | sample PersoiDNA2013189_FD_83876 | JGI IMG/M metagenome (GOLD analysis project Ga0066793, IMG submission 83876) | Permafrost soil microbial communities from the Arctic, to analyse light accelerated degradation of dissolved organic matter (DOM) -... | ecosystem: Environmental > Terrestrial > Soil >...
ACGACCCCTTCGCCGGGTGTGCGTACATCCTTGTTCCGCCTATGAAAATCCCCTCCGCGTATCTAGGCGCTGTCAAAGTCGGGGCATACGGAGCCAAATGCTCCGCCGAGAAGTGCGCATAGCGCCGCACCATCTCTGAACTCTTCCAACCTCCAAGTTCCTGCAAAGCGTGAAGCGGCGTACCGTTCTGCACGTGCCAGCTCGCCCAGGTATGCCGCAAGTCGTGCCAGCGAAAGTCCTCGACGTAGCGCGCCGAGCGACGTGTTCGAATCGAATCTCAAGCCGGCGCTTGTATTGCGCGGGTATCATGAATGGCAGTCCGCTCGGCGCGTCACTTATTGGGCGACACGTCAAAGCCCTGGGGCACGGCGCCGCCCACCGTGCCGGTCGCGGGCTGTTGTCCTTTCCCAGAGTTCTTGCCACCGGCGTTGGCGCCCTTGTGACCGTTGGTGGGCGTCGTATTGCTCGCAACAATCTTGGATGCAGGCGACTTGGATGGCGTAACTCATTGATTAACAAACAAACCCATTTTTTGCTTTAACAGCTCGAAAGCACCCCTTCGAACTACGAACCAGGGCGGTCGGGAGTTCGAATCTCTCCGGGCGCGCCATTTCCGCCCTCTTGTGATCGCCAGGTTTGTCGGGTGCTTCCGAATCAGGACGCGGACGAATGTGATAATACGGGCTTGGCGCGTCGGTCCGTGAGGCGAGGAAGCGCTTTAATAGCCGTGCCGGTTTGCTGTTCGGCTATTCTCAGCTCATACGTCTTTTGCAGATTCAACCAGAACTCTGCACTTGTGCCGAAGAAGTGCCCAAGCCGTAGGGCGGTATCCCCAGTGATGGCGCGCTCACCTTTCAGGATCTGCGTCACCCGATTCGTTGGGACTTTGATCTGGCGTGCGAGCTCAGACGCACTCATCTTGAGCTCTTCGAGCTGTTCAGAAAGGTGCTCGCCAGGGTGAATAGTCGCGCGTGCCATTATAAACCTCAGTGATAGTCAACAATCTCGACGGTGATGGGCTCTTTGGATCCCTTGGGCCACTCGAAGCAGACGCGCCATTGATCGTTGACTCGAATGCTGTATTGGCCCTTCCGATTCCCTTTCAGCGCTTCCAGCCGATTGCCAGGTAAGTCAAGATCGGGCAGGGAAGTGGCGGCATCTAGTTGGTCCAGCTTCATCTGGGCCTTGCGGGAGATTCCGTCGAACGCCTTCACCCTCTTGCCTGCCGCAAAGTCCCGTGTCCGCTTGTCCCGATAGCTCAGGATCATAGGACTCGTAATCCACTTGACGTGACGCGTTACGTCAAGCATAACAAAGGCGCGACGGTGAAAGCAAGCTCGGTAGCAGACTATATTTATAGGGCATCCCAGCGGATCAGAATAGTGTCTAATATTAGGAAGCCGGAACTCGACCAATCAAAGGCTTAGACTGGCCTATCTCCAGTAAATATTAGACACTCAGGAGCGGCTTTTTATTGATTCGTCAACTACTTACGCGCGAGCGAGGCGCAGCCTACGAACCAGGAGGCCGGGAATTCGAATCTCTCCGGGCGCGCCAATAATTTTTATAGCGATCAATCATCAAGGCTTGATCAGGGTCGCCGATTTTGCGTCGAAGCCATGTAGTCGCGGAACACCAGCCAGGTGGTTGCGGGACTTTAGTGCAAATTAGGACAGCTTGTCGCCGCGACGAAATGTCGCAGCGCGCATTGCGAACGGGCTTTGACACTTCGCAACCTAAGCGTTTGCATCTCAACAACTTTTTGTTTGGACCTTGGTCGGCATCCTGGAAGGATATCCTCCGGGTCTTGAGCCGGCCAAAGATCAAAGATCACAACATCGGCGAGCAGCCGTTACCGCTGGACACCGTGATCGTGAACGCGAGAGTGCAAGCGCGCCTGAGCGCGATCGATACGCGCGCGAAGGTGGTTCCGCCGCGTGCCACGCGGAAGCAGCGGAATGCCCCATCGCTCGACAGCACCTAATAGCCACAAAACGCAACGTTGGTTCAGCGTCATGCGGTGTGCATCGTTAGAACGCGCGCGCATCACGCCAGCCTCGGTCTGAGCCCGCGCATATCGCGCGACGTTACCGCCCCGAGCAGTCGATTGTTCTCGTCCTTAATGGGCAGCGCCCGAAAATTGTAGCGCTCGAACAGCACCACGGCGTCCCGTAGCGTCGCGTCCTTCGGCAGCGCGATTACATGCTCCGTCATGATGTCCCCGAGCGTCTGCGCCGGTTCCGCCGCGACAATTTCCCGAAGATCGACCACACCTTTCAGGGTGCCGGCCGGGTCGGTGATGTAGACGTACGTGACCACGTTCTTGCCGGTTGCAAGTTCGCGATAGCGGTCGAGTACTTCTGCGGCCGGCGTCGTCGCAGGCAACCTGATGAGCTCGGGCGATGCATACAGCAGAATTTGCTCATCGTGCTTTCCGATGATGTGCTCGACCTTCGACGACTTATCCTGGTCGATGAGCTTCAGTATCGCTGCGGCCTCATCGCGCGGCAGTATCGCCAGGATGTCAGCAGCCTGCGCGGGGCTCATGTCGTTGATCAGCGTCGCCGCGCGCGCCTTCTCGATGGCGTGTATCAACTGCCGCTGCACCCGCGGTTCGACCTCTTCGAGCGTATCGGAGGCTTGTTCGGCGTCAAGAGCGTTAAAAAGCGCGACGCGTTGACCGCCCTCGAGTTCTTCGAGGATGTCTGCGAGATCCACGGGATGGATCTTGTTGAGTTCCGCCTTGGGAACCTTGAGCTTGATATTGCCGGTGAAGCTGCCGAGCTGTTCCGGGAGCGGCTGTACATAGAGCCATGACACCCGGTTCTCCTTATTGCGCTCCGCGAGGAGCTTAGCGAGCTTGTGGAGGCCGAGTCGGCGCAGCGCACGGTAGCGGCTATAGTCGACTTCGGCTGCGTACAACTTGCCGTTCTGGAAGGCAAGCTTTACGTCGTAGACCACCTCGACTTCGTGGTCATCCATGTCAATAATCTTCTTGTCGAGTATGTGATCGTGCAGCAGGATCAGATGTTCCTGCGGGGCACGCTCGAACTGCGCCAAGTTCTCCTCCGCGATGTCGAGCACGACCTCGTGATTGGAGATGAGAAGAACCTTGTCCCAAGGAATCGTCAACGCGGGGTAACCGTAGGGCCGAGCAACCACCACTTGCGTGACTTCGGGAAGCTTGCCGGTCTCGACGATGGCGAGATCACTCAAGCGCCCGATTTGGTGCCTTTTTACAAAGACTCGCCGGTCGAGGATCTCGCTCAGGAAGAACTCATGCTCGAGAACGGTAACCACGACCCTATCCTTGCGTTACGACTAGGATGAATTTGTAGATCATCAACGCCACCAGGGCGAGCAGGTACACCCTGAGTACCAGCAGCGAGAGTCGGACAGCTCCTGACATCACAATGCGTGGCTCATGATAGCGCGCATTGATCGCGCGGATCTTGGCGAAGAGATTGCGGAATGCACTCATGTCGGCAGACTCATCTATTTGAAGACAGCGGGAAACAGCACGGTGAAGCCGTACAGCGTCGAAAGAATGATGATCGAGACGACAATGAAGCCGCCAATGAGATTCTGGGCCAGTGTATTGCAGCCCTCGCCCATGGTCGTTCGGTCGTTTAGTAGCAAGATCAAGAACACGAGGGCCGCCGGCAGCAGCGTTACGGCGATCACCTGCACGAATAAGGTGATCAGGACCAGCGGCGCCTGCGGAATCAGAACAACCAGGCCGGCGCTCACAAGCATCAAAAAGTATGTTGCATAGAACCACGGGGCTTGGCGGATCTTCGTATTGAGTGAATGCGCCCAGCCGAAGATCTCCCCGAAGGCCCAGGAGCTGGCGAGCGAAATACAGATCGCGCCCAGCAGACCGGCATCAAAGAGGCCAATCGCAAGAAAGGTGCCGACGTAGCGATCGGTCTTCATCAGCTCGTGAGCCGCCTGGGCGGCATCGTCAATGTCGATGCCTGGGAGCACGGTCCCGGTCACGATGACGATGAATACGGCGACGACCACCGTAATGACCGAACCGAGTAGCGTGTCGAAACGACCCCAAGGGATGTCCTTCTCGAGCATCCCTTTGTCGACGACTGCACTTTGCTGGAAGAACAGCATCCAGGGCGCGATCGTGGTGCCGATGTTGGCCATCAGGAAGAAGAAGAGCTGCCCGTTGAATCCTCCGGCGAAGTTTGGGATCAGTCCTTGGTGCACGATGTCTCGAACGGACGGGTGAACGAGAAAAGCACCTGGGATGTAAACCAGATTTAATGCACAGAACAGCAGCGCAAGCTTTTCAAAGGTCCAATACCGGCCGTTCAGTACGATGAGGGCCATTAGTAGAATAACTGCGATGACGGTAATCCACGGCGGAACGCCAAAGATGGCGAGCGCGGCCGTCATGCCGACGAACTCAGTGACCAGCGTCAGCCAGTCGAGGATCAACAGATCAAGCAGCGAAAACCAGCCCCAGAACGCCCCGAAGCCGTCGAAGATCGCCTCGGCGTGCCCACGCTTGGTGATGGCACCGAGGCGCACGGTCATCTCTTGGACGTAGTAGGCGACGGGGATAAGGATCAGCAGGAACCAGATCAGGTGGTAGCCGTACTTCGCCCCCGTCGCCGCGTAGGTCGTAATGCCGCCCGCATCGTTATCCGCGACCATGACGACGATACCCGGACCGGCGATGACCAGGTACAGTCCGACCGCCTTCCATGCCTTGCGAAGCGGATAGTAGAGTTTTGCAAAAAGATTCACTGCTTCGCCCTTGCACTACATACGATTCGTCCAACTCTGGCGTGGCCCGACATCAGCGCCCCCCAAACGAACGTCCATTAGGTGAGGTAAGAGTGGACGATCTCGACGAGCTGCTCGGCGGCTTGGGAACGTGGATCGCTGCGCGCTGCGGACGGGTCGACGACATGGTTGCGGATGTGGTGTTCAACCACCTCTGCGACGAGTCCATCGAGTGCGCCTCGACAGGCCGTGATCTGCTGCAGAACCGCAGCACAATCGGCCTCCATCTCCACCGTACGTTCGACCGCTTCGAGTTGGCCGCGGACGCGTCGGATCCGGGTCAGAAGCTTCTGCTTTTCTGTCTTGGTGTGTGACATGCGTTGATCCTATCCTCCTGGAGAGTAAAATCACAGTGAACGAGGAATGCGAAATATTCGCATTTACAGCCTCTCCAAAAGATTTTCGAGCACTCGGGTATTGATCCTATCCTCCAGGTGCGTATATTCCGCAGCGCAGTGGAAATCGATAGCTTCGAATACGCCGCGGCCGTGCATTCCCCGGATAAAGGATTCGATGAACCCGCGAGCTCGTAACGCCGCGTCTGACGGCAGTCGCGCCGCGACCGTGTACGCAGCGGGGCTCATTGTCCGGGAGATTCGAGACGTGCCGGAGGTACGCGCGATCTAGCGCCCTTCCGGTACCTGCGCCTCCCGGGTCGGAGAAGCCGATCTGAAGAGATAGGCAGAGCGCAGATGACTGTCGCCATCGTCGATGTTCGTCCGACTCTCGAGCCGGGCGTTGGACTGTACCCAAGCGGGGCCGGAAACTTCGTGCCCCGGCTCACCGTCGAGCCTCGCACGCCCCATCGCCGAGGGCTCCTGTGTCATTGGCGTTCCGATCGCGACGGCCGAGACATCTGCGTCTGGGAACCCGCGCTTGTGCGCTCTGGTCCACTCCTGCGCTTCAGCGCCATTGCGCTTACGCACTCGTCATCTGCTGCCCCACGAAGCGATCTCCTTAGTGGAGAATGATCAGTGCTACTTCGCCAACAAAGGAACGACCGAGACGGCTGGAACTCTGGCCGGCTATGGACAATCGCTGGCCTGACATCCCTTCTGATGATGAGTGCGGTCGCCAACGGCGCGGTCGATGATTCGCCATCACCGCCGACCGGAGCGGCCCCACGCGGAGCGCCGGAGGAATCAAGCGATCGCTTCTCGATTCATTGGCAGGCGACCTATGTGGAGCAGGAGACGTTGGGCTTCAACGCACCCTACAGTGGAGCCAATAGCCTTTCTGCCAAAAGCGGCAGGGAAACCGTTGACATCACGCTCTTCGCGGGCGCGCGGCTCTGGTCGGGGGCGGAGGTCTGGATCAATCCCGAAATCGATCAGGGGTTCGGTCTGGACAACACGCTCGGCGTCGCGGGATTTCCGAGTGGCGCGGCCTACAAGGTCGGCAAGAACCAGCCGTACTTGCGGCTGCCGCGCTTGTTTGCGCGCCAAACAATCGACCTCGACGACACCCGGGAGGAGACCGGCGGGGGTGCCAATGCGTTCGAGGGACATCACAGTCCCAATCGTCTGGTATTCACCGTCGGCAAATTCGGCGTAACCGACATCTTTGATACCAACCAATACGCTCACGATCCCCGCGGGGACTTCCTGAACTGGGCCGCGGTGGATGTGGGTACCTTCGACTACGCGGCCGATGCGTGGGGTTATACCGTGGGGGCCGCCGCCGAGTGGTACCAAGGGCCGTGGACGCTACGCCAAGGCGTGTTCGATTTGTCCAATGTGCCGAACAGCGCGCATCTCGATCCGGGATTTCACGAGTTTCAGATGGATCTGGAGCTCGAGAGACGCTACGAACTCCACACGCAGCCGGGCCGAGTGCTGCTCACCGTGTTCGACAGCCGTGCGCGCATGGGACTGCTCGATCAAGCCGTCAGCCTCGCGCAGGCCACCGGCAATCCGGTCGATATCGCCGCGGTGCGCGGCTACCGTAGTCGTGTCGGGGCAAGCCTCGTTCTCGAGCAAGCGCTGTCGTCGGATCTTGGGCTATTCGCGCGCGCGGGCAAGGCAGGCAGCAACGTGGAAGCGTATGAATTCACCGATATCGACCGAACGGTTTCGGCAGGGCTGTCGTTGAAAGGCTCACACTGGAGCCGCCCAGGCGACACGATCGGTCTTGTGCTCATTGACAACGGCATCTACGCCGCACGCGAGCGCTATCTCAACGCGGGCGGTCTGGGCAATCCTCGTGGGCGACGGCAAACTGCCGCACCCGGGCCCGGAGGAGATTGTGGAAACCTATTATGAGCTGGCCATCTTCGCGCAGGTCCACTTCACCCTCGATTACCAGTGGGTGAACAACCCAGGGTATAACCGCGACCGTGGACCGGTGCCGATCTTCGCGGTGCGAGTACATGCGCAGTTATGAGCCGGTAGTTGGCTCGAGGTAACTTGTAAGTTCAATAACGTGCCAAGGGGCGTCCGTTGCAATTGGCACGACGAAGCACGACTTAGCACGGCCGATTGCCGCAAATCTCCCGCACCCCGAAGGATCGGAAACAACCGCGCCGATTCCGAGGCATCTGCCGTGAGTTCAAGCCCACGCAAGCTGGGCGATGCTGATAGCGGCTCTGGCCGACGTTGGGAGGAGTGCGACGGTGCTTCTATTCACAATCGGCCCTTCGTGTGCTAGCGAATTACTTGGGACAATACTCGCAGTGCTGGCATGCTGGGCAGCCACCCTAAGGGCGGACGAAGTTGGCGCGCCGGCGCCTGCTGTTCCTCGAGCAATCGTCGTCACGGGGCAGAAACCCGCGGCTGATGAGGAGGTGAAGATTGAGGTGGAAACGCCCCTACACTCCGACCGATATTTCTATGATGGGCACGTTACCGTCACCGTAAAAGACGGTGTCGTTCACTTGCAGGGCGTGATTTTTGACGACTGGGACCTGCAAGTCGCAAGGCGCATTAGTAAAAACATTGCTGGCGCCAAACGCGTGGTCAACGAACTTGAAGTCTGCTCTTGCGACGGCGGCGGCGGTTCGTGACATAGGTTTGGGTTGGTCGACGTCGTGTCCGTCGGTATTGAAACCACGCGTTCCCGTCCTCTGAAAGCAATTGCAGTTTGGGACATGCTAAGGACCACGGCGTCCGTCATGGGAATCGGGCCCCTGATGGAGTCGACGACCAATCTGGAGGACCAGGCCCGGCTAGCCAGGTGGTTGCGGGACTTTTGCGTGTTTGGTTGTGCTCTGTTGTGCTCTGTGGTGCCAAATGCAACGCGCGCCACGCGGAGTTTTTTAAGAAAATCAAAGCTCAATTTTCATGGTGTCAGCTACGAACCAGGGGGGTCAGAAGTTCGAATCTCTCCGGGCGCGCCATATTCTCACGGCCTAAGTACCGCTTATCGGCGCGGACCGCTCTGCGTCTACTTCGAACTCCCGACAGACAATCAAGACAATTCGACGATTCCGCGAGCGGCGGCTACTGCTCGTCAGCCAGTCCCTCGGCGATCTGCTAGGGCTTGGACAAAAGATCTGGCTTCATGGTGTCCAAATTGACGGGCACCGAATTGTGCTCCTCGACGATGAGCCACTTGCCGTTCTTTTTGCGATAGATATCGGTCGTCCGGTCGACAATCTTCAACTTCGTTCCGTCCTTCCCGGTAAATTCGCCGGTCTGGATGTCGTGTCCATAAGCGAGCGAACCGACGACATGGATGGTTTGTTCCGAGATCGTGTTCTTCATGGGACCCGGGAAAGCCGCAAACAGTCCTTCGAAATCCTTCTTGTAGGCTTCCCAGCCCCTATATTCACGCGGCGGCAGGACGTCAAAGACGAACAGTTGCTTTCCGGGAGCGTAGACCGACATGACCTTGTCCACGTCTTTGGAATTGAATCCCTCGTTGTAGGTGTCCTCAAGGGCCTGTATCGCCGCCTCGTCGGCATTCGCTGCGGGCTGGTCAGCTGCCACGGCGTTGGCCGAGGCGAGAATGGCAACACTAAGTGCGGTTAGGATTCGCATGTCGGTCTCCGTGCAGATTTCTGCGGATAGTTTTGTTCTCGATCCACTGGCCCCATCTAGGCCGGGACAATAACGATATTATCACTGAAATCTCAGGCGTCCACAGGGTCTGCGCTGATGCTTTCGAAGGGCAGTACCGCCACAGTGCGCGACCTCCAAATTCGCGCTGCGGGCACCGGCCGGGGGTTTAGGCTCAAGCTCCCCAAGGCGCACCGACAGAGCGCCAGCGATTTGATCGGCGATCTCATCCTCGATACTGAAGATGTCGTGCAAACCGCGATCAAAATGTGCCGACCAAACCAGAGTACCCGCGGCCGAATCCACGAGTTGCACCACCACCCGCAACCGATCCGCCTTCCCGAAGCAGACGTCCGACCGGACTCGGACGCCATCGTTTAACGCGGTATTTTGTACTGATAATCATAGGGTAAGCTAAAAAAATAATAGAAGCAGTCGCTTGGCATGGCGCGGATTTGGGGCGGTAGAGATTCGGTAGAGGCGGGCTCAAAGGGCAAGCCGTTTGCCGCGACAGCTTTTGGGCGGCATTGATTGACTTTCGAGAGTTACGCGTTCGGGCGTGACGGGGAACACGGTGGCGATTGTCGCATCGCTAGCCGAATTTGGCCTTTATCCGTTCGGATAACTTCGCTAGGTGTATTACCACGCGTTCGTGTGTGCCGACTCCAATCTCCTCGGTCCCGTCGGTCGCGCGAATCGAAAACTCGATGCGCCGCCCATCAACGTTGGTCACTTTCGCTTCGCCGGTGACGCGCCGACCAGCCGGCGTCGCTGCCAGATGGCGCACGTCGACGCGCGTGCCGAGCGCGCTTTCGCCGACGTCGAGATAAGGCTTGATTGCGTTGAGCGCCGCGTTCTCCATGACCATGATCATGACCGGCGTCGCTAGAACCGGAGGCAATGTCGCATCCTTGAAACGGCTGGCGAGATGGTCGGGAATGACGACAAGACTGAACGAGCCCGTGGCCCCGACCGGTATCGATTGCATGGCATTTCCTTGGAGTTGAATGGCACAGATGAGCTTAAATGCTTGCGGGTAGGAGCGGATGGGAATTATAAAACCCTTGCCGCGCAAGAAGGTGGGCGATGGAGGGTGTCAGACACGGAGTCGATCCGCAAGTAGAGGGGCGGATTCGCAGCGCGATTCCGTCTACGTTGATATGTTGGAAGATTATCTTGAGCCAGCGTAATTTTAGTTCCTGAGTCTGACTTGGCAGCGTTGCCGCGCCTTCCACGCGATGAAGGCGGGCTGGTCTTTGCCAAGCCCCGAAGCGGCCACTCACAGTTTAGGGCTGATTGAACTTTCCCTTGTTCCGGCCACGGAAGAGATTAGTCTTAATGCGAGGACATTCTCACCAGGAGAGTTTGGGATGCTAATTCACGAGATGACTGAGGACGAATGCGGCACCGCACTCGAGCAGGCAGGTTTCGGCAGATTGGCGTGCGTACGCGGTGATCAACCCTACATTGTTCCAATCTATTTCTCGTACGACAGAAAGCATCTCTACGGGGTCACAACGCTAGGGCAAAAGATCGAGTGGATGCGGTCCAATCCGCTCGTCTGTCTGGAGATTGATGAAAGGACGAGTCACTATCAATGGATGAGCGTTGTTGTGTTTGGTCGTTACGAGGAGTTACCGGATACGCCAGAATATGAATCTGCGCGTGCGCACGCTCTCGAAGTTCTGCAGAAACGCGTGATGTGGTGGCAGCCGGCTTGCGTCGCCACTGAGAAGCGGGAACAGCGTCCGCCGATCTTCTACCGCATTCACATCGAGCAGGTGACAGGACACCGAGCGGCGCCCGATGCGATTGAAGCCGCCGCGTTAGGTGCCGAGGAAACGCTGGTTTGCCGATAGGATCTGATGCGGCATTGCTCGATTCGCGGAAATGGTCGCGTTTGATCCGAATTTGGCAGATGAGGTAATTCGAGGCCGACCATTCCACATTAGCATGATGATCTGGCGTCATAAAACTGGTCAGTACAAATCCGAGGGCGGGACGACCTTCATGAAGTCGACGTGTTCATTAAAAAGCAAATCGAGCTGGTCGGGGACGTGAGGCGATAGCGGACCGGAGTCGGCCCAAAAGCGGCAGTACAGCTTGCTGAAATGTCTGCCGATAAGCGGCCATTCCGCCCGCCGAGCCGCTCGCAGCCTCAGTTTCGTATCGGGGTGGGCCCACGCTGCGACAACTCTCGTCTTGGAAGTGCTGCTGTGGGGTACTCTTATTGCCGCATTCGTTGCGAAATCGTGGCTGATTCTGTTCTTCTTGCCGGTAGGGCTGCTGCTCTGGTCGTTGATTGTTAGCGTCGCCTTTGTCGCGTCACACGTGCCACTGTTCTGGGCCAGCGGGGACGGCCTCGGTCTGTTCGGGCACGCGGACGCCGCGAATCCGCAGTTTGCGGACGTGACCGAGCCCGAGAAGGTCTACGTCGTGTTCTCGGGTCCCGATATCTACATCCTTGCACGAGATTGCGCGCAGGCTCGGACATTCCCCGGAATCGTTTCGCCCACACGCGAACCTCTACGCCCAGTGCCAGCACTGGCACCGGCCAGTACCACTACGAGAAAACCCACCGTTACCGGTGAAGAACGATGGTCTGTCCGACGGCCAGTCGCCCGATGCGCGTGACCGTGCCGTAGATCCCCGCGTTGTTCTGGTTGGCACGAACCACTGCCTTCAGCACTTCGGGGGCAGGGCTCCCCTAGCGGCAATGAGTGGGGTTTCATGCATCCGCCGCACGCCGGTCGTCGGGGCATAAGCCATCTCTAACAGATCGATATCCATGATGGCTTTCGTCCCGGCAGATGAGGCTGCCGATTATGCACCGCGGCGGGCTGGGCTATTAGTAGTTTTCCTGCGGCAAACATTGA
>Ga0066793_10001168_pt1 | contig 11668 bp, 12 predicted proteins | sample PersoiDNA2013189_FD_83876 | JGI IMG/M metagenome (GOLD analysis project Ga0066793, IMG submission 83876) | Permafrost soil microbial communities from the Arctic, to analyse light accelerated degradation of dissolved organic matter (DOM) -... | ecosystem: Environmental > Terrestrial > Soil >...
GACAGCGATGGTCTGGGCACCACCGACGGGAGGGCCTTGCGAAGAATTCACGCCTCGGTAGTTATTGGCATCGGCATGCGCGGAGGCCATACCCACCAGGGGCGTCACCAACAAAGCGTGGTCGGGCTAAGGGTCGGCCTCGAGTTCGACTGCTCGTCGGCGCAATTCGGCGGGATCCACTGACCGAGGCTACGGAGGCCCGGGTCCGCGAAAATCCGCCAGGCAAGCTCCCGTTTGCATTTCGTTTGCATCGGGCACCGCGACGCGCTGCCCGGGAGGCCGGAACCGTTGCGATCGTTGGTCGGGCTGCCGGGACTCGAACCCGGGACCTTCGGTCCCCCAGACCGACGCGCTAACCAAGCTGCGCCACAGCCCGTCGACGTGGTGTGCGCCGGACGGACGATGGTACTCGCAGGGTTGTGGCAATTCAGAGGTGCTGTACGACCCATTCGACGCCTTGAAACGCCCGGTAGCCGAGGTAGATGGCGAGCGCGCCGAGCATGAGCTTGAAGTGCCAGGGGACGGGATCGAGTGGTTCTTCGGTGTCGCGTCCCTGCCCGGTGGGTGGCGCCGGTTCGGTGAGCGGGGCGTTGTGGGCGTGGCCGGCGTCGACGGGGTGTCCGCAAGTGGGGCAGGTGCCGTCGGGGTCGACGGTGGAGGGAGAGAGGAAACGGTCGCACGTCGAACACCAGGGCACGGGGTCATTTGACCAGACGTCGGCCCGGACCCGGACCTCGGTCCCGGCTCGGTGAGGTGAGGTGAGGTGAGGTGAGGTGAGGTGGTGAGCTCAGCCGGCGCGGCGGCGGACGCGCAACTTGAGGGGTGCGGGTCCGAGATCGAAGGATTCGCGGATGCGCCGTTCGAGGTAGCGGAGATAGGTGGCGGGGAGCACCTCGGTGGTGAACAGCGTCACCGTCGGCGGGTCGATGGCACCTTGGGTGGCGAAGAGGACCCGAGGTCGTCGGCGACGCACGACAGGCGGCGGGTGCGCGGCTTGGGCGTCTTGGACAACGCGGTTCAACGCCGCGGTCGGCACCCGCCGGTGGTACGCCTCTTCGGCTTCGCGGAGCGCGGGGAGGATCCGTCCGACGCTGCGTCCACCCTGGGCGGACGCTTTCAGGACCGGGGCGTAGCCGAGGAACGCGAGTCGGTCGGCGACGTCGGCGAGCACGGCGCGCCGCCGGTCAGGGTCAGCGTCGAGGAGGTCCCATTTGTTGAGGATCACGACGATGGCGGTGCCGGCGGCGTCGACGCGTTCGGCGAGCCGCTGGTCCTGGTGGGTGACACCGGCGGACGCATCGATGACGAGCAGCGCAGCGTCGGCCCGGTTCACGGCCTCGAGGGCGCGGACCAGCCCGTAGTACTCGCTGGGTTCGTCGATGCGGCTCCGGCGCCGCATGCCGGCGGTGTCGACGAAGCGCAACGGCCCGTCGGGGGTGTCGACGACGGTGTCGATGGCGTCGCGGGTCGTGCCGGGCTGGTCGTGGACGACGGTGCGCTCGTCGCCGACGAGCCGGTTGAAGAGGGTGGACTTGCCGACGTTGGGCCGACCGACGATCGCGATCGAGAACAGCTTCGGCGCGTCGGGTGCCGGCGCGGCTTCGGGAGGTAGCGCCGCGACGAGCGCGTCGAGCAGGTCGCCGCTGCCGCGCCCGTGGATCGCGGACACCGGTATCGGGTCGCCGAGCCCGAGACGGGAGAACGTCCAGGCGTCGGTCTCGCGGCGTTCGTCGTCGACCTTGTTGGCGACCACGAGGACCGGCTTGTCGCTTCGTTGGAGGAGCCGGGCGACGCGGGCGTCTTCTTCGGTGATGCCGACCGCGGCGTCGAGGACGAGGAGGAGCACATCGGCGTCGGTCATGGCCCGCTCGGCTTGGGCGCTCACGGCCCGGGTGAGGGTGCGGGCGTCGTCGGTGGCGACGTCGGGGGGGAGCCACCCGCCGGTGTCGACGACCCGGAACGGTCGGCCTTGCCATTCGGCTTCGAGCTCTTTGCGGTCCCGGGTGACACCGGGCCGTTCCTGGACGATGGCTCGTCGGCCGCCGACGATGCGGTTCACCAGAGTCGATTTGCCGACGTTGGGGCGTCCGATGACCGCGACGGTGGGGAGCGTCACGCGAGGGCCGCGACGAGCGACGCGCCATCGGTGGGGACGACCTCGACCGGGACTGGGAGGTCGGCGACGGTCTGGCCGTCGAGGAACTGGTCGCGGGAGAGGACGACGTCGGGGAGCAGGTACCGGTCGGTGGCCGGCTGCGCGTCGAGCGCAGCGGCGACGTCGGTCCCGGTGAGCAGCCCGGTGACGGCGATGTTGCCGCCGAAGAACCGGTTGGTGACGGGGACGACTCGTACGGGCACGCCGGCGTGCGCGCTCAGCTCGGGTACGAGCGGCGCGAGGACGCTCGCGCCGTACTCGCCGGTGACGATCCCGACCGGAACGGCCCGCGCTGGGGCCGCGTCGACGGCGATGCGGCGAGGGGCGCGGTACCCGGTGGCGGGGGCCCCGTCGACCCAAGCGAAGAACCCGGCGTGGGGACGTTGACCGACGACCTGGTCACCGGCGAGGGCGCGGCGCACCTCGGTGAGGAAGGTGCGGGCCATCCCGATGCCATTCTCGTGCTGCACGAACCCGTCGTAGGCGTCACTGTCGGGGAACGCCCGACCCGCGAGGAGGTAGTACTCGTCGGCGGCGTAGACGAGGCGACGCCCGAGCGCGTCGTGGAACCGGGTCTGCCACCGGGCGATCTGGTCGAGGACCCGCGCCGCGTCGTCGTCGGTGTGGGCCCGCAGGCTCGGCTCCGGGGAGTGGGTGCCGACCCCGACGGGCACCGCGGCGACGGTGGCGAGCCGCGGGTAGCGGTCGAGGATCCCGAGGAGGGTGTCGTCGAGCGCCGGGCCGTCGTTGAGGCCGGGGCAGACGACGATCTGGCCGTGGACCTCGACGCCGGCGTCGAGGAGCGCGGCGAGCCACCGCAAGCTGGTCGCGCCGCGGCGGTTGCGGAGCAGCTGGGCCCGCAGGTCGGGGTCGGTGGCGTGGATGCTGACGTACAGCGGCCCGAGGCCCTCGGTGACGACCCGCTCGAGGTCGGCTTCGGTGAAGCGGGTCAGGGTCGTGAAGTTCCCGTAGAGAAAGGAGAGCCGGTAGTCGTCGTCCTTCAGGTACAGGCTGCGCCGCATCCCCTTCGGCAGCTGGTAGATGAAGCAGAACGGGCAGTGGTTGTCACAGGTTCGAACCTGGTCGAACACCGCCGCCGACAGCTCCATCCCGAGCGGTTCGCCGTCGCGCTTGTCGATCACGACCCGGCGGGCCAGGCCGTCGCGGCGCACGTCGAGGTCGACGCAGGCCTCGTCGGCTTGGAGCTGGTACCGGATGACGTCGCGCACCGCCTCACCGTTGAGCGCAACGAGCTCGTCCCCGGGACGGATCCCGGCCTGCGAAGCGGGCGAGCCGGGTGCGACCGCCACCACCCGAGCGGCAGTCATGACCGGAGTCTACGAGCCCCCAGACCGACCGGTACCCTCGGTCGCGCATGGCAGCGTCCGAGACGACCGTCGAACGGGTCCTGCTCGCCGAGCCCCGCGGTTTTTGCGCCGGGGTCGAGATGGCGATCAAGGCGTTGGCGTGGATGGTGCGGATCTTCGAGCCGCCGGTCTACTGCTACCACGAGATCGTCCACAACCGTCTCGTCGTCGACCGGTTCCGTCGCCTCGGTGTCGTGTTCGTCGACGAGCTCGACGAGGTCCCCGCCGGAGCCCCGCTCATGCTCTCGGCGCATGGCTCCGCCCCTGAGGTTGTCGCCACGGCCCAGGAACACGACCGCTTCGTCGTGAACGCGGTCTGCCCGCTCGTCACGAAGGTCCACCACGAGGCGAAGGTCCGGGCGGCCAAGGGCTACACGATCCTCTACGTCGGTCACGCCGGCCACGACGAGGCGGTCGGCACCCTCGCGGTCGCCCCCGACGCGATGCGCCTCGTCGAGCACGACACCGACCTCGACGCGGCCATCGCCACCGTCGACGATCCAGAACGGGTAGCGCTCCTCGCCCAGACCACCCTCGCCCTTCACGACTGGGAGGGGATCATGGACCAGGCCCGGGAACGCTTCCCGGCGCTGTGGACCGCAACCCGTGATGACCTGTGCTTCGCGACGACGAACCGCCAGGCGGCGCTACGCGTCGTCGCGGCGCGCGCCGACGCGATGGTCGTGATCGGCAGTGCCAACTCGTCCAATACCCTCGCCCTGGTGAAGGTCGCCGCCGACGCCGGCTGTGACCGTGTCCTGCGCGTCGACGGACCCGACGAGCTCGATGTCACCGCGCTCGGTGGCGCGCGCGTGGTCGGGGTCACCGCCGGGGCGAGCGCCCCCGAAGACGTCGTCCGCGCGGTCGTCGACGAGCTGGCTCCCGCCGACGGGGTCGAGCCGGTGTTCGTCACCGACGAAGCTGAGTACTTCCCGCCCCCCCGCGAGCTGCGGGAGCTGATGCCGGCCCTCGACGCCCTGGCGTCGCTCGTGACCGGTGGCGCCCCGAACGCCGAGGCCCTGGACCACCCGGTCACCGACGATCGGGCGGCCGACGCGTCACGGGTGCTCGCGGACCTCGCCGGGTAGCGCCGCCGTCCCGGCCCGCCGGCGGGCCTCGTCGAAGCAGGCTTGGAGCCGGGTCGCGAGCGTCGCGGTCAGCGCGGCGACGTCGGATCGCCGACGCGCCGACGCGGAGGCGTCGGCCACGATCGGCTCTCCCACCACGACCACGACCCGGTGCGGTCTCGGCAGCACGTGCCCGCGGGGCAGGATCTCCTCGCTGCCCCCGATCCCGACCGGCAGGATCGGCACGCCCCGCTTCAACGCCAGGTACGCGACCCCGTGGAACAGGTCCCCCAGCTCGGGACCGTGGCGTCTCGTCCCCTCCGGGAAGATCGCCAGCGGATCGCCTTCGACCAGCACCGCGTCACAGGCCCGCAGCGCCGCCCGGTCGGTGGTGCCGCGCTCGACGGAGATGCCACCGAGCCGCGGGAACAGCGCCGCCCCGATCCGCGACGAGAACAGCTCCTGCTTGGCGAGGAACCGGACCCGGCGGCGGGTCACGAACGCGGTGAACGGCACGTCGATGATCGACCGGTGCGACGGGGCGATGACGTACGCCCCAGAGGTCGGGACACGGTCACGTCCGATCAGGCGGACGCGGAAGATCACCGCGCAGAACCCGACGACGACGGTGCGGACCACCCGCCAGAAGATCACTGCGACGCCCCAGTGCGGGCGCGGACCTGCTTGACGACCTCGCGGACCACGTCGTCGACCGGCCGGCCGGTGGTGTCGATCCGGATCGCGTCATCGGCCGCGACGAGCGGCGACGCGGCGCGCGTCGAGTCGAGTTGATCGCGTCGCCCCAGGTCCTCGCGGACCGCCTCGACGCTCACCGCGGCGCCGGGGGCCGCTTCGTCCCGTCGGCGACGGGCCCGCTCGGCCTCCGACGCCGTGAGGAACACCTTGATGACCGCGTCGGGGAACACCACCGTCCCGATGTCGCGGCCTTCGACGACGCCGCCGCCACGCGCGGTAACCCACGACCGCTGATGGTCGACGAGGACGCGCCGCACCGCCGGATTCGCGGACACCGTCGACACCGAGGCATTGACGGGCGGTGAGCGGATCTCGACGCTGACGTTCCGTCCGTCGAGGAGCGTCTGGGGGCCGCGCTGCTCGATCAGTACCCGCGCCGCGACGGCTGCGCACCGGTCAGCGTCGATCGGGTCGACGCCGGCCTCGAGGACCGCGAGGGTCACCGCCCGGTACATGGCGCCGGTGTCGAGGACCTCGAGGCCGAGCTCGGAGGCAACGCGGCGCGCCACCGTCGACTTCCCCGCGCCCGACGGGCCGTCGATGGCGACAACGGTGCTCACCGGCCGGGACGGGTGCAGGCCGCGAGGTCGTCGGCGAAGCGCGGGTAGGAGCTGGCCACCGAGGCCCAGCCTCGCACGGTCGACGCCCCCGCCACCGCGTTCGCGGCGACGGCCCCGGCCATCGCGACCCGATGGTCGCCGTGGCTGTCCCACACCATCGGCTCCGGATGACCGCCGCGCACCACGAGCCGGTCGGGCCCGGACTCCACGCCGACTCCGAGCCGGCCCAGCTCGGTCTCGACGGTGGCGATCCGGTCACTCTCCTTCACCCGCAGCTCTCCGACGTCGCGAAACTCGGTGATCCCGTCGGCGAACGCCGCCGCGACCGCGAGCACCGGAACCTCGTCTTGCACGTTGGGGATCTCGTCGCCACCGACGACGGTCCCGGTGAGGGGCCCGGCCCGCGCCACGAGGTCACCGACCGGCTCGCCGAGCCGGTCCTCGTGCACCCGGATCTCGAGGTCGGCGCCCATCCGGCGGAGCACCTCCACGAACCCGAGCCGGGTCGGGTTCAGATCGACGTCTTCCACGGTGAGCTCCGAGCCGGGGGTCACGACCGCGGCGACGATGAAGAACGCCGCCGACGACGGGTCACCGGGCACGTCGAGCTCGAACGGGCGCGGCGCGCCCGCCTCGACCCGCACGCTCGTCATCCCGGTGCGCTCGACTGGCGCGCCGAGCGCGGCGAGCATCCGCTCGGTGTGATCCCGGCTCGGGGTTGGCTCGACGATCTCGGTCGAGCCGGCGGCCTGTAACCCGGCCAGGACCAGCGCGGTCTTCACCTGGGCGCTGGCAACTGCCAACTCGAACCGGGCACCGACCAGCGCGCCGCCCCGCACCGACAGGGGCGGGAACCGGGCGTCGTCGCGCCCGTCGACGTGGGCGCCCATCACCCGGAGCGGTTCGGCGACCCGCGCCATCGGCCGGCGTCGCAGCGACGCGTCGCCGCTCAGCACGCTGTGGAACGGCCGTCCCGCGAGGAGACCGCACAGCAACCGGATCGAGGTCCCCGAGTTGGCGCAGTCCAGGACATCATCGGCCTCGCGCAACGCGTCGACCCCACCCCCGGTGACGGTCACCGTCCCCGAAGGGTCTCCGGCGATGGGGACGCCGAGCGCGCCGAGCGCCGCGGCGGTGCGCGCCACGTCGTCACCGTCCGCGAGGTGACGGATGTCGCTGACACCGGTGGCGAGCGAGCCGAACAGCAGCGCCCGATGCGAGATCCCCTTGTCGCCCGGGACCCGGATCCGTCCCGACAGCGGGCACGGCCCGTCGAGCGCGAGCTCGGCGGGGATTGTCACGGCAGCACCCGACGCGAGTGGTGGTAGCCGCGCTGGGTGAGCGCGGCCTCGAACGCTTCGACGTCGCGGGCCGGGAGCAACAGGACGAGCACGCCGCCGCCGCCCTCGACGGAGTGGGCGATGTCGATGTCGGAGATGTTGATGCCCATGCTCCCCGCCAGGGTCGTGACCTCGGCGAGGACCGCGGGACGGTCCGGCACCGGGACGCGCAGCTCCACCAGCGGCTCGGTCGCCGCCCCGCCGACCGGCAGGCGCCGCCGGGCGGCGCGGGCCCGCTCGAGCAGCTCGAGGAGCCCGTCGCGGTCGCGCCCGGCGACGAGGGCCCGCACGACCCCTAACGCGTCGACGTACCCGTCGAGCGCATCAACGATGGCATCCCGGTTCGCCACACAGATGTCGGGCCAGATCCCCGGGTCACCGGCGGCGATCCGCGTCATGTCGCGGAACCCGCCCGCCGCGAGGCGCAGCAACGTCGCGTGCTCCTCCCCCCCGCCGGCCGCGACATCCATCAACGTCGTCGCCGCCAGCTGCGGGACGTGGCTGACCACCGCGACGAGGTCGTCGTGATGCGATGGCGTGACCGCGATGACCTCCGCGCCGAGCCCCGCGACGAGGCGCCGAACCGTGCTGAACACCGACGCGTCGGTCCGGTCGGTCGGGGTGAGCACCCACGTGCCGCCGACGAACAGGTCGCCGTCGGCCCCGTCGAGGCCACCCTGCTCCGACCCGGCCATCGGGTGACCACCCACGAACCGGCCCGCCAGGTCGGGACGGGCGGCCTCCACCGCGGCGACGATCGGCGCCTTGACCGACCCGACGTCGGTGACCGCCGGTGCCCCGGCGTCGAGCGCCGCGATGACGAGCCCCGCGATGTCACCGACCGGGACCGCGACGATCACGACGTCGACATCGGTCGCGGCGTCGGTGAGGGTCGGCACCGCCTCGGTCGCCGCGCCCCGTTCCACGGCTTGCGTCGCCCGTCTGGGGTCAGTGTCGAACCCGCGGACGGTGACACCGTCGCGAGTGAGGGCTAATCCGATCGAGGCGCCGACCAGCCCGGTGCCGACGATCCCGACGCGCTTCACTCGGGCAGGTCGTCGCGCAGGGCCCGGGCTGCGCCGAGGTACACGTGATGCAGGCCCTCTCGGGCCCGTTCGGTGTAGCAGTGCACGAGCACCCGGATCACCATCGGGAGCGCACCTTCGATGCCCAGCTCGCGGGCACAGAGCAGCGGGACGTCCCCCAAGCCGAGCTCGCGGGCGACCGTCGCCGGGAACGCCGCGGTGAGGTCCTCGGTGGCAGTGAAGATGATGCTCACCAGGTCGTCGTGATGAACGCCGTTGCGGGTCAGCAGCTCACGCACCAGCAGCTGGGTCTTCTCGGCGATCTCGGCTTTGGTGTCGGCTTCGCAGGTGATCGCGCCTCGCAGCGCGTGCAGTCGCACGTCGGCAGGTTACCGGTCCGGTCGTTCGGTCAGCCGCCTCATTGGTGCCCATCGGCGGCGCTTGCCGACTCGTACAGCGCGCGCACCTCGTCGACGGTCAACGTGCGCCACGCCCCCGACTGCAGCCGGTCGTCGCGCACCGGCCCGACCCGGGTGCGGATGAGGCGCCGCACCGGATGGCCGATGGCGTCACACATCCGACGGACCTGCCGGTTGCGTCCCTCGTGGATGGTCAGCTCGAGTGCGGTGGCGTCACCGCGGGCGCCGACCACCCGCACCCGCGCCGGCGCGGTGGGGCCGTCGTCCAACGCCAGGCCGTCGCGGAGGCGACGAACCGCGGCGCGGGTCGGATCCCCGACGACCTCCGCGAGGTAGGTCTTGTCGACCCCGTGACTCGGATGGGTGAGCAGCTGCGCCAACGTCCCGTCGTTGGTCAAGATCAACAACCCCGACGTGTCGTAGTCGAGCCGCCCGACCGGGAACACTCGCGGGTCGGCGGGCACGAGCTCGACCACCGTCGGACGCCCTTCGGGATCCTGGGCCGTGGTCACGACCCCGGTGGGCTTGTGCACCAGGTAGTAGACGAGGTTCGGCGCGGTCGCCACCGGCACACCGTCGACGGTCACCTGCCCGACGTCGGGGTCGACCCGGTCGCCGAGGCGCGCCACCCGACCGTCGACCGCGACCCGTCCGGCTCGGATCAGGTCCTCGGCGGTGCGCCGAGACCCGTAGCCGGCGCGGGCCAGGACCTTCTGGACGCGCTCGGCGTCCGCCACGCTCAGCCGTCGACCGGGTCGGTCGACTCCTCGACGTTCGTCGGATCATCCGAGACCCGAAGGCCGCGCTCCAACGCCTCGACGATGCCGGCGTCGGGCACGAAGTCGCCGAGCGACAACAGGTCCCCGACCGAGTCGAGGCCGAGCCGCTCGAGGAACAGCGACGTCGTCCCGTACAGCACCGCGAGACCCGGTCCGGGATCACGCGCCACCTCGGTGAGGTAGCCGCGCTGCATCAACGTCTGCAGCGTCGTTTCGACGTCGACCCCCCGGATCGCCGACACCTGCGCCCGGGAGATCGGCTGTTTGTACGCGACGATCGCCAACGTCTCGAGCGCCGGCCCCGACAGGCGCACGTGCTGGCCCTCCAACACGAACTGCTCGACGTACGCCGCGAGGTCGGGGTGGGTCTGGAGCCGGTAGCCGCCCGCGACGCGGCGCAGCACGAACCCCCGCCCGTCCCGCTCGTACTCGTCGCCGAGCTCGGCGCACAGCGTCTCGACCTGCTCGACGGGAAGCTCGACCAGCTCGGCGAGGAAGCGCGGCTCAACCGGCTCCGTCGCCGCGGTGAGGACCGCTTCGATCGCGCGGCGCGCCTCGCGGACCCGCCACTCGTCGTCCGGGCCGCGGAACGGCTCGCTCACGCGCCCCGCCTCGCGCCCTGCTCGACGTCGGGCGCCGGGGTGCTCCCCGGGGTGTCCCAGTCGGCGATGCTCAACGCGTCGAGGGCCTCGCCGGTGGTGAGGCGCCGCACCGAGAGATCCGCGAAGGTGGCGACCTGCTCGAGGTCGACGACCCCCTGCTTGTAGAGCTCGAGCACGGCGAGGAACCGGACGATCACCTCGAGCCGGTCAGCCGCGTCGCGGGTGAGGTCCTGGAACGACACGACCCGGTCCTCGGGGAGCAGATCGAGCACCGTGGTGATCGCGTCGGCGACGCTGACCCGAATCGGCGCGATGTGGTCGGCCTCGACCCGGGGCTCGGGGGGCGCCTCGAGTGCCCGACGGGCCGCGTCGCGAAGCGATCCGAGTCGGACCCGTTCGAGCGGGTCGGGGACCATCGACCGGAACGGCTCCTCGGGCCCGGCCCGGCGCGCCACGCTGCGGTCCGCGACGCGCATCAGCGCGCTGATGGCTCTCGCGGCGTCCTGGAACGTCTTGCACTCGAGGAGCCGGGCGAGGAGGAGGTCGCGTTCCTCGAACCGGAGCAGCTCCTCGTCGAGCTCGAGATCCTCGGGGGTCGGGAGCAGCCGACGGGTCTTCAGCTCGATCAGTGTCGCGGCGATGAGCAAGAACTCGGTGGCGATCTCGAGGTCGAGGGTCTCCATCCGGTCGAGCTCACCGAGGTACTGGTCGACGATCGCGGCGAGCGACACCTCCCACAGGTCGACCTCCTGGCGGAGGATGAGATGCAAGAGGAGGTCGAACGGACCCTCGTAGACGGTGGTGTGTACCTCGTAGCCCATCTCGCACTTCAAGATACCCGCACCGCTCCCGAGCACCTCGCCACTACCGTTCCCGGGATGGCACGGGTCTTCTCGGGCATTCAGCCCACCGGAGACAAGCACCTCGGCAACCTGCTGGGCGCGATTCGCCACTGGGTCGCGACCCAGGACACCGACGACGCCCTCTACTGCGTCGTCGATCTCCACGCCCTCACCGTCCCCCATGACCCGAAGGAGCTCGCGGCGCGTACCCGCAGCACCGCGGTGCTGCTCCTCGCCGCCGGGCTCGACCCGCAACGCTGCACCCTGTTCGTGCAGAGCCACGTCCCTGCCCACGCCGAGCTCACCTGGATCCTGAACTGCGTCGCCACCATCGGTGAGCTGCGCCGCATGACCCAGTTCAAGGAGAAGTCCGCGGGCCAAGAATCGGTGAGCGTCGGACTCTTCGACTACCCGGTGCTGATGGCCGCCGACATCCTCGCCTACGACACCGAACGGGTCCCGGTCGGCGATGACCAACGTCAGCATCTCGAGCTGTCCCGCGACCTGGCGCTGCGGTTCAACCATCGCTTCGGCCCCACCCTCGTGGTCCCGGAACCCGCTATCCCTCCCGTCGCGGCGCGGATCATGGACCTTCAGACCCCGACCGCGAAGATGTCCACCACCGCGGAAACACCCTTGGGCACCATCGGGCTCCTCGACCCCCCCGACGTGCTGAGCAAGCGGATCCGCGCCGCGGTGACCGACTCCGGCTCCGACGTCCGTTTCGACCCCGACGCCAAACCCGGCGTGTCCAAC
>Ga0066793_10001170_pt1 | contig 11655 bp, 13 predicted proteins | sample PersoiDNA2013189_FD_83876 | JGI IMG/M metagenome (GOLD analysis project Ga0066793, IMG submission 83876) | Permafrost soil microbial communities from the Arctic, to analyse light accelerated degradation of dissolved organic matter (DOM) -... | ecosystem: Environmental > Terrestrial > Soil >...
AGCCAGCCCTGGCAGGTCCGCGGACTGAATGGGCAGCCAACTCCAGCGGATGCTGAGCACACCGACTGCATGACGCCCCACCAGGAGACTGCGGGGCCGCCACTCTATGGCCTCAAGCGTTACCGCTCATGCCGCCGAGCGGTCCGCAGGACGCTGCGCGCGGGCCACCGTGGGGCTAAGGCTCATCAACGGCACCGGCCGGACGTGCCGAGTACACAGTCAGGGAACACTCCTCGCGGAAAGTTTGCAGATTGGCGCTGAGGTGAGCGTTGCGGGCCTGAGGTTGACGCGCGTATGCCGCCGGGACGTTTCAGCATCAGTGTCCCCGGCCCAGCCACCGGTGTGGACATTCCTGGACTTTGAGACCGACGATGAGGCGGCGGGCCCGCTGGCCGAGTCCCTCGCCAGGGCGCTGCTGGCAGAAGGCGGCTGGTACGCGGATTTCTGGGTCGGCGATGACCATGTGGTCGTGTTCTTTCGCAAGGTCTTCCGCTATCAGCGCGGCGACCAGGACGGCCGGGCTGAAGCCATGGCATACGGCAGGGCAGTGGGCGTTCCGGAACACCAGCTGGACTGGCCAGGCTGACGCTGTCGCAGGTCCGGGCAGCTACCACCGATGCGCCCACGGCGGCAGAAGAGTGTGTTGAAACTTGTGCTCAGCGAAGGTGATACTCCCGTCGTGACTATGCAACACGGGCGGACGTCGCTCGACGTGGCCGGGGAACCGCTCAAGGTACAGCTGGAGACGTTCCTCGATGAGCACCGGGCCGCGCTGCACGCGTGTCTCGATGGCCTGACCGAGGAGCAAGCCCGACGCTCCCTCGTCCCTTCCCGGACGACGTTGCTGGGCCTGGTCAAGCACGCAACCTACGCGGAAACGGTGTGGTTCGACGAGGCCATCACCGGACGCCCGCGTCAGGAGATGGGCCTCCCACCGAGCGCCGGCGAGGCGTTCATCCTCACCCATGAGGACACCATCGAGTCCGTCCGCCGCGCGCACCACAAAGCGTGTGAGGCATCCCGCCGGGCCACAGCCGGCCTCGACCTGGATGACGTGCTCCGGGGACACCGCCTGGGATCGCTGCCCTTGCGATGGGTCTATCTGCACAGCCTCCGCGAATTCGCTCAGCATTGCGGCCACGCGGACATCCTTCGAGAGCAGATTCTGAGCGCCGAGTAGAGCGTTTCGCCGAGGCGCACAACTCGCGATCATCGGCAAGATCGTCATGCCCTTGGCGCACTGGTGCCATGAGCCGACGCCGGCCCTTCTCGATAGCTGCCGACTATGTTCGGTTGGTCGGTGCCGCGACGTTGATGACGACCTTGCCCGTAGCGTGACCTTCTTGCATGTACCGGATGGCCGTGGGGACTTCGCTCAGCGGATACGTCCGATCGATGACCGGTGTCACCTTGCCGGACTGGATGAGCTCGGTGAGGACGGCAAGGTCTTCTGCATTCTCTGAGCAGATGAGCGTGCCGGGCTTCTGGCCGGCGAACGGGGACAGGGCGATCGCCCTGTCCCCGACCTGCCGGTCGTTACCTCCGAGCCACCGGCCGCCCGTCTCTGCTCCGACGATGACGAGCGTCCCCCGGGGGTGAGGGCGCGCCGCAACTGTTTCAGCGACCGGTGCCCTCCGATATCGAGGATCACGTCGAAGCGCTGCCTCCCACCGGCGAAGTCCTCGAGCGTGTAGTCGACGATGTGGTCTGCGCCGATGGACCGGACCGTGTCCACCTTGCTGGTGCTGCAGACGCCGGTGACTTCCGCGCCGAACGCTTTCTCGATCTGTACGGCGAAGGTGCCAACGCCTCCCGAGGCGCCGACGATGAGCACCTTCTCACCGGCCTGGACCCGCCCGTGGTCGCGCACTCCTTGCAGCGCGGTGAGCGCAGAGACCGGAACGGCAGCAGCATCCTCGAGGGAGAGATTCACCGGCTTGGGTGCGAGCTTGCCGGTCCGGACGCGGACGTACTGCGCGAACGAGCCGTCGCAGACGCCGTACACCTCGTCGCCCTGCGAGAAACCAGTCACGTCGTTGCCGACGGCTTCGACCGTTCCGGCGAGGCTCCGCCCAGGGTTGGGGTACTTCCGCTTGCGGAGCCCAAAACCCGCAACGCGGATGGGATAGGGCAGGTCGGCCATGATGTGCCAGGTGCCCTGGTCGATGCTCGCCGCACGCACTCCCACCAGAACCTCGTCGTCGCCGGTCGTCGGCTTGTCCACCTCCGCGACGCGGAGCACGTCTTCGGGGACCGTCCCGTACGCGTCGTGAACGATCGCCGTCATCGTTTCCGCAGCGGCTGCCCCCCGGATCACCGCGGTCATCGCGCTACCCCGGCCGGCTCGGCACGGAGTGTCGGCTGGCTCACTGTGATGCGGCGGCCCCGGATCACGAGCCACAGCGCCAGCAGGAACTCACCGATGAACGTGACCGTGGAGACCTGGGTCCAGGAGCCGTGGGAAAGGAATGCGCCGATGCTGTCGTAGATGTAGCCCAGGCCTGCTATCCCGATGAGGACACCCAGGAGCTTGGGAACGTAGCCCGATCTGCAGGCCAGCCAGGCGATCACGAGCAGGTGAAGACCGAACAGGATGAACCCGGCGTGCCAGATATCAGTGAACCGGCTGATGTCAGCGAGCGCCGCGGCGTGCACCCGGTCCGCACCGGACGCCGGGAGGGATGTGCCGCCGCCGAGCAGGCGAGCAGCTCCGGCGAGCTGGAAGACGGCGACCGCGAAGATCCCCGCGTAGACAAGGCGCAGCCACGCCGCAAGCGCCGAGATGCCCTTGCCCGCTGGGCTGAACACCCGGTACAGCCCCAGGGCGACCACAACATCAAGCGCGATCACCAGGAACAGGCTTGCGATGCCGGACCGGAACAATCCCTGGTGCGCCATGATGTCCTGGGCTGTCCGGGCGGCATTCCCGGGCGTGATGAGCCCGTGGATCGCGAAGTTGTAGCCGAAGCCTGCCAGTGCGGACATGAGCAGCAGCGCAACCCCGGTGATGAGGCTGGCCTTCCGTACCGGCCGGCTCGCATCCGGCCCCTGCTGGAAGGGCGGCGGCGCATCATTGGCGTGGCGCCGGACGGCCGGTTCCGCAGTGCGGTTCGTCATCGTGGTCCCCTTTCAGGGGTGTGGCGTGCGGCGGAGCCATGAGACGGCCGGGCCGACGGAACATACGATGTATGCTTACGGCGTAAGTTACACTTACACTGTAAGTTCGTCAAGCTGTTTCCCCGCGGCGCCGCCGATGCAGCGCAGAACAGGAGTCCCCAGTGCCCGCGACGCCCAATGCCGTACCAGCGCCCCGCATCCCCTTGAGCCGCGACCGGGTCCTGCGCGCCGCGGCCGCCTTCGCCGACGAGAACGGAATCGAGACGCTCTCGATGCGCAAGCTCGGTGAGGCGGTGGGGGTCGAGGCGATGTCGCTGTACAACCACGTCGCCAGCAAGGAGGACCTTCTCGACGGCATGATCGACCTGGTTTTCAGCGAGATCGAGCTGCCGTCCGCCCAGGAAGGCTGGAAGAGGGCCATGCGTCAGCGGGCGATCTCGGTTCGGACTGTCCTGTCGCGACATCGCTGGGCGATCGGCCTGATGGAGTCGCGGACGTCCCCCGGCCCAGCGACGCTGCGGCACCACGACGCCGTCCTCGGGTGCCTTCGCGATGCCGGCTTCTCACTCGAGCTGGCCGCGCACGCCTACGCAGCCCTCGACAGCTACATCTACGGGTTCGCGCTGCAGGAGCGGGGACTGCCGTTCGACACTCCACAGGAAACCGCGGCGCTCGCGCAGGTCATGCTGGCCCAGTTCCCCGCCGACCAGTACCCCCACCTCGCCGAATTCACGTTCGGGCATGTGCTGCAGCCCGGTTACGACTTTGGCAGCGAGTACGAGTTCGGCCTCGGCATGATCCTCGACGGCCTCGAAAGGGCCCATCGCACTGCTCAGTCACGCAGCCGACCGCAACCCAACCGTCGGCGATAGCGAACGAGGCCTAACCGCGGACGACAGTCCAGCGACGCGAATATAGCGACAGTTCTGAAACGTGCGCTCATCGGCACATGAGTAAAATCGGAGCGTGGCGGCAGGGGATCTCAGGGCGCTGGTCCAGGCAAGTTTCGGCGCTGTGGCACGCGGTGCGGGCATTCGGGGTGGGATCACCCGGCTCATGGGGGAGGGCGTCGGTTCGTACAGCAGGGAAGTACCGCAACAGCCGTGGACGCAGGCGGACCTGGATGCACTCTTGTCCGCGGACAGCAGGACGTTCGCCAGTCTGTTCAGCAAGCTGAACGGACTCCAGTTGCCACGCATCATGGCTGCCGGCGGACCCACAACCTGCCCTGTCGTTCCCAGCTGCCGGATGCTGGGCAGTCCTGGGTGACCAGGACCGATTCTGGAACCAGGCCGACTGGGAAGTCCCCGTGCAGGACAAGCCGCGCCGACCACCCCTGGTCCAGTTCGGCGAGCATGTAGTGCTCGTAAACGATGATCTCTTCCACGCGGAGCCGGCATGGAGCTGGCGCCCAGGCGCCTGCCTCTTTGGAAGCGACGGTGTCGAAGGTCATGCCCACGGTCACTGGGGCGAACCAGCACCGGCCGGTCACCGTTGGCGGCTGCTGACGCTCGATCGCGTAGACCCAGAATTGTGGCGACGGATCAAAGCTGGTCCCGCTCGGGCTCTGCCGGTCACCTGCCACCTGCCCGCCCGCCCTTCACTACGTGCCGCGCCTGCGACGGCAGAAAGGATGGTCTTCGTGGCTGGCCGCGGGCCGGCCGGCCGCTGATGTGCGCCGTCCGGTAAAGCGCTGCTAGCCGCCTGCCGATCCAAGCCATGTCATCAGGCGGCCGGGTTCAGCGAGGAGGACGTCGCCGTTCAGCAAGCCTTCGGAGCGTACCCGGCCAGGGCGAAGGACAGTGACGGCCGCGAGGTACCTGCGCCCGGAGGCGAAAGGCGCCACCGTTGGCTGGCCGGGCGTCATCCAGTCCATCCTCGATGCCCCCGGAACGCAGCGCAGGGCACAACGCAATTCCGCCACGGCAGCGGGGTCCTCAACCCGCGCGAGCACACGGTGTGCCTTCCGCCGCCTCACATCGAATTCGCTGCCTCCACGACCAGGGCCAATTTGGCCTTCCGGAGCACCGCCGCGAAACGCACAAGATCAGCTCCGGCATCGCCAACAATTGGCCCGCTCAGATCCGCTCGCTCATCGGCAGATGGGTAAGGTCGGAGCGTGACCGCAGGGGATCTCAGGGCGTTGGCCCAGGCACGACTCGGCACTGCGATACGCGGCGCGAGTAGCGGGCGTCCGGGCGCTCAGCTCATGGGGGAGGGGGCATCGGATCGTACAGCAGGAAAGTACCGCAACAGCCCCGGACGTAGGTGGACTTGCAGGGACGCAGGAGGACGGTGACCTGCGGCTGCATACTCTGGTGGACGGGGTGCCGCTGGATGCATGCAAGAGGTCTGGGGTTCGAATCCCCATAGCTCCACCCGAAGTACCAGGTCAGAGCGTGGTTCCGGACTCATATGGTTGGGTTCCAAGATCGGCTGACCGTCGTTTGACCGTCGTTCTGGACGTGACTGGCTGGCAGTGAGCCGCACGGATTGGCTCTTGATGGCACGCTGGTCAGCCATGAACGTGGTTGTCGTTGAACAGGCTGGTTGTCCTTGAGTTTGAGCCCCGGCTGGCTTTCGCCGCTTGGGGCACGTTCGCCGCCGCTGGCACATCTGGCATAGCCCGTCGGCCGGTCCGGGCTTAGGCTGCCGGGAGGCGTTGCGGCGGGGGCTCCGAGAGCTTGCTGCCGGGGGACACCACACGGTATCTGACCTGGGTTCCACTGATCGGCTCGTTGCCTGCGGTCCGCAGCTTGATGCGTGCCTGGCGTACCTGCGGTTCGGTGATGAGGTAGCCGTGTGGACGCTGGACGGCTTGGCTGCGGGACCGGTCTTGCGATCTGGCTGGCCGCTGCTGCGGGGGACCCGCACCGGGGTGAGTTCATGCACTTCAAGGTTTGGACCGGCAGCTGAGGGAATCCGCTGGGGGCCGTAAGGCTAGCCGCCCTGGGCAGGACGGTGCTGCCCGGGCTGGTGAACCCGGCCCGCGGTGAAGTCGCTGGGGGGCGGTCTTCTCGCCGGGTCCCTGGCGTCGCGGCTCGCCTGGCCGGGGGTGGTACCGGGTACCGCCCGCGGCCAGGGATCTGCTGATGTCCTTGTCAGCGGTGGCTGGCCAGGGTGGTCGGGCCGCCGTGTCCGGCGAGTTCGGCGGGCGTGGCTTCGGGCTGTGCGGCGTCGCTGGGCTGGCGGGCGTGGGCGGGCAGGAACGCCAGGGTGGCCAGGGCCGCCACCGTGGTGGCGGCGGCGGCGACCAGGGAGCCGGCCCGCAGGCCGTCCATGAATGCCTGCCGGGCTGCTGCCGCTGCGGCGTCCCGCAGTCCCGGTGGCAGGTGGGCGGCGACGTCGAGGCCGGCGACGACAGACTGCCGGGCGGCCGATATCACGGCGACCGGGGCGCCGAGCCGGGTCAGCGCGGCCAGCACGTGGCTGCCGTAGGCCGAGCTCATCACGGAGCCGACGATCGCCACGCCGAGGGTCCCGCCGAGCTCGCGGGTAGTGTCGTTCACGGCCGAGCCGGCGCCGGCCTTGCCGGGTGGCAGCGCGCCCATGATGGCCTCGGTGGCCGGGCTGGCCGTCAGCGCGAGGCCGGCCGCCATGAGGATCATGGCGGTGATGATCCTGCCCCAGTAGGCGGAGTTTACGGCCGATCCGGAGGCGACCAGGAACCCAGCGCTCATCAGCACCAGGCCCGCGGTCACGACCACCTTGGTCCCGGTGCGCTTCATCAGCGCGATCGCGGCCGGTGATAGCGCTCCCGTCACGATGGCGAACGGCAGCGTCGCCACGCCTGCGCGGAGCGGGTCGTAGCCGCGGACGACCTGGAAGTACTGGGTGATGAGGAAGATGAACCCGAAGAGGCCGAAGAAGGCCAGCGCGATCGCGCCGCTTGCGGCGGTGAAGCGCGGGTTGGTGAACAGCCGCACGTCGAGCATGGGGTCGGGCCGGCGGAGCTGCCAGCAGGCGAAGCCGGCCAGGATCAACAGCGACCCGGCGAACCCGCCGGCCGTGGTAGCCGACGTCCAGCCGTGCTGCGGCGCCTCGATGACGGTCCAGACGAGCAGCGCGGTGCCCGCCACCGACAGCAGCGCGCCGAGCGGGTCAAACCGGCCTGCCTTCGGGTCGCGCGATTCGGGCAGCAGCCGCAGCCCGGCGGTCAGGGCGATGATCACGATCGGCACGTTGATGTAGAAGACCGAGCTCCAGGAGAAGTGGCGGAGCAGCAGGCCGCCGGTCACCGGCCCTATGGCCACGGCGAGGCCGGATACGCCTGACCAGATGCCGATGGCGGTCGCGCGCTCGCGGGCGATGGTGAACGTGCTGGTCAGCAGCGCGAGCGTGGCCGGGTAGATGAGCGCGGCGGCGACGCCCATGGCCGCGCGGCCGGCGATCAGCTCGCCTGTGCTGCGGGCCAGCGCGGCGCCGACCGAGGTGAGCGCGAACAGCGCCAGCCCGGCCTGCAGGACGCGGCGCCGCCCGAGCCGGTCGCCGAGGTTCCCGCCGACCAGCAGCAGGCCGGCGAAGACAAGCGTGTATGCGTCGACGATCCACTGCAGGTCCTGAGTCGAGGCCGACAGCTGCCGGCTGATCGTCGGCAGCGCGACGTTGACGATCGTGTTGTCCACTACGACAAGCAGGACGCTGAGGCAGAGCACTGCGAGGATCCACCAGCGCCGGCTGTCCGGCTGGGACGGGGTGGAGAGCGCTGTAGTCATCAAGACCTTCTGTAGAACAACGTGCTATAAATATGTAACAACGTTCTATTAATGTCAACCACCCTAGGACCGGCAGCGAGGGGGACACGTGACCGGCGGGGCGAGAGGATGGCAGGCATGAGCCCTGCGAACGCCGCACCCGGCCGGCGGCCGCGGACCCCCAGCGCCGAAATCGAGCGGGAGCTTGTCTCCGCGGCAGAGGCAGTGCTGGTCCGGGACGGGCCGGGCGCGGTGACCGTCCGCGCGGTCGCAGCCGAGGCGGGCATCGCCCCGATGGGTGTCTACAACCGCCTCGGAGGCAAGGACGGGCTCGTCGACGCCCTGCTCATCTGGGGTTTTGACCGGCTGCGCGCCGCGGTTGCGGGCCGCGGCGAGCCCGACCTGCTGGAACGGCTGCGCGCGTCCGGCCTGCGCTACCGGGAGTTCGCGATCGGCAACCGCCACTTCTACGCGATCATGTTCGAGGCCGCCATCCCGCATGAGTCCGGCTCAGCGGAGGTCGCCGAGCATGCAGCCGCGTCGTTCGACGAGCTCGTCCGGATCGTGGAAACGGCGGCGGCCGCGGGCCGCATCGTGGCGGCGGATCCGCGCGAGGTCGCGCAGCAAATCTGGAGCACCGTGCACGGCGCGGTGGCCCTCGAGCTACAGGGCATGGTCCTCACGGCGGATCCCGAAGCGACGTACCGCGCAACCATCGAGACGATGCTGCGCGGCCTGGCCGCCTAGCTGCGCCCAAGGAGACGTAAGCCGCGCGGAACCTGCCGCCGGAGCCGGATCGGTGGCGGCCGCTGACCCCGATGGGCACGCTGTAGGCAGTGAACCTAGGAGCTTCCCGATGGCATGCAAGAGGTCTGGGGTTCGAATCCCCATAGATCCACTAGGAATCCTAGGTCAGAGCGCGATTTCGGGGCCATCCGGATGGGTTCCAAGATCGGTTGACCGTCATCTGACCGTCGCTCTGGACATGACTGGCTGGCAGTGAGCCGCACGGATTGGCTCTTGATGGCACTCTGGTCAGCCATGACCGTGGTTGTCGTTGAACAGGCTGGCTGTTCTCGAGCTTTGAGCCTCGGCTGGCTTTCGCCGCTTAGGGCACGTTCGTCGCCGCGCAGGCGCGCCGGATAAATCGTCAGGAGTTGCGTGGAGTCACGTCTTGCCGCCATGCGAGTACCCTGACTGAGCGTGAAGGGCAGAACACGGGGGCTGTATGGCTTCGAGCTCGAGCCTGAGGTCCGTGACTGGCTGGATAGCCTCAGCGACAGCGACTTCAAGCGGGTCGACGAGGTCTGCGGGATGCTCGCCGAGAAGGGCACAGAACTCGGCGGACCATGGTCAGATCACCTTGAGGGGCCGGTCTGGGAGCTGCGGATCCGGGTTCGCGATGTTGCGGCCCGGGTAACGTACTGGTGTACTCCTGATGGGACGATCGTGTTGCTCACGGTGTTCCGGAAGACCAGGCAGCATGATCAGAGGCAGATCGACCGGGCAGCCCGGGCGCAGAAGCTCTGCGAACGTGATCACCGCGGACCTGCGGGTAAGGCCTACGAAAGGCGGGCGTGATGACCGGATATCACACCCGCTGGGTGCGCCCCGAGGTTCAGGCTGACGATCCTGAGCGGATCGCGATCCGCGAGGCCCTGGCCTTCGGCAAGGCCCTGTATGACCGGCGTACCGCTCTTGGCCTGAGTGTCGCGGATCTCGCCCAGCGGGCGGGCATGACCATTGATGAGATCGAGTGCATCGAAGAGGGCGGCACCGAGCCCACTGTCGCTTTGCTGCGAAGCCTCGCTGCGGCGCTGGACGCCGACGTGCGCCTCACCTCAGGTCACGACCTTGGCTCGGTGTGGTTCGAGACCCACGCGGCCTGATCAACCGGGCCTGAGCCCTATCGGCCGTACCGGCCAGGAATACCGTTGAAGCTTTCCTCCTCACCGCCCGGGCAGCTGCCAATGGCGGTACTTGGCCAGTTGGTCACCGGGCGTGGCGGAGCCTCAAATGGGCAAGCTCGCATAGCCGCCGATAGGAGCGCCTCGCCCGAGGCGCCGGGCGGCTCGTCCGGAACGCAGATGGGTTGATCTGTTGCACGCTGAGCGGCCGGGCCCTGCGGTCGGCTGCGGCCGCCAATCCAACTTGACACAACCAGACGGCTGAGTCCGCTCTGCGCCGAGCGGCGGTTCGGCACCGCGAACGAATTCCTTCACCTGAGTCGGCGGTGGTGGGCGGTGCCGGTCCGGCCTGCGACTGTCCGGGTACGCACGATGCTGACCGTAGCTGTGGGGGCGCGGCCCTCCCGTGGTCAGATATAGGGATGGAGACCGCTTGTGCTGGTGGGGCGTGAACCGGACTGACCGGCTGTACGCCCTGGTGGAGGAGCTGCGCTCGGTCTCCCCGCGGACTCGTAGCGCAGCTTGGCTTGCGCGGCGGTTTGAGGTAAGTGTCCGGACCGTCGAGCGCGATCTGGGCGCGCTCCGCGAGGGTGGCGTCCCGATATGGGCGGAGCCGGGTCGGACCGGTGGGTACGGCCTTGACCGAAACCGCACGTTGCCACCGCTGGCGTTCACCGTCGACGAAGCGCTGGCGGTCTCGGTGGCGCTGCGGTCCGCCGAGCGCAGCCCGTTCGCGTTGGCGGCGGCGAGCGCGGCCCGGAAGGTGCGGGCCGATCTGCCGGCCGACGTGCGGATGGCTGAGGAGCAGGTGGCCGCCCGGCTGCATCGCGTCGGAGAGGACCCGCCCTCCCCACATGGTCACGACGCGCTGCGTGCGGTAGCGGACCGGCGGGTCGTGCGGCTGCGGTATGTCAATGCCGGAGGCGAAGCCTCCAGTCGGGAGGTCGAGCCGCTAAGCCTGCTGCAGGGGCCGGCCGGCTGGTATCTGGTCGGCTGGTGCCGGCTGCGGCAGGCAGTCCGCGGTTTTCTCCTCACCCGGGTTGAGTCGCTCGAGGTGCTCGCAGAACGGGCGACGAACCGCGACGGCCTGCTGGCCGGGGAACTGGACCGCATCGGCGCCCGGCCGCTGCGCGAGTGACCGATGTCATGCCACATTCTCCGCAAACACCGACAGGACGGTGTCGCCGGCTGACGAGAGACTGATCACATGGTCACTCCCGAACAGATCCCCGACTCCTGGTGCCGGATGTGGAGCGAGGACGCCACGCTCGCCCACGAGTTGCTCACCGACGACGCACGACAGTGGTCGGGTGTCGCCGAACGCCTCGACTCCGTCGCCGGTCCCGCCAGCATGACAGAGTTCGTCCGCGCCTACCAGCGCAACGTTGGCAACACCTTCGCCGCAAGGACGCTGGTCATCGACGGCAACGAGCGGCTCGCCTACACCTGGGACGCCACCAGACCAGACGGCACGGCGGTGACCGGCATCGACGTCTGCGTCCTACAGGACGGCGTGGTCACGTTGAACTGGACCGTGCCCGCCGCTGAACGCTCCGCCCTCCCGGACGGTCCGGGCATCGAGGTCCTGCCGCCCAACGCCCGGGCACTCGACCGGGCGGGGCTGACCACGATCGCAGCCGGCCTCCACCCCTGGCATGGCGACCTCGCCGTCGACGTCGAACGCCAGACGGTGGCCGGCGTCTGGTCCGGCGGCGCTGTCGGCGGGTTGGCCGTCCTCGTGATCACCGACGGGGCCGTCGCCCGGTCTTGGTCGCTGCCCGGCACCCGTCCGCTGCTCTACTGACACCCGCTAGGCAGCAGCAGATCGCTGGCGCGCCGCAACTGTTCTATCCGCAGCATTCGGGCCACTCACCAAGGCTTCCACGCCTGGCGACGACCCGCACAGAACCCCGGGCTGCGCCAGCCCAGGACTCGAC
>Ga0066793_10001171_pt1 | contig 11652 bp, 10 predicted proteins | sample PersoiDNA2013189_FD_83876 | JGI IMG/M metagenome (GOLD analysis project Ga0066793, IMG submission 83876) | Permafrost soil microbial communities from the Arctic, to analyse light accelerated degradation of dissolved organic matter (DOM) -... | ecosystem: Environmental > Terrestrial > Soil >...
AGCCCGATCGGCTTCTTTACTCTTTGCGGCGTGGCGACCGGTTGAACACGATCTTCAGCGAGGTTTTTTTTCATAGTTGGCGGTCGACCAAGGCTTGTGGCCCGTCGACGATGCTTAGCGTCGCTTTTAGCGTCGCTCGAGCGGCCGAGACTTTCTTGTTTCGGCGCGCCCGACGATCCACGCAAAATTGCGCGGTGCGGGTTCTGTCGAATCGGCGGATGGCAGTTCGACACCCAACGGTAGCGGCCTTACGTTACATTGTTGCGTTGCACCAAATCACAATGGCCATTAGCCCGAGGGAAGTCCAATTGAAAATGCCGATGGAGATCATCGTATTTCGCGATAGCCCGTGTAAGCCCTTGGACCCTTGGGAAGATTTCTTCTCCATCGCTTCAAGCATCTGTGAACAGACCTCAACGCGCGGGAACGGTGCAGAAAAAAGGATTGCTGCGTTGCGACGGTGCAAGTCGCCGGGAGCGCCGAACCGGGGGAAGATTGTAACTCCTTGTTCCAGATCATGATCTACTGCCGCCCGCCCTTGGCACGCCGCTTGCGAGTGGAAATGCGTTGATGTCGCCGGGAGGCGTCGCATACGCGCCTTTAAAGTCGAGAGCTCCGCGAGTGTCACCGGAGCACCGTCGCTGCTCGCCCCGTTCAAGCGGGGCCATCGCGGCGGAAGGCCCCGCGCACTCCAAAAAAGCGGGTCCGAACTGATTCGGCAGCAGACGCGCGATCCTGGCGAGCGAATTGCCTCGTCCGAGGACGCGTCGACCGACAGGCGCAAGCGATATTGGTTCTCGCTGGACCACGTGATCACAGGACTGTGGGTCGCCCTGTTGCTGTCGGTCATCGCTTACGCCTTGATCGAGGGAGAAGCGGTGATGGCGGAGCTCGACGGGCTCGACCTCGTCGCCGCCCATTCGATATCCCCTTAGCCTTTAGCGTTTTCGCCTTGGCGCCGACCGCGCAAACAAAGTCGTGCCTATAACGCCAACGCGACTCTGGTCCCCTGATCGATCGCGCGCTTGGCGTCGAGCTCGAGGGCGACATCTGCGCCGCCGATCAACTGTGCCGAAATGCCGGCCGCTTGCAGGCTCGCCACCAATTCGCGGCGCGGCTCCTGTCCGGCGCAGATCACGATCGTATCGACCTCGAGCGTTTGCGGCTTGCCGTCGATCCTGATGTGCAAGCCCGCGTCGTCGATGCGGTCGTACTCGACACCGGCCAGCATGGCGACGCCACGGCGCTTGAGCAGCGTGCGGCGTATCCAGCCGGTCGTCTTGGCCAGCCCCGCGCCAACCTTTTCGGTCTTGCGCTGCAGCAGCCACAACTGCCGCGGCGGCGGATTTTCGTGCGCGGGCTTCACGCCCCCGCGATGGGCGAACTCCGCATCGATGCCCCACTCGGCGCAAAAGGCGGCGATCGCCGGGTCGTCACGGCTCCCGTCGCTCGCGTGACCGTCGGCAGGATGATCTTCGGTGAGCAACTCGGCGACGTCGAAACCGATGCCGCCCGCGCCGACGATGGCCACTCGCTTACCCGCGCGCTTGCGTCCTTCGACGATCTCGACGTAACTCGCGACCTTGGGGTGATCGATGCCTGGAATTTCCGGTATGCGCGGCACGATGCCGGTGGCGAGAACCACATCGTCGAACGCGCTCAAGTTCTCCGCGCCCACGCGTCGATTCAGCTCCACTTTCGCGCCGAGCTGCTCGAGCCGCGTACGGAAGTAGCGCAGCGTCTCGGCGAACTCTTCCTTGCCGGGTATCCGCCGCGCGAGGTTGAACTGTCCCCCGATCTCGGCGGCCGCATCGAACAGCGTCACGTCGTGACCGCGCTCGGCGGCCGTCACGGCGCACGCCATCCCGGCAGGGCCGGCGCCGACCACCGCGACCTTTCTCCGCTTCGCCGCCGGCGTCATCTTCAGCTCGGTTTCGCGGCACGCGAACGGGTTGACCAGGCATGTCGCGGTCTCGCGCTCGAAAATCTGATCGAGACAGGCCTGGTTGCAGCCGATGCACGTGTTGATTTCGGCGGCACGATTCTGCGCCGCCTTGTTCACGAACTCCGGATCGGCGAGAAACGGCCGCGCCATCGACACCATGTCCGCGTCGCCGCGCGCAATCAGCGTCTCGGCCGTCGCGGGATCGTTGATGCGGTTGGTGGTGATGAGTGGAATCTTGACGTTGCTTTTCATGCGCCGCGTCACCCACGCGAAGGCCGCGCGCGGGACCATGGTGGCAATAGTCGGGATCCGAGCCTCGTGCCAGCCGATGCCGGTATTGATGATCGTCGCGCCCGCGGCTTCGATCGCCTGCGCCAGCGCGACGACTTCGTCCCAGGTGCTGCCGCCTTCGACCAGGTCCAGCATCGACAACCGATAGATGATGATGAAGTCGGGGCCCACGCTCTCGCGCGTGCGGCGCACGATGGCGACTGGAAAGCGAATGCGATTCAAAAACGAGCCACCCCACTCATCGTCGCGCTGGTTGGTCTGCGGGGCGATGAACTGGTTGATGAGGTAGCCCTCGGAGCCCATGATCTCGACCCCGTCGTAGCCGGCTCGCTGCGCGAGCTTCGCGCAGCGGGCATAGGCGGCGATCGTCCTGCCTACGCCCCACCGGGTGAGCGCGCGCGGCCGAAAAGGCGTGATCGGCGACTTGAGCGACGAGGGTGCGACGGACAGCGGGTGATACGCATAGCGACCCGCGTGCAGAACCTGCATCGCGATCTTGCCGCCTGCCGCGTGCACGGCGTCGGTAATGATGCGGTGCTTGGCCACCTGCCACGGAAACGATAGCTGCGAGGCTCGCGGCTCGACCCGGCCGGCGAAGTTGGGCGCGATGCCGCCGGTGACGATCAGGCCGACACCGCCTCTGGCCCGCGCCGCATAGTACGCCGCTAGCTTGTTGAACCCATCCGGCGCCTCCTCCAGGCCCGTATGCATCGAGCCCATGAGGACGCGGTTCTTGAGCGTCGTAAAGCCGAGCGGGAGCGGTGCGAGAAGGTGCGGGTATGGGTTTATGGGTCCGCCCATGGCGGGCCACCGGCGGAAGCACCGAAGCCAAGGAGGGTAAACCATAGTGCGCGCGCAATCCAGCGCGCGCCCATGGTCGCCTGACCCGTACGCAGAAACGGGATACTACGAAAAAGGCCGAAGCTATTCGACCTTCAGCGTTGCCTTCATCGTCGGGTGGAAGTTGCAGACATAGGCGAACTCGCCCTGCTTCGTGGCGGTGTACTTCCAGGACTTTCCCGGCGCGATTTCGCGCGAATCAAAGCCGCCGGCGATCGACGTCGCCGTGTGCGGAAACGGATCCTTGTTCACCCACACGACAGAGTCGCCGATCTTGACCGAAAGCGTTGCGGGCTGAAAACTGGTGCCGTCGATCGCTACCGTGTGGGTCGCGGCCTTGGGTGCATCGGCCGCCGCGGCCGGGCCCATGCTCCAGCAGAGCAGGGCCAGCGCCGCGGCGAAAAATGCAACAGCGCGATACAAGATCGTAGTCACCGGTACGCGATTACTTCTTGCCCATCGAGCCGGCCGAAGCGCCCATCGACGACTGGATCATCTTGGCGTGCTCGAGGTGCGCGACAAACGCCGGCCGCACCTTGACCAGCAATGCCTTCAGTTCTTCGTTCTTGGCGCTGGGGATCAGCGTCTTGTCGACGGCATCGAGCACTTGCTGGTGATAGGTGACCTCGTGATCGATGTACGCCTTGTCGAACGAGGCGCCCTTGAGCGTCTTCAGATTGGCAAGGTTCGACTCGCCGCCGGACTTGAGCATCTGGCTGGTCGGGTTGTCCTGCGGAGTGACCTTGAGCTTGGTCACGAGATCGACCGCCGATTTGTTGACGCCGGTATGGTCGGTGATCATGCGCTCCGCGAACTTCTTGACTTCGGCGTTGGTCGATGTCGTTTGCGCGAGCTTCCCCGCGTCGATATCGACCGTGTTGGCGGTGACGACGATCGACGCGATCTGCGCGTCGTTGATGCTTTGCGCGGATACACCTGCGACCGCGAACAAAAGCGTGCTGGCAATGGCAATGGCTGGAACTCTCATTATGTAACTCCTCAGTGGTGGATCGACGCCCTATTCCTTGGTGAAAAGCGGGCGAGCGGCGAATGCTCTCGTCCCGTCAGCGGAAGCCTCCTATACGAGAACTCCGGACCAACGGATGCCCATTGGATGCGGATGCAGCTCCCGACGTTCCCGCGAGGACCGGTCATGCCATTACAGCGGGGAGGACTCAGCGTCGGCGGGCGAATCCAGCGCCAGAGCCCGCGCCAGCACCCCCGCCACGATACGGTCGCAGCGCTCCCCGGCGAAGCTGAACACGTCGACCGTCGCCATGTCCATGTCACGCGCCAGCGCCTCGCGCAGCAGCGCGCGCGCCCGGAACAGGCGTGTGCGCACCGTCGCGGAAGGGATCGACAGACATTCAGCGGTCTCTTCCACCGTCATATCCTCAACCTCGCGCATGACGAATACCGTGCGGAATGCCGTCGGGAGCTCATCGATTCTGCGCTCGAGCGCGCGACGGATCTCGGCGCGCAGCGCGGCGGCCGGCGGCGATTCGCTACGTTCATCGGCCACGTCGGCCTCCGCTGGGTCTGGTTCGGTAGCGCGTCCATCCTCAAATGGCACCACGACGCGGTCGCGCTTGTGCTTGCGCAAGCGCATGAGCGCTTGATTGATGACGATGCGTGTAAGCCACGTCCTCAGCCGCGCCTCGCCACGGAATTCGTCGATGTGGCGATAGGCGTCGAGGTAAGCGTCCTGGAGCGCGTCTTCCGCCTCGGTGTCGTCCTTGAGAATTGCCCGGGCGACACGGAACAGCTTGCCGTTGTAACGCCGCATTAGAATTTCGAAAGCAGCCTGATCGTGCCGCGCGATGCGTCCAACGAGCTCAGCGTCGTCGACGGAGGCGGGTTTCGGCGTGGGAGCTGACGGAGTCGGTTGAATGGACATCGGTACCTCATCGGCCGTTCACATATTGGATGGCGCCAGGCGGAACCGCGTTCCCGGCCGGCAAGCCCGGGCTATTCTATGCCCGCCGTGATCCGCGGTTTCGCGTAACCTATCCCGCGAGATAGCGACCGATGAGAATGCTTCTTACCCCGCTGCCGTGGGCCGCGGCCGTCGTGGTGGCCTGTTCCATCGGCATCACGGCAACGGCCGCACCCACGCTCAACGTCGGCTCGAAGCGCTTCACCGAATCGTACATCCTCGGCGAAATCATCAAGCAGTCGGCGCAAGGCGCCGGCGAGATCGCGGCCACGCACGGTCAGGGGCTGGGCAACACCGCAATCGTGCTGAACGCGCTCACCACCGGCAGCATCGACGTTTACCCCGAATACACCGGCACGATCGCGCGGGAAATTCTCAAGCTCGACCAGGTGCCGCCGCTGGCCGAGCTCAATGCCAAACTCGCTTCGATGGGGCTTGCGGTGGCGGTGCCGCTCGGCTTCAACAACACCTATGCCCTGGCGATGCGCGGCGACGACGCGCGCGCCAAAGGCATCGCGCGCCTGTCGGACCTGAAAGCGCATCCGGAGTTACGGCTGGGACTTTCGCAGGAGTTCATCGGACGCGCCGATGGCTGGCCCGGTTTGAAGCGGGTCTACGACCTGCCATTCACGACGCCGCGCGGTCTCGATCACGGCCTCGCCTACGAAGCCATCGCCGAGCGCCAGGTGGATGCGATCGATATCTACTCGACCGACGCCAAAATCGACAGGTACGGCTTGACCGTGCTCGCCGACGATCGCAAGTATTTTCCGCGCTACGACGCGGTGCTGCTCTACCGCGCGGATCTGCCGCAACGTCTGCCCAAGACCTGGGACGCGCTGAAGCAACTGGAAGGCACCATCGACGGCGCCGCGATGCGGCGCATGAACGCCGCCGCCGAGCTCGATAACAAGGACTTCGCGACGGTCGCCGCGAGCTTCCTGGCACAGCGTCCCGGCGCGGCCGCCACCGCGGCGCAGGCTGTGTCGACAAGCTCAGGCGCGCGCCCCGCGAACGATCTTTGGCACAAAATCTTCGGGCCGGATTTCGGCCGCCTGACTTTCGAGCACCTGACGCTGGTGTTCCTGTCGCTCGCGGCGAGCATCGTGCTCGGCATACCGCTCGGCATCCTTGCCGCCAAGCGTCCGGCGACCGAGGCGGTAATCCTGGGCGCGACCGGTGTGGTACAGACTATTCCCTCGCTCGCGCTGCTCGCGGTCCTGATTCCCTTGACCGGGCGCATCGGCGCGGTGCCGGCGTTCATTGCGCTCAGCCTCTACGCGCTGCTGCCCATCGTGCGCAATACCCATACCGCGCTGACTCAGATCTCGCGAGGAATGAAGGAAGCGGCGCTGTCGCTGGGCATGCGAGCCGGCACCATTTTGCACAAGATCGAATTGCCGCTGGCCGCGCCGACGATCATGGCTGGGATCAAGACCTCCGCGGTGATCAACGTCGGCACCGCCACCATCGCGGCATTCATCGGCGCCGGAGGCTACGGCGAACGCATCGTCACCGGGCTCGCGCTCAACGATCACGGCATGTTGCTCGCGGGCGCTCTGCCGGCCGCCGCCCTGGCGCTGCTTATCGAGGCCGGATTCCGGATCGCGGAGCGATGGTTGATCCCCGCAGGCTTGCGCCGGCTGCCGCAGCGCTAGCGTACTAGTGTACTGAGTCAGAAATTCGCTCGATAGTTCGCGGCGAAATCGGCCGCCATGCTGCGTTACTCGGCCTCACCGTACCAAGGGTACGCTTTCGGCCTCGCGCCTTGCCTGACGGCCGATTTCATCCGCTCCTTTATCTTCGGAACTTCTGACTCAGTACACTACGGCTCACTGGAAATTGGCAAACACCAGCCCTAGCACCATGAACTGGACGGCATGAAAGCCGCCGTTGATCAGGGACAATTCGAGGCTCTTGCCGATCGATACCCGGGACCGATAGTTTCTGGCGAAACCGGTGGCGACCCACGCCATCCCCGCAACACAGCCCGTGACCACCGCGACCGGCATCGACGGATGCGGGCCGAGAAAGATCGCGAACATGAGTGCCGCAATCAACGATAGCAGAAAGCCGAGCCCGAAGATGAGTGCCGGCTTGTGTGCGCGCAAATGCTCCGGCAAGCGGGGGTTGGTCTGCCACCCCTCGCCGAAAAGCAGCGGCGCGTACCAGATGCCGCCGATTACGAATGCGACCGTCGCGGCCACCAGCACTGCCAACAAATTGATTCCTACCATTGCTCTGCTCCTGATTGCTGCCCGCGCTTCGCTTGCGCGATATCCGGCCAGGCGAAGTCCTTGTCGGCACAAGCCTGGAAGTGTTAGCGGGCATCCGGGCCGTGCCGCGGCCCGTTAGCCGAAATGCGTCCACAACTGCCGTAGCGCGCGGTCGAAGCAGGCGACGTCGCGGTGCGGGCGCCCGCATCACGCCGCCCTGCATCGCCGTCGGCGCGAACTCGGCGAGTTCGCGGCATTCGAGCCGTTCGGGCATCCGCAGCTCTGTGTCAAGCAAACACTGTTCCAGCGCTCTACCAGGCTTGCAACGGGTTTGGCGGCAGGCATGGCGTCCTCGTGACCGCGTGCCAGGCGCTGGTGCTGCAGACGGTTTGACCCTCACCGCGGAGTGAATCAGACTCCATTGTTCAACGGAGTCATTCGTGATCTATCTGATCCTCGGTCTCGTTTTCTTTCTCGGCGTCCATTCAGTGCGCGTCGTCGCCAATGACTGGCGCACTGCCCGGATCGCGCGCATCGGCGAAGGGCCATGGAAGGGTCTTTACTCGCTCGCGTCGCTGGTGGGATTCGCGCTGATTATATGGGGATACGGCCAGTTGCGGCTCGATCCGGTGTTGTTATGGAATCCGCCGGTGTGGACGCGCTATCTCGCGGCGCCGCTCACGCTGCTCACCTTCGTGCTCGTCACCGCGGCGTATGTGCCCGGTACTCGGATCAAGGCCTGGTTAGGAAGCCCGATGGTGCTGGGGGTGAAGCTCTGGGCCTTTGCCCATTTGATGGCCAATGGCACGCTCGCCGCCGCGGTGCTGTTCGGGAGTTTTCTGGTTTGGGCAGTTGTGATTTTTGCGTCGGAGCGAAGGCGGGATCGGGCCGCGGGCGTCGTCTATCCCAAAGGCTCGCTAGCGCGCGATGCCGTCGCGACGGTGATCGGGGTGGCGGCTTGGGTTCTGTTTGCGTTCTGGCTGCACGGGTGGCTGTTTGGAGTGCGGCCGCTTGGATAGACGGATTCGCTCCTATTCGTTGAGCCCAATAGGAGCAAGGTACTGCTGACGGTAGGTTTCGAAGGGAACTGCATCCGCGGCTTCGATCCGACGCTGCTCGACGAACGATTCCTCCGCCTGCTGCACGAATCGGTTTGCAACGTCCACAGACAGCGGCAGCTTCAGAATCGCGTCGCGGTGCGCGCGCGACTGCACGAGCGCGAAATGAACGTAGGAGTTGTTGTGGTCGCGCGCCATCGTTTGCAGGACGCGGGCGGAAGGCGTCGACGCCGGATCGTCTAGCGCGGCGAGCGCCGTCGAAAGCGCGTCGCGATGCAAGTTGCTGTCAGTCGCCGTGTCCAGCGCTGCGGCGATCTGCTCGCACTCGGCGAGCACCTCGCCGCCCCACTCGGCGAGCGGTACTTCCTGCGACCCTCTCGTTAGACGCAGCCCCGGCTCGCGGCCGCGCGAGGCGACGCGCTGCTTGTTGCCGATGATGTCGCCAAGCTCCTGCGGCGTGTCGGGCGGGCTTTCGCAAAGCAGGCAGTGCAGCAGGAACACGTCGAGTAAGCGCAGCGTGCTGGCCACGATGCCGATCGGATAGAACGGATCGAGGTCCATCAGCCGCACTTCGACGTACTCGACGCCGCGGTCGCGCAAGGCGTGCAGTGGGCGCTCGCCGGGCCGGATCACGCGCTTGGGGCGGATGGTGCCGTAGAACTCGTTTTCGATTTGCAGCAGGCTGGTGGCGAGCTGATGATAGTCGTCGCCTTCGCGGATGCCGATGGCCTCGTACGCCGGATACGGCTGGGTGAGCGCCTGCTGCAGCGAGGCGCCGTAGCTCTCGAGACTGTTGTAGCTCACCGCCAGCGAAGACTGCGCCTCGCTCTGGTAGCCGAGCCGCCCCATGCGCAGCGACGTCGCGTAGGGCAGATAGAGCGTGTCCCCGCTCAGCCGCTCAAGCTCGTGCTCGCGGCCGTCGACGAAGGTCGAGCACACCGCCGGAGACGCGCCAAAGAGATAGAGCAGGAGCCACGAATGACGGCGGAAGTTGCGGATCAGCGCGAAATAGGCTTCGTTGGAAAGCGATTCGGGCAGCGAAAAGTTGTAGTGGATTCCGGAGATCGTCTGCATGCGCCGGCCGTAGCGATGCGAGAGGCCCATGCGGTAGACGCTCTTCGCACGGCCGACGTTGGAGCTGCCGTAGCGGCCCAGGGGTATCTCGTCGTCCGCGGGCAGCCGGCAGGGCATGCTCGCGGCCCAGAGCAGCTCGTCGCCGATCGCGCGGTAGACGACCTGGTGGATCTCGGTGAGCTCCTTGAGGCACGCGTCGGCATTGGAATGCACGCCGGTGATGAGCTCGACCTGCGACTCGCTGAAGTCGGTGGTGATGTGGGGATGGGTGAGCGCCGAGCCGAGCCGAGCCGGGTGCGGCGTCGTGGCCAGCGAGCCGTCGGGCTGCACGCGCAGACTTTCTTTTTCGATACCGCGGCGGAGGCTGTTCAGCACCTCGCGCGGCAGCGCGCTCAGACGTTCTTCGAGAGGCAAAACGAGTTCGGACAGCACATTTACTCCAGTTGGACCCATTTCGTCAGCGCAAGCCACCCAGTATTTCCAGCGTAGTCAGGCGCAGCAACTGCATCTCGTCGGTGATCTTCACCATCGCCTCGTCGTTCGTCCCGAGACCCTCGACATTGTCCCGCCAAGCGCTCCACAGGCGCTCCGCCTCCGCCGGTCCCGGGGCGGGCAAGACCTGCGCGAGATCGCGAATATAGATCATGCGCCCCCATCCCTGCACCGGATCGCCGAGCTGGCGGTTTTTCTGGAAGTGCAAGTATTCCACGACGATCTGCGCCTCGCCCAGATTCTTGAGCGTCTCGAACGCGGCGATGCGCACGCTGTGATTGATTTCGGTCTTCTCGTTGCGCCAGGTGTTATACGCCATTCCCGAAAGCGCGACGATGATGCTGAAGATGGCCACGATGTTGGCACGAATCTGCGACACGATTTGCGCGCGGTTGATTACGATCTTCATTTGACCGCCTCCACATGTTTCACAGCCCGGCATTGTCGCAGAAAACATGGAAAAGGCAGGTCGTGGTCGCCTTCCTGCGTAAGGGTTCCAATGCCGGACGTGAGATATGCCCGCGGCTGCGACATACCGAAGGCGAGCCGTTAAACGTCAAATGCGCTAAGATGAAACGCGACGTGGTCGCGCCTGGCCAAGGCACGGAATATCGAGATCGATGACTAGAGCGATATTGAACCGCGCCTCAACGCGGAGATCCAATGGCTCACAACACCCAAGTAAGCGCCGACGCTCATGCGCCGCCGGTCACGCAAATCCTTGCCGACTTCGTGACCAAGCATCCGTCGCAGGGCTGGGATGCGAGCGTCGACAAAGAGGCGCATCGGACCTTGTTGAACTGGGCCGGTTGCGCGATTGGCGCATCGCAACACGCGACCGTCAAAGCGGCGCTTGCCGCGGTCATGGAGCTTGCGCCAACGGCCCAAGCGACGATCCTCGGGCGCGTCGAGCAGGTCGACGTCGCCAGCGCAGCGCTGCTGAACGGCATCACATCGCACACCTTCGATTTCGACGATACGCATCTTTTGACCATCATCCACCCCGCCGGGCCGGTCGCCTCCGCGCTGCTGGCGCTCGCGGAACACCACGGCGCGACGGGAAGGCAGTTCATCGACGCGCTGGTGCTCGGCATCGACGTGGAGTGCCGCGTCGGCAACATGATCTACCCGGAGCATTACGATCGCGGCTGGCATATCACCGGCTCGACCGGAATGCTCGGCGCTGCCGCCGCGTGCGCGCGGCTGCTCAAGCTCGACGCGGGCAGGACCGCGATGGCGCTGGGCATCGCCGCGTCGCAGCCCATCGGCGTGCGCGAGCAGTTCGGGTCGATGACCAAGGCCTTTCACGTCGGCGGCGCCGCGCGGGCGGGATTGATGTCGGCGTTGATGGCGAAGCATGGCTATACCGCGTCGAGCCGTGCGATCGAAGCGCCGCGCGGCCTGGCGCAGACCTACTCGACCAAGTGCGACTGGAACGAGATCACCGCCGAGCTTGGTAGCCGCTTCGAGATTTCGTTCAATACCTACAAGCCGTTCGCCTGCGGAATCGTGATTCATCCCAGCATCGATGGCTGCATGCAGCTCCTCAATACGAACCGTGTGGCCGTCGACGACATCGAGCGCATCGACCTCAAGGTGCATTCGCTGGTACTCGAGCTGACCGGCAAGACCGCGCCGCGTACCGGACTCGAAGCCAAGTTCAGCGTCTACCACGCCTGCGCGGCAGGCATCGTGTTCGGCGAAGTCGGCGAGCACGCGTTCTCGGATGAAGTCGTCGCCAGGGCCGACGTGATCGCGCTGCGCGACCGCATCAAGGCCAGCGTCGACGACGGAATAGAC
>Ga0066793_10001173_pt1 | contig 11641 bp, 9 predicted proteins | sample PersoiDNA2013189_FD_83876 | JGI IMG/M metagenome (GOLD analysis project Ga0066793, IMG submission 83876) | Permafrost soil microbial communities from the Arctic, to analyse light accelerated degradation of dissolved organic matter (DOM) -... | ecosystem: Environmental > Terrestrial > Soil >...
ATGTTTGCGCGCATGCAGGGGCGTGCCAGAGCATTGAGGATCACCAGCCTGGTATTCACGCTGTTGAGCGCGGTATTAATCATCATCAATGTGGTCCTCTTCATTTTCGGTAGTATTACGGGAAGTGCTGCCTACTCAGGCACTTTAACTGGCTTCGGTGCGATGACGCTGTCGATCGGTGCCGCTTTTCTGGGCTGGGCTGGACTTCGCACGAAGGTTATAGCGCGTGGGGCCGCGTGGACCCTCATCGGCATCGGTATCACGACTATTCCTATTCTCTTCTCCACGCCCCTACCGATAGGACCCGCCTGGGCAAGCGATATGCTCGCGTTTCTGACAAGCGGCATAGCATACGCGGTAGTAGGCGCAATAATGCTAAAAATGCGCCAGAAGCAGGGGGAGATGGTGGATAGGACCACCAACCAGCCCTTTGTAGAGGTAAAATGACGTGGCGAGCGGGATCCAGGCGGTTCTTTTGCAGCATTTTGTCATGCTGCAAAAGAACCGCCTGGATCCCTGCATATTGATGTATACTACTTTAAACAGGAAGCACTAGAAGGGAGCCTGAAATATGCGCATAGTCCAGGGAAGCAGAACGCTGGCGGCACGTGGGGAGCATTGGACCGCGTTCATCCGCTGCATATGGCTCCTTTTTGCTATCCTGGTCTTGACCTTATTTGTCGTCAGCCTGCCCATCTCTTTCGACTATATCCGCGACAACTGCTATGCCCATCAGTGCAATGGAGAGCCACCGCCAGCCCTCACCGCACTCCAACCACTAGGCATCGGGGCGGACGCCTACGCTCTGTCTTTCACCGTTTTTGATGCCATATGTGTGCTGGTATATCTTGTAATCGCGGCCTTTCTTATCTGGCGCAAGCCGCGTGAGCACATGGCGGTACTTGGTGCGTGTGCCCTCTTGCTATGGGGAACAACTATAACTCAGAGCCTACAGACGATGGCCATGGTTCAACCCTTCTGGTCTCCGCTCATCAATGCGCTTGCTTTCCTGGGACTGGCCTCCTTCACGTTCTTCATCTATCTTTTCCCTGATGGGCGATTTGTACCTCGTTGGTCATACTGGGTTGCACTCATACCAGTCGTGGCTTTTCTACCAGGTTCTATTTGGCCGGGATCGCCGGCAGATAGCCAGAAATGGCCACAGGCATGGGTGGGAGTAGTCATAGTGATCTGGATGGGAGGGATCATTGCAACCCAGGTATTCCGCTATCGCTACGCCTCGAACGCGCTCCAGCGCCAACAGACCAGGTGGGTGCTTGTGGGTATAGCAGCGGCGACCCTTTGCGTTATCACAGCAGGCGGCCTTCCTTTGATTATCTGGCCTGATATTGCTACAACGGGCAGCGCTGTGGCATATATGTTCAATTACACGGGGATTCGCGCTGGCATGCTATTGATACCCCTGACCATTGGCATCGCTATCTTGCGCAACCGCTTATGGAATATTGACCTGATCCTTCATCGCGCGCTCGTCTATGGCGGACTCACAGCCAGTGTGGTGGGCATGTACATCATTGTCGTAGGGTATTTCAGCATCGGCTTCAAGATCGGCAATAACCCTCTCATTTCATTACTGGCAACGGGTATTATCGCCATCGCATTCCAGCCCTTACGCGAGCAATTACAGCGAAGAGTGAACCGGTTGATCTATGGGCAGAGGGATGAGCCGCACACTCTTCTTGCACGACTTGGGGAGCAACTTGAGCACGCGCTCACACCTCAAACGGTCCTACCCATGCTGGTAGAGACGATAGCGTCAGCGCTTAAATTACCCTTTGCTGCTATTGCACTACGTTACGCCGATAGTGAGATGATTGTCGCCACGTATGGGACGCCTCAACAAGAATGCACGCGCTTTCCGTTGACCTATCAATCAGAGACGGTGGGTGATCTGCTCGTCGCACCGCGCTCCCCTGGAGAAGCCTTTGTAGCAGCCGACCATCGGCTGTTCACGGTGCTGGCAGGACAGGCGAGTATGGCGGCATATTCGCTGCGGCTGACGAACGAATTGCAGCAGATGACGATAGACCTTCTGCACTCGCGAGCGCAACTGGTGGGCGCACGCGAGGAAGAGCGACGCAGGCTGAGGCGCGAATTACACGACGGTGTAGGACCAACGCTCGCCAGCCTGCTGCAGCGCATCGATGCCACACAGTATCTCGTGCACGAGGACCCCGACGCCGCCATTGCGCGCCTGAAGGACCTCAAGACCCAGGTTCGTACGACTGTGGCCGATATCCGCCAACTTGTCTATGCACTGCGCCCCCCCACCATCGACGAACTGGGCCTGCTCTCGGCAATTCGCGAGCATGTCATGCAGGCAGCAAGAAAGGAATGCATTGTACACATTGAGGCAACACCTGAACCTCTTCCAGCGTTGCCAGCGGCAGTAGAAATCGCGGCATACCGTATCGTGTTGGAGGCATTTACCAATGTGCAGCTCCACGCTCACGCTACCACCTGCGATATTTGCCTGAACACAGAAGACACAGCAGATGGGCAGGTCCTGATCGTCACCGTCGCGGACAATGGACGAGGGTTACCTCCCGAATACCATACAGGCGTGGGCATGCTCTCCATGCGCGAACGCAGTTCGGAGCTTGGTGGGAACATACAATTTGCTCCGGAGGAGCGTAGTGGCCTGCTGGTGCGCGCTCGGCTCCCTTTTCCTACAATCCCGACCAGTTCACTCACTAGAGCACAGGGAGAGGACATACATGGAGACAAGAGAAAGCGGGAACACAATACGACTGCTGATCGCTGACGATCATCTCTTCTATCGTGAGGGGATACGAGCGCTGCTCGTCCCACTGCCCATGTTGGTTATTCTGGGAGAGGCGGCCAGCGGTGAAGAGGCGATCTCCCAGACCGAGCAATTACAGCCGGATGTCGTTTTGATGGATATCAAGATGCCGGGGATAAATGGCATCGACGCAGTGCGGAGAATCATCGAGACATGGCCAGCGGTCAAGGTCCTGATGGTCACGATGTTTGACGATGATGAGTCAGTCTTTGCGGCCATGCGCGCAGGAGCGCGAGGATATATCCTCAAGGATGCTGATCGAGAGGAACTCGTGCGCGCCATCAACGCCGTGTACAAAGGCGAAGCCATCTTCAGTCCGGCAATCGCCGCTCGTATGATGTCTTATTTTGCGGAGCAGCCGCGCCAGGAGGTCACGGTGCCTGTGCAGTCTATTCCACCGAGGGCTTTTCCCGATCTCACCAATCGAGAACACGAGATCCTGCTTCTGATCGCTCAGGGGCATAACAATATTGCCATCGCCGCATATTTACATATCAGCTTAAAGACCGTACAGAACCACGTTGCCAGCATTCTCTCGAAGCTGCAGGTTGCCAGCCGCGCCCAGGCCATCATTCGCGCACGCGACGCAGGCCTGAGTGAAGGGAGGTAAAAATATAGGCTATGAGCCAGAGCATCATTCAGAAGTTTTTCGAAAAAGCCCCAGAGGCTTTTCGAGGAGCACGTAGCCCAGCAGTACAGCTATGCATTCAAGACTTATGAAAATAGCGACTATCATGACAAAGCGTCCGATCTGGTGCGGGCCTCCTCCCTCGCCCAACGTTTCTGCGAGAGCCAGCACCATGCCCATGATAATTCCTATCAAGATGATAAGATTCCAGGTATATTTGCGCGGGTTTAGCCAACGCAACACGGCTTGTACAAAGGACCAATTGAGTATCTTTTCAAAGAGACTACAGAATACTACGAGGGGGCCTATGTGTGCTTTCAACCAACGATACGCGGCTATAAGATCGTCTATAAAATCCTCGACAAACGCGCCCGAAGAGAGGGGGATGGCAGTTCCTACTGCCCAGAGCGGTACAAATAGGAGGGCAGTACCAACTAAAACTGTTAGAAGTTCTCCTGGCACACTTTGCCGCCAACTCTCTGGATATAAAGCCAGGATGAGCAGGCTTATAAGACAACTACCGCCTGCTCTGATCCAGACGTTTGGCGCGAACAACGAACGCCTGTTTTGCGTTGCATAGTGAAGTTGCCACGCCACAAGCGCGGTGAGGAGAACCATGCCCACGACTAATGCTGCAAGCACATATCCTGCTGGTTCACCAACCCACATAACAGGATGACGTATCATTGCCACGATGTCCGCGGCCAATGTCATCGCTACGGATAAACAGGAGAGATATGTTCCGCGCAAGAGGAGCCGCTCCTGGCTGTCTAATACTCTGCCCTCCTGGTAGGGACGAAAGGCGCGTAGCAGCGAGAGCAATGCGGTAAATAGCGCAAATTGAACGCCAAATGATCCGATCGAGTCGTATGGGTCATCGGCAAAAGCGTTCACCTGGGACAAAGCAGGCTGGTGTTTGCTGATCTGGAAAAAAAGGTAAAACAGTATCGCCAATACAAAGGTAAGTAAAGCGCTCACTTTTAATCGTCCACGCATAATTCTTCTTCCTTACAAAAATTTTTGAGGCAGGAAAACGATTGCAAACATGCTATCTTCAAATGGTATTTGCGTAGAACGAAGTATATATGAGGACACAAGAGCCTGTCACTTGCTCAGACCCTTGTGTCTTGCTCCCCGAGTGCTTGTATTAACGTGTTCAAGTACACAATCCAGATAAGCCTCAATCGCCATATGCCGGGATACTGCCCCCACTATCAAGAGGATACACGCGCGTTGGTAAACCTTCCAGCGCCATGATCTTGAGCGCGTTGGTCGTCGGCGAGGGGCCGGAACGGAGTTTGTAGTCGAAGACCATCTTGCCCTTAATCACCTCTTCCTGGAAGTGATAGTTCTTCACTTCGGGCAGCACATCAGCGAGGCGCACCAGTTCCAGGTCGTGGGTCGAGATGGCACCGACGCAGCGTTTGCCGACCAGCTCGTGGATATAGGCGTTGCTACCGATCAGGCGCTCGCGATTATTGGTTCCCTTGAAGATCTCGTCGATCAGGAAGAAGAGCGGATAGGGTGGCTTCTGGGCCACTCGTTCCAGCAAGCCTTTGAGTCGACGAACCTCGGCGTAGAAGTAGGAGTAGCCATCGGTCACAGAATCGGTCACTTTGATGCAGGCATACGTTTCGAACGGCGTGACCTGTAGCGAGGCGGCATTGACGGGTCCGCCAGCGTAGGCAAGGCAGAGATTGATGCCCAGAGCGCGCAGAAATGTGCTCTTCCCCGCCATATTCGAGCCGGTGATAAGCATAATATCGCCCGCATTGCTGAGCGAGAAATCGTTGAGTACCTTGCTCTCCGCCGCTAGCAGTGGATGGCCCAGCCCCTTCGCTTCGTAACACCTGCCCCCTGGCGCTTGCTTCTCAGGCAGCACCTGCGGCAGCGTGTACTCGGGATTGAGATAGGCGAAGTTCGCCAACGAGCAGAGCGCCTCAAGCTCATACCACGCATCCAACCAGGCGGGAAGCGTCTCCGCCAACAGAGATTTGGAGCGCTGCCAGCGCCGCGAGACGTACATGCCCATAGGAATTAGCGCGTTGACGGCCAACCAGACCTCGGCGCTACGCTGCATGCTGACCTGCGTCGCCAGCCTGGAAAGTTGCCTCAATAGCACCGAGGGACGCTTATCGGGATGAAGATAAAACGGCTCGCAGAGCTGTTTGAGGTGTTGATGGCGCTTATAGGGATAGGACTCTAAATAGCTAAAGATGGCATCGAGCTGAGCAAGCGTGCTGCTCACATAGTCCACGCTATCCGCCATGTACCCGATCTCTTCCCGCTTGAGCAAGAACCAGATGAGCGAGAGGGCCAGCGCAACGATACAGGCCAGCGGCGAGAGCAAATGGGCAATATAGAGGATGAGCGAGGCATAGAATACGACAGCTAAGACAATGCCGATCACCAGCGTTGTCAGCGAGGCACCCGGCCCCTGTTCCTTTTCTAACCAACCAGGCAGACCTTCGGCGTTCAGGGTATAACCGGAGAGGCGCGCCGCGTGCAGCGAATGCAGCGCTAGCTTGTGGCGGAAGCGCGTCAATGGGGTAAGCTCGCACACGATATTCTGGCGCTCGTGGAGCGCGTCCAGATCGGGAACTCTGCTGAGCAACCAGTCGCGCAAGAGCTGAGCGCCCTCAAACGAGATGGCGGTATTGGTGAGGCGGTGCAGCGAGCGCCCTCCAGTGATATCGAGGTCTAGCTCGAAGGGATGATCTTTGTAGTGATCGTCGAACGGTTCAGGCGGCAACTGCTCCCAGTCGAGTTCGACGCGAGCAATCTGCGTCTGGTAGAAGTGGTGCAATATCTGAAATTTAACGTAGCTCCGGTCTACCTTATTGTTGCGGTTAATCGCCAGTATCAGGGTCGCTATCGCCGCGATAAAGACCAGCAGGCCGAGTGGGCGAAATAGAAAGAGGGCCAGGATGCCGAGGAGAATACCGCCCACGAAAGATGCCAGCTGCAGCGATTTGAGCTCGTTGCTCCATCGCTCCCTCTGTGCCACGCGCTGCTCGATGCGCTGCAATTGACGTTGCAGCAGCGAGAGCCGCTCCTGTTTCCTGTTCGCCATAAATATGCCTTTCAAACGTAGATGGGTCTTTTATTCATTGGTAGTATACGGCTTCCTCCATCTACATGCATGCGGTCGTAATGCGAGCGGGAAGTGCGCACGAAAGAATGTGAGTAAGACTTCCGGACGCTTCATACTTATGTACGTTTCGGTTCTCTGTTGTGTTGCCAGCAATAGGAATGAAGGACATGTTTCCTTCGATACAAAAAACGCTCAAGTTGCTGAACTATGACAGCGACGTGTTGCTTCAGCGCTCCTGGTCATCTGGCGCAAGGTCGGTGACAGGATGAAATTGGGATGGATTCGTGAGAGGGAAGCCTGCGGATGTGATTCTTTCGTAACGTCCAGATCATACACTACATAACTACGTAAATAGCTACGGTGAGAGGTGTTTTTGATGGTCAAAAACCTGGAGCGAAAGGAGGAGGTACATAATGGATATCACGGGAGAGAAACAGAGTACAGCCACAACTGGTGGCGAAGCAAACGTAACGCCTGAGCAAGCTGTGACAAGCAAGGGTTCGATGCTCGATGCGGTGCGCGCATTCGCGGTGCTAGTAGTGCCCTCGGTGCTCTTCGACCTGTTTCTGGTGGGTAGCGTGGTTGCGACGATTCGCGGCATCCTGACTCGGCCTCGCAGGCCGAAGACCAGGTACTTCCGCTCACTTGTTGCTCCAGGCACGGCTCTGGCGATTGCATACCCGACCGTGATCCGACCGTGGATGCTGCGCTGGGGGACCACCGACGAGGAGAGACACAAGGCGCTGCCCGGAGACGAACTTGTTCCGAACCCTGTCACCGTGTCTACACGGGCCATCACAGTGCAGGCACCAGTAGATGCAGTGTGGCCCTGGCTCGCGCAGATTGGGCAAGACCGCGGCGGCTTCTACAGCTACGAGTGGCTGGAGAACCTGGCTGGCTGCAAGATGCGCAACGCGGACCGCATCCATCCTGAGTGGCAGCAGCGGGTGCCTGGTGATGTGGTCAAACTGCATTGGGCGATCGGTAATAAGGTTGCCTCCTTCGAACCGAAGCGAGCGATAGTGTTGGAGGGCTGGGGTGCCTTCGTAGTCGAACCGCTAGATGACCAGCGCTCGCGCGTGATCCTGCGCTCACGGACAGCCCGCGCGTGGTCGGCATTGTACGAAGTGCTGCTAATCGAGCTTCCACACTTTATCATGGAACGCAAAATGCTTCTCGGCCTCAAGAAATGGGCTGAGCATGCATGGAGGAAGCAAGTAGCTGAGACGCATGGGGCTGTCGAAATCAACAGGAGATACGCTGCTCCCTTCCGCCAGAGCAAAGGAGAACCATATGAAACACAAAGGCATACGGATTACACTCGCTATTATCGAGGCATGTATCGGCCTGGGCGCTCTCGGTGGAGGTATCGCTCTTCTAATCGGCGCGTTTGACCAATGGCTACCAGTCGCCTTTCTGCAAGGTACTCCATTCAGTGACTACCTCATTCCTGGTTTGGTACTGACCATTGTCATCGGAGGTGGAATGCTGTTGGCTTCAGCCACGCAGTTCATCCAGCGCGAGTGGATAGTGCTCCTCTCAGCTGCGATGGGCCTCATTATGATCGGCTGGGAGATTGTCGAGGTCGCGATCATTGATCGTTATGAGCAGGCCGTCGTTCCCAGCGCAATAGTACAACAAGTGCTCTTCTCGGTGCTTGGTCTGGTGATCTTCGGGCTGGCCACCTATCTGTGGATGGCTGAGTATCGCAGTCATAGCTTTTTCAGCAAACATGTGAATCACGCCTAAAGGAGTATAAGAGCTGTTTTATGTAAAGACGATTAACCCATTATGATATATGGTCACAAGTGGATATACATCGTAATGGGTCAATCGTCTTCTAATGGTGCAAGTAACTCAATCGTAGTAAGCGGGTGCCTTCTTGAGCGTTTGCCACTGATTGCCGTCATGGCCAAAGACGACCAGGGCCACATGTTCGCGCATGACCAGATCCAGGAGTTTTTGCGTACTGGCACGCAATTGCGCCTCGTTCTCAATGGGCCACGCCTCGCGCTCAGGGGTGAAAAGACTCTGCAGGACGATGGCGTCGATGGCGAGCAGAACGTTCCCGGTCCGTGGCAGGCGCAGCAGGACTGACTGATGTCCAGGCGCATGGCCGCTCGTTTCGATCAGCGAAAGGCCGGGTAACAGTTCGGTATCTCCATCGATGAGCCGGTAGCGTAGCGCCGGGTGATCCCAATGAGCGCGCGCGGCTGCATAACGTGGATCTCCGCTACGTGCCAGTTCATAATGTGCGCGCTGGACGATGAACTCCGCCCTGGGAAAGGCATCGTGATACCCCGCGTGATCCACATCGAAATGAGTACAGATGACGAGATCGATGTCGTCGGGACGCAAGCCAAGATCGGTAAGATGCGCAAGCACATTTTTTTCGTTCTCGGCTTCAGGCGCGCCCGCCGGGAGCGTATAATCAGCAGGCATTCCGCTATCGATCAGAATGTTCTTCCCGTCGCCCGTCTGAACAAGATAGCAACCAGCCGATCCCGCCGAGGGCTGAGGGCGCGTTGGGATAATTGAGGTGCTCAACTGCATCAGGTAGAGCCGTTGGGGCGTTGCGTTGATTGGTATCATGTATCAATCCCTTCTTAAGAAAGCCAATATTCTTATTGGGCAGGCGAACGAGTAGAGAAACAAAAAGGCTTATTCAACGGCACAGTATACCAGCGGCTCCAGGTAGAAACTGTAAATGACATTACAGACAAAGAGCGTGTTTTGTGCTATGGTTATGCAAGAGACAGGAAGCGTACGAGCCACGGAGCACGTGAAGCAAGGAGAAGTTAGCAAAGGATGAATATGCAAGTGATACCCAACACGCGCATCTACGATCTTGAGCAGCCACGCTACTTCGGAGCGCCGACGTTTCCAGCCCACGCGCCCGGCCTCGTCTACACGCTCCACCGACGCCACGAGCGCGGCCTGCCAGAATCCAGGACGAGCGCATCGGGCACATTTTACGCGACCGAGCATTCAGGCACGCATATCGACGCCCTGTGCCATCAGGCGGAGAATCTTCACCTCTACGGTGGGCGCGAGGTGGACGCGCGCGTGCAGACCTCGACCGGCTTTACCGAACTCGGCGTCGAGACCATTGCTCCATTCGTCAATCGCGGCGTCCTGCTCGACGTGGCACGTTACCGGGGCGTTAAGCGCATCGTAGAGGGCCAGCCAGTCACACGGGCAGAGCTTGAAGCCACCGCGCAGACGCAAAACATAACGGTAGCAGCGGGCGATGTCGTCCTGGTGCGCACCGGAAATGGGGCCGTGTGGAGCGATGCGGGCGAGTATCTGCGCGCGGGAGGTATACATACTGATGCCTCCTTCTGGTTGGCCGATCAGCGCGTGAAGGCGGTCGGAGCCGACAACGTGGCTTGGGATGAAAATGGCTTTGTCGATCCCGAGCTGCAAGTTACCCTTCCCGGACACGTGGTTCTTCTCGTGCGACATGGCATCTATATTATCGAAAACCTCTTCCTGGAAGAACTGGCCCAGGATAAGCAATACGAATTCACCTTCGTCTGCCTCCCACTCAAAATACGTGGCGCGACCGCTTCACCCGTGCGACCGATCGCGCTGGTCGCCAATTGATGCGCCTCCGGCGCAGAGGAACTGCATCTCTTTACCATACTAATACGTATTAGAATAAAATACGCTTATTGCTCCAAATTTAGTGTAAAAATCTCCATGTTACCAGGAACGCGTAGCTCTAGATACTCTTGGAGGTCAACATTATGGCAACCAGAAGTTCTACAAATGACACGCAGAAGATTCTTAGCCTGGACTGGTATCGCACGCTGCCCGAACGAGCCGCCCACGCCTTCTGGGCCTCCTTCCTGGGATGGGCGATGGATGCCTTTGATTTTCAAGCCTTCTCACTTGTTCTGACGGCGATCGCCACCACCTTTGCCCTATCGCAGGGGCAGGCGGGGATTATCGCCACGGTTTCGCTGGTGGTATCGGCCCTGGGCGGCGTACTGGCAGGCACCCTTGCCGATAGGATTGGTCGGGCGCGCACACTGATGATTACTATCGCAACCTACGCTGTCTTTACCTTCCTTTCGGGACTGGCACCGAACTATGGCCTGCTCCTTACATGTCGTGCCCTGCAAGGTCTGGGCTTCGGCGGAGAATGGGCGGCGGGCGCGATACTCGTTGCCGAGATCGCCAATCCCGCGCAGCGGGGACGCGTGATGGGCATGGTGCAGAGCGCCTGGGCGATCGGCTGGGGACTGGCAGTAATTGTATACACAATTATCTTTAGCTTCGTAGGACCCGACCTGGCCTGGCGCATTCTCTTTATGCTGGGCCTCTTGCCCGCTCTGCTGATTCTCTATATACGTAAAAATGTGCAGGAACCGGAGGTATACGCGCAGACGCGGGAGGCCGAGCAAAGGGACACAGGCGAGGCAGAGCAGCGCGGGGCCAGCAGGAACTCGCTGCTACAGATCCTCCGTCTTGATCTGCTCGGTACTACAGCCGCCGCCTCGCTGCTCTCCATTGGCGCTCAGGGCGGCTATTACTCCATCTTCACCTGGCTGCCAACGTTTCTCAAACAGAGCCGTCACCTGACCGTCGTCAACACGGGAGCGTACCTCGCCGCCGTGATCGTCGGCTCCTTCTTCGGTTATGTCGTCAGCGGTTACGTCAATGACTGGATCGGGAGGCGCGCCACCTTCGCCGTGTACGCGATCTGTAGCGCGCTACTCGTTGTGCTCTACACACAGATTCCGACGGGCGCGAACGTCCTGCTCCTGATTCTGGGCGTGCCGCTTGGCTTTTTTGCCTCTGGTATCTTCAGCGGCTTCGGCTCCTACCTGGCGGAGCTCTATCCCAGCCGGGCACGCGGCGCGGGGCAGGGCTTCACCTATAACTTTGGGCGCGCTGTTGGAGCTTTCTTTCCGGCGATCGTCGGCTTCCTATCCGTAACAATCGGCCTGGGCGGGGCTGTAGCCTTTGGTGCCATAGCCTATGGGCTATGCCTGATCGCACTGCTCTTCCTGCCAGAGACCAGGGGAAAAAAGTTCGTCGCCCTTGACTGAACGCATAGATGAGAGGACAATGATAGCAACCATAGGGC
>Ga0066793_10001175_pt1 | contig 11634 bp, 14 predicted proteins | sample PersoiDNA2013189_FD_83876 | JGI IMG/M metagenome (GOLD analysis project Ga0066793, IMG submission 83876) | Permafrost soil microbial communities from the Arctic, to analyse light accelerated degradation of dissolved organic matter (DOM) -... | ecosystem: Environmental > Terrestrial > Soil >...
ATCATGATGGGCGTCGCGTACGACTCGGACGAGGCCGTCGCGCTCGGCGAGAAGGTCATGGGCTTCATCGACGCGGAGGGCAAGTCCGCCTCGCGCAAGCTCGCTGAGGAGCGGGGCTCGTTCCCGAACTGGGAGGGTTCCATCTACGACACCCCCGAGGGCGGGCCGATCCGCAACGCCACCGTCACGACGATCGCTCCGACCGGCACGCTCTCGATCATCGCCAACTGCTCGAGCGGGGTCGAGCCGCTCTTCGCCGTGTCCTACGTCCGCACCGTCATGGACAACGACCGCCTCATCGAGGTCAACCCGATGTTCGAGGAGATGGCGATCCGCCGCGGCTTCTACAACCGCGAGCTGATGCAGGTCATCGCGGACCACGGCTCGGTGCGCGATGTCGACGACGTGCCGGAGGACCTGCGCCGCGTGTTCGTGACCGCGCACGACATCGCCCCGCTGTGGCATGTGCGCCAGCAGGCGGCGTTCCAGAAGTACACCGACAACGCGGTGTCCAAGACGGTCAACTTCGGCAACGAGGCGACCCCCGACGACGTCCGCGAGGTCTACGACCTGGCCAACGAGCTCGGCGTCAAGGGTGTCACGATCTACCGTGACGGCAGCAAGGAGAACCAGGTCCTCACCACCGGCAAGAGCGCCCAGGGCGGCGCGGTCGCGGATGACGGGCGCCATGGCGAGATCGAGCCGCGCCCGCGTCCGGCCGTCACGATCGGGCGCACCGAGAAGATCAAGACGGGCTGCGGCAACCTGTACGTGACGATCAACGCTGACGAGCACGGCCTGTGCGAGATCTTCACGCAGATGGGCAAGTCCGGCGGCTGCGCGTCGAGCCAGTCCGAGGCGCTCTCACGCATGATCTCGATGTCCCTGCGCGCCGGTGTGGATCCCGAGGCGATGGTGCGCCAACTGCGCGGCATCCGCTGTCCCTCGCCGACGTGGGCCGAGGGCGGCAAGGTGCTGTCCTGCGCGGACGCCGTCGGCATCGCGCTCGAGCACTTCCTCGAGTGGCAGTCGACCGGCGAGATGCCGACGGCGGTGGCTAAGAGCACGGACACGTTGGACAACCTCGCGGGCGCCTGCCCGGAGTGCGGAAGCTCGCTCGAGCACGAGAGCGGCTGCGCCGTGTGCCGCTCGTGCGGCTTCTCGAAGTGCGCATAGGGCGCTTCAAGGGCGATCGTCGGCGGCGCGGCCCGGGTGAACCCGGTCCGCGCTGCTGTTCTTCTTTCTTTCAGAAGGGGAGTGGGGACATGGTCCTGTCGGACCGCACCATCCGTGAGCAACTGCTGGCGGGCCGCATCCGCATAGAGCCGCTCGAGGCCGATGACATCCAGCCCTCGAGCGTGGACGTACACCTCGGTTCGCGCTTCCAGGTGTTCCGCAACTCACGCTACCCGTTCATCGACCCTCAGATGAAGCAGTCGGGGCTCATGGAGATGGTGGAGTCCTCGGCCGAGGAGCCGTTCGTCCTGCACCCCGGGGAGTTCGTGCTCGGCGCGACGGTCGAGCGCATCGCGCTGCCCGACGATATCGTCGCGCGGCTCGAGGGGAAGAGCTCGCTCGGGCGGCTTGGTCTGCTGATCCACTCGACCGCGGGGTATGTCGACCCGGGCTGGGAGGGGACGATCACCCTCGAGCTCTCCAACGTCGCGAACCTGCCCATCGTGCTGACGCCGGGCATGGCCATCGGCCAGATCTCGTTCATGACGATGACCACGCCGGTGGACAGGCCGTACGGCTCGCCCGAGCTGCACAGCCGCTACCAGGGGCAGACCGACCCGACGCCGAGCCGCAGCCACCTGGGATAGACGGCGCACCGGCGAAGCGAGAAGGACCGCCCGGAGGGGCCCGGCCCTTCTCCCAGTCTCGCGAACGCGGGTGCGGTCTAAAGGCCCTTGGTGACGTAGCTGACCAGTGGGGTCGGCACGTAGCCGGCGAGGTACTTGCCGGCGTCGGACTCCATGAACGGCAGCCAGCGAAGGCGCCGGCGGATGTCCGCGTTCATCGCAGCCACGCCGCGCCGGTAGGTCTCCAGCGCCGCATCGGGCCGGCTGCCGCCGACCGCGCGGCCGGCGGCGAGGCCCGAGCGCAGGGCGTACGAGATGCCCTCTCCGGAGGTCGGCGACATGAAGCCGCCCGCCTCGCCCGCGAGCAGCACGCGGCCCCGGCCGGGCACGACGTCGTCGGCGGAGCGCAGGTAGAGCGCCGCGCACGCCTCACGCTTCACACTGTCGCCCAGCTCGGGGATCGCGGAGCGCAGGATCCCGAGCGCAAGGTCCTGCTTCTCCCACGGGCGCTTCGTCTTCGGGTAGAACACCGAGCCCACGATCGCCCGGTCGCCCTTCGGGACGACGTAGGCGTACGCGAAGCAGTCGCCGATATCGCGCATGTAGATGCAGTCGAAGTACAGCGGCAGCTCGCCGCGCAGCCCCACGTAGTCCTGCAGGGTCACGTAGCTCGTCGCCGCACCGATGCCGAGGGACCTTCGCACGGTCGAGCGCGCGCCGTCCGCTCCGATGAGGTTCTCGCAGCCGACGATCAGGGGGCCGTTCGCCGTCTTGAGCGTGACGGTCACGCCGTCGGCGTCCTGCTCGAAGGAATAGACGCCGCAGCCGCCGAGGACCTCGACGCCCGGGGGAAGCAGCGAGACGAGCCAGCCGTCGAAGCCGGCTCGGTCCACGTTGACGAAACGCAGGCCTGTGGGCTTGCGGATACGGCGGTCCCAGTCCACGTAGCGGAAGTTGACGTGGTTCGGCGACAGGATGATGTCGTCAGGGATGCCGCCGAAGGGCGCCAGGAACTCCTGCGTGAACTCGTGCAGCATGCCGCCGCAGCTCTTGTCGCGGGGCAGAGACGCGGAGTCGACGAGCAGGACGGGCCCGCGCTCCGCGGCATGCAGGGCGGCCATGACGCCGGCCGGTCCGGCTCCGGCGACGATCGTGTCGTAGCGGTCGAGTGCGGGTCTGTCTGTCACGGTCTCGCGGCCCTCCGGCAGGTGGCTGGTACCCGGGAGTCCGCCGCGCGGGGTCACCCTCCTGCGCGTGCGGCCCCCAGTGGTAGGATTGCGCGACCGCAAGTATAGGCCGAAGGGACGAAGATGGCGAAGTGCTGGGAGACGCGCGGCTGTGACGAGGAGATGCAGGCCACGTGTCCGCATAACCTGCCGGGCCACCAGTGCCCGACGAAGTGCGCTTTCGCCCAGTGCGGCCGGCCCTCGCACAAGCTCACGACCGACCCCGACCTCATCTTCGATCCCTGCCCCGACCGCAGCGCCGCGATGAAGGAAGAGTGCACGATCTGCGAGTTCTTCCTCGTCAACGGCCCGAAGGTGGGCGACAGCCTGAAAGAGGGCTGATCGGGGGAGGCGGGCGACCGCCCTGGTGACGCGCCTCCCCGCGAGGGGTATCTCCTCCCTTGAGACACACGTCCCGCGCCTAAGCGGGCTGTCTTCGAGGAGGAGACCATGCATATGCCCAACATGCCCGACATGCCGAAGCTGCACCTCGGCGGCGAGCACACCTCGCACCGCCGGTTCCTGCGCCCCAACCCCATGGTCGTCTGGTTCGTGCTGGTCGAGAGCCTGTACTGGGCGGGGTGTGCCGCCTGCTTCCTGCTCGCGATGCACCGCATCGCCGACGGCATCAAGATGGAGGCGCGCCTTAACGCGCTCAAGACGATGCCCGAGTCCTTCACGGACGAGGAGCGCGTAGAGCTGATCCACAAGGTGAAGTCCCGCGCGCTGGGCCCGTTCTGAAGGTGACCTCCAGCGACGTTTGCGACGCTCCCGTCGCGCTCGAGCTCGCGGCCTACGGCGACGAGCTTTTGGAGGAAGGCGCCGCCCAGGTGGGCGGTGCCTTCACCGACCTGTCCGAAGCGGACGCCCTCGTGAAGTCCTCGCCGGAGGCGTTCCTGCTCGCGGTGCTCTTCACGCAGGGCGTGGCCGCGGAGCGCGCCTGGGCCGGGCCCTACCTCCTGCGCGAGCGCCTGGGCCACCTCGACCTGCGCCGGCTTGCGAGCGAGCGCGCGGCCGTGGACGAGGCGGTGTGCCGCCGTCCCGCCCTGCACCGCTTCAAGCACACGATGGCGGGCTGGATCTCGGACGCCGCCGGCCGGCTGCTGGAGTGCTACGGCGGTGACGCGTCGCGCATCTGGGAGAGTGGGTCGACCGCCCTCGAGGTCACGGAGCGCCTCTCGCGATTCTCGGGGATCGGGCGGAAGAAGGCCGCGATGGCCGTGCAGATCCTCGCGCGGCACTTCGGCGTCGTTGTGGAGGGGCTCGAGTGCGGGACGGTGGCCTACGACGTCCAGGTGCGCCGTGTCTTCCTGCGCACAGGCCTCGTGGACCGTGACACGCCCGAGGCGATCGAGGAGGCCGCCGCGCGCGCGCGTCCCGTGGCGCCCGGGAGGCTAGACCTGCCGGCGTGGCTGGTCGGGCGGCAGTGGTGTCACCCGAAACGCCCGGACTGTGACGTGTGCCGGCTCGGCGGCGTCTGCCCCCGGCTCACCGGGCGGACGGTCGAAGGAGTGGGCGCGCGCAGGAGCGCGGGCGCCGCCTCGCGTCCCTAGCCTTCGAGCGACTTGAAGAGCAGGCCGCTCGTCAGCTTCGGATAGAAGTAGGTCGACTTCTGCGGCATCGTCTCGCCCGCCAGCGCCACAGCCGCCACCTGCTCCATCCGCGTCGGGTTGAGCACGAAGACGACGTCGTGCTCGCCGACGGCCTTGAGCGCCTGGTGCGCGTCCTTCGAGAAGGAGAGGCGATCGAGCGTGGCGGGGCGGTCCGGGTGGATGTCGAGCAGAGGCGAGAGGATGAGCTCCTGCAAGGTCGCGACGTCCAGGGCGCGCCACGCCTCCGAGGTTCCTTCCGGGTAGGCCGCCGCGTGGTCGACGTCGGCGCGCAGGCGGACGAGCTTCGTCACGCCGTCGCGCATGGCCACGAGGAAGGACGGCCGGTCGACCGCGCCGGGCAGCGCTGCAACCGGATGTCCCTTCTGGAGGTCGAGGACCTCGAAGTGCTCGGCCAGAGCGGCGCGGAACGCTTCCGCGTCGAAGGGGCCGGGAGCGTCGGCGATGCGGTGGGTCGGCCATACGACGAGGCCCGGGTCATCCATGTTCACGAGCGCCATCATCACGGAGTCGTATGCGGGCGGCTCAGCGGCTTGCGGCACGGCGCCGGCCTCGGCGCGACGTTCGTCGCGGTAGGCCAGCGCGGTCGTGTAGCGGTGGTGCCCGTCTGCGATGAAGATCCGCACGCCGGCCACGAACTCCGCGAGAGAGGCGTGGTCCGCGGGGTCGGTCAGCGCCCAGATGGTGGAGACCACGCCGTCGTCGTCCGTGGCGGTGGCGAGCGCGCGGGTGCCCATCGCCTTGGCGATCAGGGCGTCGGTGACGTGCTCCTGGTCCGGGTACATGCCGAAGACCTGGCTCAGGTTCGCGGCCGTGGCGCGCGTCATGTTCAGGCGGTCGTCGATCGCCTTGGGCAGCGTGCGCTCGTGCGGCAGGACGACGCCGGCCGAGAACGGCTCGAGCCCGACGGCCGCGACGAAGCCGCGCCGCGCGATCTCGACGTCGCGGTAGGTGTAGCGCTGCTCGAGCACGTAGACGGCCGCGCGCTCGTCGGCTGCCAGCACGCCCTCGGCGAGCCACGCGCGCCAGCGGGCGCCGCCGGTCTCGTAGCGGTTGCCCGGCACGGAGCGGTCGAGCGGGCCTTCAGGGAGCTCGAGGGCGACCACGTTGTGCTCGTCGCGGCCGAGCAGGTCCTCGCGCAACTCCGCGGGGATGACGTCGTAGGGGGGCGCCGTCAGCGGGGTGATGTCGGAGCCCGACGGGCGGGCATACCGGATGGCGGCGAAGGGGCGGACGTCGGCCACTTTGAGGTCCTTTCGGTCACGGGTGTCGCGGCGCCTGAGCGGCGCGACTTGAATGCTACCCGAGCAGGTAGCGCAAGGCCAGAAACGCGACTACGCCCGCCACCGTCGCGCCGAGAAAGCTTTTCGAGAAGCGGTAGACGACCGCCGTGGGGACCGCGGCGAGCAGGTACGGGTTGTGCAGCGGGGAGAGCCACGCTCCGCCCGGGCGCAGGACCGAGGTGGCCACGATCGCGGACATCACGCACACCGGGATGTAGCCGAGCCACCGCTCCATGATCGTCGGCAGCTTGAGGCGCGAGAGCAGCAGGATCGGCACGCCGCGCATGAGGATGTTGGTGAGCGCCATCCCGCCGATGACGCCCCAGACCACTGCGGCGCTCACGGGCGCACCGCCGTCATCACCGTGGCGGTGCCCACCGCCGCGGTGATGACGGCCCACTCGCCCGGGAGCACGAGCGTGAGTCCGAGCGCGAGCACCGCGGCAAGGGCGGCGGCCACCAGCTCGCGGCGGCCGGTGACCTGGCCGACGAGCAGGGCGGTGAACATCGCCGGCATCGCGAAGTCGACACCCCACGCGCGCGGGTCGCCGATCGCAGAACCGGCGAGCCCGCCGATGGTGGTGCCGAGCGTCCAGCCCAGCCACGAGATGGCGCCGACGCCCAGCATCGAATACGCGTCGGCTTTCCCCTCGCGGGCGTCCGATATGTTCAGCGCGAACGTCTCGTCGGTGAGCGTGAAGGCCAGCAGGAACTGCTGCCAGCGCGGGTACTCGTGGAGGCGCGGGGACATGGTGGCCGAGAACAGCACGTAGCGCAGGTTGACCACACCGGTCGCGATGAGGGCCGCGGCCAGTCCGCCCCCGCCCCGCAGGGTCTCGACGGCGATGAACTGTCCGGCGCCGGCGATCACGAGTGCGGAGCAGCCGGACGCCTGGGCGACCGTGAAGCCGAGCGCGATGGCCGCGATCCCGAACGCCATGCCGATCGGGAGGTAGCCGAGGAAGATCGGCATACCGAGCCGGGCGCCGCGCAGCAGGCTCGCGCGTGCGCCGGCGCCGTGCAGCGTGGAGAGGTCGGTCGCGGGCATGGCGGTGAGTATATCCGAAGGCGTCCGCGCTCCGTTCGCCGACCATCACGACCGCGCGTCGTGATGGTCGTTACGCAGCTCTCGGCACGTTTCTCGCACGGAGTAGAATCCAAGAAGGGACGCGACCTTTAAGAGGGGAAGCGGGATGGAGTTCTCGATCTGGTGCCCCGTGGACGGTCAGATCGTGTCGGCGTCGAGGACATCGAGTCGGTCGTCGTGCGTGGAGGCAGCGACGTCGAGGTCGTGTTCTCGTGCCCCGTGTGCGGGCGGAAGATATCGCTGGCCGCGCAGGTCCCCCACGCGCTCATGGCCTCTCTCGACGACGGTTGGGTGCGTGTCGACGGCGACGGCCGCCTCATCTCCCTGCGCCGCGAGGGGGCGTCTCCGGGCGAACCGGCCGCATCCGAAGACGGCGCGCCCGATGACCGCATCGAGTCGTACTGCGAGTATTTCCGGCGCGAGCTCGCGGGCGCCGGGACCGTCGACGAGGTGCTCTCCGAGATCGACGCGCACGAGGTCCGCTAGGCGCCGCGACCGTCCGTCGGCGCTGTCAGCGCCAGGCGGAGAAACGCGTGCGCGCCCGGTCGGCGAACCACGCGGGCAGGATGAGCGCAAACCCTGCCGCGAAACCTCCGATGTGCGCGAAGTATGCGACGCCGCCCGCGGATGCGGCCGTGCCGAAGCTGGTGAGTCCCGAGGCGATCTGCAGGACGAACCACAGCGCGATGATCACCCATGCCGGGATCGTCACGAGTTCGACGATGACTATGATGAACACCGCGGTGAGCACGCGAGCCCGCGGATACAGCAGGATGTAGGCGCCCAGCACGCCCGCGACCGCCCCCGAAGCGCCGAGGTTCCCGATGTCCACCAGACCGGTGGCCGCGGTCTGGGCCGCCGTGGCGATCAGGCCGCACGCGAGGTAGAACCCGAGGAAGCGCACGGGGCCGAGACGGTCTTCGACGTTGTTCCCGAAGATCCACAGGTACAGCATGTTCCCGCCGACGTGCAGGAGGTTGGCGTGGAGGAACATCGACGTGAGCGGCGTCAGCCACACGAGGGGCGCGCCGGCGCCGGCCGCGAAGCGGGCGGGGTCGAAGGCCCACGCATCCAGGAACGCGGCGAAGGCCGCGGGACCGCCGGTCACTTGCAGGTACACCTCGTAGCCGAACACCGCGAGGTTGCTCCCGACGAGCAGCCAGGTGATCCACGTGGCACCGGATGTGGGGTTCTCGTCGCGCAAGGGGAACATGGGTGCGTCCGCGTCCTGTGATCGGGGTCCGCCAGTGCGTCTTGGGAGGTCGCCGGCACGATGCCGATGCGCCACGGTAACGTGTATCCTAGACGATGCGGCCGCCTTGCCAGTCGCCGGTGACTCGAGGAACCGGACGCTTCAGAAGGTCCGCGAAGGAGGAGACCATGACCTGGATCATCGGCGCCATCTTCATCGTGCTCGTCGTGGCCGCTCTCGCGGTCATCGGCCTGTACAACCGTCTCGTCACGCTTCGCAGCCGCGTCGAGAACGCATGGTCTCAGATCGACGTCCAGTTGCGTCGCCGCTACGACCTGATCCCCAACATCGTCGAGACGGTCAAGGGCTACGCCGCCCACGAGAAGGACACGCTCGAGCGGGTCATCCAGGCGCGCAACGTCGCCATGGCTGCGCAGGGTGTGGAGCAGCAGAGCCAGGCGGAGAACATGCTGACCGGCACGCTGAAGTCGCTCTTCGCACTGGCCGAGGCGTATCCGGACCTCAAGGCGAACCAGAACTTCCTCATGCTCCAGGAGGAGCTGACCGGCACCGAGGGCAAGATCGCCTACGCGCGCCAGTTCTACAACGACTCCGTCATGAGCTACAACATGGCGATCCAGCAGTTCCCGGCCAATATGCTCGCGGGAGCGTTCGGTTTCGCCGAGCGGCCGTACTTCGAGATCGAGGCCGAGGCCAAGGAACCGGTCAAGGTCCGGTTCTGACACAGACCTGCGGCCCGCGCCCCCGTCAAGAGAGAGGCCTCGTGGCCGCCTTCGCGTTCCCCGCGCTCGACCCGATAGCGTTCCACATCGGGCCCCTAGCCGTGCGCTGGTATGGCCTCGCCTACCTCGCGGGGTTCCTCTTCGCCTGGTGGGTGCTCCGGGTACTCGACGCACGGTGGGAGATGGGGATCGGGCCCGATGGACGGGCGAACATCCTGCTCGCCGCCGTGATCGGCGTGGTCGTGGGCGGTCGGCTGGGCTATGTGCTCTTCTACGGCGCCGGCGCCTACTGGCGGGACCCGCTCTCGATCTTCGCGCTCTGGGACGGGGGCATGTCGTTCCACGGAGGGCTCGCGGGCGCCCTCGCCGCCGGCTGGTGGATGGCGCGCCGCCAAGGCGTGCCGTTCCTGCGTCTGGCGGACGCGGGCGCGGTGGCCGCGCCGGTGGGGCTGCTGCTCGGACGGCTCGCGAACTTCGTGAACGGAGAGCTCTGGGGCCGGAAGACCGGCGTGCCGTGGGGGGTCGTCTTCCCGCGCGCGGGCATGGAGCCGCGCCATCCCTCCCAGCTCTACGAGGCGGGGCTCGAGGGCGTCGTGCTCGGAGCCGTCATGCTGCTGCTCGCGCGAAAGCGCCGTGGCGACGGCGAGCTGATCGGCTGGATGATCGGGCTCTACGGCCTGTTCCGCATCTTCGTGGAGTTCTTCCGCGAGCCGGACGTCCAGATCACGTTCCTGCCGGCGTGGGTCACGATGGGCCAGCTGCTCAGCGTCCCTTTGATCGCGCTCGGCGCTTTGCTCGTGTGGCGCGCGAGGACGCGGGGCGTCGAGGACGGCTCATAGGACGGGCGAGTCCCCCGCGAGCGGGAGCGAGGGAGCAAGCCAACCTCGGTGCTAGTCGCAGATCCGGCCCGCGGGCTTCCAGCAGGGATCGCTCGCGCGGATGCAGCGCAGCGCCTCGGAGGGCAGGATCTGCTTGACCGGGTCGCAGTGCGCGCAGAAGAACTTGGGCATGAGTCCGACGACGTCGCGAAGGTCCGGGTCGCGGTACGCCTCGCGGTCGGGGTCCTCCATGATGTGCAGCAGATAGCAGGTCATCCGTACGCTTTCTCCTGCTGAGTGTGTCCACACTCAAGTCTACACGCGGAGGGCGTCCGCGGCGATGCGGGCCTCAACGGGCGAGCGATCGCCGCCCGCCTCAGGGGCCGCATCGCGGCCCCTGAGGCGGGCGGGATGCGTGCTATGCTTCCCAGCGATGCGATGCCGGTACCGACGGGCGAGAGGGCGGGATGGAAGCACACATGAGATCGCGTGTCCTCGCCTCCGTCACCGCTGGAGTGCTGTTCGTCTCGATCGCGTCCCTTTCGGGCTGCAAGGCCGCCAGCGTGATCGACTCGGTTTGGCCCAAGGCCGTGTCCGAGCGTGCCGTCGCGAAGCCCGCCGGGCCTCCGCGCTGGCCGCTGACGGGCCTCGACGCCCCCTCGGCCGACGCTGTCCTGGTCCGTGTCGTCTCGGTCAAGATCGAGAACTCGCAGCCGGCGCGCCCGCAGTCCGGGCTCGATCAAGCGGACGTGGTCTACGAGACCGTCACCGAGGGCGGCATCACGCGCTTCAACGCGCTGTTCCAGTCGAAGTCGCCGAAGGTCGTCGGTCCGGTGCGGTCCGCGCGCCCCTCGGACTTCTACCTCGTGCCGCAGTACCACGCGCTCTTCGCCCACGCCGGCGGGGAGAGCAACGTGCAGAAGGCCCTCGCGAACCGCAGAAAGTACGACGATCTCGACCAGTTCTTCAGCCCGGCCCCGTACTGGCGCAGCGGCGACCGGCCCGCGCCCCACAACATGTACACCGACGTCGCCCGCCTCCGCGCGGCGGGCCGCAATAAAGGGTTCGCGGCCACGAAGGAGATCAGGGGCCTCGCGTTCGCCCGCAGCTCCGCCATCGCCACGCCCAGCATCACGCTCCTCACGGTGCCGTTCGCGCCCAACAACAAGGTGACGTGGCGCTGGAACGCGAAGGCCCGCACGTACGCACGCTCGATCAACGGCAAGCCGCATGTCGACCGCGTGTCCAAGAAGCAGTACCGTGCTCGCAACGTGGTCGTCATGTGGGCGCAGGTCGTCGGCCGCTCGCACAAGGATGCCGCCGGCACACCCACCGTCGAGATCATCATGGCCGGATCGGGCCGGGTCTCGGTGTTCCGCGACGGGCAGCGCTACGACGGCACGTGGGAAGCGGGCCTCACCGGGCCCCCGACGTTTCGCGCGGCCAACGGCCAGACCATCAAGCTCTCGCCCGGTGTCACCTGGTTCCAGGTCATCGAGAACAGCCAGAACATCGTGATGAAGTAGTCCGGGCAACACCGGACGCGCCGTCCCCGCGGTGCTCGCGCGGCCTTTCCGCACTTTCGCGATGGGTTGTTGGCACTCCGCGCGGGGGGTAGACTGAACCATCCAAACCGCACCCGCGCGAGCGGGAAGTATGAGCACCCGCACGCAGCGAGATGAAGGAGCACGGAATGAGCGACAGCACCGCCACCGCGACCCTGCGCGTCAAGACCGGCCTCGCCGAGATGCTCAAGGGCGGCGTGATCATGGACGTCGTCACGGTCGAACAGGCGAAGATCGCCGAGGACGCGGGCGCGGTGGCCGTCATGTCCCTCGAGCGCGTCCCGGCCGACATCCGCGCCGCCGGCGGCG
>Ga0066793_10001176_pt1 | contig 11633 bp, 9 predicted proteins | sample PersoiDNA2013189_FD_83876 | JGI IMG/M metagenome (GOLD analysis project Ga0066793, IMG submission 83876) | Permafrost soil microbial communities from the Arctic, to analyse light accelerated degradation of dissolved organic matter (DOM) -... | ecosystem: Environmental > Terrestrial > Soil >...
ATGTTGGAATGGTCTGTACCGCGTCAATGCCGACGGTAAGTTCAACGTTCCGTACGGCGCCCCGAGGACGAACAACATCATTGACGCTCATAATCTTCGCGAGTGTGCTGCGACCCTCGGGCGCCCCGGCGTGCGGTTCGATGTTTCCGACTTTGAAGACGCGTTGCTGGCCGCAGTTCCAGGCGACCTAGTGTTTCTCGACCCGCCGTATGTCACTCGGCACAACAACAACGGTTTTGTTGATTACAACGAGCTGATCTTCTCCTGGAATGACCAGCTTCGGGTGGCCAAGGTTGCGAACCGGCTCGCAGCCGAAGGTGTGCACGTACTCGTGACAAACGCTTTTCACGGCGAGGTACTCGATCTCTACGACGGCTTCCACGTCAAGCCGCTCGATCGACCGTCCACGATTGCCGCGTCCGCGTCGAAGCGAGGTACCGTGAGGGAGGCATTGCTGTGGTGTACCCAGGCATAGGCGGCGTACCACCACGTTTGATTGCCGTGGAAGGAGATAGGTGTGGCTGACGCGATTCGTCTTGTCCCACCACGCCGGCTAACGCCGAACCCTGACAACCCCCGTCTCATCTTTCACGCGGATGAGTTGTACCAGCTTGAGGAGAGCATCAAGCTTCAGGGCATCTTGGTGCCGCTCACTGTATACGAAGACGGCTCGAAGCTCTTTCTCCTAGACGGTGAGCGGAGATGGCGTTGCTCGGTAAAGCTCGGGCTCAAGCAGGTTCCCGTCATCGTCCAACCGAAACCAACCCGGCTACAGAACATCATGATGATGTTCGCGATACACAATCAGCGAAAGGATTGGGACCCGCTGCCGAGTGCCTACAAGCTTCAGGAGTTGGAGGAGGAGTTCACGTCACGGCAAGGGCAACCTCCCACCGAGACACAGCTCTCCGAGCTGGCATCGATCAGCCGGGGCGAAGTCCGGCGTCTCAAGAACCTGCTCTCGTTGCCAAAAACCTACCGTGACGAGCTGATGGACGAGCTGGGAAAGCCGCGCTCCGAACAAGTCATCACAGTCGATCACGTCTTGGAGGCCACCCGCGGTGCCTTTGCGCTTCGCAAGCGAGACATTGTTGACGACCAGGACGAGGAGCGCGTCAGGCGGGCCGTTGTCGACAAGTTCCGGTCTGGCGTCATCAAGAACACAGTCGCACCGCGGCAGCTCGCACGCCTTGCGCGGGCCGTTGAGCGCGATGAGGTGTCGCTTGCAACCGCGAGGCGCGTAACCAAAGAACTGATCGACAACCCTAAATACTCGATCGACGACGCATTTCGTGGCTCCGTCGAGCAGGTCGATTTCGAGCACACGGTCGAGCAACTAGCGACTCGTCTGGCTGACAAACTCCACGAACACGCAGCGCGAGAATACGCAGTGGGAGAGGGTCTTGCCGACGCGCTGTCAGACCTATCGAAGGTTATCCGAGCGATCCTCAGGAAATAGCCTGTGGCCAAGCCAGACTTCGTCACTCTGGCCGATGCGCTTATCGGGTCGGCTGAAGCGGCTGAGACATATTTCGAGTCGGACGGCTATACGGTCGTACGTGAGCCGGACGCCCTCGACTATCCGTACACCCCGACACTACGATGCAAACGCCACCGCACGACGATGGTGGTCGAGGTCGATGACGCCATTCGCATAGAGCGGATGCGGGAGTGGATTAGCTACGGCCGGGCCTCTAACACCGACTTCCGCGTCGTCGTAGTCACGCCGCACGACAAAGCTCGGCAATTGGACGCCGAGGAGGCCGTCAGGAGCCTCGGGGCGGGAATCTATCAGGCGGGTGGCGCGTCACCGGCCGTAGAGCTTCACGCGCCGCACGACCTGTCCGTCAACGTATCGCTACCCGACCTGAGCAATATGCCGCTCAAGGTAAGAAGAGCGCTTGGTCCGATGTATGAGCAAATCCGGCGGTCACAGTGGCGTGAGGGGTTCGAGACAGGGTGTCAAGCGTTCGAGGACGAATGTCGCCGATATCTCAAGAAGGGCATCGCAGGACGCCGAATTGTTGTCCTCGACAAGGCAGGGCACCGGCGTCATCTCACAGATGCAATGGTTGATCGATTCACCATGGGCCAGCTAGTTACTGCCTTCGCGCGTATCCAGACGCCGAACCACGCAGATACGGCGCTAGCCAAGATTCTTGCCAAGATCAGACCGCGCAGGAACGCAGTCGTTCACAAGAGGACAACTCCGGCGACAGAGGCGCGGCTCCGCAAGAACGTCGGCAAGGACGTATGGCTGCTGTTCGCTGGCATCAAGGCAATCTGCGATGTCAAATAGCGCCAATGGCTAGTCAGATCGCTTGCCCTGCCGGATCGTGTAGGCGACGGCATCCACGAGCGCTAGGTAGTCGAGCGCGCGATCGACTGACAAGTCGTCGCTGCGGCCGTGCGCGGCAAGATTGCGCAGGACCGCAAGACCCTCAAGGGCATTGACCGTCTCCGGCGTTAGGAGTCCTTTGTCAGCGGCCCGGTGCGCCAGTGCAACCGCGCTAAGGCCATCGTCGGCCTTTGGATCGCCGGCAGATTGAAGAAGGTCGTGCAGTTGACGCTCAAGGCGAGCGTAGGCGTCGATCACAGCCGCCGTCGGCATCGTGCGAGCCGTCGCCGCGAGGTCGCTCGTGGCCGACCCGATCGCAGCCGGCTTGGGTGGATGGCTCGGGGGCGAGGGCTCAATCTGCGCCTGCACGGTCGAAATGATGCGCTCGAACTCAAACTCGACTGGTCCGGCCTTCAGCCGTCGGAGTGGGCCGGTAAGAAGCTGCGCCAACTGTCGACGGAACAGGAGGGCGATGCCTACAACGGCTCCTGGCCAAGCGAGTGAGCTGACCAAAGAAGCTATGAACTGTCGTGTATCCATGGTCCCATCATGCGCCGTCAGTGGCTCCCATGCAACCGTCCACGGAAGCGGAGGGCGTGCAGCTCCCGCACGCGCTCCCAGGCAGGCGGGCTCAAACCGCTATTCCCGTTCGCGGATCGCCGCGGCCGCCCACCGCCGTGCCACTCGGCCTGCTGGCTCCATCAGCTCCTCAAGCAGCCGGTCCAGGGTCACGGCGGGGTTCGCAGGTCGTCCCGTCGCTCCCGTTCACCAGGTCTCAAGAAGCTAATTCGCGCTCGCTCTAGTTGAGCGGCCGCCCAGGGTAAAACGAGCGGTCAACGCTTGCGCAACGATCTGCTGCTCCGTGCCCGAAATGCGCGACGGAGCGTCGGGTACCGCCCGTACAATCAAAGACCTATGCCGACCGGCACGAAGACACCTCCTGGCGCGGGTCGCAAGAAGGCTCAGCCTTGGCTTCGGGCCTTCGGGCTCGCGGATGCAGGGAGCGCCTACGAGAGCGCCATGCGCATCCCGCAGGCCGAACTCGACGCCGTGAAACGCGCCGTGTCCTCGATCACCGAGGCGCAGGTCGCCGCCGAGCGGTTCGCCGGACCGAACGTGCTGGGGAAGGCCTTGGAGAACCTCTTCCCCGCCACGCGGCTTGCCGAGCAGATAACCGCGATCAGCAACGCTCACGTCGGACGCCTCGGCGCGGGCTGGGCTGAGCAGTTCACGAAGAGCCACGCGACCGGTATCAAGGCCTGGGACGGCGCGGGCATCGCGCCCGGCATCGCCGAGAGCTTCAAGGCATCGGGAGCCGCCGCCGCGTGGGCGGAACCACAGATCCCCGCTGTCGCCGACATCGAGCGCGCCGAAGCCACGAGCAAGAAGCTCCTGCGGCAGCTGGAGAAGACGGCGAGCATAGGGATGGGCAAGCGATGGGAGGGCACCCTGCCCACCGGACTCGTGGATGTCGGCCACTCGCAGGCGCTCAAGGCTGCGGAGGCGATGGCAGCGGACGCCGAGCGGGTCGCGGCCATGGCCTCCGCAGCGATGGGGCCGACGCTCCGCCACCTCGACCACGGGGGCGCCCTGGAGGCCGCCGCCACGCAGCAGTACCTGCGCAGCCCGCTCGCCGCCAAAGGCGTCTTCTCGTCCGACAGGCTGGCGTCGTTTCTGGGCGAGTCGAGCATCCTCGCCACGACGAAGTTCGCTGAGGCAGCCCTCGCGCCGCTCGCCAAGCACATCGCCTCGCTCGGGACCATCACGCTGCCCCGCATCAGCGTGCCCGATGGCGTGGCCGAGATCCTGGAGCGCGAGAGCGTCCTGGACACCACCATCGAGCGCTTCGCGAAGCGATGGGAGAGCACGGCGTTGTGGTTTCTCTTGTCGATCCTCAACGTCGGGCAGCTCGTTGCCCTTGCCGACATGGAGCGCGAGGAGATCGAAGCGGTGCTCCTCGACGCGCTGGAGGTCGTGGTCATGAAGGGCATCTTCATCGCCGCTCTCGACGCCGCCGTGCGCAAGGCCAACTACATCTCCTCAGACCAACGCGATGACCTCCTGCACGGCCTGGAGCACGCCCAGCGCGGCGAGTTCGTCCACGCCGTGCCATCGCTGATGACGGGCTTCGAGGGAGCCCTCTGGAGCACGGCTCGCGCGCTCACCATCGTTGATGCTGAGCGTCGTCAGCTGGAGGGCAAGCCCCAGCAGCGCGCGGTCGTCCGCATCGAGCCGGTGGTGCGCAAGCTGCCCGCCAAGCAGGATTACCGCACCTTCGTGTGCAGCCGGGTCTTTGGCGACAGCGGCAACCCTGTCCGCCACGGCGAGCAGAGCGACCGGCGCCGCCAAGCCCTCTTCGCCATCGTCGCCATCGCCGGCTGGCTCGACACCTTCATGAAGGTCTCGGCGCACGACGCCTTGGGGCGGATGCTCAGCGAGGCGCTTGGCTCGCGCAGGGTGTGACGCAGCCCTCGGCCAGCGCGAAGCGCTCCAGCGGAAGCAGTGAGCTGCTGACGCTGCGCGACGAGATCATGGAGCGAGCCTTCGACGCCGCCGGAGTTGAACGGCCAATCGATCCAGTGAGCAGGCTGGCGCAAGAGGTCAAGGCGTCAACGGACGAGACAGCCGAACACTTCCTCGGCCAGCTTCCCAAGCACTGCACGATGCTCGTTGCGGCCATCGCGGATGTCCTTGGTGCCCTCGCCGAGCTCGACTCAGACAGCCCCTTCAGCGCGAGCGTGCTCACGCGTGGCCTCGTTGAGGCGGCCGCCGATCTCTTCTGGTTGAGCGACGCCGCGATCGATGCAAAGGAGCGCACGAGACGCACCTGTCTCGTCTATCTCCGGCAACACGAGACGCTGGTTCGCCAGATGGTCGAATTCTCAGAGCGCCACCCAGAAGGGGATGCCGCAATTCCCCATCTAGCTGACGGGATCGCGGAGGGCTGGGAATCACTGAAGCTCAGCGCTGAGAAGATGGCAGCAATCGGCTTTGAGCTTCGCACCAGCAGGCAGCGAGGCTCGAAGTACAGCCTTGGCGAGCCAAAGCCGACGATCAGTCGGCTAGTGGATGCGCTCATCACGAAGTTCCTCGGCACGACGGGCGTGAATCTCTACGCGATCTACTCACCGACGGCGCACGCCGACGGTGAGGGCCTCGGAACGCTCCTCATCGAGAGCGATCAGGTCGAAGAGGAGGGAGTCGTCAAGTACAGGCGCGGCTTTGATGAGGAGCGGTGGAAAGGCCTCGTGGTGGGGCCTGCCCTTGCCGCTGCCAAAGGCGCGGCGGGCACTTGGTTCAAGCTGGCGCTTTCGCCGGAGGCTGAGCGACCGACTGAAAGCCAGTAGGGACCGGCCCAGGTGGGGACTTGATCGAGGCCATCTAGTGAGAGAGCGCCCATGATCGTGGTCGAGGAGCCAGCCTACGTCCCGTATGAACCGAAGACATCAGAGCTTGACGCCCAGTGCCCCCCGCTTTGAATAGCAGCGTGGCGATTTCCCCGGAGGAGTGAAGTACGGCTGGAGGTGTCAACAAACGCGTGGCAACTTGGCGCCTTCCCCAGCGCAAGGAACAGCGCGGGGACCGGTACGGGCTTTCGAGTAGCGCTCGCCGGCGGACGTGCCAAGGTGGAAGACCGACAGATCGATGGACGAGAGGTGAGCCTGGCGTGCTGCAGATCGTGACGAAGATGTACTTCAGAGAGGGTGTGCCGCTGCACTCCACCGTCCATCGCGAGGTGCTCTACACCAACTGCAGCTTCTTGCCGTTTGGTGTGGTGGTGGACCTGCCCGTCGGCGAGCTCGCCCCGTCCACCGGGATGATGCCGGTATCGACCGTCACCGTGTCGGTGACCGAGCACCTCGAGGCGGAGGATCCTGACGGTGAGCCGTCGATGCGTGTTGCGACGGGCGGGACCGAGCTCGTCGACGCGCTGGCCGACGTGCTCTCCTTCGGGCTCAACGCCGTTTTCAGCCGCGATAGGGACCTCGTCAAGAGGTTGGTGCCCAATTCCCTCGACGAGTCGAGGCGGTCATCGGCGTCCAGGCTATTACGGCGCACTTTCGACGGCCACCGCTATGTCCCGGACGCTGACCTCGAGGAGCTCCGGCGCTTCATCACGCAGTTGCTCGCCTTGAATCGCAGCCATTTCGAAGCGGCCATGCGCGCGATCAGGCGAATCGTAGGTGCCACGCAGCGCGCGGTCGACGACCCGACCCTCGCATACGTGGATTTCGTCGCAGCGCTCGAGTCGCTCAGCGAGGGTGCAAGCGTCCCAGCCCCCACCTGGGACCGCCTGGATGGGCGCAAGCGACAGCTGATATGTCGCTTCGTTTGTCAAGTGGGCGTGTTTGATCGCGTCCGTGTGGCGGGCGGTTTGGGGTGTTCGGGAGAGCGGGGCGCCGGGCTCGGTGTCGGCGTTGCCAGTCTGATGATGCGGGGGTTGGGTACCCCAGGGCCCGGTTTCGTGCTGCCGGCGTGCGCTCTCTAGGAACGGGCGTGGCACTCCTGTCGGGGTGCTGCCCATAGTTGTGTCGCGCGTGCCGGCCGCTGGTGGTCCGGCGCCCCGGTCTCCCGGCCGGGGGAGCTTGTTCGCGGGGGTTAGTCGGCGGTTGCTGCTGCCCAGAGGAAGCAGGCCAGCTCGCGGGCGCACGCGACGACGGTCACGTTGTGAGGCTTGCCGCGGCTGCGCATCCGGTGATAGACCCGGTGCAGCCGTTGTTGGGCGCGGTTGGCGATCTGCAGGACATGGTCGGGCTGGCCTTGCTGGCGGTTTTGTAGTGTCGCGCCGATCCGCGGGTCGCGTCCGTAATGCCAGGCCGACTCAACCAGCAGCCGGCGAGCGAAGCCCGAGCCGGTCTTCGTGATCGATCCTTGGTGTGATGACTCGCCGGACTGGTGCAGCGAAGGGACGAGCCCGAGCCATGCGCTGAGCGCGCTGGCGTGCTCGAAGCGCTGCCAGTCACCGCCGAGCTCGAGATGCAACGCGAACGCTGTCAGCGTGTCGACGCCCCGGAAGCAGCGGAGCCTCGCGATCGTCGGCCACCACTGCTCATCTTGTGCCAGGCGCGAGAGGCGCTCAGCGATCGCTGCTTTGCGTGCGCTGATTCCGTCCGTTGCCGCGATCAGGTCCGCGAACACGAGCTCGCTCGCGGGCTCCTCGAACTGTTGACGCGACAGCCACCGCCGATGCTCGACAGTCCATGTCGAAGGCCGTGGGTAGACCCGACCATGACGGAGCAGCATCTTGGAGACCCGGTGGCGAGCCGTCATCAGATCCCGTCGGCACGCGTCATGGGAGCGCATCAACTCCCTCGCGGCCTCGACCTGGACCGGCGGCACCACAACCGCCGTTAGCGACCCAGCCGCCAGGAGCCTCGCGAGCAGCTCGGCGTCCTTGCGATCGGTCTTGACCCTGTCCGAGGGCCCCCTTGGTGTCTTGCCCGGCGCGATCACCTGAACATCCACCCCAGCAGCTGCCGCAGCGCGATAGAGCCCGAACCCGGTTGGCCCCGCCTCATAGCAAGCCCGCACCGGGCCCGGCAAACCCGACAGCCACGCGACGGGCTCCTCGACGCCTGGCCCGAACCTTGCCCGCACCAGCTCGCCGCTAACGACATCGACCGCTGCAGCATGCGTCGAGCGGGCATGGACATCAAGCCCCGCATAGGTCACCATTCCGGTCATGGCCGGACCTCCTCATTTTCTGGGGTCAGCCGGAGCCGTTCTCCGGCCAGACAAACCCCCGCGAGGAGTGTCCGGCCTACTTACCCCGGCGGTCAACCCGACGGGCGACCTACGCCATAGGGTCTAGGCGATAAGGCGTTGGACGGCGCTGACGCCGCCATGGCCCAGCGGGTGCGCGAGGCAGTCATGGAGGCCGAGCGGCTTGGTGTCAGGAGCACGTTTGTGGCCTTCGTGATGGACAACGTCTCGCCCGACTACTTCCGGGCCGAGGCCGCTGACGCGGTACGGCCGGTCCGTGGCGCAGATCTTGAGCGCGTCGTGAAGCTTGCGTACGACATTCGGTCGCTCAATGTGCACGTGCTTGAGGATTTGCCGCCCGAGGCGTGGGTCCTCGGCGACCGAGCCGACACGGTCTCGCCGCCTGACACGGGGATCATGCTCAGCCACGAGGGGCTCGCGCGTTTGGCGCGGCACGTGGTCCGGTGCTACGTCGACCGCGCACCTGTTGCGATCGATCCGACCTTCAACTGGCGGGCCAGTCTTCCGGGTCAGCTACGGATGCCTCTCGCGCCCCAGTATTGGGTCTGGAACGCCGAGGGCTTCGACCACAAGTCGGTCAGCCGGTACTTCTCGGGCTTCGTTGTACACCTTGCCGACACGTTCGCCGGACGCAACGAGGGTGTGCCCGATATACGACCAGTCCTGGAACGCATCGAGCAGCTCCTGCCCGGGACAGCAGATGGACCCGCCAAGTCGCTCATGGTGGCCATTTACGCCCTTTGGCATCGCACTCTCGCGCCGAGCGAACATCGGCCGGGCGCCGCGACTGTCCTGGCCGAGCACGAACAACTCCTGCAGCAGGTTGACATGCCGTCGTTTGTGGTCGGCCTTTTGTTGGAACAGATACCCGAATGGAGCGACGACCAGTGGCAGCGGCTGGCGACCGACCGGAGGGCTGGGCGCTTGAGGCGCCGTCACCTAGAGCTGCCAGCCAGCTTCGACGCCGCGCTGCAGGTCATGGCCGCTCAGCGGCTAATGAACGCGGGACGTACTGAAGAAGCGCGGACGCTGGCGCGATTCGCCGTCGAGGAGCTACCCGGCAACGAGCCGGTCATGACGTGGGAAGCCGGGCTGGTGACCGGACCGGCTTCCGAACTCGACCCGCGTGCGCTGGCTCGGAGCCGAACCACAGGAGGAACCGTCGCACGGCTCGGGAGAGCCAGCGGCCCCGCCCGAGCCGGAGGCCGCCGAGCACCAGTCCGGCGACCAGCCGAGCACACGCGCACCCATGTGTGGCGACGAGCACGAGGCCGACGATAGAGGCGGACGACGGCTCTAACGCCGGGTGAGCGCGCACTTGCGACCCAACGACGCCTCGGTCCCGCCTAGGGCTCCTCGGAGTTATTAGGCGGTGGCTTGTCGTTCCATCCGCGGCTACCGAAGACCAGCCAACTATCGGCGGTGGACAACCCTCAACCAAAACCGGCCGTCTCGCGCCAAATCCGCGCCAGTCCGAGCGCGGACTGAGCGGTTTCAGGCGGTTTCCAGCGGGCCAGCGTCGTATCAGCCACCCACCAAGCAATCGGCGGAATCCCGCTCAACAGCGCCAAATATCGCTTAGCTGAGCCAAAAAACACGCGGCCGGCTCGACGGCGCGACTTTCCGGCCGGAGGGATTTCAAGACTGTTCACGCTCGGCTTTGTAGAGCCAAATATCGACTCCTCGCGCCACAGCGCTCGTCGGCACCCCCTGGGGAGCGCACGTGGTCCGCTGGCTAGGAGCCGTTCGCCGTTGGAGACAGCGAGACGTTCCAGGGGTGTTTAGGGGCGTTTTCGACGAGTTCCCAGGGGCGTTTTCGCGGTGGTCGTGCGCCGGGACAAAGCCGACATGGCGCTGAAAAGCGCTTAGCTATGCCAGATTCTCGCCAAGCCGACGCGGGGACTCGAACCCCGGACCCCCTCCTTACCATGGAGGTGCTCTACCAGCTGAGCTACGTCGGCGTGGCCCCAGATCGTAGCCGTTCCCAGCTCCGACGCGGTACAGTTTGACCCGCAGAGACCAATAGTGTCCCGGCTTTTCTGGGGGCGTTTTTGGCGGATTTCTGGGGCATGCTGGGGCAAGTCGCCCCCGCGGGCCGGTCTTCCAGAGTCCCGCCGAGCGCCAAGAACCCAGACAGGACGGGACTCTACGAACCCGGAGGCCCACCTTGCATTCCATGGTAAGGAAGGGGTCATCGGTTCGAGTCCGATGCTGGGCTTGGCTGGAAGGGCTTGCGCCGGAGCGCGGGTTCTCGCCCGCCCGCACGCGCGAGCCCTACCGAGCGATGTTCACGCTCGCCGCGCTCACCGGCGCGCGCATCTCGGAGCTATGCGGTCTGACGTGGGCGGACGTGCGCCTCGACGACATCGACGACGCGGAGGTTGAGTTCGGCTGGCAGGTTGACCGCAAGGGCAAGCGCGGGCCGACCAAGACGGACGGCTCAGCGCGCACCGTACCCATCCCGCGCGGGCTCGCCACGATCATCGCCCGCCACAAACTCGCATCGCCGGACGTTCGCCCCGACGCCTACGTGTTCGCCACGCGCACCGCTCGCCCGCTGTCGCAGCGCAACGTGCTCCGCGCGCTGCGGCTCGCTCAGACTCGCGCCAAGGACGAGCACGGGCGCCCCACGTTCCCCATGCTCCACGAGCGCGACGCCGATGGGCATTCGATACCGGTGCCTCGCGGCGCCGTCCCGTCGATGCACTCCTTTCGGCACACGGTCGCGAGCCGCGGCCTGCTCGCCGGCGAGAGCGTCGACGAGATCGCGTTCCTGCTCGGGCACAAGGACGCGAACGTGACCCGAGCCGTCTACGTTCGCGAGCTGGCAGACGTGCGGCGCAGGGCTATGAGGCGCGACCGGATGGACGCCGAGTACGGAGCCCTCCTGCAAGCGTCGACCGTTGCCACGGGACCCGCCGAGATTGCCACCGCTGGCGCCGACGTCAGGGAGCTACGGCCCATCGTCGTGGTCGATGCGCGCCGATAGCGCCAGACGACTGCTTTCCGCTGAAAGCAGTCGCGTCACGGCGCCATCGGCGGGCGCTCGCTTTTCGTCCCAAGGGACAGTGTGGGCGAGTCTTACGGCGGCGTCTCCTTTCGCGCAAGAGCGCAAGTCAGGGTCGATCCAGCACGAACGTGTTTCGGGGCTGGCCCTCGCCTGGCTGACCCTCGCCACGGACACCGGGGCGTGGATCCTCTCTTGATGCCCGCGGCGTAGCTGAGACCTAGTGCTCCGGATCTACGGCGGACTGGGAACGCGGCGAGCTTCGTTCTACGGAGTGGGGGCCGCGGGGCAGTTACTCGGCCGGGCGTTAGCCGCGTGGGTCAGTTCGCTCGAGTGCCGCTGCTGCCGCCCGCAGGTGACTGGCGAGCGCGCCTGGCTCGCTGGATTGGTACAGCGGGCTGGCGGCGTCGGTGAGGAGCGCATGGAGCATGGCGACGCCCTCGACCCCGACGGGCGCGCTGGAGCGCAAGCGACGGTCGATCGCGGCGAGCACTGTCTGGGCTGCCGGCAGCTCACCAACGTTTGGTCGTACTGCCGCGGTAGAGCCGGCCGTGATGTTCTGAG
>Ga0066793_10001177_pt1 | contig 11633 bp, 10 predicted proteins | sample PersoiDNA2013189_FD_83876 | JGI IMG/M metagenome (GOLD analysis project Ga0066793, IMG submission 83876) | Permafrost soil microbial communities from the Arctic, to analyse light accelerated degradation of dissolved organic matter (DOM) -... | ecosystem: Environmental > Terrestrial > Soil >...
CGACCGGGTTCTCGTTCAGCCCGGCCTCTACTGCAACACCTGCGAATTCTGCCGCGCCGGTGAGCAGAGCCTGTGCCTGTGCTTCGGGATTCTGGGCGAACACGTCGCCGGCACCTTCGCCGAGCTCGTCACGCTGCCGGCGCGCAACGTCTTCCCGATGCCCTCGCGCCTGACCTTCGAGCAGGCGGCGGCGTTCCCGCTCGTTTACCAGACCGCATGGCGCATGGTCGTCGGCCGGGCGGAGGCGCGGCCCGGATCGACCGTCCTGATCCACGGCATCGGCGGGGGAGTGGCCGGCGCCGCGCTGGAAATCGCGCTCCTGTGCGGTGCCCGGGTGTTCGTGACGTCGCGCTCGGAGGAGAAGCTCGCCTGGGCGCGCGAGGCTGGAGCGGAGCAGGCGTGGAATTCCACCCGGGAGGACGTTTCGCGTGCCGTCGCAGCGGCGACTGACAAGCGCGGTTGCGACATCGTCATCGACTCCGTCGGCGAGGCTACATGGATGACCTCGCTCAAGGCGGTCGCCCGGGGGGGCCGTATCGTCACCTGCGGGGCCACGTCCGGCCCGAACCCGAAGGAGGAGATGAGGCTGATCTTCTGGAAGCAGTTCGCGATCCTGGGCTCGACGATGGGCAACGATCGCGAGTTCCGGGCTCTTCTCTCCGCGGTGGATTCGGGCCGTCTCACGCCGCGCGTGGACAGCGTCTATCCGCTCGAGAAGGCGCGGGAGGCTTATGCCAGAATGGAAGCCGGGCATCAGGCCGGAAAGATCGTTCTGGCGGTTGGATGATGCCCGGGAAGGATTCGGCGTGAAGATTCCGCTCTCGCGCGCCCACGTGAGCGAAGAAATGAAGTCCGCCATGCTCAAGGCGGTGGACTCGGGAAGATTCATTCTCGGTCCGGAGACCCGGGCCTTCGAGGAAGAGTTCGCCCGGGCGATCGGCACGAAGCACGCGATCGCCGTTTCCAACGGCACCTCCGCGCTTCACTTGACGCTCCTCTCACTCGGTGTGGGACCGGGCCAGGAGGTTCTCGTGCCGTCGCACACGGCGTTTCCCACCGTCGAGGCGGTTTTCGAGACGGGGGCCACGCCGGTCTTCGTGGACATCGACGAGACGTACGGAGTTTCGCCGGCGGACCTGGAGTCGAAGGTGACGCCGCGGACGACCGGCATGATCCCCGTCAACCTGTACGGCCACCCGGTCGACGTCGCCGCGATGCGGCGCATCGCACACCGCCACGGCATCTTCTGGATCGAGGACTCCTGCCAGTCGCACGGTGCCCGTCGCGACGGCGCGACGATCGGCTCCTTCGGCGACGCGGCGGCGTTCTCCTTCTACCCGTCGAAGAATCTCACGGTGTTCGGCGACGGCGGCATGGTGACGACGAGCCGCGACGACGTGGCCGAGTCGGTTCGGAGGCTGCGGGACCACGGGCGAAGCGACAAGAACCACCACGCGGTCGTCGGCTGGAACATGCGCTTCAACGAGATCCAGGCTGCCGTCGGCCGCATCCAGCTGCGCGAGCTGCCTCTCTACAGCGCGCGCCGCCGCGCGATCGCGGCGCGGTACAACGCCGCCCTTGCCGGTCTCGTCGCGACACCCCCGGAGGCGCCGGGGGCCGAGGCCGTTTACCACCTCTACGTGATCCAGACGGACCGGCGTGACGCGCTCGCGGCGCACCTGAAGGAAATGGGGATCGAAACCGGCGTGCACTACCCGTTGCCGAACCACCTTCAGCCCGCCACGCGCTCGGCGATCGCCTCCGCGCCGCCGAAGCTTCCCGAAACCGAGCGCGCCGCCGCGCGAATACTCTCCCTTCCCGTCTTTTACGACCTGACCGACGAGGAGGTCGACACCGTTGCCGGCGGGGTGCGGAGCTTTTTCGACCGTTGAGCGACCGTCCGCTGTCAATCCTCCAGATCCTCGAGAAGGGGCACTTCAACACCGGTTCGGTGGTGCAGATGTTCCAGCTCGCCCAGGGCCTCAAGCGCCGCGGGCATCGCGTTGCGGTGGTATCGCGAGGAGGCGAGCAGCTGCGGGAGCGTTGCGCGGCCGAAGCCGTCGAGCTGATCGAGCTGCCCTTCCGCAACGAGTTTGACCTCGGCTCGGCACGGCGGCTTGCCCGCATCTACTCGGAGCGCGGCGTCGACGTCGTCCACGTCCACAAGGGCATCGCTCACTCGGTCGCTCTCGAGGCGACGTTTCTCTCGCGCCGGCGCCCTGCGATCGTCGTCAATCGTGGCGTTTCGTTTCCGCTGGACGCGTTCAATCGGATCAAGTACCACGTTCGGCTTGGCGCCGTCGTGACGGTATGCGAGGACATCAAGAAGGTAATCGTCTCTTCCGGCCGTCTGCGGTCGGACCAGGTTCGCGTCATCTACGCCGGGGTCGATCTCGACGTATTCGATCCGGCGCGGCTGGATCGCGGGAAAGTGCGGCGTGAGTGGGGGGTGGGCGATGACGAGTGGCTTCTCGTCCAGGTGGGAGCCCGCGAATGGAAGGGGTGGAAGCACCTCGTGGAAGCGACCGTGATTGCCCGCCGGCAGATTCCGCGGCTTCGGACGGCCATCGTGGCTTGCAAGAACGCCGACCAGGAGCGGGAAGTGTCCGAATACGCGCGCGGGCAGGGCGGGGGCGATGCCGTCATTCCGGTGGGCTTCCGGTACGACATGCCCGACGTCCTCATGGCGGCCGATGCCGCGATCGATCTTTCCTACGAAGGCCTCGGGGTCACGGGGACGATCCGCGAGGCGATGGCTCTGTCCAAGCCTGTGATCGCGACAGAGGCCGGGGGCAACCCGGAGCTCGTCGTGGACGGGGAGTCGGGGCTCCTCGTCCCGCCGCGGGACCCGGCGGGCGCCGCGGAGGCGATCGTGAAGATCGGATCCGACCCGGCTCTGGCCGCTCGACTGGCCGCCTCCGGCCGCCTGCGCGTGGAGGAAGGATTTTCCTCGAAGGTCCGGCTCGACCGGATCGAAGCGCTCTACCGGGAGCTCGCCGCGTGAAGCCGACGCTGGTCGCAAGCCTTCCCGAGACAGAACGTCCCCGCGAGCGCCTCGCGCGGCTGGGAGCGGAGGCGCTCTCCGACCGGGAGCTGCTCGCCATCCTGCTGCGCTCCGGCCGCCGGGGCCAGAGCGCGATCGATCTGGCCGCCCACGCGATCGAGAGCGCCGGCGGCCTGCCGCGGCTGGCGTTCCTCTCGCCCGCGCAGCTGTCGAAGTCGCACCGCCTGGGCACGGTGCAGGCCATCACGCTTGCCGCGGCGTTCGAGATTGCGCGGCGCGCCACCGCCGTCCCGCCCACCGGCGAGCGGTTCGAAGGTCCCGAAGCCGTCATGCGCTACCTTCGCCAGCGCCTCGGCCACCTCGGCCAGGAGCGCACCGGGGCCCTCTATTTCGACGCGAAACATCGGCTTCTCCAGGACGTCGTCTGCTACTGGGGCACGCTCGACCGCGCGCTCGTGGAGCCGCGGGAGATCCTGAAGCGGGCGCTTCTGGAGGATGCCGCGGCCCTGATCCTGTACCACAACCATCCGTCCGGCGACCCGGCTCCATCGGCCGAGGACGTGGAGTTTACGCGACGCGTGGCCCGGGGCGCCGAGCTCCTCGGCGTTCGCTTCCTGGACCACGTGGTGGTGGGACGCGAGGGCTGCGTTTCCCTTCGCGAACGCGGAATTCTCTAGAATACCCCCCGATGCGCCGGAAGCTCTTCCTCTCCACGCCGATCTACTACGTCAACGACCTGCCCCACATCGGGCATCTCTACACGAATGTGGTCGCCGATACGGTCGCCCGGCATCGGCGGGCCCGGGGCGACGAAGTTTTCTTCCTGACGGGGACGGACGAGCACGGGCAGAAGATCGAGCGCGCCGCGGCGGAGAAGGGAATTTCTCCGCTCGCGCTCGCCGACACGGTCGTGCGCCGGTACGAGGAGTGGTGGAAAACCCTCGCGATCACCCATGACGATTTCCTTCGCACCACCGAGGAGCGTCACGCGCGCGGCGTCGTCGAGCTCATCCGCCGGATGGATGCGGCCGGGGACCTCTCGCTCGCGCGGCACGAGGGCTGGTACTGCACCGGCTGCGAGGCCTATTACACCGACAAGGAGCTGTTGGCCGGAAATCTCTGCCCCGACCACCCGACTGCCTGCGCCTGGCAGGCGGAGGAGAACGTCTTCTTCCGGCTCTCGCGCTACCGGGAGCCGCTGCTCGCCTTCTACGCCGCCCATCCCGATTTCGTCACCCCCGCATCCCGCTTCAACGAGGTCCGGGCGTTCGTCGAGGCCGGGCTGCGCGACATGTCGGTCTCGCGCACGAACGTCAGCTGGGGGATTCCGTTTCCAGGCCGCCCGGGCCACACCGTCTACGTGTGGCTCGACGCCCTGGCCAACTACATCACCGCGCTCGGCTTCGGCGGGCCGGATGAGACTCTCTATCGCCGCTTCTGGGATGCGGCGGACGTCGAGAGGATTCACGTCCTCGGCAAAGACATTCTGCGCTTCCACGCGGTCTATTGGCCGGCGTTCCTGCTCTCGGCCGGACTGCCGCTCCCGACGGGAATCCGGGCCCACGGCTGGTGGCTCCGCGACGAGAAGAAAATGTCGAAATCGGTCGGCAACGTCGTCCGGCCCGACGAGCTCGTGCAAAAGTTCGGTCCCGACGCGCTGCGCTACTTCTTCCTACGCGAGATGGCGTTCGGCTCAGACGCGAACTTCTCCGATGAGGCGTTCCTGGAGCGGTACAACGCCGAGCTCGCCAACGGGCTCGGCAACGCCGTTTCGCGGGTCTCGGCGCTGTGCCGGAAAGCGTTCGGCGGCACGCCGCCCGAGGCGTGCGACGATAATCCGGTGCGAGCCGCGGCGGAGCCGGCCGTGGCGGAGCTCGACCGGGCCTTCGAAGCCTTCGAGTTTTCCCGAGGCCTCGAGTCGATCGCCGGGCTCGTGCAGACGGTGGACGCGTACGTGGCTTCGCGGGAACCCTGGAAGATGTTGAAATCCGGGGGCGCGACACCCGAGCTCTCGCGTGTTCTCTATGCCGCCGCGGAGGGGACGCGCGTCGCTTCGGCGGCGCTTGCCGCCGTTCTGCCCGAGGCTTCGCCGCGCGCTCAGGAAGCGCTGGGCGCCCCTCCGGGGCCGCCCCTGCCATGGGGAGCTCTGCCGACGGGGCGCCCGCTACCGGACGCACACCCGCTCTTTCCTCGCGTCGACGTGCGGGAGTATTTCCAGAAGGAGGCCCCCGGCGTGGAGACGAAGCCCGAGGCCGCGCCCGAGACGCCGATGATCTCAATCGAGGAGTTCCAGAAGGTCGAGCTGCGGACGGCACGAATCCTCGTGGCCGAGCGCGTGCCGAAGTCGAAGAAGCTGATGCGGCTCGACGTGGAGCTTTCCGGCGAGACGCGGCAGATCGTCGCAGGAATCGCAACCCGTTACGCCCCCGAAGACCTCGTCGGGCGCACCGTCGTCATCGTCGCCAATCTCGCGCCGGCCCGTCTGATGGGCCTGGAGTCCAACGGCATGGTTCTCGCGGCCACGCTTCCGGAGTCGGGCGAGCCCGTCATCCTCGTTCCCGAAGCCGAAGTGCCTCCCGGCTCGCGCGTCAAGTAGGGCCCGCCGTGGAACTCTGTGACTCCCATGGACACATCCAGATGCTCGAAGGCGGGGAGCGCGAGGCCGTTCTCGAGCGGGCGGCAGCGGCAGGGGTCGCGGCGATTCTCGTGCCCGGGACCACACTTTCGGACTCACGCCTTGCCGTCGAGCTTGCAGAGTCCCGGGCGGGGCTTCACGCGGCGGTGGGGGTGCATCCCCACGAAACGGCGGGATTCGACGCGGACCGGGTCCTCCCGGAGCTCTCCGATCTCTGCGAATCGAAGGCGGTCGTGGCCGTCGGCGAGATCGGCCTCGATTTCCACTACGACCACTCTCCGCGACAGGACCAGATCCGCGCCTTCGAGTCTCAGCTCGACTTCGCGGCGCAGCGGGGCCTGCCGGTGCTCCTCCACAACCGCGAGAGCGGCCTGGTGATGCTCGAGATCCTCCGGGGCCGCTCGCGGCGGGAGCGCCCCGGCCTGTTCCACTCCTTCACCGAGTCGGCACAGTTCGGGCTCGATGCGATCGCGCTCGGCTACAAGATCTCCTTTTCCGGAATGATCACGTTCAAGGCCGCCGACAACATCCGCCGGGCGGCGGCCGCTCTGCCGCTCGACGACCTGCTCGTCGAGACGGACGCGCCGTTTCTGTCCCCGGTTCCCCACCGCGGCAAGCCGTGCGAGCCCGCCTTCGTCATCGAGACCGCGCGCAAGCTCGCGCAGGTCCAGGGGGTCTCTCTCGAAGACGTCGGCCGGGCGACGACGGCGACGTTCCGGGGACTCTTTTTCCCGTGAGCCCCCGCGAACCCGATCCGCCCCGCAAACGGGCCGACGACGCCTCGCGCGAGGCCGAAACGACGTACCGCACGCTCGTCGAGCAGTCCCTCGTGGGCTTTTACATCATCCAGGACGGCCGTTTTCGTTATGTCAACCCGAAGATGGCCGAGATCTTCGGCTACCCGCCCGAGGAGATCGTCGAGTCGCGGACGGTTGCGGATCTCGTCGCGCCGGCGGACCGGGGGCTCGTGGCGGAGAGCCTGCGCAAGAGGCTCGACGGCGAAATTCCCAGCATCCACTACCGCTTCCGCGGCCTCCGGCGCGACGGCTCCATCTTCGACGTCGAAGTGCTCGGCACCCGGACCCAATTCCGGGGATTGCCCGCCGTCATCGGCACGCTTCTCGACATCACAGAGCAGCGGCAGGCCGAGACGGCAATTCGCGAGTCGGCGCGGAAGTTCCGCACCATCGTCGACTTCGCGCCGATCGGGATCTACCAGTCGAGTCCCGAAGGCCGGATCCTCCTGGCCAACGAGTCCTTCGGGAAGCTGCTCGGCTATTCCTCTCCCCAGGAGATTCTGGGCAAAGACATGGCGCACGACGTCTATCTCCACCCCGAGGAGCGCCGGCGTCTCATCGAGAAATACGAGCCGACGGGCCACGCCGCCGCCGTCGAAGTCGCGATGAAGCGCAAGGACAGCTCGCCGATCTGGGCGCGTCTCGACGCGCACGCGATCAAGAATGCCGACGGCCAGACGGTCTATTTCGAGGGATTCATCCACGATATCTCCGAGCGCAAGCAGGCCGAGCGGGCCCAGTCGGCGCTCTACCGCATCGCGGAGAAGACGAGCTCGGCCGGAGACATTGACGAGCTCTACGCCGCGCTCCATGCGATCGTCGGCGAGCTGATGGACGCGCGCAACTTCTACATCGCGCTCCACGACGCTTCGGAGGAAACCCTGGCATTTCCGTACATCGTCGACGAGGAGGACGCGGCTCCGGCGCCGCGGCCGCTCAAGAAGGGACTGACCGAATACGTCCTGCGGACGGGGCGGCCGCTCCTGGCGCCGCCGGAGGTGTTCGAGGATCTCCTCGCCCGCGGCGAGGTCGAGCCGCTTGGCGCGCCGTCGATCGACTGGCTCGGGGTGCCGTTGAAGGCGGGATCGCGCACGTTCGGGGTCGTCGTCGTGCAGAGCTACACCGAGTCGGTGCGGTTCCACGAACGCGAGAAGGAGCTCTTGACGTTCGTCTCGCAGCACATCGCCGCCGCGATCGAGAGCAAGCGCGCCGAGGAGGAGATCCGCCATCTCGCGTTCCACGACGCTCTGACGGGGCTGCCCAACCGGCTTCTCTTCCACGACCGGTTGAGCCTCGCCGTCGCCCAGGCGCACCGCAGCCGCGAGAAGCTCGGCGTGATGTTCCTCGACATGGACCGCTTCAAGGTGATCAACGACTCGCTCGGCCACCGCGTCGGCGACCAGCTTCTTCGCCGGGTCGCGGTGCGGGTGGCCGAGTGCCTTCGGGAAGGCGACACGCTGGCCCGCCTGGGCGGCGACGAGTTCATCCTGCTGCTCCCCGCTCTGGGAGATGCATCGGATGCGGCAAAAATCGCGCGAAAGATCCTCGACACGTTCCGGAGGTCCTTCGACGTGGACGGCCTGGAGCTCTATATCACCGCCTCGATCGGCATCAGCCTGTATCCGCACGACGGACGCGACGCCGACACGCTGGTCAAGAACGCCGACATCGCGATGTACCGGGCCAAGGAACGCGGGCGCGACAACTCGCAGCTCTACACCTCGGAGCTCAACGCCCGGGCCATCGAGCGGATGACGCTCGAGAGCAGCCTGCGGCAGGCGCTGACGCGCGAGGAGTTCGAGGTCTTCTACCAGCCGCAGGTGGAGATCTCTTCGGGGCGCCTGCTCGGGGTGGAGGCGCTCGTGTGGTGGCACCGGCCCGACAGGGGCCTGGTGCTCCCGGCTGAATTCATCAGCCTGGCGGAGGAGACGGGCCTTATCCTGCCGCTGGGGGCCTGGGTGCTTTCCACGGCGTGCCGTCAGATGCGCGACTGGGAGAGGCGATGGGGCTTGCCCGGATTTCGGCTCGCGGTGAATCTCTCGGCCCGCCAGTTCCTGCAGCAGGATCTCATGGCGCGAGTGGGAGAGACTCTGCGCGAATCAGAGCTCGACGCTTCGCGCCTGGATCTCGAGATCACCGAGAGCGCGGCGATGGACAATCCCGACCAGGCGATCGCCACGCTGCGGCGGCTCAAGAAGCTCGGCGTGCGGATCAGCATGGACGACTTCGGAACGGGCTATTCCTCGCTCGCCTCGCTGAAGCGGTTTCCGATCGACGCGCTGAAGATCGACAAGAGCTTCATCGCCGACGTCACCACCGACGATAAGGACGCCGCGGTCGTCCGAGCGATCATCTCGCTGGGCCACGGCATGGGCCTCGAAGTGCTGGCCGAGGGGGTGGAGACTCAGGAGCAACGCGAGCATCTCGCCCGCGAGGGTTGCGACGCCTACCAGGGATTTCTGTTCTCGCGGCCCATCCCGGCCGGAGAGATCGAGAGCCTCCTTTCCACGGCGGCCGTGCCGTGAGCTCGCCGCTGACCCAGTTTGAGAAGCGGATCGGTTACACCTTCCGCGATCCCCAGTCGCTGGCACGGGCGCTCACCCACAAGTCCTACGCCAACGAGAACCGCTACCCGCGGGTTCTCAACAACGAGACGCTCGAGTTCCTGGGGGACGCGGTGCTCGGCTTCGTCATCGCGGAGTTGGTATTTCGTAGCTTTCCCGCCCTCCAGGAAGGGGCGCTGTCGAAGATCAAGGCCCACCTGGTGTCGGCGCCGACCCTCGCGCGCAAAGCGCGGGAGCTATCCCTGGGCGATTTTCTGCAGCTCGGCTCCGGCGAGGCGCGTTCCGGGGGAGCCAAGAAAGACTCGCTTGTGGCCGACGCGCTGGAAGCGGTGATCGCGGCGATCTACATGGACGGAGGTCTGCCGGCGGTCACGCCGTTCGTCACGCGGCTGTTCGAGGGCGATCTCGGGGGCCTGGATCTGGCCGACCTCTCATTCCACGACTATAAGACGACTCTCCAGGAGACGGCGCAGCGGCTGGGGCTGCCGCTTCCGGACTACCGTGTGGTCGAGGAGATCGGGCCCGACCACGACAAGACGTTTCTCATAGAGCTCATCTGGAACGGGGCCTCATTTTCCTTCGGGCGGGGCCCGTCGAAGAAGGAGGCCCAGCGCGAGGCGGCGCGCTCGGCGCTCGAGCGGCTCAACCGGCTGTAGGCCTGCCTCGGCTACAAGTGAAACCGGTATACGCGATTGGGAGGAGCCTACGATGATCTCGGCGACCCGGTAATGAGTGACGAGAATCATGCGTCTTGCTGAACGCAGCTTACCGATGAAACGTATACCCATGATGGCCGTGCCGGGACGAATTCGAACAGCGGTTACGACCTTTGCGCGGGAAGCTCGCCAATCGGCCGGATATGCGCCGCTGCCCTCGGGCATCGATCTTCTGCTGACAGACGCCTGCAACCTCCACTGCGCCTATTGCCCGATCACCATCGATCAGACGGCTCGGCGGGCAAGAACCATGATCGACACAGCAAAGGCGATCGAGTTTCTGGAGTCTGTCGCCTATTTTCGGCCGATGATCCGGATCTTCGGAGGCGAGCCGTTTCTTCATCCGCAGTGGCCGCGCATCTTCTCCGCAGCCGTGGCGAACGGCCTGCCGCTCAGGGTTGTAACGAACGGTACCCGCTTGCTCGGCCGGGCGAAAGAGATCGTCCAGAGCGGTTTGATCGCGATCGGCATCTCCGTCGATCCCCCCATCGCGCACGATACATTTCGGGGCCCGGGGACTTTTTCCATGTGCGAGGAGGTCATAGCCGAGATCGACCGAGCGCAGAAGGAGCTTGGATCTTCCACGCCGGAGGTCGAGATCTACACGACCGTGCACGAGGGGACGTATGCCGCCCTGACCAGCTGGGCGGAGCAGCTGCGTTTTTGGAAAGTCGATCTGCTCCGGCTGCAGCATCAGATCTGGTTGCGCGTCGCCCAGCGGCCTGCTTCGGAACGCCTCATCACCGAGGCCATCGGCGACTCGACATTCTTCCAGTCGGACGTCGATACGTATTGCAGTGACGCAATGCCGAATATCGATCCCGCGATCCTCGAGTCCGAGCTGCGCGGCCTTCCGAGTGCCGCGTACCCGTTCCGCATCGAGATTCAGCCCCCGCTGCCTGTCGAGGAGATGATCGAGTTCTACCGAAATCCAGATTTCAAACGGAGCATGACGCGCGCGTGCATGTTGATTTCCAACTACGCGTTCGTCGATCCCCTTGGCCGGCTCTATCCCTGCCTGACCCTGGACATGGGCAACGTGTTCAACCAGCCCTTCGTTGGCGTATGGAACGGATCGAAGTTCCGAGCGTTTCGCCGCCTCCTGCGGCGAGAACAGCGGCTGCCACTTTGTGAGCGCTGCCCGGCCTGAGATCGCTGCTCGCCGGCTACTCGCTCAGTGGCTGAGCGAAGAGGTCCTCTTGCACCGTGCTCTCCAGAACGAGGTGCCCGAAGCGCAGCGGTCAGCCATCGGCAGGGCTGTAACTCAGTTTCGCGTCGTTCGTAGTCTAAGACGGTCTGCCGAAGAGGCTCTCGGCGTTCCGCGATTCGAGCCAGTGCGGGAGTGCCTGGTGGCAGTCAAAGGTCGTGACGTGACCGCGGACACTTTTGTGGCCGTCACCACGGATTTCGCTCAGGCCGTCGCTCGGCATTATGGCGGCCACAGCTTTCTCTCGCTCGCCTCAAAGCTCCTGTGGCTGAGATTTCGTGATCCGTTCGTAATCTACGACAGCATCGTTCTGTCAGCCCTCGGGACTCGGGTCGCCGATTATCCCGGCTACGTCGTAGCGTGGAACGAACGATATGCTCGTCACGAGGCGGCGATTGCGCGTGCATGTGCGGGCCTTTCTGACTCGCACCAGGTCGCCAATGAGGAGTGGTTCAGGCGTCGCGTGCTGGATGTCATGCTTCTCGGTGGCGACTGACATGACCGACAGCAATCCATCGCCGAGGCGCCTCTATTCGCCGGGCACGATTGCGACGTATACCGTCCTGGCGAACCTCCCGATGGGCATGATCCTTTCCGGCGCCCATTCGTTGGACGACTACAGGACCACAACCCAGGAGATGGCCCCGCGCCTGGACTGAGGAGCGGCTGAATCGGATGTAAGCTCGATCGTGCGCGTGGCTTAGAGACGC
>Ga0066793_10001178_pt1 | contig 11631 bp, 10 predicted proteins | sample PersoiDNA2013189_FD_83876 | JGI IMG/M metagenome (GOLD analysis project Ga0066793, IMG submission 83876) | Permafrost soil microbial communities from the Arctic, to analyse light accelerated degradation of dissolved organic matter (DOM) -... | ecosystem: Environmental > Terrestrial > Soil >...
CCGCGACCGGAGGGCGCCAGCTCGAACGGGGCGTAGAGCTTGGGGCTGCTCGCGCGAACGTGTGGCTGGGCGATCAAGCGCTGATGCAGGAGCTTGGTCACCGGCGAGCATTCCGAAGGCACGCGCACCGGCGCCGGCGGGCAGCTGGGGCATCGTCTCACGGTGGGCGGCATGCGCGGCAGAGGCTTGACCGGCTTCGCCGTCGTCGTTGATCCAGCCTTCGCGGGTGAGTCGGCTCAGGTGCTCGCTGAGGACTTCGCGGCTGATAGCGGGCAGCGCCAGGGTGAGCTCGTCAAGGTTGCGGGCGCCTCGTTGCAGCTCGCGCAGGATCAGGCTGTCGGTACTGCCGTGGACGAGCTCGAGAGCGCGAGCGCCCGGACGCTTGGATCGCTTTGGGCCCAGGCTCATCACGGCGATTCCCTTGGCACCATGCGGGCGGTCATAGCACCGTCTCCCGGCGCGGTCAAGTACGGCGCCAAGAGCGCCTCGCGAGGTCAAGGGTCAGCGTTCGCCCACCGGGCGATCAGCGGACACGCCGGCTCAGCGCCCAGGTCTGGGGGGCCTGTAGCTACCCCATGCCGGTGAAGCTGATCGTCCCGTCGGCGTGCTGTAGGTAGCGCACGGCTGGTGGGGTCTGTGAGTCCGGGCGCGTCAGGCTGCACTGCCACGCCGACTCGCTGTCCTTGAGCGAGTCGTGGTCGTGGTGGGCTTTGCTGTTGTGGGATACGGGGCTCTGGGCGAGGGCCGCGAGGTCCCCTACCCGGTTGCAGGCGATCATCGCGCAGACGAACGCGAGACGGTCGCGCACGAGGTCGATCAACCCCTCGGCGGAGCGCACGAACTCGGGGCCCAGCACATACCGTCCCAGGGGGTGCTGGGTGCGCTCCTCGTGGCTGAGGGTCTCAAGCCAGCGCTGCAGGATCAACACCCGTAGAGCGCCTTCGGGGTCCTCGCCGCTCACCTGTGAGACGCCGCGGTCGCGCTCAGCTATCCGCACCCGCCGCTCAGCGAGACGCTCACGCTTGAGCGCCTCGTCGCGGTCTTTGCGCGCACGCTTGACGGCCTCATCTGCCTCGTCGCGAGCACGCTGGGCCGCTTCATCGCGTTCCTCGCGAGCGCGGGTGAGCTGCTCCTCATAGCCACGCTTGGTGATCGCCGCTTCGTCGAGGACTCGGATGATCTCAAGTGAGCGGTGCGCTAGGACCGGGTCGAGGTGTGCTTCGATGCCCCCTCTGGCCGTGAGCGCCTCGCGCAGCCCGTAGGCGAGCTGCCTGAGTGACCTGGGCCCGTACTCGCCCGTGGCGTCGAACACCTGGGGGTGCTCGCGGCGATCACTCTCCGGGCTGACCTCGGGGAGCCACACCCGCAGCGACCCGTTATAAGGCCCCCGGCGATCCGGCACACGGTCAGCCAGATCAAACGACAACGGGCCCGTCGGCAGGAAATAGATCAACGCCCGGGGCCCCACGATCGCGCGCACGTCCTCCACGTCAAGCGAGGGCTGATGCTCCCCCGCCCGCGAGGTCAACACGACCACCAGATCCTCCCGAGCACGATCCAACACCACACCCGCAAGCTCCGCTACCGCGGCATGGCCCTCAACCACGACGTAAGGCCGATGCCCCCCGCTCCCGGAGGCCCGGGGCTGTGAGCGCCACAGCCTCACGCACACCAACAGAGGCAGACAGCGGACAGCATGGGGTGGAGAGGCGGCGTGCGAGCGCTACTAGTCGGTGTGGACCGCGTCAGGGGCATTTGCGTCTCCTGGTTGCAGCAGCGCCAGGGGATCGATTCCGATCCGGCTGGCGATGCGTTCAAGGCTCTTGAAGCTCAGGTTGCGCTCGCCGCGCTCGATTGCGCCCATATAGGTTCGGTGGAAGCCCAGGATGTCGGCAAACGCCTCCTGGCTCAATCCGCGCGCTTCCCGGTAGAGCCGTAGATTCCTGCCCACGGTTCGCTGAAGGCTACCTTGCACAGCCGCGAACGGTGCCCGACCTGCTACCTGACAGTCTACAGACTTATAAGTAGCGGCGAGCTACGGCGCATCGGCCGGGGATGCCGCGTGGTGGGACGCGAGGATAAAGTGGCTGCAGGCGCTGCGCCAATATCTGCAGAGCGAGGGGCAGCGCTACGAGGCGGAGCTTGCCAATCGCGTCGACGAACGCGAGGCGGCAAAGCAAGCGACGGGCGATCAGTTGCGCGTTGCGACCTGGTCGTTGCGGCGGTAGCCCAGCCTTGCGGAGATGCGGTTGGCGGTGGTCACGAGGTGCGGACCGAGCGCGTCGACGAGTTCCTCGAGCGAGATCATCGAGCTGTGCGCCGCCATGTTGATCGCGCCGGCGACCTCTCGCGCCTCGTTGCGCACGGGCGCGGCGATCGAGTGCAGTTCGGGGGCGAGCTCCTGGTCGTTGACCGCGAACCCCGCGTCCAGCACCGCCTCGAGCTCCTCGCGCAGCGCTTGCTTGTTGGTGATCGTGTTGGGTCCCCGCTTCGTCAGCTTCATCGAGGCGAGCAGGTCGTTCAGCTCGTCCTCGGGCAGGTTCGCCAGTAGCAGCTTGCCCATCGAGGTGCAGTACGCCGGCAGGCGCGACCCGAGGTGCAGACCAAGGTCGATCTTGCGCTGCGCGCGGCGGAAGCTCCTCACTCGGTCGATGTACAAGATCTCTGTCCCGTCGAGCACCGACAGGTTTACCGTGTAGGAGGTCTGCTCGCGCAGCTCCTCCAGGTAGGCGTGGGAGTGCTCGCGCAGGTCTGTCGAGTAGAGCGCCGACATTCCCAGGTCGGTGACGCGCAGCCCAAGGCGGTACTTGCGTGAGGCGCCCTGCTCGAGGTAGCCCAGCCCGGCAAGTGTGATCATGTAGCGGTGCGTCGTCGAGCGGCTCATGCCGAGTTCGTCGGCGATGTCGGCGATGCCGAGTACCGGGCGCTCCGGGGTGAAGCAGCCAAGGATTGCCAGGCCGCGCTCCAAAGACTGCGAGAACCGCGACCCACGCATACCCGGAGTCGCCCACGCTGGTTCCCCGGCACCGTTTGAGGCGGGGGACGAGTTGGAAGGATTAGGTCTTCTCGACGGTGTCCGAGGCATCATCTCTCCTGGTTTGATTGACCGTCATTGATATGGCGATTCTGACGTGCCGCTCGCCGCATAGCGAGAAATTTGTTCTAGTTGGAACAAAAGGCGTTCCAACTAGAACAGACGCGCTCCAGGACGGCGCTTGCGCAGAATGATTTGGGAGCCGGCGTGGGGCGTGACGATCACGCTGCGCCAGCCGGCGTGCTCAACATGCGTGCCGGCGGGCATGATGGTCCGCGTGGCGAGCGTCGCTCGCAGCACCGTCCGCATCTCAAGGATGGCGAGGTGCTGGCCTGGGCAGCGCTTGCGTCCTCCCCCCCATGGCAACCAGGTCCGCGTCTGCGGCGGGGCTCCTAGGAACCGTTCCGGGCGGAACTCGTCTGGATTCCGGTATATGGCGGGGTCGTGGTGCATGAGGTAGATGCACCCGAGCAGCTGCGCTGGCGGCCGGTAGGTCCATCCGCCAATCTCGATCGGCTTTACCACCACGCGCGGGATCGCGAATAGAAAGACGGGTCTGTGTCGCAGCACCTCTTGGATTGTCGCGGTCAGGTACTCCTCGTCGGAGTTGCTGTCGAGGGTCTCGATTAGCCTGTCCTGGACGGTGGGGTTGTGCGCCAGCAGCTGGAATGCCCAGGCGAGCTCCGAGGCTGTCGTCTCGTGTCCGGCGAGGATCACGGATATCAGCTGGTCACGTACCTGCCGGTCGGACATCGGAGAACCATCCGGGTTATGCGCCTCGAGCAGCATGTCGAGTAGAGCGCCGCGGCGGGTGTCCCCGCGGCGTCGCCGACCGATGAGCGCGAAGAGCGACTCGTCCACTTCGCGGCGTCGCTGCACAAACTGCTTCCATGTTGTGCGCCACCCCGGCAGGTGACGCAGCCGCGGCTCCTGTAGAACGAAGCTCGTTGTCACTGACAGCATGTCCAGGAGTTGGCCGTGCAGCGTCTGGAGCTCCGGGGTGTCCTCGTCGAAAACGGTGCGGATGATCACGCTCAGTGAGAGTGAGCGAAGGCGTGGATGGATCGGGAAGGCTGTGTCGAGTGGCCACGAGTCGACCTCGCGCTGCACAACCTCGGAAACCAGATCGGCGTGTTCCTGCACTGCCGTGCGATGGAAAGCGGGCAGGATTGTCCTGCGTCCGCTGAGGTGCTCGTCTTCCTCTGCCAGCATGAAGGAGCTGTCACCGATCAGCGGGGTGAGCACAGTCACGCCGGCGCCCGGATGCAGAACAGTCGTCGGCGCTGTGAGGACCGCGTGAATGTCTTGCGGGTTTGAGAGAAAGACGACGGGTGGCATGTCGAGCGGGTAGACAGTGAAGCGCTCGCCATAACGCGCGCGGCACGATTCGAAGTAGCCGAGGGGTATCCGCCGGCACGCCAGCGTCTGAAGGACCGCTGGAACGGGAGCTGTGGGTGGTAGTTCACGTTTGAGACGGACCGCCAGTGAATGTGAGTTGGAGCGTGGCATTGTTTCTCCTCGTGGTTTGGTTTAGGTGGAGCGTTGGGCGTAGGCGATCCGCCATAGCCGCAGGATTGGGAGCAGGACCTTGGTGAGTGAGCCCCCGGCGCTTGCGAGACACCGGGTTCTTGCGCGCATCGCCTTCGTGCGTGCGCTGTCCTTCGAGAGGTACATCGCGACCATGCAGGCGGCGATCAGCGCGTGTCCCTCGCCGTTCTTGAGGGTGCGTGCCTGCGTCAGGCAGCGCCGTACGAGTTGGCTGATGCGGCAGGTAGCGAGCTCGGGCGTCGGGTAGTGAGCGACGTAGCTGTGATCGCCGTTTGCCGCGTCCTCCGCCTCGTCGACGTAACTGTCAAGCATCGTCGCCGTAGCCGAGATCCACGGAAAGTAGGCGCCGTGGACCCTGGCGATCTCGGTGTCGGTGCAGTTGGGTTCACTGCCGAGGACGAGCAGCGCATAGATCGTGAGGCCGGCGCTGGCGGCGCCGGTCAGCTCGAACCAACTCGCCTCGTGGCCGTGGGGGAACTCCCGCGCCGGCCACGCTCGCAGAGCGGCGTCCCGACGCCCCGGGTCGAGATCATGGTTAAGCGCGAGTACCTGTGCGCGAGTCGCCTCTTTCACCACGAGAGGACCGACACGCTCATACGAGGGCAGCCGGCGGCAATTCTCGCGGCAGACCTCGACGAGCGCCCGGAGGTAGCCGCCGTCATCGTGCCACGGGTGGTGGCGGTAGTAGTCGGATATGGCCCGGCTGGGGTCGAGCGCGTCGATCAGCGCGAGGTGCAGCTGTCGGCCGTTCCTCGGGCCGGCCTCGGCCGCGTGCTCGTTGACGCTGTCGAGGAAATCCCAGGTGATTTGGTATGCGACGAGCAGACGCAAGAGGCTCGCGTTGCGGGCGCGGGGAAGAATCGAGAACAGCGCCGCCCCATCGGTCTGTCCGCGCTTGCGCGATAGAGCGCTCAGCGCGTCCGTGCGGATCGGCTCATCGGGTATCTCTGCGGCGAGGGCGCGCCACCGGCTGACCTCGCGCGCGACGGCCGGCAATCCCCATAGGAGCTCGCGTGCCGCGCCCTGAAGGAGAACATGGAGCTGGCGAGGTGATAGCGGCGCCGGGTCAGAAGAAGGCTCCGGGCAGCTGCTGCCCGGGCGCCTGTCAGTACGCGGGGCTGACTGTCCTTGGAGGCACACGCACCACCAGAAAGCCCGCCAAGGCAACGATCGCCAAGGCGATGAGGCTGACCAACGCGAAGCTGGACAGCGCGATCAGACCCCCGACGTTGAAAAGAATCGGGAAGCCGGTGACGCTCGCCAGCGCATGGCTGATCAGCACCTGGCCGTACAGTCCGAAAACGGCGCCGATCGAGCAGCCGGCGCCGAGCAGCAGCATGCCCTCGCAGAGCAGCCACCGCCACAGCACACCCCGCGAGTAGCCTTGGCGCTTGATGAACGCGACGAGCTCACGACGCTGCCAGATCATCGAGCCCATCGCGCCCGACACCGCGAGTACCGCAGCGATCAGCACGAGCAGCCTGATCTGCGTCAGCCGCGAGAGACCCTGACTTGCAAGCGCGTAATGGCGCTGCTCGCGTTCGGTGACGGTTTCGACCGTTAGTCCCGTGTGCGCCCCGAGCGCCCGTTGAATGCTGTGACGTACGGTCACCGCCGAAGTACCCGGCTTCGTTTGGATCTCATAGGCGCTCGGTTCGCTGCTCGCCCAGGCGCGCGCGTAGTCCTCGGAACTGACGATGATCGCTCCCGGTGGCCATCCAAGGTTCTTGGTCAACGCGGCTACCCGGAACGTGGTCGGTCGTGGCGAGGGGAGCGTGAACGCTTGGCCTATGTGGAGGTGGTGTTCGGCGGCGAGGACCTGCGACAGCACCGCCCAGCCACCCTGGCGTACTCTCGCGTCTGCGAGCGCGAGGCTGCCGCTCACAAGCTCACCGGAGGGGATCGGCTGTGCGGTGCTGCTCGGCGGTCCTAGAACCCAAAGCCGACGCTTTCCCCAGTCCAGAAAGCTGCCGCGATACAGGCCGAGAGCAGCGACGCCCGGCACGCGCGCGAGAGTCCTCGAGCTGGTATCCCTGAATGGGACCGTCGCCAGCACGCTGGCTTGCCCAGCAGGGGTGACCCATATCTGTGCGCTTGAGTCGATGCCGCGTGCTGAGGCGTCCAGGCCACGCTGGAGGTTCACCTGTGCGCCCTGGATCGCGACGATGCCGAACACCGCGACCGCGGCTGTCGCTGCGATCGCCAGCGAGCGAACCCGGGTCCGTGGGGTCTGCAACTCGGTGACCGCGAGAACGGTCGCCGCCCCGTTGCCGAGGCGCTGCACGCGCTCGAAGACGATCACGAGCCCGTCGAACAGCAACGGCAACAGGCATACGAGCGCGACGACCAGCGTGAAGTTTCCAAGGAGGGCGTCTTGCGGACGGACGACCACGACGAGCGTCGTGATTGCGAGGCACACGAACCCAGTGCTCAGCCGAGCTGCGACCCAGCTAAAACGCGGGTGTCCCGGCGCCTGCTCAGCCTGCAGGGGCCGGCCCAGGATGTGCCGCAGTGGCCAAAGCACCCCGACGACCGCGGCGGCCAGCCCGGCGCCGACGGCGAGCGTGACGCTCTGCCACGTCACGACTCGATCGTCGCCGACCGGGAACGCCGAGGCAAGGTACCCGGGCGTTGCGTGAAAGACGACGACCGACAGCAGCTCGCCGAGCGCCAGGCCAAGAATGCAGGCCAGCACGCCGAGGACGGCTGCGTCGAACAGGAGGATCTGGACCGTCATGAGACGGGTTGCGCCCTGCGGCCGGATGTCTTCGATCAGCTTCCGCCGCGATGGTACGGTGACCAGCATCGCGTTGAGTGCGAACATGAAGCCGACGATCGCTGAGATTGCGGAGAACAGCACCTCTCCCTGGCTCTCGGGAGCCGTGGCCACCGCGAACAGCGTCGAGTCGAAGTTGCCCGGCTCGAGATTCACCCCAGCCGTGGCGGCCAGCTGCTGGAGCCCGGCCCGCACCTGAGCTTCGCGTCCCGGCTGCGGCCGGACGAAGATCCGCGTGATCTTGTTGCTCATCCCAGCGATACGCTGGACGTAAGCGACCGGTGCGACCGCGATGGGGCTGCGAACCAGGCCGCCGATATCGGATTCTTGAAGTGTCGCGCCGACCAAGGTATGGACGACGCTCGCGCCGACCTGCAGCTTGACCGGCTGCAAAGCATGCGCGCCGATCGCTGTAGCGACCGGCGCTGGAAGCGCGATCGCTTGCAGTCTTTCAAGCCGCGCATGAGAGAAGTGCCGCAAAAGCGGGCTGCTTAAGTGCGCAAACCCCGGGTCGGCCCCCAGGAGGTCCACAGACTGCTGGCCGGTTCGCCCGATCACGTTCGCTTGCACCTCGATGAGGGGCAGCGCCGCTCGCACGCCCGGCACACGCCGCACCTCTCCCAACAGCCGCTCATCGACTCCGGCAGGACCCCGCGCGTCGAGCTGGAACTGCTGCGTGTTGCCGAGGATCTGGCTCGTCAGCTGCTGCACGGAACGCGTGAGGCTGGTGCTGGCAACCTGAGAGGAGAACAGCAACGCGACACCAATCGAGATCCCCACGACCGCGAACAGCTCCTGCACAAGGACTGCCCGCACCCGCAGCCGTGCACGGTAGAGGAGCAGGATGTCCGACAGGCTCATCCTCGCCATGTTCATACTTCCTGTCGCAGCGAACCCGCAGCCACCCGCACGTTCTCAGGGCGGTACTCCTCAAGGCGCCCATCGCGCAGTTCGTGGACATGATCGGCGAACCCTGCGGCCAGCGGGTCGTGGGTGACAAGCAACATCGCCGCGCCACGCTCCACGCACAACCCGCGCAGCAACCCCAGCACCTCCCGGGTTCGCTGCCTATCAAGGCTCCCGGTCGGCTCATCCGCGAGCACGAGCTTCGGGTCGGTAGCCAGCGCCATCGCGATCAGGACACGCTGGCGCTCGCCCATCGAGAGCTCCTCGGTGCGATGGCGCATGCGGTCCTTCAGCCCGAGCTGCTCGAGCAGCCCTTCGATGACGGGCGTGCCCTGCTTGCGCCCATGCGTGAGCAGGAGCTTCAGCGAGGCATTCTCGACCGCACGCGCGCCAGGGATCAGATTGTGCGGCTGGCCGATCACCCCGAGCTGCCTCAGCCGGTAGTCATCCATCTCCCTACGCGACATCGCAAAGATGTCCTGGCCGGCCACGAGCACCGTGCCGCTGTCCGGCCACAACATCCCGGCAATCACTTCCAGCAGCGTCGTCTTACCGGAGCCGCTTGGGCCGTAAAGCGCCACGAGCTCGCCGGGCGCGACGCTCATCGACACTCGGTCAACAGCGCAGATCGGCTCGCCACTGCCGACCTGGTACCGCTTGACGAGATCGCTTAGCTCGAGCACCTAGGAGCCCACGCCGCGCGAATCTCCGCCCCGACGAGCAGCTTTGGGGAAGGCGATGATCTCGGCGTTCGCCGCGTTGGCCTGGTCGGACATCAACCTCAGCTCTCCATGCGTGAACAACCACACGCGATCGGCGAGGAGCGCTGCCTCCAGATCCGAGACGCTCATCAGCACCCCGCACCCCAGCTCCTCGACCAGCGAACGCAGCAGATCCCCAGCCTCCTGCGTCCTTTTCGTTCCCAGCGCGTCGAGCAGATCATCCGCGACGAGCAGCCGCGGGCGACTGACGATCCCCCGGGCGAGTCCGACCAGCACCTGCTCCCACTTCGACAGGTCCTCCCACCTCTGTCCCGCGCAGCCCGGGACCCCGACCCGCTCGAGCGCCTGCTGCGCCAGGCTCCGCACTTCCCGGCGCCCATGCCTACGCCCCATCGTCAGCGGCAACCCAGCGAAGTCACGAACGTTCAACCGCACCCCCGGCCCCTCGCGATCGGTCCACGCGATCTCACGCCCAAACAGCCGCGTCCGCTTCGCATCCGAGAACCCCGTCAACTCTCGATCCCCGAACCACACCTCTCCCGTCTCCGGTCGCTCCATTCCCGCCGCTACCCGCAACAACGTCGTCTTGCCGCTGTCCTTCGAACCGACGACCGCCACGATCTCCCCGGCAGCTACCTCCAACGACACATCGACCAGCACCGGCAGCGGTTGACCCCCACGCACAAAGCCCTTACTCACGCTGCGCAGCGACAACAGCTCACCCATCAGCGGCCTCCCCTGCGTTGAGCGATGCCGGGATCTCCCGAAGGAGCCCTTCGAGCTCCTCAAGCAGATCCTGGAGGCGCCTGACCATCAACCCCCACACTTTCGCCTCGTCTGCGACCTGAACGCGTCGTACCATGGTCTCCCAGTCCGCGTCCTTTCCTGCGGAGCGATGCGTGAGCTGCCTTGCCTTCAGAAAGCGCCGATGCGCGGTGGCGTACTTCTGCCTGCAGGCCTCCTCCTCTTGGCGAACGGTTTCGATCAAGGCGAGCAGATCCTCCCGTTCGGAGAACGCGAGCTTCCCTTGCAGCGCGTCGCGTAGCACGGGAGGCACCGCGGCCGATTCGCGGACCCACTCCCGGAAGTGAGCGACGCCTGTCGCTGTCGCTTCGTAGCGGTTCAGCGCCGGCTTATGGCCCTCTTTCACCAAGCGAACATGGTTCTGCCTTACGAGACTGGGGAGGTTGGTATACACAGCGGACCGCGACCAGCGCGCATGCGGAAACCGCTGCACCAGACGCACCCCCACACCCGCGACCGTGTCGGGCTGCTCGACCAAGAGGCCCAACACCGCCTTGCTCGCCGATAGATCGCCTGTACGGGGGGATGGCATCCCGGCGGGATGCTAGCCGAATCCGAGCCACGATGTACCGTCCGCAGGGATTGTTCGACTAAAACCGGACCTCGGCGACAGCGTTACGACCTAGGCCAAGCTGCCCGGGCACGGGCCGGAATCGGAGACGCTGCGGGCGTATTGTCGAACATCCGTCCAGCTGGGGCGGGCCTCCCGGTAGCCCTCGCGCGCGATCTCGCGAAGATCGAGGCGAACCGGTGATGGTCTGATTCTCGGGATTAGACCGTCGCTTGACATGGGCGGGCGAATGCTGTATTCCGAGGTCGTTCCGTCTCCCCGGACTTTGCGGGGATCGGGGCGGAGAAGACGGCGTCGAGTGTGCTCGTCCGGCTTGTTGGCCTGCGCGAGCGGTGTCCATCATGATCGTCCCGGCGTCCGCGCCGGGGCAGGGGAGCCCGGGATGCGCGCAGGTCACCGTCAAAGGGAGTCGCAGGACCTCAGAACGTGCTCCGCGGGGGCCCGCCCAGACTACGGCTCGGCCGGACGCCCGCGCCGCTGCGAGCGCCCTCCCGGGCGTCCTGGCGAAGACTCGGCGCCGGGGTGGCTTTGTGCTGCATACGATGAGCACCCCGGCGCCGGCATTGATAATCACAACGCCGGCCGAAACCGGCGGAGCGCTGTCCATGTTATCCGAGGCGCCCAGTGAGCGTGCGACAGTCGAGCTCGGGGGCGATGTATCAGAAGCTGCCCCCAGGGCCGCACGGGTCCGCTCAGGGCGGCGTCGCGTCGAATCAGCGCGCGCGCCTCTACGGGGCGATGATCGAGGTGGTCGCCACCCGGGGCTATGAGGCGAGCACCGTGGTGGAGTTGTGCGCCCTGGCGGGGGTCTCCAAGCGGACGTTGTATGAGCGGTTCCCCGGCGGCAAGCAGGAGTGTTTCCTGGCGACCTACGACATCATCGTGCGCCGCGCCGAGATGCGCATCCTCGCCGCGGGGCGGTGCGGCCTGGACGTCCTTGCCGGCGCGGGCCAGCTGGAACGGCTGCGCGCCGTGGTTGAGGCGTTTGCGTGCGAGGTGGCCGCATACCCCAACGCAGCGCGGCTTGTGCTGGTGGAGGCCTCAGGCGCCGGGCCGGCGGCCCTTGCGTCTACCGAGCGCACGACGCGGCAGGCCGAACGGGTGATCTCCCAGAGCCTCGGTGAGGACCCCGACGCACCCGCGCCTGCGCCGCTCATGGTCAGACGGATCGTGGCCGGCGGCGCGCGCGCTGTGCGCGCGCGCCTGCTCGACGGCCACGCCGCGGAGCTTGCGGGTGAGCTCTGGGACTTGTGCTCCGCTGCTGCCGCGC
>Ga0066793_10001179_pt1 | contig 11628 bp, 12 predicted proteins | sample PersoiDNA2013189_FD_83876 | JGI IMG/M metagenome (GOLD analysis project Ga0066793, IMG submission 83876) | Permafrost soil microbial communities from the Arctic, to analyse light accelerated degradation of dissolved organic matter (DOM) -... | ecosystem: Environmental > Terrestrial > Soil >...
GACCAGCCGTCGCTCCCCTCGCAGCTTGACGCCGCCGGACTTACGTGGGGCAACTACAGCGGCTACGCCTTCGAGTTCATCAAGTACACAGCCGGCAAGCAGAGGACCTGGCAGCAGTTCGCAGCCGATGCTTCCGCGGGAAAGCTTCCGTCGGTGTCATGGCTCTACTCGGACGGGACCCTGAGCGAACATCCCGCCGACACGGCGGCCGAGCGTAAGGCCGGGGCGGGCAACGTGACCAGGGGCAGCGAATGGACGGCGAGCCAGGTGCAGGCGATCGTCGGCGCGGGACTTTGGCCGCAGGTGGCAGTCTTCGTCACGTGGGACGACTGGGGTGGCTGGTGGGACCACGTCACGCCGCCCGAGGTGGAGAAATGGACCGACGGAACGCAGTTCCGCTTCGGCGGCCGCGTGGGGTGCCTGGTGCTCAGTCCATACGCGCGAAAGGGGTATATCTCCAAAGCCCGCCACTCCCACGTGAGCCTCGTCCGTTTCTGTGAGGTCAACTTCGGACTGCCGTCGCTCAACGCCCGCACCGCCGCGTCAGACGGAATGGAAGACTGCTTCGATTTCGGACAGTCGCCGCTCTCACCGCCTCAGTAGCGAATCCGGTCCAGTCCAGGCCACCCATACGACACCTCTTCGAGCGTCGCGGTTCCGAACGTGATTGGCTGCGATCGCACGTAGCTGCCGCCCAGCCGCTCGTAGAACCTGCGCGCCGTCGGGTTGTCGCGCAACACCCAGACGATCATGTCCGGCAAGCCCATCTCGCGCAGCGCGCCTGCCACCGCGCGCACCAGCTCGCGGCCGTGCCCGCGCCGCTGGACGTCCTCGAGGACGTAAAGGGCGTACAGCTCGCCGGCAAACCCGGTCTCTCCCGCGCGCTCGCGGCCACCCGACGCGAAGCCGGCGATTCCCGCCGTCTCGTCGACCACGAACACGCGGCTCAATCCCTCTCCGATGACGCGCCTCCACCGCTCGGTGTAGTTCGGCTCGCTCAGCGAAGCCAGGAAATCGTCTGGCAGCAGCCCGCGATACGCGCTGCGCCACGTGGCCACGTGGACGCGCGCGATCCCCGCCGCATCGTCGAGCTCCGCCGGTCGAACCATCTGAGTCCACAATCTATCCATCTCGGACGATTTGGACGCGACCGCCGGATTGAGTCGACGCGCCGCGCGCGCGCTGCCGCTCATGGCGGGGGCGCTGGCGGCGATCGTGGTCGTCGGTCTCATCTACGTGTATCCCCGGTTTCCCACGCTGCATCCGGTGCCGAGGGCGGTGACGCCGGCCGGCCCGCCGCTTCTCCCCGAACGCTACCTGGTCGCGTATGACTTCTTGACGTCGACGGCGGGGTGGGCGCTGGTGGAGGACGGGTCCAGTGCCGCGCCGCGTTTTTGGGTTTTCAAGACCACGGACGCGGCAAGGCACTGGCTGCGTCAGCTCTCAGGGTCCGCCAGCTCGCCGACCGCCGGTGCTTTGAAGATTCAATTCTTCGATCGAAACAACGGACTCATCGAGTTGGGCGGTACTGGAGCGGTCTACCGCACCGGGGACGGAGGCGCCCATTGGACAGCCTTGGCAGTGCCGACGTTCTCATACTCCTCTGTGTTCTTCTCGGACCGGCTTCATGGCTGGATCCTCGGCACGCTTGTATCGCTCGATCAAAGAACCTCCGAATCCCGCTTGTTCTCGACCTCTGACGCCGGCGACCACTGGGCCGCTCTACCCCAACCACCCGCATTCCTTTTTGCGGGTAAGGGTGGGTTCAGCGAGGTCGTCTTTCGCGGGCCCAGCGAAGGATGGATGGGCGGGGCTGCCGCGCAATCCATGATCTATTCGACCATCGACGCAGGCGTCACCTGGCATGCCCACCCGCTGCCGGTGACCACCGGCAACGGCGGATTTGCGGAGGGAAGCGCACCCCTGTTGGAAACCACCGTGTACCTGCTGCCCGGCGCTGGGGTGCTGGCGGTGGTGATCGACTTGAACGGCAGCCCTGTGGGATTGACTTCGTTTGACGGCGGGAGCACCTGGCGCCGCCTTCCCCCGCCGCCTGGAGAGACCACCTACACCGATTTCATCTTCCAGGACACCTTCCACTGGTGGGCGATGCGCTACGGAACCCTTTTCAAGACATCCGACGCGGGCCAGACATGGAAGCAGGTTGCCCAGCAGCTGGACGAATGGGATTACCTGCCCCAGATTCTGAATGCGAAGCAGGCCTGGGCTCAGATGGTCGCCGCCCCCAACTCGACCCCTCCTCAGGGGACGGGTCTGGCCACCACCGCCGACGGGGGCTTGCATTGGAGCCCGGTCAACGTGCCCAACCCGTCCTAAGCTGAGGGCCGCAACCGATGGGACAAGAAGAACCGGAGGCCGATTACGACCCGCAGGTTAAGCCGGCCCGTGCCAGACGAGCGCTCAGCCTCATCTTCATCTCCGTGCTCGTGATCGCCCTCGCCGGGGTTGCCTACCTGCGGCCGTCGCTGTGGCCATCGGCCGCTCCTGCTGCGCCATCAGTGCCTGCCGCCTACCAGCTGGTGGCCGTCGACTTCGTGAGCCCGACGACGGGGTGGTTCGCCGCGACCTTCGACTCGGGTCGCTTCGCGATCATGCGTACGACGGACGCGGGCAACCACTGGACGCGCCAGCTGGGAGGCCAGGTCGGAAGTGCCGGCCTGTACGTCAATTTCTTCAATCCCGCACAGGGCATCGTTGCGGTGCTTGGACCCCAGCCGGTGATCGATCGAACGGCCGACGGCGGCCGCACATGGTCCTCGAGACCGGTCCTCAGCGGCGTCGCGTACGTCTCGTCGGTTTCAGCGGCGTCGTATGTCGATCCCGCGCATGGCTGGCTGCTGGTGAGCACGCCTAGTGTCGCCAGCGGAGCCGAGCTGGTGCGGACTGTCGATGGCGGAGCCACATGGACCAACCTCGGATCGCCGGTGGTGGCGAACGACGAGGCCTACGCAGTTCAGTTCATCGACCGACAGGTGGGATGGTTGGGCAGCCTGTCGTCACGGCCTTACACGTACAAGAGCGTCGACGGTGGAGCGACCTGGCGGCAGGTTCCGCTGCCGGCGCCACCCGGCGGATGGCCGGGGACGGGCGAGTTCTTCGTCGCCGCCCAGCCGACTCATGGAATCGGCGTGATCGCCACGGTCGCAAGCTTCGCGCCAACCTCCGGCCGGTCTGGTGTCGGTGGAAGCGTGGTTGCTTACCCGCCGCTGACTGTCCGCACGTTCGACGGAGGAGTCCCGGTGACGTATGTCTACTTGACGATGGCCGCTGCCATCCCGAAGTCCGACTTCACGACAGTCGAAACCAAAAACAGGAGCGGGTCCTCGGTGCAGGTCCAGGCGCCCAACCAGGTCCAGCTTGGGTCGCTCGACGGCGGCTCGACCTGGAGCGTGATCGCGCCGCCCAGCGCGCCGGGTGCGATCGGCTACTCGGACGCCCAGCGCTGGTGGTGGATCGGTTCCGGAGCCTGGTCGACGAGCTCGGACGGGGGCACGACATGGACGCCGTACCGGAACATCGGGGTGCCCCAGCCTCTGCCGGGTTCGCTCCAGGTGCTCGACGCCGAGCACGCCTGGTTCGGCGCGATGGCCGGCACACGTGCCGTGCTCGTCAATACGCGCGACGGCGGTATCCACTGGGAGACAAGCGTCCTGCCCTCGATCACCCCGTCCTGAGGCTCAGGCTTTCACGTAAGCGATCACGGCTCGCGCCTCGGCGACGATCGGGCCTCCGTCCTGCTCGACGGTGGCCTCGCAGAAGGCGAGCCTGCGCGTGCGGTGACGAACGGTGGCGCGCGCGAGGAGCCGGCCCGGCTTGGCGGGCCTCAAGAAGTCGACCTTGAGGTCCGCCGTGACCGTCGTCTCGCCCTCCTCCGCGGCGGTGAAAGCGACCGACGCGAGAGCTTCGTCCGCAAGCGTGGCGATCGCCCCGCCGTGGATGATCGTGCCGCGAGAGGTCGGGAACCCGTGCGATTCGCCGGTCATGTTTCCCTCGAGCACCAGCTTGCCGTGAGCGACCTCGACGATTCGGGTCCCGATGTTCGCCACCATTCCCGTGCTGGCCCATTCGCGGTAGAGCTCGGGCAGCGCCCTGACCCCGTAGTGCTCATCCGTCATGGCGAATTACTCAAGCCTCCGATGAAGCTCGATCAACGGCACCACCAGCCGGTAGCCCATCGCCTCGTTGATGTGAAGGATCGGCGCGTTGGCGCCATCGTTGGCCGTCCTCACCCGCGTGTATCCAAGCTCGATCGCCTGGGCCATCGACTGATACTTCAACGCGCGCGCGATGCCGCGGCCTCGCACCGCTTTCGAAGTTGCCGTGAACGCGGTCCAGGGCAATCCGCGCACCGGCGGGAACAGGAGCAATGAAAGGCCGACGATGGCATCGCCGTCACGTGCGATCCAGAAACGATCCTCGCGGGTGCCCGGATCGTCGAAGGTGGCCTGCATCCATTCGTCGAAGGGCTGTGTGGGGATCGGCATGGTGCTCGGGATGTCCTGTTCCGCGGCGACCATCATCTCGTAGAGCTTCGTCATGCGGTCCGGATCCGCATCGTCGCTGAGGGTGAGGAGCCACACGCCCTCGGCCTGCATCAGCCGGAGCTGCTGCCCAGCGGCGGCGAGCAGCTCGTCGCGATTGGCGACCAGGTCGAGCTCCGAAAAGTTCTGCCGGCGCACCTCTCGGTAGCCGATTCGGCGCAAAGCTTCGAGCTCGTGTGCGAAATCTTCGCTGACTCTGGCGACCGTGGTTTCGGCACCCTCTGATCTGAGCCAGTCCTCAGCCTTACCGATCAGATGCGTGTAGTCCGATTCGGACCAAACGTCGGAGCGGAGCACGACCCGGACCGAGCCGAATCGCCCCGCGCTTGCCTCCCAGCGCTCGTGGTTCGCCCCCACGAACACGACCGCGGCGCCCTCGCGCAGGCCGACGAGTCGCATGGACACCTGGTTCAACGAACCGCCGGTCCACCAGAAACGCATCATCTGGGGGTCGCGCGGATCCTCCGGATCGCGAGCTGTCTCAAGGTCGGCGACGACCCCAACGTCGTCCAGGGTCGCAGGCCTGAGATCGACCTCGAGCCTGGGGGATGCGGGCATTGAGGAGAAGGTTAATCTCTGCGCGGTGATTGCTCGACGCGCCCGAACCTTCCCTGGTATGAGGTCACCGCGTGCCACGCACCGCCTGGCGATTTCGCCAGTCTGCTGGGGGATCAGCGACATCCCCGGTTGGGGACACCAGCTCGACCCCGAGCGGGTCCTCTCCGAAGCGGCGGCGGTGGGCGAGGGCGTGATCACCGCGGGACCGACGGGATTTCTTCCCGATCGGAGCGACCAGGCGAAGCGGCTCATCAAGCGCCATCGTCTGGGCCTTGTCGCGGGACAGGTCGATGCGATCCTTCATCACCAAGACATCCGCGGCGCCGAGCTCGCCCACATCGACGGACACGCCCAGTGGCTGTCCGCCCTCGGCGCCGAGACGCTGGTTCTTTCCGCGATCGCTCAGCGCGCCGGAGGCGCGGAGCACGGGATCGTCCTGTCCAACGCGGAATGGGCGCACCTGCTTCACTCGATCGGCTCCGTCCAGCACGTTTGCTCACGTCACAAGCTGCGCCTTGCGGTCCAGCCGAGGTTCGGCAGCACCATCCAGGGACCGGAGGACATCGAACGGTTGCTGGTCGGCTCCGAGGCGGGAATCTGCCTCGACCTCGGACATCTCCTCCTGGCCGGCGCGGACCCGATCGAGATCCTGGAGCTGGCCGCCGGCCGGATCCAGCACGTCCAGCTCAATGATCTCGACTCCGAGCTGGCCGACGAGGTTCGCGACAAAGGCCACGACTACGGCGACGCCGTCAGCCTGGGTCTCTTCAAGCCGCTCGGTGAAGGAAGTGGGCGGGTGGATCGGGTCGTCGAGGCGCTGCGGGGCTCGAAGTATCGAGGTTGGTACATCCTCCGGCAGGAAACGAGGCTGGCCTCGATCGACGACCGGCCGCTGGGCCGCGTGAGCCGCTCGCTGGAATACCTGCTGCCCCTACTTTCCTAGGGAACCTCGTAAGCGTGCCAGACCGACGAGTCTGCGCTCGGGCGCGCCTTGTCTAGGTCACCGAACTCGTCTTTCGCCCACTGACGTGTTGCAATCGCGGCTCGAGAGCGCGTCGGCGTGTCCAGGTTCCAGCAACCCGACCAATAGCCGGCTTCGAGATTGTCGATGAGCACGCTGATGCTCGAAGAACCGTCGACCCTGAGCTCGGGCAGCGTGCGCAAAATGGCGCCGCGAGACTGCATGTGCGAGTCGAGATCCTCGATGCGGTCGATGCCCGGCGGCCAGCGCCGGTCGCCTGCCTCGACGATGAAATGTCGACGCACCATGCCTTCCCAGCTGCGTGACCGGCCGGCCGCGACGAGATGCGAGGAACACCCCGCCGGGTCGCAACACCCTGAACAGCTCGTCAACTGCAGCCTCCCAATTCGGGATCAGGTGCAGCACATGCGAAGCGATGGCGGATCGGAAACTGTGATCCTTAAAAGGCAGGCGCGTAGCGTCAGCAATGGCGATGGGAGGGGTCGACCCGCCCGCGTTGATTACGAGCCGTCGCAGCATCTCCCGCGAAATGTCGACGCCTACGATCGACACGCCTGCACGGACCAGCGGCAGCGCTATGCGACCCGTACCGACACCGATCTCCAGGCAGCGACCGTCTTGGGGTATCTCGGCGAGCAGCAGCGGTATGAGGCGCGCCATCAGCGATTCCGGGAGCGCGCGGGTTCGGTCGTAGTAATCCGCGGCGCGGTCGAAGGAGACCGACTCAGTCAGATGCGTCGCTCCGCGGCTGCCCAGTAGGGCTCGCGAATGGTTCGCTTGAGAAGCTTGCCGGCGGCGTCGCGTGGAAGCTCTTCGACGAAGTCCACGGATCGTGGCTTCTTGTAGCTCGCCAGGCGATCCGCGCAGAACGCGATCAGCTCATCGGCACCGGTTGTGGAGCCCTTCCTCAGCTGCACGACCGCCTTCACCGATTCGCCCCACCGCTCATCAGGGACGCCGATCACCGCCGCGTCGATCACCGCCGGATGAGCGTGCATCACGGCTTCGACCTCGGCGGGATAGATGTTGACGCCGCCCGAGATGATCATGTCGATGCGCCGATCGCAGATGTAGTAGTAGCCCTCCGCATCCCGGTAGGCCACGTCTCCAACGGAAAAGAAGCCGTCGTGCAGGCTCTCGCCGGTCGCGTCCGGCCGGTTGTAGTACTCGGCCTGCCAGGTGTTGCGGACCATCAGCTGTCCGGGTTGACCATCGGGCACGTCCTTGCCGTCCTCCCCCACCACCCGGATCTCATGGCCCGGTACGGCGGTGCCGCACGATCCGGGTTTGCGAAGCTGGTCCTCGGGTCTCAGGACCGTGTTGACGCCCGTCTCGGTGGCGCCGTAAAACTCCCACAGGACCTGGCCGAAGGCGGCCTCGCCGCGCACCTTCAGCTCGTAAGGGCAGGGCGCCGCACCAAGGAAGATGCCGTGCAGCGAGGACGTGTCCCGCGGCACCTGCTGCTGGGCTTCGACCAGGCGCTGGAGAAGGGTCGGCGCGACGAAGACCGTGGTCACGCGGTGACGCTCGATGAGGTCGAGCGCCTCCTCGGCTTCGAACTTCGGCTGCACCACGACGGTCGCGCCCAGTGCCTGGTGAATTGCGCTGAAGAATGACACGGCGCTGTGGTAACCGGGCCCGCACATGAGGTGGACATCCGACTGGCTCAGCTCGAAGGTCGAGATCATCTGAAGCACGTTCGCCAGGCTGACGCCGTTGGGCCGCCATGCTCCTTTCGGGTGGCCGGTTGTGCCGGAGGTGTAGATCATCGAGGCCGCGAGACCATCGCCGAAGGCCCCTACCGGCGCCGTCTCGGAGGCGCCCTCCATCAATTCTCCGTAGGAAAGCCAGCTGGGCGGGACGCGGTCCCCAACGGCGATGAATCGGCGGTTGCCAGTCACCTCTGGGGCCGCCGACAACATTGCGTCGACGTGGTCGGGGCCGGCGACGACGACCCTCGCCCCCGAGTCGTTGAGCACGTATGCGATCTCGCGGCCGCGCAGCCGGTAGTTCACAGGCACCGCGACCATGCCCATCCGCCGAAGGCCGTTTCCGATCTCGAAGCCCTCGACGGAGTTGAACGACATGATCGAGATCCGATCGCCCGCCTCGCATCCAAGACCCTTGAACAGGTTGGCGGCTCGATTCGCCCTGAGATCGAGCGAGGCAAAGTCGAGAATCGTCTCCCCGAGGATCACCGCCGGCTTGGTGGGCAGAGACTCGGCGTGGCTCGCCAGGGAATCGAAACCGGCCATCGACCAATCCTATGACGGCGAACCGGGCGGCGCTAATGCGTGGGCGTCGGGCTCGTTGTCGCCGCCGGTGGCGGCGCGCTGCACAGGGAATTGGACCCGAGGCCGAATGTCGAGGCTGCCGGCGGCACGCTGCCGGCGACCACGACTCGATAGCGGAAGCATCCGCCCAACAGCTGCCAGGTCGTCGACGCTGCCCAGTGGTGAATGACGACGGCGGCTGGCAGGGGAGGATATTGAGAAAGAATCGCGGTGGTCGCGGCCGCAATCGATGCGATCGGCGACGCCTTGGTCGAATCAAACTGCCAGAGATAGATCTTCGTCTCAGGGCGGGCCGCCGGAGTGTCGGCCGCCGCCGGCAGCATGGTCGAGGTGAGGAGACCATCGACCATCGCCTGCGGCCCCGGGCCCGGCTTGAGCTCAGCGGCGGTTTTGGTCGGTATGGGTGCGGACCAGTCCAAGCCTATGACGTTGCCGCCGCTCAGATACGTCTTCAACTGCGGAGTCCCATCGGCGCCCGACGCGGCGTAGAGCTCGATCACTCCGTTCACGGCCAGTGCAATCTGTTTCGCGTCTGGGCTCCATGCAAGGTCGTCGACGTGAGGCAGGCTCGAGTTGATGCGTCGCGGGGCGCTGGGCGCGCTCGACGGTGCGGGGGAGGCATGTGGCGAGGCCGGGGCGGGGGCCGAGGCGGGGGCGCTCGCTGTCGCGCTAGGCGTGGCCAGCGCGATGCCGGAGTTGATGGATTCGATCACCGCGCCGTGGTCGGGGAGCGAGACCGCCGCCTGAGTGCCGTCCGGCGAGATGGCGATTGGACCGTCGTCCGGTCCGAGCTTCAACGGAAACGGGTTGAGCACGCCGGCGTCGGCGTTGAGCCAGTACCAGGTGCCTGTGCCGAACTCGCGCACAGCCAGCAAACCCGAGGTGCCGGGTGCGACGCCTTCAGTGAAGAAGGCGGCCTGGTTTGGCGGTTTGGAAAGCACCTTGAGGGGGCCCAGCGGTTGCGTCAGGTCCAGCGCGTCGACCTCGTAGCTCGCGCAGCAGCCGACCGTTAGGGCGACGTAATGCGAGTTGGACACCAGCCCGATAGGACCCTCGCTCTGCGAGTCCTGGGAGGCAGCGAGCGGTTCGATCACGCCGGTGAAGGGATCGACGCGGAACAGCCAGTCGTAGGGCACTACTCCTGCGGTGGTGCGCCGTTCGGCAGGCCGGTCGTCGTGGATCGTGAAGTACAGCACCGGGTAGGCAAGCCCCGGCGCCGGGCCCCACACGGGGCCGGCGACACGGAACGCTGCGCCCGCGGGCATCGGCGCGAGGATGGTGGACTTTCCAGTCGCCGGGTCCAGCACGCCCACTCCCTGGTCCGCGACGTAACCGATCAATCCCTGGGGGAGACCTCCCGTGGGCGGAGACGGCGATCTCACGGCCACCGATCCGCCACCACACGCTGCGATCCCGATCGCAAGGATGGAAAGCACGCAACCGGTGACCAGGTTCCGAGCTAAGGGCTTGCGCACGTAAGCTGCCGATGTTATCGGCACTGGCTGGGGATGCGCTGAGGGCACGGAGCTGTTACGTAGATGCGGCCAGGTTCGTTATGTAGCTGAGATGAGAATAGTGCTGGTCGCTTTCGCCGCTGCCCTGCTCATTTCCGGCTGCGGAAGCGCCGGCACGGCTTCAAGCCCGAGCCCGAGTCCAAGCACCGGCTCCAACTTGAATTTCGACGTGACGGTGAACGAGACGACGAAGGCGGCCTCGATGCGCGTGGGCCAGAAGGTCGAGGTGGTGCTGCACGCCGGCAGCCAGGAGACCAATTGGACTCAGCCAAGGTCGAGCGACGAGTCCATCCTGGCGCCGATCGTCAACCCCGCCGCGACCGCGGTGCGTGGAGTCACCCTGGCGGCCTTCGAGGCCAAAGCTCCGGGCCAGGTGACCATCACGGCCTTCACCGGCCCGGTCTGCCCGTCAGGTCAAGCGTGCCCGATGTACGCGATAGCGTTCTCGGCGCAGATCACCGTCACACCGTAGATCCCCTCCTCCGCCAGGGGGCAATCAGTAGGTCCCATCCTCATCGCGCTTGCGCGCAGGGCAGGGTGGGGGGCGGTGGAGTGTGTCTCTTGGCCGTCATCCAGAGGCGGCGCGAATCGCCGAGGCGATGGTTTCCAGCTCGGCGCGGCCGGGCGGCCGGCCGTATGCGTCGGGAAAGGTCAACCCAAAGCCGTCCTTCGGATAGCGAGGAATCACGTGGACGTGGAAATGCGGGACGTCCTGGAAGGCGGTCTCGCCGTCGGCCACGAACAGGTTGACACCCGTTGCGCCAAGCGTGCTGCGCACGATCGACGACAGCTTGCGCGCGACCCGGAAGGTGCGCATGGCGACCGTTTCGTTGAGGTCCGCCATCAGCACCGAGTGATCGCGCGGCACGACCAGCATGTGGCCGTGAGTGATGGGCTGCACGTCCATGAACGCGACCACGGTGTCGTCCTGGTACGTGAAGCTGGCGGGCTCGTTACCACGCAGGATCTCGCAAAAGACGCACTGATCGCTCAATTTCGGCAGCGCGAAGCTTAAAGCTGTCTGAAGCTAATCCGCGTCGGTTGACGATTCGACAGGTGCGGCCGCCGGCATCGTCGATCCGTTCGTCACCTGCGCCGGCTCGGTCTCCACAACCTCGGGCAGCGGCTCGGTCCCGTTGGTCGTTAGAACCGCATCGCCGTTGACCCCGACCTCCTCACCAGGCCGCTGGCCACGCCGGCGTCTCCGGGTCCTGCGGTCGCCTCGATGGGGCCGGGACAGGCGCTGGACCTGGGAACGGATGCCGACTCGCTGGCAGGCCGTGACGACTGCTCCGACGCCCGCCACGAGCCCCTCGTCCTTGCAGTGCTCTACCAGCGTCCCGAACGGCTGTGGAGCGCCTCCTATGACGGTCTTGGAGTCGCCGACGATGACGAGCAACTTCTTCGCCCGCGAGATCGCCACGTTGACCCGGTTCGGGTCGTGGAGGAATCCGATCGCGGCGCGATCGTTCGAGCGCACCAGGGAGAGGATCACGGCGTCCGACTCGCGGCCTTCGAAGGCGTCGACCGACTCGATGTCTTCCGGCGGGACGATGCCCTTGAGCGCCGACGACAGCCGGTTGACCTGCGACGCATACATCGCGATCACCGCGAGCTTGGCCTTGCGCACGCGCCGACGGATGATCGATGTGATGTCCTTGCAGAGTGCCACCTCGAACTCGTTCGCGACCGATCTTTGCGCGTCGCGATATTCGTCC
>Ga0066793_10001180_pt1 | contig 11627 bp, 13 predicted proteins | sample PersoiDNA2013189_FD_83876 | JGI IMG/M metagenome (GOLD analysis project Ga0066793, IMG submission 83876) | Permafrost soil microbial communities from the Arctic, to analyse light accelerated degradation of dissolved organic matter (DOM) -... | ecosystem: Environmental > Terrestrial > Soil >...
ATAGCGCCTCCGGCCTAATTAATGCAAAAACATTTGGCCCTTGTGGATTCGTTCTGCTTCCTGGGCTACGCCGGTACTTCTGCCGCTTCATCAACGACATTCACGGTGATTTTTGGTTCCAGCCCGCTGGCAATGCGCACAGGTACAGTGAACGTGCCGGGGGAACGAATTGGATCGGTTAGCTCGATTGAGCGACGATCAACGACAATATCCTCAACTTCGCGCAGTGCGGAGGCGATATCCTGGCTGGTAATCGAGCCATAGAGACGGCCCTGGGTGCCGACGCGCGCCCGGAAAGTGAGCGTCACAGTGTTCAGGCGCTCTGCCTGCTGGCGATTCTGCTCGACCAGCTTCTCCACTCTGCGCTGTTCGGCGGCGATGCGCTGTGCGCGGTTGGCGATCAGGCCAGGGGTTGCCGCAGCCGCCAGTCGGCGCGGCACAAGGTAGTTACGGGCATACCCATTCGCGACCTCTTTCAGGTCGCCAGCTTTTCCCAGACCTTCAACATCTTGTAGTAAAATGATTTTCATTGAAACTGAACTCCTCGTAGAGGTGGGGTAAAGACCCGTCCTCCTGCCTCACGCTTATAATACGGTGGCTATTATAGCGTACTGTGAGGGGTTTGTCTACCTCGCTGTTTCTGGTCTAAGGCAAGCTATTTAAGAAGATTTACTATATTCTAAATTCGAAAATGATATCGTATGTTTAAACTCTAACAGATGTGGTATAATCCCATACTGGCTCTTGTAACATTAGGGCAGATTGGACTAACTCATGAGGAGTGCTAACTTGACTGGTAAAAAATATAAAAAGTCACCAATTGTTGAAGCCGTATGTGAGCTTCAATTTGAAGAAAGCTCTTCCTGGGATCTGGCTATTCCTGGTTTAGTATACGAGAAAATACGGACCAGATTTCCTATACGCCGTCAAGCTGCACGAATTACTTTAGGCATTTCCGCCTCAGAAGAGCAAGCTGGACCACAGTTTGGAACAGTGCCGCTTATGCAGTTTTTGCGTAAGGATGAAAAGGCGCTTATTCAAATCGGAACAAATCTTCTTTCTGTTAATATACTGAAGCCTTATCCTTCCTGGCAAAAATTTCTACCATTAATAAAAAAAGGAGTTCACAGTTACTGCGATGTGGTGCTGCCCAAAGGTATTCAGCGAATTGGACTACGCTATATCAATCAAATCGATTTTCCAGATAAAAATGTAAAATTAGAGGATTATCTTGAATTTCGTCCTTTTACCGGTCCAAATTTACCGCAAGATTTTGGTCCATTTATTGTAGGAATACAGGTTCCTTACGAGAACTCAAGAGATATTTTGAGTATTCGATTAGCAAGTTTGCCTAACACTGGAATTTCAGAAGACAATGCTGCTATGATACTTAGTCTTGATTATGTTCTTCTTAAACGTGGAGAGGTTGCTTTAGATGATGTTTTTGACTGGGTGGAGACTGCGCACAGTCATATTGAAGAGGTTTTTGAAGCCAGTATCTCAAAAAATTTGAGAAATTTGTTTGAGGAGGTAGTCGAATAAAATGGCGTATCTTTCAAGCCTCCAAGAAGCTGCACCAGTAAATACACAGGTGACTCTGTCTTCTTCGCTTCAACTTCCACAAAAGATGTATGGAGAAGACAATATTCGCCCCAGTTATTCTGTAACATTGCAAAATTCTATGGATTTGGAGTACCTGTGGGCAATAGGCGTTGCTTCAAGCTACGGTCTTTCAGATAGCGAAAACCTAAAGTCAGAAATAGATGCAAATCCAGGCTCTTATAGTACTCCAAAAGATGTTGGTCCTTACAACGTGTTCATTTCTTATAATGCTAAAGACAAGTCAGACATTGCCTTAATTGCTCAGCACTTACACTCACTAAAAGGAAGAGTAAGTACTTCGGCCTCTCATACTTCTTTGAGCAAAAGTTGGCAATTTTTTCCCAATTTGATTTTTTTACAAGATTTCTTCATAGTAGAGCAACCTCGCAAGGAGAGAAATGCAGTAGTACATGGTCTTCAGCAAGCTAAAAATACACATTGGTCTAATGATCTAACTATAGCTTCTTCTAGTGAAAATGCTGGAACACTCGAACAGTTATATCGTTTTAAGGAGTCGGCAAAAATACACCATTTCCTTGAAAAAAACCTATTCCTTATTCCTTTACTAAATGAAGCATACGCTACTATTAGAACATACTTTCCAGAAGAACAACTCTATCTTAAACTAGTTACTGATCCCGAAGCGGTCGATGAAGAGCAACTGGTGGTATTTATCGCAGTAGAGAATGATACAGAAGAAGCTTCTCAAGCATTAGAAAAGCTCGACGAAGAATGGTGGTTACTTGCAATGGAGCGAGCGCAAGATAAACTTTGTATTACGTTGGAGTTTCAATGAGTTTTGATTGGTCACATTATATTGATATGGCACAAGAATTATTTGGACAGTCTTCGGTCTCTTTTCATAAGGACGCTGATTTACGTTGCTCGATCAGTCGTGCATATTATGGAACTTTTCATAAGGCACGTCATCGCCTGAATGATAAATGGGATATCGTGGTTTCGAAGACTGCAAGCGCGCATTCTCAAGTGAGGAAGGAATTTAAAGATAAAGGTCATTTGCGAATAGCTGCGAACCTGAATCGTATGCGCATTGACCGTAATCTTGCTGATTATGAAGACTCTGTTCCAAATTTGGATGCTGTTGCTAAGGAAAATTTGAAAAGAGCTAATGAGATTATTTTAGCGTTAAAACAAGTTTGAGAAATTTTCAGGCTTTGAGGATGTAGAATGATCGCATATTGCACCTCCCTCTCATCTCCCCTATAATGACATCGGCTTATTCCGAACTTATCTTTTGTCTATAATGGAACAAGAGCTACAAATAAGGATCAACCGTATGAATATAGAGGGCACATACACATTTCAAGCGCAGCCAGAAACGATACAACAGAGGCTGATAGACCTGGAGACGCTGCGCCGCGTCATTCCTGGGCTGGAACATATGGAGCGGGTGGGCGAGCATCGCTACGAGGTGGCTATACATATCAGGTACGCGCCATTAGTCGGCAGCTATCGGGGATATATCACGATCAGTGGGGGCGACGACGCCTATCGCTTCGTTATCGAGAGCAATGGCGATACCGATACGTTCAGTGGTAGCGGCAGCATTCAGTTCCGCGCAAACGGCGGCAACACTACGCTCACCTACAAGGGCACGCTCGCAATCAACAGGCGAGGCACACAACTCAGTCCAGCGGTGACGCGGGGAGCTGCTAAATTCCTGATGCAACAATTTTTTAGCGCGCTGGCGAACCAGTTGCATACGAATACGCCTTCAGAAGATGTGATGGGCAGCAATCGACAAAACGGGCATCAGGATATCTTTATTTCATTACCGGAGGGCGCGACGCCCACGTCTGTTGCGCAGGGCATCGCCCACCGGCTCGGATTGGGTGCGGACGATCCGTTACAGGAGAGGATCTGGGCCAACCGTGTACGGCGCATCGGCCTGATTTCCGGCTTCCTGCTGCTCGTGTGGATCGGCACACGCCTGCCACCACGCGAAAGGTAACTACGGATCGATGATCGAGCGCAGGCGGGCCTTCCAGTCGTCTTCGTTGCTGGACTTGTCGGACGCCTCGACGGTCCAGCTGCGCGTACCATCCGCTGCTTTCGTAGTGGGGGCGCGTGGCTGGCGCGGCTCCTTGTCGTTCAGATTGCGCAGGGCGGTCGACGCGGCCATGCGTACATCCTGCACGGGATCGGAGAGGAGCAGCTGGATGGCGTCGCGCGCCGATTTTATGCCCATGCGACCCAGTGCGCGGGCGCTGCCAGCGCGCTCGTCCATGGTAGGAGCCTGCAATAGCGGAAGAATATCGGGGACCATCTGGATCAGCCCCAGGTCAGCGATGAGGCGCAGCAGGCGACTGCGGCGCATCGGGTGCGTGAGGGTAGCCAGGGCGGCGCGACAGTCGGCGTAGATCTGCGCCTTGGTCTTGATCAGCCCCTGCTCCTTCGCTTCAGCCACCGCCATCTCGGGCGATAGCGGCGCATTTCCACGCAGAAATGGCTCGATCCAGGATGCTACGTTATCGGGCACTCCATTATTTTCGTGCAATTGCAGAATGGCGGAGTAGTGCTCATCCAGCCAGTGGTAGAGGGCCAGCGTGACCTCGGCGTCGCGGGCAGCATAGGCGATCATGGCGGGCGGCAGGGGACGGCGCGTCCAATCAGTGCGCTGCAGGCTCTTATCCAGGCGCATGTGGAAGGCGCGCTGCAGCATCGCCGCCAACGAGGACTCGTGCTGCCCAAAGATCGAACGGCATGTCGCCTCAAGATCATAGTAGTGCGCGACATTCAGCCCGCGCTCGGCCATCACGCGCATATCGGCACCCGCGCCATGCAACAGAATCACGCTAACAGGATTGCTCACAATGGCTTCCAGGGGAACGAGATTTTGCAGGCGCAACGTATCCACTACGAAGCAATGCTGGTCAACGGCAAGCTGTAACAGCGCCAGGCGTGGAACCGTCGTCAAAGCGTCGCCCTGTGTACGCGAACGCACCTGCGTAAATTCCGCGTCGATCGCAATCACGCCTGCCTTCTTGAGTATGTCGACGGCGTACAACAACTGCTCCGCCCGGTCGATCCATAAGCGCTCGCCCCTCGGTGGAAGCTGACCGGCAGGAGGAACGGGACCAAGATAGCCAGGCTGCACCGCGTCCCGATCTTCCGGTTCTGCCAGTGGCGTATTTTCGCTCAATGTACTCCCATTCTGCCTTCTTAAAACAGAGCCTCTACAATGTCTTTACACTATAGCAGATTTCTCAGAAAACGTATAGAGATTCTGGCCCGGCCTATACAGGACTGAGGAAACACGGTATATTTGTTTTGAAAATAATTTGAGATAAGGAATACAACTCATGGACGATCAAGAATATATCACCTCGTTAGAAGCCAGGATATATCGGATGGAAACAACGATGCAGAAATTGCTCACCATTCTAACAACGAGTGGTGCAGAGTATCAACGCACAATGCAAATGCAAACGCTGTTGCAGGATTTATACATCGATCCTGCCAATATGACGCCGCAAAAGCCGCCAGAGATCGGCGCTATCCGCGAGGCGTTGCTATCAGGTGATAAAATAAAAGCCATCAAACTCTATCGCGGTCTCTATGGCGTTGGTCTGAAAGAGGCCCGCGATGCCATTGAAGCAATGTAAGGAAGAAGGACGCACTACCATGCTTGACGAAATTTTAGCCAATAATGAGCGTTTTCTGAGTGAACATAGATTGTCGCCGATTGGTCACGCCCCACGCAAACGTACGGCTGTAGTGACGTGCATGGATTGTCGCCTGGTCAACATGTTTGAAGAGGCTCTGGGCCTGCAGCGAGGCGATGTGCTGGAACTCAGGACAGCCGGAGCAACGATCTCTGAACCCGAGCGACCTGGCGCTGGCAACGACCTTATTCGCTCGCTCGCCGGCGGCATCTATCTGCTGGGCGTACGCGAGGTCGTGGTCGTCGGACACACCAACTGCGGACTCGCACACGCCGATCCTACCGCGCTAACAGCATCCATGCAGGCGCTCGGTGTAGATCCACAGAAGTTGATCGAGAAGGAGAAGTTGGGCGATATGAACGGCCTGCTGCGCTGGCTCGGCGTCTTCCAGGATGTGCATGTGAATGTCAAAGAGGTGGTCAGCGTTATCCGCACCAGTCCGTATCTTCCACGCGTTCCGGTACACGGTCTGGTGATAGATATCGATACGGGGAAGCTGACACTCGTCGACCGCGATTCCGGGAACGCGGCTTAGCTGCTGCGGGCGTAAAAAATGGAGTGCGCGGCTTCGGGCACTCCATTTTTCGCCTATCCTTTTATACGTTCACGGGTTGCACGCTCTGCACGGACAGCTCTGGCTGCTGTCTCTGCAGGGCGCGCGTTGCTTCGACGTACTGCGCGAGGCTGAGCGTCTCGGCATCACGCATCGTAATCGGTTGCAGGTGCAGGTTGATCTCATCCAGTTTAAGATCGGGATTGTTCACAGTGACAACGTTAATGCCCGCGTTTTTCAACGTGGCAAGCATGCCGACGAGCTGCGCCGGAATGGTGCTCAACTGCATCAGATCGGGCACAAGTAGGGTATCGATCGTTCGCTCGCCAACGAGCAGCCACAGCTTCTGTAGCCCGGTGCGCTCTATGCCCACGGTGTTAATACCTTCAGCGTATAGACGGTTATCGATCGCGTACCCATGAGCCTCAGCACAGGCCAGGCAGAGTTGCTTTCTTCTCTCAAGTACTTGTGTCTGCGTGTCTGCCTCTTGCGGGTAGGCGCGATAATAAATTGCTGCTTTCACCATAGTTAGGTCCTGGTTTTCTCCTCTTGTTTGTTTTGACCTCGCATCCAATCAAATGAATGCTTTCCTATGACGTTGTACTCTATTTTTTCGATTGTTGCAAGCTGTATGGTACAATTGCAGATAGAGAACATTTTTACCAACTTGCTTTTTGCGCATAACGAAACGATTTTTATGAAGATAGATTTCCACCTGAAGCACTGGCATTTATTCCTGTTGCTCGCCCTGACCATGCTTGGTGTGGCCTGCACCTCTACTGGCGCGCAGGGCGTAGCACCAACCATTACAGTCACACCCACGCCATCGCAGCCAGTTTCGGCACAGCAGGTGTTGACGAGTCCCATTACCTACGTGGCACTGGGCGCTTCGGACGCCGTGGGCGTAGGTGCCAACCAGCCAGCGTCGCAGGGCTATGTTCCCCTTCTGACACAGAAGCTGCCACAAGGCTCGCACGTCGTCAATCTGGGCGTGAGCGGTATCCATCTGCACGAGGCGCTGAACGAGGAACTTCCACTGGCGCTCTCAACGTCTCCGAAACTGATCACCATCTGGCTGGTGGCGAACGATTTTGTCGCCAATGTACCCTACACGAGCTATATGCAGGACCTGAATACACTGCTCTCGCGCTTACGGGCGGGCACGCAGGCGCGCATCGCGATGGCGAATCTTCCCAATCTCACGCTGCTGCCCTCGTTCGCGAAACTCGACGCCCGGCAGAAAGCGGCGATGGTGACCTCGATTAAACACTGGAACGCCGCTATCGCGAGCATGGCAACGCGCTATCATGTAACCCTGGTCGATCTACAAACCCAGAATAGCCTGCTTACGGCACATCCCGAGTATATAAGCGCCGATGGCTTTCATCCAAGCTCAGCCGGGTATGTTCAACTGGCGAATCTGTTCTGGCAGGCGATCAAGGCATAGCTTCACGCGCATTACCCACGCCCCAGCTTTCTTTCGCCAACACATTTTTGATTGCTTCCTGAATTGGGGTAGGGATCAGCTTGAGCGCGTCCGCGATTTATCGATTTCCTCCACGCTGCCATCTGATGCAACGGAGAAGAACATGATAAATCCGGACGCGCTCAAGCTGGTCCCTATCCCAGAACAGATTCCATAAATGTTGACAGAACCCTATCTACGACCCAATTTTGCCAGCAGCGCGCCCTTTAAGAGACCAATCTCTTCGACTTTGAATAACAATACAAGGCCAAAGTAAGCTGCCGCCGCCAGTCCGCCAGCGATCAGGACCGTCAGCAGGCGTCCAAGGAGATGTGTCAGCGAGAATAGCGCGACATGGCCCAGGAGGAGCTGCAAACCCCAGGCCAGGGCGACCATCGCGGCGGTCGCTAGCAGAATCTTCAGGATAAAGGGAACCATCTTGCGTATGTGGAGAGAGCCGATAGCCATGCGCAACAGGATGAGCAGGATCAGCGCGTGCAACGAGTTCTGGACGGTGTTGGCGAAGGCGAGCGCGGGCATGCCGATCGTCTGGAAGAAGGGCAGCGCGACGGCCAGATAGCCAAGGATGCTGACAAAGAAGACGATCACTGGAATGAGCGTATTCTTGCGCGCGTAGAAGGCAAAGATCAGAAGCTGGTCCAGCGCGACGAAGGGCAACTGGTAGGCATAGTTTTGCAGGGCCATCGCGGCAAGATGCGCATTGTCGGCGTTATAATTTCCGTGCTCGAAGATGAGCGCGATAATGGGTGTCTGCAAGACGATCAGGCCAGCGGCGGCGGGGATCATTAGCAACAGCCCCAGGCGAAATCCGAGCAGGAGCGTATCTTTGAAGCGCTCCATATTTTTCTCGCGAATATGCGCCGAGAGCGTAGGTAGCACGGCGAAGGAGAGCGCAGCCGCGACGAGTCCGCCAGGGAACTGAATCAGCGTGGTGGCGAAATCTTTGGCACCTGAGTTATCTGCACGACATATGCCCAGGGCCACATTCTGCATGAAAGAAGCGCACGGCGTTATGGAGGAGAGGTGCTGATCTAGAAAGATCAGTCCCATACTGCCGAGAAAGCTGACGGCGATGGGTGCGTAGAGCTTGAGGATACGGCGCAGGGCTGGATGTTTTAGATCGAGCACAAACATATACCCGAAACGCTGCTTGCGCATACCTGGCACCAGCAGACCGATCTCGCCCAGCGCGCCAAGAAGAAAACCGAACGCCATTCCCAGATAGCCAAACTGCGCCAGGCCGATCCAGCTCCCCACGACGGTACCGATGATGATGCCGACATGCGAGGCCGCTGTGGCAAACGCGGGCCAACCGAACTCTTTGAGCGCGTAGAGCGCCGCCTGCAGCACCGCGAACGGTCCCAGTATCAGCAGCGAGAAGATGATGATCCGCGCCAGTTCAAGCGTGCGCTGCTGTAATGCAGCAGAGTAGCCGGGAACGAGAATGGTGCTAACAAACCAGGGAGCGATGAGGGTAAAGAGAATCGCAACGGCAATGCCGATCAGCAGAACGAGATTGACAACGGTGAAGACGATACGGCGCAGCTCGTCGCGCTTTTCGGGCGCGGCGTAATCGGTAAAGGTGGGGATCAGAGCGCCCGGCACGGAGCCGTTGACCAGCAGGTCGTTGAAGGTCTGCGCGGGTCGTAGCGCGGCCAGAAAGGGCGCGAAAACAACCTGCCCTGTGGAGGCGACGACGATCTGGCGCACCATGCCCATAATGCTACTGCCCAGGTTGCCGAGCATGACCAGGGAGGCGGAACGCACGATCTCACGCCGCTCGCTCGGTCTGCCCTCTTCCTGCACAACGGCAACGGTTGGCTCGCCAACAGACACCTGTTCGGCGGATGTTGTGTCTCTGCTTAGCGGAACGACTTCAATGTCGCTATTGTTTTCGTCCGCCTGTTCTTTTTCATTGAGATTATTAGAAGATTGCTTATTTTCAATAGAGTCTTTTGCCATTACTGGTTCTCTCTCCAGAAGATTTCTGTAGGGACCGCATTTATGCCGTCCAGCGATTCATCGCCGTATAGGGCTTCGACCCGCTTGCTGCCCAGCGATTCATCATGGTACACGTCGATGAATCGCTGGACGGCATAAATGCGGTCCCTACGGTTGAACGGGCTATATGAATTTTAACAGAACATACGGTTGAACGGGCCATATGAATTTTGACAAAGCATTACGGGAGCCGCTTGATCTTCGCGATCAGCTCGCTTGTCGAATGGCGCGGCAGGTAGGCAATGAGGCGCACGGTGCCGCCATACGCCTGTACCACCTTCGCCTCTGGCAAGCGGCTGGTATCGGGCGCGCCATCCTGGGCACTCGCGTAGTCGCCGCCCTTCACATAAATAGCGGGCTGCAACAATTCGACCAGCGGACCCGCCGTTGGTTCGGCGAAGATTGTTACATAATCAATATACGGAAACGCGGCCAGAATTTCGGCCCGCTCGTCCTCGGGTACCAGTGGGCGACCGGCTCCCTTGAGCAGGCGCGTGCTCTCATCGCTGTTCAGGCCCAGCATCAGGAAATCACCGAGCGCCCGCGCCTCCTGCAGGTAGCGCACGTGGCCCAGGTGGATCAGATCGAAGCAGCCATTGGTAAAGACGCCGCACTCACCCGCTTGCTGCCGCGAGCGCGCTATGTCCGCGAGTTCGTCACGCCGCAGTATCTTCTGGGTAGTGAGCAGATTCTTCATGCCAGCACCCCCACCAGTTCTCCAGGTGTATTGCTGGCACAGCCCAGTCGCCTGACCACCAGGGCAGCCGCCGCGTTCGCCAGGTACGCCGCCTCGGCCATGCTCGCGCCCGCCGTAAGCGCCAGGGTGAACGTCGCCGCGACCGTATCGCCAGCTCCATTGGTATCGACAATCTCGCTGGCAAGCGGCAGATGATAAATGGGCAGGTGCAGAGGTACCTTGCCTACTTCAAAGAGGCTCATCCCTTCGCTGCCACGCGTAATCAGCACACCTTGCGCGTTGCTACCGGCGAGCAGGCGCTGACCAGCTTCGTCGAGATCGGCCTGGTTTCTGATTGTCATGCCCAGCGCTAGCTCGGCCTCGGGCTGATTCGGCGTGAGCGCGGACACGCCCTGGAAGCGGAACAGCGAGCCGTGCGAGTCGGCTACAACGACTTTATTCAATGCACGCGCAGCCGGAATGCACGCCTGGATGATGTCGGGACTGATGACGCCGCTCTCGTAGTCGGAGAGCACTACGGCATCGATCGAGGGCAGCAGATCCGCGATGTAATCGAGAATCTGGCCCTTGCAGGGGTCCGTCAGCTCGGAGGTGTCCACGCGGTCGATGCGCACGATATGCTGCTGCACAATCTGCGGACTGCCAGCCAGGATGCGCGTCTTGGTAGAGGTCGGTCGCCGATGGTCGGTGAGTACCCCCTCCTGGTGCATGTGCAGGTCGCTGATTGCCTGGCGCAGGCTCTGGCCGGGCAGATCGTCGCCGACCACGCCGGTCAAAAATACTTCTGCGCCCAACGCGTTGGCATTGACGGCGACGTTGCTCGCGCCGCCTGGGATGGTGCGCTCTTCATCCAGTTCAAGGATCAGAACGGGAGCCTCGCGGGAGATGCGCGCCGGGCGTCCGATCAGATACTGGTCGGCCACCATATCACCGATGACCAGCACGCGTCGGCCTTGAAAAGCGTCAATGAGCGAACGCAGGCGAACGGAGGTTGTCTCGTGGAGATCAAGCGTCATGTTTGCCGCGTCCTTTCCGCAAGACCAGTAGCGCACTCTGTGGGAGAGCGAGCATACGCCGCCAGCGCCAGGGTTCGCGATAGAGCCGATAGAGCCACTCCAGTCCCAGCCGCTGCATAACTCTGGGTGCGCGCCGCTGCCGACCCGAGAGAAAATCATACGCGCCACCCACGCCTAGAGCGACCGCCACGGGCAGGCGCGCGAGGTTGCGATAGATCCACAGTTCCTGCGCGGGCGCTCCGTAAGCCACGCAGAGCACATCGGCCTGCGCGGCACGCACCCGTTCGATAATCTCATCTTCTTCAGCGGGTGCGGGCGAGCCTGCATACGCGCCAACAATCTGCACGCCGGGCGCGAGCGTTCGCAGGCGCTCAGCCGCCAGCTCCGCCACGCCGGGTGCCGCGCCGAGCAGATAGAGGCGATAGCCCTTCTCCGCGCAGCGTTGCGCCAGCGAGGGCAGCAGATCGGTGCCGGTGATGCGCTCAGGCACAGGCTCGCGCAGAAAGCGCGTCGCCCATACGATGCCCATGCCGTCCGCGACGACCAGGGCCGCTTCATTGATGGAGCTATGGAAAACGCGATCGCG